>Ga0315338_1000117_pt1 | contig 354343 bp, 301 predicted proteins | sample ASW8metaG_FD_204518 | JGI IMG/M metagenome (GOLD analysis project Ga0315338, IMG submission 204518) | Ammonia-oxidizing marine archaeal communities from Monterey Bay, California, United States - ASW #8 | ecosystem: Environmental > Aquatic > Marine > Coastal | place: USA: California | collected... | reverse complement strand
TATACTTTTGAGAAATAAGAGAAATAAGAGAAATAAGTATCTAAGTCTTTGGTATTCAAGGAGATCATTTTTCGCATCATGTGAGAAATAAGTGCGAAATAAGGGTATGCTGGAGATCCGAAGAACTTCGAGATATTACGTGGGATGCAGAATCCTGCAGGTGCTTATTTTGTTGCTATTAAGGAACTTGACACACACGGACTATTTGTACACCTTCCTTGCATATATAATGTTAAAACCAATACAGAACCCTGGCGCACTGGATCCCGATCGCAGGGACAACCTGGGTGACCTGCTATCACCCGATCGACGAACATACCCATATCAGGGATCTCTCCCGACCTGATACCACCCTGCTGCCTCCGTTCAAGGAGATATGACATGAAGCGCATATCCATTTTTTCGATTGTTATTGTCGCCATGCTGGCTACATTCACTGCTGCCCGGGCGCAATCTAATTCAAATCAAACATCAGGTCATACCGTCGGTTCCTTAAAGATAACCGTACTGTCCACCATGCTGGCGGATGGTGGCAGCCTTGGCGAGTGGGGATTTGCCGCCCTGATAGAGGTGGATGGCAACCGCCTCCTCTTCGACACCGGCGCACGTCCGACGACTGTGCTCAAGAATGCCCGTGAACTCGGCGTTGACCTGTCCACGATCCGGGAGGTGTTTCTCAGCCATCATCATTATGATCACACCGGTGGCCTGTTGACATTGCGGCGGGAGTTATCCGGAGAGGATCCCGAGGCGCTGCAACGCACCCATGTGGGCAAAGGCATATTTTATGACCGTCCCCCGCCTTCGCGTCCATGGGCGCAGTCCCCGGAAGGACTTAAGACGGAATACGAGTCCATGGGCGGAGTCTTTGTCGTTCACGATAACCCTTACGAACTCTTTCCCGGGGTATGGATTACCGGTCCCGTACCGCGTGTATACCCGGAACGTAATTATCCCGAAAACGGGAAAATAACCACGTCAAGTGGAGCAATAGAAGATACCATTCCCGAAAGTCAATCTCTGGTCATCAATACAGACAGAGGGCTGGTTGTCATATCCGGTTGTGGCCATGCCGGCATCATCAATACGCTGGACTATGCCCGGAAGCAGATTAACAACGTACCCGTTTATGCCGCCATTGGGGGATTTCATCTGATAGCGGCAAGCGATGACCACCTGCGCTGGACAGCGGACAGGATGCGTGAATTCGGTGTCTCCCATTTTATGGGCGCCCACTGCACGGGCATAAACCCTGTGTTTACTCTTCGCACGTTCCTGGAGATGGACCGCACAACCGGTGTGGTCGGTGCTGTAGGGGCGGAATTTGAACTGGGCAAAGGGATACAACCCGGTGTTATTGCCCGGTAAACGCTGGAGAAGTAGACTTCAGACGCACATTATCCAAGACCCTGAAAGGAAAACTCAATGAGTGAGCAGAGTGTACGTTGGGGGCTTTTGAGTACTGCCCGCATCAACGAGCGGTTGATCCCACCGATCCGGACGGCGGCACGGTCTGAACTGCTGGCGGTGGCCAGTCGGGATCAGGATCGTGCAGAAGGGTATGCAGCAGAATGGGAGATTCCCCACGCCTATGGCAGCTACGAGGCCATGCTGGCCGACCCCGATGTGGATGCCGTCTACATCCCATTGCCCAACGCCCTGCACGCAGAATGGGCGATCCGCTGTGCTGAGAAGGGCAAGCATATCCTGTGCGAAAAACCGATGGCGACAACGCCGGAAGATGTGGCCCGGATGGCTGGGGCCGCGCAACAAAACGGCGTGATCCTGCAAGAGGCGGCGATGATGCGATATCACGCCCAGACCCGCGAATTGCGGGCGTTGATTGCACGCGGCGATATTGGCGAGGTACGGGTGTTACGCGGGATGTTCACCTTCACCCTCACCCGTAAAGGTGATATCCGTACCAATCGCGAACTTGAGGGCGGTGCGTTGTGGGATCTGGGTAGCTACTGTGTCAGTTTTATGCGTGCGATGACGGCTACCGAGCCGGTCGCCGTTCAAGCCTGGCAGGTCACTAACGAAGAGGGCGTGGATTTGAGTTGTATGGGGCAGATGCACTTTCCGGATGGCGTCATGGGCCAGTTCTTCAGCAGCTTTGCCACGTTGCCGTGTACTGAAGCCGAAATCCTGGGTAGCGCAGGGATGGTCCGGCTGGATGTGCCCTGGCTCAATCAGATCGGTGCGACGGCCAACGTACAGATCACACGTGGCGGTGCGGCCGCGCCGGCCGGAACCTTCAGCGATAGCGCCGACCATCTTCAGGATGAGACGGTCGCCTACGAAAGCATCAATGCCTATCAGGACGAGATCGACAATATGGTCGCCTGTATTCTGGATGGCGCAGAGCCGGTGATCTCATTGATCGACAGCCAGCACAATATTGCGGCGATTGCAGCACTCTACCAGTCGGCCCGTGAAAATCGGATGGTATCGCTTTAATGGACTTAGGGATATTGAGAACCAAATGGAACTGTACCACGCCAACAAGCCGCAGGTGTGGTTAGGTGTGATTGGAGACGGTGGGATGCTGAGAATATACAATAAGGCCGGCAAGGCGCAGGGGATTAAAATGGCAAGGCCATCAAAATTAACGGAAACCACATCTCTAGACAATTCAGCACTTTAATAGAATAGTATAACCCGTTGGTGTGTAGCATGTTTGAGTTGTTAGTTAAAGTTTGATCATTTAATTTATTGTGGGAGATTGGTGATGGAAACCGGACTCGATTTGTCGAATGTTTTAATAGTAGTTGCCGTAGTGGCAATAGCTATAATCTGGTATAAGAAAACACGCAAAGGCTGAGGCAGTTGAATTACGAGATCCGGCAGGATCTCCCGATCAGTAGGTAGTTATAAATGAAACGAAACGCAATCCTCCTACAGGAAGCCTACCGCCGAGACGGCCACGTAGACTTTGTAAAAAGAGCCTCGGAAGTGTGCGGCGTCCCCCGCTCCACCCTCAAGAAGTGGCGGCAGCAGTACCTTAACGGCATATACACCGAAGTCACCAACGATGACATAGAATCCTTCAGGGCTTCCTCATGGCGCGCACAGCAGGAGATAATGGCTCATCAGGCCTTCGGTGCCGCTAAGAAGATCTTAGAGCAGATAAATGGTCTTCTGAACGCCCGGACGGACTCATTGCAGGCAAGGGAGATAAAAGACCTGTCACTGGCTTTCAGCAAGGTGCTAGGCTGTGTGCACGGGATTACGCCCGGTGGACAGCAAACGGCAGCTGTCAGCAATGTGCAGATCGTAATGCCGCCGAAGACGGATGAATTGTCTCGCGCGTGAGGCGGGATCCGTGCGGGGCCATGCTCCTAAAAACCATTGTATAAATCTACGCTATTGGTACATTAGGTGTATCCTCGCCGACCACGGCGTGGCTATGCTGACTCGTCAACGACGCCCTGCGTTTCTCATGCCACTGCTGATCCTTCTGGTCTGACGCACGCTGGTCGGGATTTTGTTCAGGCAATAACATCTGTTCCAACTCAAGGAGAGATATCCATGGTACACCCATCAAGCAGGTTTTACCGCTGCCTGTGCCGGGTCATCATCGCCGGCATGCTGTTCCAGACCGGATGCTTTTCAGGACACAAAACGTACACACATTATTTGCCCACTGAGCCTCGGTCAACCTTTCGGCCATTGCTGGAAATCGGAATGTGGGATTTGGAGGTGGAACTACGAGATGAATCGCTGATAAAAGTAACCCCTCTCAATTCAGAATTTGGGGAAGCGTTATATTCGGAGCCTCCTCCCAGCCTGAAGCCCTGGTACGCGCAGAATATACCAATTCGTGATTCAGATTCAGGTTCAGGGCCTCTAAAGGTCAGCGGTTCGTTCGTTTCATGGGACGAAGAAACAATCCGTCTCAAGAGGTTGGGGGTGCCTTTCAAGGAAATAAAGGCGGCAGACGTCTATTATGACATTCCCATTGAAGATGCAGGAAAAATCATTTACAAAAAGAACGGAATGCGGCTCAATATGGAGTGGACCGCCGCCCTCATAGCCGTAAATCAAGTTTTTGCCGTTTTTTGGAGTCTTGGATTTTTCTAACGTAACTAATTTTAGCAAGCACCGAATATCGATTCTTAGGCACTAAAAAATTCCGCGCGCCGGATATATAAGGGATCCCTTACCACCCCCCTCCCCGGGGTGTCGACGGATCTGTATCTCACCATCATATTGCCTTCGTAATAACCCCCCAAAACACCCCGTAACAACAGGGAAATAAACACACCTAAATACATCTGAATACATTGACTTATGTCATTTATTTAGTTATATTATAAGTACATAATAAAACGGCCCGGTAGGGTGCTGGTAACACCTTTCCCGGGCCTTGAACAACCACCTACCTGTAATAGGAGGAAGTCCCGATGAGAAACCTACCCAACCTCTCCCTTGTTGTCAACGTAACCTTCACCAGAGCATTTCCTGTACCGGCTTCGGTCAAGGAGGTGTTTTGATGCGTGGATCCATACAGAAACGAGGAAACAGCTATGCCATTCGATACGAAGTTGGGAAGAAATGGGATGCTGTAAACGAATGCTGGCAGCGTAACCAGAAAAAAGAGAAAGTGCCTTACCCTCATACGAAGAAACACGCCGAGGCCTTGCTCGCGGAACGCTTAAACCAACTGAACCGTGGTGATTATCTGGAGCCGGCGAAAATGACCTTCGCCGAGTTCCAGAGTCTTTGGATGAAAAAGTATGCCATAGGCGAAGGACAGATAAGACAGTCTACCTTGAACTTGTATGACGGCTTCTTTCGTAATCACCTTGTCCCTGCCTTCGGAACGCAGCAACTGGCTATTATCGGTGTGGAAGATATACAGGGCTTTAAGGCTGAAAAGACGGCTGCCGGGCTGTCGCCACAAACGGTAAAGCATCTGCTCCGCTTACTGCGCCAGATGCTTAATCATGCCATCGACTGGGGTTATCTTCGGGAGAACCCGGCGAATAAGGTTCGTAATCCGAAGGTACCACGAAAAGAAATGGACTTCTTGACCACGGAAGAGATCGGGGTATTCCTTAACCACGTACCGGCTCCGTGGTTTCCCTTTTTCCTGACTGCCATTGTTTCGGGAATGAGATTCGGCGAACTGCTGGCCATGAAATGGGGAAATCTGGACTGGAAACGAGGTCAGTACTTTGTTCGCGAAACGTGGCTGCGCCCCAGAGGAGAACATCCCCCGAGTATTTCTGAACCCAAAACGGATACATCAGTCGCACCAGTGGATCTGACACCCACGTGCCTTGAAGCTCTTGCTTCGCACAGAACTACCCAGTTAGAAGAGAGGTTGCGTGCCGGCGAGGAGTATAAAGATATGGATCTGATCTTCGCCACGCCAAAGGGAACGATGCTTGATTCCGGGAACGTGATTAACCGCGTTTACAACCCCGCTCTAAAAGCAGCAGGGCTTAGGCGCATTCGATTTCATGATCTGCGCCACACCTGTGCTTCCTTGCTTATTTATTTAGGGGAATGTCCCAAATATATTCAAAAACAGTTGCGCCACGGTTCTATTGAGATGACATTCGATAGATATGGTCACCTGTTTCCGGACACCAACAAGGAAACGTCAAGACGGGTAGATGAAGCACTGTTCGGTGGAAAACTTACATTGACAGGTGTTGTTTAACCGTATCGATATCGGTCACATTTTGGTCACGGATTGGCCACGCGGGTAGCCAAAACACCATGAAACAGCAGGAATTGGCATGAAGGGACAATCCGCGTAACCCTAAGGCAGCCAAAGCATAATGAAACAACAGGAGGCAAGGGGAATATGGGTTGACTACTGCACAAGCAGGCTGTCGTTCAGCCCTTTCCGGACGATACGCTCCTCAATCGGGGTAACCGGACCTGGCGCCCCAAGCGAATCCACCGTCGAATCAGCGGTCACCCCATAGGCGGAGTAATTCGATAAACGGGTCAGCATAACCGCGCTGATATTCGGGAATTCGAGTCCAATGAAACCTACACTTATGTCAACGCCCATTTGCATACCGACAGGAAGCCAGAACCCATCGCCACACCTGGCAAATTTCTGGGTCGTCGACAGCTTTAAATCATGTACCGGTGGCGGAAAGAAAAACGACTGCCCTGGTCTCAGATCGGCTTCGATCATGGCATATTCGTTGTCGAGTATGGATATACGGCCGACAATTCCGGAGAAGAGTTTGTTTTTTGGTTTTACGGATATGTCTTATACCAGTTGGTCATCGAGGAGCCGCTGGCCTGCCATCTGGAATATATTTTTGTCGAGTGCATCCTTATAAGGAGGATGTTTCACAGAAAACGAGGGGGAAAAGCGGGTTCCAATCAGGAAGACCATCGGTTTATCGCCTGTACTCGGAACTTTCTACTCGGAACTCGCAACTACATAATGCCCACCTGCCCCCTCACAACTCCACCTTCACCGCCTCCATCACCTGTGTGGCTTTTTTTCGGGCCTCATCAATATCCGCACCCCGGGCTACGGCGACCCCAAGACGGCGGTGGCCGGCGACTTGGGGTTTGCCGAAAAGGAAAAGTTTGGTGTCGGGTTCGACCAGTGCGGCTTCTAGGTTGGAAAATCGCATGGTCTGCGATTCGCCTTCCACCACGAGGGCCGTGGATGCCGCCGGGCCGTATTGATGAATATTCGGGATCGGCAGACCAAGGATGGCGCGTACATGCAGGGCGAATTCGGATAGATCCTGGGAGATCAGGGTGACCATGCCGGTATCATGCGGACGAGGAGACACTTCGCTGAAATAGATGGTATCTCCTTTGATGAATAATTCCACACCGAAGATACCCCGGCCACCCAGGGCATTCGTGATGTCTTTCGCTGTCTGCCTGGCAGATGCCCAGGCGGCATCGGTCATCGGTTGAGGTTGCCACGAATAGCGGTAGTCGCCATCGATCTGTATATGTCCCACTGGCAGGCAATAGCTGATGCCGCCGGCATGGCGAACCGTCAACAACGTAATCTCGTAATCGAAATCGACCAGGCCTTCTACAATCACTTTACCGGCGCCGCTGCGTCCACCCTCCTGGGCATATTGCCATGAAGTGTCTACATCGGCCGCACTGCGAACCGTGCTCTGTCCTCTGCCGGACGAACTCATAATGGGTTTGATGACGCAGGGTATGCCTATGTCCAGAATCGCCTGTTTATATTCTGCTTCCGTCTCAGCAAAGCGATAGGGTGAAGTCGGTATCCCTAATTCTTCCGCTGCCAACCGGCGTATGCCTTCCCGGTTCATGGTCAGACGGGCTGCTCGCGCCGTGGGGATAATGGTATACCCTTCCTGCTCCAGCTCCACGAGCGTGTCGGTCGCTATGGCTTCAATTTCGGGGACGATGAAATCAGGTTTTTCTTTCTCAATCACTTCCCGCAGGGCCTGCCCGTCCAGCATCGTAATCACATACGACCTGTGCGCTACCTGCATGGCCGGCGCATTCGCATACCGGTCCACCGCCACCACCTCTACGCCCAGCCGTTGGAACTCAATCACCACTTCCTTGCCCAGTTCCCCCGAACCGCACATCAACACCTTCGTGGCGGAAGAAGATAACGGCGTACCTAATGTGGCCATAGTGGTCTCCTCTCTTCCTTTTGTCCGTTCGTCCTCTCTTCCTTTCGCTTTTTAAGCATCTTTTACCGCCGCCGTAAGGTCCTGAATCGCCTGCTTGCCATCGGCGAAGAGCATCAGACAGTTGTCGGCAGCGAACAGCGGATTCGCGATGCCTGCAAAACCGGGACTCAGGCTGCGTTTGATGACGACTACTGTTTTGGATTTATCTACATCCAGAATAGGCATACCGGTCAGCGGCGTGTCGGCGGAATCACGGGCGAGCGGGTTGATCACATCGTTGGCGCCGATAACAAGGGTGATATCGGTCTGTTCAAATCCGGTATTAGCTTCATCCATATCTTTCAACTTGTCATAGGATATATCCGCTTCTGCCAGCAACACGTTCATATGGCCGGGCATCCGTCCAGCTACCGGATGAATGGCGAATGTGACTTTGAGGCCTTTAGACTCGAGCAGGTTGGACAAATCCCGGACGGCGTGCTGTGCCTGGGCGACCGCCAAGCCATAACCGGGCACAAAAACTACACTGCGCACGCTGTCGAGCAGCATGGCGACCTCTTCAGGGGTAGTGGATTTCACTTTGCCATCGTATATTTCATCCCCGGCCATGGCCTCGCCGCCTCCTGTATCACCGCCTACGCCGGCGAACATCACATTTGCCAGCGACCTGTTCATGGCGTTACACATGATCTGAGTCAATATAAAGCCCGAGGCGCCGACCAGCGAACCGGCAATAATCAACACGTTGTTGGACAAAACAAATCCAGTGGCAGCAGCAGCCGTCCCCGAATAGGAATTAAGCAGGGCCACGACCACCGGCATATCCGCACCACCAACAGGAACCACGAGCAGAATGCCCAGCATTGACGCGATCGCAATCATAATCCAGTAATATTCCGTAACGCCCGGGTTCATCACAATCATCACACCGACCACCAGGCCGGCCAGGAGCATAAGGGCTTTTAAAAAGTGATCGGCAGGAAAGCGAACAGCCTTCTCGGATACAAGGCCCTGTAACTTCCCGAACGCGATCAGGCTGCCCCAGAACGTCACGCTGCCGATCATTCCGGATGCGACTGTAGCGATAGAAAACTGAACAGGCACAGCATTGGTACCGGCCTGCAACGACGCCTCCACGAATGCAGCGCCGGCCACTAGTACAGAGGCACCGCCACCGAAGCCGTTGCACAGACCGACAAACTGAGGCATGCCAGTCATAGGCACCTTCACGGCCCAGATACCACCTATGACGCCGCCCAGAATAAGACCCCCGACAATAGCTTCAAAGCCGATGATTTGCTGATTGATGAGGGTGACCACCACGGCGATGAACATCCCCAGCGCGCCCAGCATATTTCCGCGAACCGCTGTGCGCGGATGCGATAAACCTTTCAACCCGAGGACAAACAAGGAAGCAGCAATTAAATAGACGATATTGACCAGGTCTACGGACATCCAGCTACCCCTTTCGCTTGAACATATCCAGCATCCGATGCGTCACGAGAAAACCGCCCACGACGTTGATTGTCGCAAATACCATGGCCGTAAATCCTAGAACGGTCGTGAGCGCGGTGTACTGTACGCCGGCTGATAAGATGGCGCCGATGATGGTAATGCCGGATATGGCGTTCGACCCGGACATCAGCGGGGTATGCAGAATAGGCGGCACCTTGGTTATGACTTCGAAACCGACGAAGATCGCCAGCACGAAGATAGTCAAAACCAGTACGAATTCACTCATGTAAAAAGCTCCTTGGGAAAGTAGAAAGTGGACAGGTGGGCAAATGGGCAGGTGGGCATCAAACCTGCTCCATCAATTCTTTAACCATACTGTGGACAATCTCACCGCCCCGGGTTACAGTGGCGCCCTGGACGATATCATCCTCTATTTCGGTATTCAGATGCCCATCATCAATCATGAGCTTCAGGAAATTCACCACGTTATTCGAATACATCTGGCTGGCATGGTGCGGTACCGTCGACGGCAGGTTCATTTCTCCGACGATGGAAACGCCGTATTTAACCACCGTTTTACCGGGCTCTGTCAACTCACAATTGCCGCCGCGTTCCGCTGCCATGTCGATGATAATGGATCCCGGTTTCATGCCTTTGACCATCTCTTCTGTCACCAGAATAGGCGCGCGTTTACCTGGGATAGCAGCGGTGGTGATCACCACATCGTTTTCTGCTACCACGCGCACCATCATCTCCCGCTGTTTCTCATAGAAGGCTTCGTCCATCGCCTGGGCATAACCGCCTGATCCTTCAGACGCAGATGTTTCCAGCTCAAGCTCCAAGAAATCAGCACCTACGCTCTGTACCTGTTCTTTGACAGCTGGCCGGACATCATACGCCTGAACCATTGCACCCAGCCGTTTACAGGTGGCTATAGCCTGCAGACCGGCCACCCCGACGCCGACCACAAAAACATGAGCCGGTGTGATGGTGCCTGCTGCCGTCATCATCATGGGAAATAACCTGGCAAGCCTCTCCGCCGCGATCAACGCAGCTTTATACCCACCGATATTGGCCTGAGAGGACAGGGCATCCATACTCTGCGCACGGGACGTTCGGGGGATTAATTCCATTGCGCAGGCTGTGGCGCGGTGCTCAGATATCGCTTTAATCTCATCGAATGCTGCCAAAGGTTCGAGGAAACCGATCAGCAACTGACCTTCGCGCAAGCGGGCGACATCTTCCGCGCCTTTTTCAGGATTGGCGCCGCCGCCGCGTATCTGTACAATCACATCCGCTTCTTCAAAAAGAAGGCCACGATCCTGGATGATCGTGGCGCCCGCTTCTTCAAAAGCCTGATCCGGGAAACCGGCTTTCTCACCTGCGCCCGACTCGATCTGAACTGTACAACCAATTTTAGACAACGAAGCAACGCCGGCCGGAACCAGGGCCACACGCCGCTCATCTGTGCATGTTTCCGAAGGGACCCCTACAATCATCAACATCTCCCGTTTATATTTACTGATATGACACAAAACCCGCGGCACATCAGGGTACTTTGTGATTTAATGGATCCGGTTACATCTTGTGTCTGCCATTCAGAGGGCCTTTTATAACAATGAACTTTAGGACAAATCGTGACAACAGAAAAAATATATGATGCATATGACAAAGGCGCAAGGTCAAGCTTCATCCAAACTTATATTACCTGTGAGATGCCCCTGCTGTAAAACAAGCCTCATATTTTACGTGTTCGTCGAAATAGCTGAATACTTTCCCCAGCATAAGGAGAGGCTTTGGACATCTGCGAATGTAGGAACACCTATACGGGTGGGTTACTATGAAGATCCGAACCCAGCTCTTTCTGACAAACGGCGGCGTCCTTGCGTTGTTGTCGATCATTGCGGCACTCATGCACCAAAGCACCCAGTCGCTCATTTCGACCTCTCAATGGGTAACACACACCAACAAAGTCATCGTCAGTGACAACCTGTTGGCAAAGGGCATGGCGAAATGGTCTTCAAGGGATATGAAGCTGGTGCGGTTGACTACATGTATAAACAGGAAGCAACAGAAATTCTGAGAGGCAAGGTTAAGGTGTTTCTGGAGCTCTGTCGGCAGCGGGTGGCTTTGCAGGAAACAGCTGCATGCCGACACGTTGCCAGGGGTCAAGGGCAGCGAACCTCTCCTACGTCCGTTGTTTCAAAACCAGGTGGAATGGCGACCGCGAAGAAGATTGTTGAGCTACATGGGGGCGCCATCTGCACGTCCGCCAGGGAAGGTCATGGTGCGACATTCAGGGTTACATTGACCCTGGAAGATCAACACAATGGATCTGCTGTTTCTGCTGTTTGACGTTACCCTATCCGAGTTTCATCTGCTTCAGAACCGAGCGGCCCAGAAGTCCGTAGGGATTGGCCATTGTCTCGATGATCTCAAAATGGTTGTCCCCCTCTCCGACGAGGAGTTGAACAGGTTTCCCTGCCGGTCTTAACGCGGCAGAAAAAACGCGTGATTGGCGTTGGAACTCCAGCGTCTCGAGGGTGCCGTAAGCGACGATTACCGGGGCATTGAGCTTGTCGAGATGGCGCTGCGGGCTCAAGGCAATCTCTATCTCGTCTGTGAACATGGCATAGGCACTGCGGGCCGACAGGCGCACCGGTTTGAGATCGAACATGCCGCTACAAAACACCCCACCCTTCACTGTATCGACGGGCAAGTTGAATGCTTTACCCCAATCTGTGGTGAGTATGACGCCGGCAAGATGACCGCCTGCGGAATGGCCGGAAACAAAGATGCGTCCGCCATGAATCACGGCACCCCGTCCGAAATCGATCCGGATTTTTCTTGACAGTACGTGTGTTTAATGTAATGTTATCTTTGTTGTCATTCGCCGTTACAACAACCACCGGCCAATGGCACAAAGTATAACGTTCAATCGTTCAACGAGAGAAATCCGGCGGCAGAATCTTAAACGGCAGTCAGAGCATCAAACTTTTCAGTTTCAAAGTCTGACATGGGGTGCTCGCCCATCTGCATTCGATGGCGCATAGCCCCAGCAGTTGCCCGTCGTTAGTGGTATCTACAGGTGGCCTGTTGGAAGCTGAACACCCCGGCACCGTGATCTCGACCGTTCTTGCCGATTGTCCCTGATGATCATGAAGACAGGATATGTATTGTCGGCCTATTGTATTTATCCTTGAGGAAAACACGTCATGAAAGCCTCGGATCTGTTTGTAAAATGTCTGGAAGAGGAAAATGTCGAATATATTTTCGGCGTTCCCGGAGAGGAAAATGCGGATTTCATGATCTCCCTTCTTGACAGCAGCATTAAATTTATCGTCTGCCGGCACGAGCAGGGAGCAGCATTCATGGCTGACGGTTACGGTCGTGTCACCGGCAAACCGGCTTGCTGCCTTGGGACACTGGGCCCGGGAGCTACGAATCTTTTAACCGGTGTCGGTGATGCGAACATGGACAGAGCTCCTCTCATCGTATTGACGGGGCAGGCTGCTACTACACGGATTCACAAAGAGTCCCATCAAGCCATGGATCTCGTTGCCATTTTTGATCCCTGTGTCAAGTGGGGGGTACAGATTACGCATCCTGACACGATACCGGAGATCGTTCGCAAAGCGTTCCGGATAGCCACCACAGACAAATTTGGTGCCTGCCACATCGATCTTCCTGAAAATGTGGCGAAGATGAATACCCTGGCCCAGCCTATGGTACCTCTGAAACCTGCTCGCAGTGGGCCGAATCCACAGGCAGTTGATGACGCAGCGAGGATTATCCGGGATTCAAAATTCCCCATCATTTTGTCTGGTAACGGTGTTTTCCGGAACAAGGCATCAGGTGCCTTGCGCAGATTCGTATTGGAAAATGGTATCCCTGCTGTCAACACGTTCATGGGTAAAGGTGCTGTACCAGCCTCGGATCCACTATGTCTTTTCACCATTGGCCTGGGTGCTCGAGATTATCCGGATGCGGCAGTGGAGATGGCAGACTGCGTGATTTCTGTCGGTTTTGACATGGTTGAGTACCACCCTGAACTATGGAATCGGGGCGACGAGAAAACGATTATCCATATTGACAATGACCCATCTGAGGTAGACGAAAACTACAGGCCGGCTGTTGAGGTGATTGGTGATGTCGGACTGAGCCTGGAAGCTCTGCATTCGGCGGTTCATGGCATGACACCGGTAGGAAAAGAAAATTATGAATCTTTCAAGCTTTCCATGGAAGATGATTTCAACCGTTACAGTGAAAACACTGATTTTCCTATGAAACCGCAAAGGGTTCTATCCGATGTCCGGCGGTATCTTGACGATGACGCGATCATTTTCTCCGACGTAGGTGCCCACAAAATGTGGATTGCCAGATATCTTCAGTCGGAAGAACCCAATACGATTCAAATATCAAACGGTTTCTGTTCAATGGGATTTGCTCTCCCTGCGTCTATGGCGGCCAAACTCGCCTATCCTGAAAGACAGGTTCTGGCTATATGTGGCGATGGTGGTTTCATGATGAATGTGCAGGATCTGGAAACCGCTGTTAGAGAACACCTTAACGTGGTTTTCATGGTGTGGACAGATAGTCAATATGGCCTGATTAAATGGAAACAGGAAACGCAATTCGGCAAGCACTCACACATAGATTTTACCAATCCTGACTGGATGCAATTGGCGAAAGCTTTTGGAATGCCGTGTTTCTGTGTGGACAAGGCCGATAATTTGTGCTCTGTCATGCATCAGGCTTTTGCTGCTGGTAAGCCGGCGTTGATTGAAGTGCCGATCGATTACCGGGAAAACATGAAACTTACGATGTCCTTGTCCAAAATACCGATTGGTGATCTGTGTGATCAATTGGCGAATGTCAGTCTGTTTTCGGGATTGCCGGAGGCACACAGGCGTGCTTTTGCGGAAATAATGGATGAACAGGATGTTGATATAGGCTCTGCCATTTTTGAACAGGGAGATCCGGGAGATAGCTTTTACGTCATTTATTCAGGCTCCGTTTCGGTCAGGAAGGATGGTCGTGAAGTCACGAAATTGGGGGCCGGTGACTATTTTGGTGAGATGTCCGCGCTCTCTGATGCCCGTCGCTCAGCGACGATTTTGGCTCTGGAAGATACCGTGGTCAGCCGACTCCATAAAGAAAAATTTCACGACCTTATACTGGCCCAACCGGAGATTGCTTTGGAACTGTCTGCCATCTTCTCAGAACGGTTAAACGAATATAGCGAGGAGGGATAAAATTGATTCCCACAATACTGATCGCCTTGTCAATCCTGTCGGTGATAGTTTCCTTACAGTTCTGGCCACCGGCCTTGTGGATTCTGACTGTCCTGGTGCCGATAACAGTTGTGTATATGCATGACGTTTTTCAGACCAGCCGCGCCATACTCAGGAATTATCCCGTCATTGGCCATTTCAGGTATTTGTTTGAGATGATTCGGCCGGAAATCAACCAGTACTTTATAGAATCAAATCTCGATGGAACGCCCTACAACCGGGAACTTCGTTCAGTAGCTTACCAGCGAGCGAAAAAAGAATTGGACACCGTGCCCTTCGGGACACAAAGAAATGTTTACGAATTAGGGTATGAGTGGATCACCCATTCTCTGGCCGCCACACATCCTTCCGGGGAACCGGAGCGTGTGCTCATTGGAGATGGGGTCTGTGAGCAACCCTACCCGGCAGCCTTGCTCAATATTTCCGGGATGAGTTACGGCGCTTTGTCGAAGAATGCGGTTATTGCACTCAACGGTGGCGCTAAATTAGGCGGATTCTGTCACAACACGGGCGAAGGTTCAATCTCCCCCCATCATTTGGCACCGGGAGGTGATCTTTGTTGGCAGATAGGCACAGGGTATTTTGGCTGCCGGAATGAGGATGGTACTTTTGATCGGGCACTTTATGCTGAAAGGTCACGTAATGATGCTGTTAAAATGATAGAAATAAAGTTGTCTCAGGGAGCCAAGCCCGGACACGGAGGCATTCTGCCCGCCAAGAAAATCACACAGGAAATATCTGAATTTCGTAACGTTCCATTTGGCAGCGATGTGGTGTCGCCGCCAGCTCACAGTGCTTTCCGGAATCCGTTCGAGATGCTTGAATTCATCAACGAACTGCGTATGCTTTCCGGAGGCAAGCCCGTGGGTTTCAAGATTTGTCTTGGAAATCCTTCCGAGTTTTTGGGGCTCTGTATGGCCATGCAGCAGGAACAGATTTTTCCTGATTTTATAACGGTAGACGGTGGGGAAGGGGGTACCGGCGCGGCGCCTATTGAATTCTCCAATTCAGTTGGTGCACCACTCACGGAAGGCATCGTGATGATACATAACGCTTTGGTCGGCTTTGGGATTAGACAGCCGGTCAAACTCATTGCGTCGGGAAAGATCCTTACTGGTTTTGACATGGCGAAACGCATAGCAGCGGGTGCGGATCTCTGTAATATGGCGCGCGGCTTTATGTTCTCCCTCGGTTGCATTCAAGCCCGGAGGTGCAACTCAAACGACTGCCCTGTAGGTGTAACTACCCAGCAGGACAAGCTGGTTAAAGGACTGGTGGTAAAAGATAAAACCACCAGGGTGGCCAATTTTCAACAAGAAACGGTGCAGGCGTTCAGGGATATTTTAGGTGCTGCAGGACTTGAACGGGCCGATGATCTCACCCCATGGCATATTATTCGGAGGATATCCCAGACCGAAGTTCGAAGCTATGCCCAGATTTACAAATATCTCAGGCCGTCTCAGTTACTATCTGATGATGTACCTGATGTTTACGCGGACTGGCTTTCAATGGCATCTCCGGAGCGATTCGAGAATCGTAACGCTTACGGAAAATACTCTACTTCCGCCCTGGTATAATAGGGTTTGTATACAGTATATCCTGCAAATCCACCCGAGATGAATCCAACCGGCGCACCCTTTGACAGCCTGTGCGGGAATAGGCAGACCCGATTTGAAAAGGATGTGTTGACCGATATTCGGACCCATATGCCTTTGGGGCACCGGGTTCTGTAGAAATACGTCGAACCCACAACGCTCAATGGTCGCCTCGCCCATACCCATGGCCTTCAGTTTTTAAACGATGTTTGGCATGTGCCTGCTCTCGTCATTCTGAAGTACGAGATTTAATACCGCACGTTGAAGCACCGATTCCGCCACCGGGCGCGCTTGACGGTGGTCTTTCAGTGTATGCGGGACGCCGGTTTTCGTTTAAGAGCGGTTAAACCTTAACGGAGGCTGGTGGGCGCCTGCGAGTTGTAAGGTCACCCTATTCGAATTTCATCTGCTTTAAAACCGAGCGCCCCAGAATTCCGTAGGTGTTGGCCAGCGTCTCGATGATTTCGAAGTGGTTGTACCCCTCGCCGACGAGGAGCTGGACGGGTTTTCCTGCCTTTCTCACCGCATCCGCAAAATCGCGCGACTGGCGCTGGAACTCCGGCGTCTCGAGCGTGCCATAGGCGACGATCACCGGGGCATTGAGCTTGTCGAGATGGCGTTGCGGGCTCAGGGCTGTCTCCATCTCGTCGGTGAACTTGACATAGGCACTGCGTGCCGACAGACGTACCGGTTCGAGATCGAACATGCCACTGCAAAACAACCCGCCCTTCACCGTATCGTCCGGTAAGTTGAAGTCTTTGCCCCAATCGGTGGTAAGTATGACGCCGGCAAGATGACCGCCCGCGGAATGACCGGAAATAAAGATGCGGTCCGGATCGCCACCAAAGGTCCGGGCGTTGCTATATACCCAGGCCACCGCCCGGCGCACCTGCTCGGCCATCGGCATCAGGCTGTCACCTAAGTCATGCACCCAGGCAAAATCAGGGATCACCAGATGCGCACCGGCATGCACGAACAGTTCGGCCAGGAAGGCGTACTCTCTGGCGAGGCCTGAACGCCACCCACCACCGTGGATAAAAATGTGGACCGGCGCATCAGGGTTTTTTGTCACAAATACGTCGAGTCCTTCGATAGACGTCGGGCCGTAAGCGAAACGGCGCGGCGCCCCCAGGAGTACGCGTACACCCTCGCTGTTGGACGCGTACCGATTGACAACCTGCTGAAGGTTCGCCGCATAGACATTCTGGTCATAGGCGGCGTCGAGTTCCGCCTGATCCATATCGAGCCACACAAACGGCCCCCTGACGATCGGCGCCTCCTGCGCCGACACTGCTTTCCCGGCGAGCCCGGTGCCGGTCGTTGCAATCAAGGCGCCGGTCGCACCCAGAAACGTCCGTCGAGTAACACGATGACTGTATAATTCTCTATCCGGATGCATATTCGCTCCTTTCTAAGAATTCATGCGTGAGATTACAGAACCTGTGTACGTTTGGTATGGGGTCTACGGCCGTTGAAAAACGATTTCACCTCCCACCATGGTCATCAAAACCTGGATCTGTCTGATGTCATCTTCAGGAACCGTTAACAGGTCAGCTGAGAGGACAGCGAGGTCTGCCAGCTTGCCAACCTCTATCGAGCCTTTTATATGTTCCTCAAAGCTTAAATAGGCGCCGTTGATGGTAAAGGCTCTTAACGCGTCAGCACGGGAGATCTTCTGGTCCGGCCCAATAACCTGTCCCGTTACTCCGTCTATTCTGGTGATAGCGGCCCCAAGTGTATGTAATGGCCTGAACGGGACATTATCGGTCGCCAGAACAAATATAATGCCTTTGTCGACGAAACTCTTGAGCGGTATATAACTATTTATTTCTTCCCGGTCTGAACCCCTGGTACTTCTTAAACCACTACTCCATATATGCTTGCCGGGCAGAACGGTTGGCACGACACCCAACTCCTTGATCAAGTCCTGCTGTGCTCCGGTGACAAAGCGTAGATGTTCCAACACAAACCGTTTTTCTGCAATAGGAACGACCCTGTTTACCTGTTCAAAGACGTTCAGGTAGCGCGCAAAATTCTCAGGGAAATACGTAATCGCATTGGCGCGCATGTTGGCTCTGGCCGCTGCCAGGATAAGATCATAAAGCGAGCCTCTCCGTTCCTGCAAACGGCTATCGACACTGTAGCCTGCCCAGCCCGGATAAGGACTGTCTTTCCTCCGGATATTATCCTGTAGTGAGCTGCCGATGGCGGTATAGATGCCGCTGATTTTTAGCATGTCATCCCCCAGACCCCGCCCACCGGCATAGATAGCCCAGTCGCGAAGGGCCATTTCAGGATGTGCACCTGGCACGGCGTCCCAGGCAGGACTCACCGTCAAATGACTCCTCACCGACATTTCCTTGTTTCCCCACAGTTCTTTGTAAGCCCGGATAACCGCCGGCGCTAAACCATGTCCTTCGTAAATACTGGTAGTGCCCGCCGCGTTGTATTGATGCATCGAAAATTTTAAAGCGGCGACTCTCTGTTCGTGACTGAAGCGAGGTACGATTTTCATCAGGCTGTACTCGATCGTGCCGATCGTGCCAAGCTCTTCAAAGATTCCGTTTGGCTCTCCGCTGTCCGCCTCTTTTACAATCGTCATCCCAGGATGAAGCCCTTGCGTGTCTCTGGTTATGCCGGCGAGTTTCAGGGCGTAACTGTTGGCAATAGACACGATGGGGGGCTTTCCGCTCCAATAGAACCAGATCCCTTTGATATACACCGGATTATCGGGAGCGACTCTGTCCAGGTCCCAACGAGTCGGATATCTCTTTTCTTTTAAAAGATCAGAACCCCCAGCGTAATTTGGATAATCGCCTATCGGCATCGTGACGATCCATTCACCGGGCTTTTTCTTTTCGACCTCTTTTTTGATCACTTCAAGGATATCGTCGATGGATCGTACCCCATCCAGAGACGGGAGGATAAACTTTAACCCTTCCCGATCCATGTGGGCATGCCCATCGATGAAACCGGGAACCACCGTTCTGCCTTTCAGATCGATGACTGCCACATTCGGATCGGCCAGGCTTTGAATGGCCTTGTTGCTGCCTATCGCTGTAAACCTGCCATCACGGATAGCAACGGCCTCAGCGATACGGAAGTTTTTATCGACCGTAATGATATGTCCGTTCACCAGAATTTTATCATAGAAATTTGACGTTTGAGCGGAGACTTCAGAGGTAAACACGAGAAATAACAACCATGTTATTATATTTAGTATAAAAAGGGAACTACACCGTAAAATCATATGATCCTCTCACCACTGCACGATAGTCTGTCATCCCAGTTACCTATAGTCCGTCTCCCCGGCGAAAGCCAGAGACCAGTGTCGTTGATTTTTAGTGTTTTGTGTTACTGTATATACCTACGATTAATAATGATTATCCGTAATGGGTATTATCTTACACCGCCATGATTCGGCTCATTGACAGCCACTCGTTTCGTCAATATATTAATTCGCGATTACAGAGAAGGGTAGGACCGTACACTCAGTGCGGTCCATCGATTAAATAGATTCCCTGATCAACAATCATAAATTTCATAATGGATTCCCGATTCCGCGAGGATCAGGGTCACCCAGCCAGAAATAACCCGAGGAGGGTATGATGAGAAGAGTCGTCCCTATTTTTATTGCCACACTGAGCGTATTCATCCTTATGGAGAGCCATGCTCAAGAGCCATTGACCCGCAGTCAGATTTATGATCAGTGGGATGAGTTGAACCTCACCACGAAGACCGGCGACGGCAGCTTGATCTGGCTTCCGGAGGGCATGGGATATCTCGAAAGTGAAATCGATTCGATAACAAAAAATCACACTTACTACAAGGTGAATCCGGGAAATAGTAATCGGTCGCCCCTGTTTGATCAGAAGACGTCATCGAAAATGGTAGCAGAATACAACAGGCTTACCGAAAAAACCACAACAGGGTTGCTCTTTAAATCTTTTACCTATCTTCCCGATAACAGCGGCATCCGATTTACCCTGGATGACAACACCTTCATATACCGGTTTGAAGAAGAGATTATGCAACGGCTCATTAAATCGAAATCAGAAATGGCGGGATGGCGACCACACCGCAGTTCGAGTCAGTTGCTGACGGGGTCTTATACGTCTGATTTCAATAAAATCGCCTATGTAAAAGCTTATGACCTGTATGTCCTCGATGCGGCTACAGGACAAGAAGAGCAGATTACATTTGGTGGTACCGAAGAGATCATGAACGGGCGGACAGATTGGGTATATCCCGAAGAATTGGGACAGGGGCAGGCGTTCTGGTGGTCGCCCGATGGAAAGAAAATCGCCTATCTTCAGTTCGACGTCCGGGCGGAGCATCCCTATCCTCTCCTCCATGAAATAAATCTGGATGAAGAAGAGGGCGCAAATCATTACCGGTTCAAAACGCTTCTGGAAATAGAACGATATCCTAAAGCCGGCGAAGAGAATCCGACGGTTAAACTATTCTTCATTGATCTGCCGACCAAAAAAACGGTAGCGGTGAAAATCGACAGCTCCCCGGACAGCTATATTGTCAAAATGGCCTGGCGAAGCGACGGCAGTGAGTTGACGTTCCAACGGTTGAACCGGTTCCAGAACCGGCTTGAAGTGCTGGCCGCTGATCCGATGACAGGGGATGTACGAACTATTCTCGTTGAAGAGGATGCCGCATTTGTCAGACTGCACAGCAATTTCAGGCCACTTGATGATGGCCGGCATTTTACCTGGAGTTCCGAACGGTCGGGATGGAATCACCTGTATATGTATGATTTCGAAGGTAATCTGGTCAGGCAACTTACCAACGGTGAATGGGAAGTGTCGCGCATCCAGCGCATCGATGAAGAGAACAGATTGATTTATTTCAGTACCAATACCAAAGAAGGTCTCGAGTCCCATTTCAGCAGGGTAAAGTTCGACGGGACGGATTTCAAACAACTGACCACTCAAGTAGGCACACATCGGGTGTCCATCGATCCGGCAGGGAAATACTATACCGACAGTTACTCCTCGCTGACGACGCCCAATAAGGTGGATCTGGTTAACGCAAACGGGAAGGTGATCCATAATCTATCCACCACGACACTCGACACGGAAAGGATGAAACAACTCGGATTGTCCCTTCCGGAACTGGTATACTTTAAAGCGGATGACGGAAAGACGGATCTGCACGCCATCCTCTATAAACCAGCTCAGTTTGATCCCGATAAAAAACATCCCTTGCTCGTGACCGTGTACGGTGGGCCGTCAAGTGGGGTGCGAAACACCTTTATTCTGGGTAACCGGACAGCCCAACTCGGATATTTTGTTTTAAAACAGGACAATCGGGGTACCACGAACCGGGGAAAAAAACACCTGACGGAAACCTATCTCAAGTTCGGCCAGGTCGAAATCGACGATCAGGCGGCGGGCGTCCGTCAAATGACGCAGAGACCGTATATTGACGGGGCCCGCGTAGGCATGTATGGCGGATCATACGGCGGGTATTCGACCTGTATGTCCTTACTCCGTTATCCGGATCTTTTCCACGTGGGCGTTGCAAGATCGTCGGTGACCGATTGGCGGAGTTACGACACCATCTATACCGAACGGTACATGAGAACCCCCCAGGCCAATCCCGAAGGCTATAAATCAGGGTCCGCCATGACCTATGCGGATAATTTAAAAGGCAAACTGCTCCTGGTCCATGGGCTGGTGGATAATAATGTAAATATAGGCAATACGATCCACCTTGCCGATGCGCTACAGAAATCCGGAAAGATGTTTGATCTGATGATCTATCCTGAAAATCGTCATGGGATCAGAGGCTATCATAGAGATCACTTGAATACGCTTCAAAGGACCTATTTCTTGAGGCATCTGAGGCCTGAAGGCTGGGAAGATCGGTTAAATGCGAAGAAAGATACGCCCAAGTTGTAATTCTATCGAGGATTCCCATTATGAAAGGCATCGATAAAAATCTCACGAAATATAGTGACCCAGGGTTCAGCAGGTACGTACGCGGCGCTTTCCTCGCCTCTGAAGGGTTTGACACGACAGACCTGGATCGCCCGATTATCGGCATAGCAAATACTTCCTCGGATTATACCACCTGTCACCGGGACATGCCGGCTATGATAGAGGCGGTGAAGCGGGGTATCTCTCAGGCCGGCGGGTTGCCGTTCGTTTTTCCTACCATCTCTCTGGCTGAAACCTTACTCTCGCCCACCTCGATGTTATTTCGGAATCTACTTGCCATGGACACCGAAGAGATGATCAGCGCCCAGCCCATGGACGGCGTCGTTCTCGTCGGTGGGTGTGACAAAACGGTTCCGGCACAACTCATGGCCGCGGCATCGGCGGATATCCCGGCTATTTCGCTGATTACCGGCGCAATGCGAACGGGCAGTTGGCAGGGAGAGCGTCTCGGTGCGTGTACGGATTGCCGGCGGTACTGGAATCAGTATCGCGCCGGGACAATACCGGAACAGGATATACAAGAAATTGGACAGTCCTTATGTCCTACGGGCGGAACCTGCATGGTCATGGGCACCGCCTCCACCATGGCCTGTCTGACAGCGACCCTCGGAATGATGTTACCGGAGGGCGCCACGCCGCTCTCCGGATCAGGCGACCGGCTGCGACAGGCCGTCGCCACGGGACGATGTATTGTAGACCTCGTCCAGAGAGAAGTAACTCCTTGTATGATTTTGACCCGACCAGCCTTTATAAATGCGGCGGCTGTTCTGGCCGCTTTGAGCGGATCGACCAATGGGATCATTCATCTGATTGCCATTGCCCGGCGCGTGGGAATTACACTGACCCTTGATGATTTTCATGAGGTAGCCCAGAGGGTGCCGGTTCTGGTGGATTGCAAACCTGCCGGCAAAGGGTACATGGAGGATTTTCATCACGCCGGGGGCTTACCGGTTTTATGGAAAGCGATGGAATCTCTCCTCGATACGGAAACAGGACATGTCAACGGACAGCGTTTATCACAAATTCTGGACGCCGTCTCACCACCCGAGCCCTGGCAGGATACCATTCGTTCTCTCGACCAACCCCTCGCCCCGCCGGGCGCGCTCTGCATACTGCGGGGCTCTCTGGCCCCGGACGGTGCCGTCATCAAGAAAGCGGCTGCCACACCGGCGTTACTGAAACATCGTGGACCGGCCGTCGTATTCGACTCCCCCGATGATGTAACGGAACGTATCGATGATCCCGCCCTGGATATCTCGCCGGATCATGTGCTGGTGATGCGCAACGCCGGCCCGGTCGCCCTGGGCATGCCGGAGGCCGGTTCATTACCTATCCCTAAACGACTGGCGGCGCAGGGTGTCACCGACATGGTCCGTATATCCGATGCCCGGATGAGCGGCACCGCCTACGGAACGGTCGTCCTGCATTGCTGTCCTGAATCGGCGCTCGGCGGTCCTCTGTCCCTTGTACAGGATGGAGATATTATCGGGTTGGATGTTGAAAATCAGAGGGTGGATTTATGTGTGGATGAACAGGAACTCGTCCGTCGTAAAGAAGCCTTTATACCACCCCCTAAACCGGAGCGTGGCTGGCAACGCCTCTATGCCGATCATGTGCTCCCCGCCCACCTCGGCGCCGATCTGGACTTTATGTAGAGGACGTGAAATTATGCAGGATAATCCTTTGATTTTAGATTTGTGTCGTCAGCATCTGGTGCAGAGGGATGGGTATAATGTCTGGGAGAAGAAGAGAACTAAGACCCTCTGGCAGCCGTCGCTTACGGCGCTTCTGCTATGTGACCTCTGGGATTCGCATTGGTGCAGAGGCGCTGTCGAACGGCTGGACGCGATGATCGACCGGATGAATAACGTCGTTCAGGCCTGTCGAGAAGACGGCGTCCTGATCATCCATGCGCCTTCAGGAACAATGGACTTTTATACCAACAGTCCGGCTCGTCAGCGGGCTTCCTCTCCCCCTGCTTTCGATATCCCAGATGACCTGGAACACGATGATCCCCCGCTCCCGATAGACGCATCAGATAATGGATCTGATACAGGTGAAGTTGCACCTAATGGTGTCTGGAGCAGACAACATCCAGGCATAGGTATTAACGAGGAAAAGGATATTATTTCAGATAATGGAAAAGAGATCTATTCGTATCTTAAACACCACGATATAGATCATCTGCTGATCATGGGGGTTCATACGAATATGTGCGTCCTGCACCGGTCGTTCGGCATCAAACAAATGGTACAATGGGGTGTGGACGTAGCTCTGATTAGAGACCTGACCGATACCATGTACAATCCGGCCATGTCTCCCTATGTCAGCCATGAGGAGGGCACACGATTGGTTATTGAGTTCATTGAAAAATTCTGGTGCCCTACGATAGACAGTTCGGATTTGACTTATGTATGAAGTCAATGCCCTCGCTACCCGCTCATCTACATTATTAGAACAGATCGCCAATCAGTACAATATCCCCGGCAGTTATAAAGATTACCGGGATCTGCTGGATCAATCTCTGGATGCCGTGTTTATCCTGAATCGGGATCATGCACCGATCATTATGGATGCGGCGGCCGCCAACAAACATATCTTTGTTGAAAAGCCGCTCTGTTTTTCTCTGGAACAGGCTGAGGACATTAGGGCTGCTATTGCTCAGGGTGACGTGAAATTGATGGTCGGCTATATGAAACGGTATGATCCCGGTGTCGAATACGCCGCCAAACAGATCGCATCCATAGATGGAAATAGCCTTGTTCGCCTTCATCATGCCATCGGGTCCCCGTTTCGTATTGCAGATGAGATGTATCGGATACAGGCGCCGGATTATGGCCCCATAACAATCTACGAAGCGGAACAGCAACAGATTAACGAAGAGATGTTTCGGGCCATCGGTTTAGAAAACAAAGCATACAGAACTGCCTGTTCCCTCTTGCTTCATCTCTGGTCCCATGATTTAAACCTGTTTGGGGGCATCTGGGGACAGGTGAAATCCGTTCGATACTCGGGAGTGCGCCTCGGGGCAGATACGGGCGACCTGCCGTCGGTTCAGATTCTTGCCGTGATGGAATATGGTGAGGATACCTCTTGTGTATGGGAATCACGTGCCTTCGCGAAGAAGTAATGGTGGGATTAGGAACTGGCGGTATTCTCTGACGGTAAAACTGTAAAGATCCGTTTCCCCTGTCCCTATCTGAAAAATGCACCTGCAATTGTTCAGGTGGAGAAAACGGTAGAGAACACATTACGAAAGGAGGATATCACCTCCTCATACGACGAAGCGTATTGCAGGCAGCTGATCCATTTCCATACCTGCATCACCGAAAACAGGGAGCCTTTAACAACCGTTGCAGACAGTTACCGGGATATCGAACTTGCCATTGATCTGATCCGTCATAATACCTATGATAATGCCTGCTGATCGTCCTTTCAATAATCTCAACCGGGACAGGGGGACCGTCCCGTGAACTGGCCATGGCGGATTTAATCAATAATGAGACAAAAACACATACGATTATCGATATTGGATCCTGTGGCACCTATCAGGATTTTGTCGGCATCGGCGATCTGACCATCTCTCAGGGCGATGTACGCGACGAAGGAACCACGAAGGAATACATCGATTGTGGTTATCCTGCCGTGGCGAATTACGAGTTACTCCTGGCACTGATTGATGCCGCCTCGGAACTGAAGTATCACTCTCATGTCGGCATTACCCGCTCGGACGATTCCATTTATATGGGGTCCGGGGTGCCGATCAAGGGCTACCTGCCCCGTCACCAGGAGGGGGTAGTAGAACATTGGCAGAAGGCCGGTGTGATCAATGTCCAGCGAGAGGTCGCCTTGAATTTTGTCCTGTGCACCCTGTTCGGTGTGAGAGGCGGATCGGTGCGCCATGTGGGACGAAACTGCGCAACAGGTGACCATAAGCCATCGTACCCCTATTCCATTAAAAACACGTACATGACGGCCCTAGAAGCCATTGCTCGATTGGCGAAAATGGCGTCCTTCGGTCAGAGAAAAGTGAACCATGGCGAGTGACCTGTTTGACACCGCGAAAACATTGGATGTCCTGGCTGTGGGCGATGCCAATATGGATGTTTGGATGCAGGTGCCGCATCATCCTGATCTGGCCGGTTCCGGGGAGCGAGGGATGGGGGTGCGTGGCGACGCGTATGAGTTCGGTGCAGGCGGGGTGGCGGCTAACGTAGCCATGGGCGTCTCTCGTCTGGGAAACAAGGCGGGTTTTGTAGGGGCCATCGGCAAAGATGATCTGGGGGATCAATTCCAGTCAAGCATGCGGTCTGCCGGTATTGATGTCGGCCACCTGTACATCATGGAGCATGAATCCACTTCGCTGGCCTGTATCTTTGAACCGACGCAAGGCGAGTTTGTCTTTTACGTCTGTCCTGGCTCGAGGTATATTCCACCGGAGCATTTGCCCGACGACTATCTGGCATCAGCCCGGATGCTGTTTCTGCCCGGGCATATGTTGACGCAGGATGAAATCACCTGTCATACCCTGCTCGATGCACTCCACAAGGCACGCCAATATCATACGCAGATTGTGCTCGATCCCGCTAAATATTGGTTGAACCCGGATTTAGAATCGTTCGTTTTCGATGCGATAGCCATCTCGGATCTTATTTTACCTAATAGGTCCGAGGCGGAACTCCTTACCGGTTGTGGTGCTCCCGCTGATGCTGCTGCCACCTTGATGGACATGGGAGCATCAAACGTTGCCATAACGCTCGGAGTAGAAGGCTGTCTGGTTGCGTCCAACGAGGGGATATTTGCCTGCGAGGGAATAAAAACGGAGATCAAATCAGCCCTTGGTGCTGGTGATGCATTTACGAGTGGCTTTTTACATGGATGTCTGAAAGGTTGGCCTATGATGGAAACGGCCCGTTTTGCCAATGCGACAGCCGCGTTGAAAATTCGGACCGCAGGATCACAGGAGGGGTTACCCGATGCATCCACCGTTGAAGCGTATCTTAAGGAATAGTAATAAGGAATAGTAATTGGGAAAGCGAATCTATGTAGGAGTATGACATGCGAAGGTTGTTCACCAACGAAAAAGTCATCATCGGAATGGTCCACCTGCCTGCCATGCCGGGTTTTCCCGGACATGGTGGTGATATGAATAGTCTTGTGGCACAGGCCGTGATAGATGCACGAACCCTGGCACGAGGCGGCGCCGATGGCATCATCGTAGAAAATCTGTTTAACCGGCCCCGCTAGAAATATGGGGGGCCCTCGCAGACCGTCCCATAGAACATTCTGCTTTCGACGCCGCAACTTCCGGCATGGCGAATGGCCTGGTGGTGACCGGTGATCTGACCGGCCTGGCAGCCGATCTTGATGATGTCAGAGCAGTACGCAGCACCGTGCCGGATAAGATGATTATCGTAGGAAGCGGGACTGCAGTGGATAATACCCAGAGCGTGCTGGAGGCGTCATCCTTGGCACGTCGTTGAAGGTCGATGGGCATATTCGAAATCTGGTGGATGAAAACCGGGTACGAGAATTAGCAGCCAGGATCAGGTGATTATGTTCCCAGAAGGTTCCAATAAATTCTCAAACCTCCAATCGCAGAGGTAGGCCATGTAAAAATATTGTAAGCCTCTTTGCCGTCTTTATCACCGGATTTTTCTATTCCGCTGCCGCATCCAGCAAGGCATTGAACAACAATTTATAGGTTCCCCTCGGCTGACCTCTGAACTGTGGTTTGAATCCAAACAGGACGATGTCACCTTCGCCATAGGGCAACTGGATCATGGCGGCTTTACCACCCAGATGTTTCTTCTCCCCAAGCGCCCATCCACTCATAAGAATATCCTCTTTGGCATATCTTGCCACGACATCGAAGGTGGGTAAGGGCGCTTCGGGTAAATCCTCTACACCGCCTTCCCGCTTCTCCGGTAGACGAACGACTTCAAAAGCTCTGCTGCGTACAAACGACGCCACGGCCTCTTCCTTCATCCCGTAGGCCAGGGGATGGGTTGGATCGACGGTCATACGTAGCAGGGACCCCGGTATAAAAAATTGCTGAGAAGAGATGCCGGCCACTGCATTTTTTACCGGCAATCCGAATTGTTCGATAACGAAATCACTGGCCGCATCCAGGGCTACAATCCGACCTCCTCCTTCAACAAATCGTTTTAAAGCCACGGCACCGTCCAGACCGAGACCACCGATATAGGCATCCGGCATGGTGCCCTGGGCATGGCCGTTCAACATCCGATCGGGCGATTGATGGGGGAGAATAATCACATCGAAATTCTTCAAGGCCCCATGGACGATATCTGCATCATGAAGCGTGTCCGGGGCAAAATCATAGGTCTCCAGGAGCCAGCGCGTCCAGCCTTCATCCATATTGGCTACCCAGGATTTGTACAACGCCACCCTGGGTGATTTCAACCGGCGCAGGTCTCCATCGGGCTTTCGACTGAGATCATCAAAGGATATTCCTAAATGCGCTGCGAGATCCTGTACTCGTTCCTTAGTACCATTTCTATTTTCTATGATGAACGAACCGGGTGTGAATTCCCGGTTCATATCATTTAACGGCTTATCTGTAATGTACAGACGATCTCCCGCCTGTAACAATCGATTGACAGCGTGCATGCCGGCATTGGACTTATGAGAGAGGATGTATCCATAGTCCGGATCACCAGCATGACCTGGGCGGGGCTCAGCTGCATCAGACACAGAGGCACCGTCATATTCAAAGGAAGTCTCAATGCGATCTACCGTTACACCCATCTGCATCGGTAAAGTCCAACCAGCGATATCATAGGGCGGTTCAGGCGGACCATTCGGCGTGCTCCGGCGTTCAGGATATTCTTGTTTGTCCAGTAAGTCTACCACATAGGGTCGAAAAGCCTGGGCGGTAGAAATAACATACGTCCCTTCGTCATAGGTTGTTTCACCTGCTTTAAAGGGCTTACTCACCTGCTCAACCTCTACACCGCCTAATCGCAGAATATTTATAAGTTCTACGGCTTCACGTGGATTCCATTGATCGGGAGGGACCACATAGGCAAAAGGGCTTCCTTTTTCTCCGGATTCTATCGCATCTCTGCCCATCTTATAAATATTATATAACCACTGTTCTTTCAGGTCAGTTGCCAATCGGAGTACGGCCATCGAGCCGGTTATCATATAGGCCACCGGATCTTTCAATCGAGATTCACCACCCTGCCAGGGGTACGGATAGAATATATTGGTGCCATTGGTGGGGTGACCGCCACCTCGTCTGCCACCACCCACCATTTTCGGCATATCTTTAGGGTCATACGTACGGGGCACTGGTGTTGCATGGCTCGTTTCTGTGAGGATACCGGTCATATTATGGAAATACGGCACGGTGCGCATGCCCCCGTTCCACCACATGCTGTAGATCACACCGGAAACGGCCCCCGGCATTTTTTTTATGGCCATCCGGTTCGCCATGGCGCTGCCGACAAGATTAACACCGGTGGTGACACCCGGATGGATATTAGGATTGACGGGATCGGCAAAGGGGGGGAGGAAGATACGCGTCCAACTCGGTCCGGTTTGATGATGGTTATATACAATTTGGGGATACCACTCGTTATAGAGAACATTCGTCACCGGTTTGGATTCCGGCATATTGTTCATGAACCAGTCCCGGTTGTTGTCGTGTCCAATATAATGGTGATATAAAACCGGGGGTCGGGTGGTTTCATAGGGCGTACCCCGGTTCTGGTCGTACCAGGAGGCCACAATATCGAGTCCATCGGGGTTCATCACCGGCATGAGCAGCATGATGGTGTTGTCCCGAATACGCTGCATCTCCTGTGATTCTTCCGTGGCCACCCGATAGGCAAGAAGCGACGTCATTTGACCGTGGGCAACTTCAGTGGCATGCAGGCCACCATCTATCCAGACCACGGCCTTGCCTTCCCTGGAGAGGCGCTGCGCCTGCTCATCATCAATGCGCGCCCGGGCCATCTGTTCGCTGATTTCACGCCAACGATCCAATTCACGCAAGTTGGCTTCGCTCGAAATGATCAGAAGAAGCAGAGGACGTCCTAACACTGATTTCCCGATCTCTCGTATATGCACCCGATCACTGGCCTGGGCGAGTTGTCTCAGATAAGAAACGATTTGAGTATAGTTCGCTAATTTATAATCGTCGCCGGGTGTGAAGCCGAAGACCTCTTTAGGGTGCGGTACGGATGTATTTTGAGCCTGTACAGGCGTCCATAATACCAGGCATGATATGACTAACATAAATCGGATAATCTGCATAATGATGTCTCCTTTAGAATGAAAAATGGCAAGTGGGCAAATCTCTCAGGCCTGATCACTTACCTACCTGCTCAATTTGTTGATGGCATGTGTCTCCCGGCACATGCCATCAACAAATCACCAAATTCTATCTACCTTTCCCCGGCGGATCACCATAATCGGGAATCTCCAACAGGACGCCACCCTGGCAGGCTGAGTCGTGGGCGATGATACCTGGGATAGCATATCGGGCTGCCATCCAAACATTGTTGGATGGGAGGAGGTTATTATGGCAAGCCCTTACAAAATCATCGACCAGGAATTGATGTGATCCGGCATGTCCGTTGGGTAATCCTATGAATTCCTTCGGCAGACGGCTTGTATCATGAACAGCCGCCACACTCAGGTGGGTCCCATCGGAAGCGGTCACTTTGTCCATAGCTTCTTCGGATGAGGTCTCGCTGATAGCTGGTCTTTCTCGACAGGCCAACTGGTCATCAAGGCGTAGCGATTGGTCTGCCTGCTTATTCACCCAGATGGCGCCGGCCGAATTATGTTCGAAACTGCCCTCGGTGCCGAACATGGCCATGCGTACTGTACCGGGATGACCGATTCGCCGGAATTCGTTGATCCGACAACTGCTGCCGTCTGACATTTTGAATAAAGCGGATTCATTACTGAATGTATTGTTCCATAGATTCGCGCCAGGCTTGTAAATGCCGTCTTTATGATGATCCACAAATCCCTGGCAGGATACATGCGTCATATGTGCGCCGGTGATCGAAATAATCTGACTGGTGGAATGCGTCGGGTAATACATGGGAGGGGAACCGGCGAATTCCATCCATCGGTCTCCTCCTCGCCATTTCATCACATCGTACAGTCCATGGTCCCAATCGTGGTAATATTCCCCTTCCGAATAAACAATATCGCCGAATGCCCCCTGCTCGTGCTGCTTTCTGCAGTATACCACACCGGGATAATAATAACTCGTTTCACCGATCATGTATATCTGACCGGTTTCTTCCACGGTTTTTACGAGTTCTGTAATCTCATCCTGCGTGACACCGGTAGGTACTGCGGAATAGACATGTTTACCCGCTCGAAGGGCCTGCACGGCCTGGGGGGCATGGAGCCAATTCTGAGTAATGACGGCGACCGCATCTACATCGGTCGAAATCAGATGATCGAGAGAAGGAGAGGCGTCATTGATTTGATGTTTGGCCGCGTTTTCGCTTAATTTTTCCGCATCGAGATCACAGAGCGTAATCTGATCGACCAGGGGATGCGCTGTGAATAACGGGATGAAACTCTGCGCAAAAGCACCGACGCCTACCATACCGACTTTAATTCCCATAGATGTCCATCCTTCAAAATCAATGCGTGTACCATTGTTTTTTCAAACAGATGCCAAAGGATGCTCCCGATTTTCCAACGGCAAAGCAACGCGTATACCATAAAGATGAGATGCATAAATGCCATGAATCATTTCCAGGGCCCAGCGACCGTCATATCCGCTGTTTACCGGCCTACGACCCTCTTCCCTGGCTTGCAAAACGTCGCGTGCAATAGCGACATTAGCCGACATCTGAAGATCGTTTAGGGAGGGTTGTAGACCGGGTTTAAGATCCAGAGCTTCTGCCGTAATATCCCGAACAGGAGTCTCTGCGTCAGGATGCCAAATGGGAGATTCATAGATCCTGATCTGCTGCGAAGCGTCATGAACGGTCATGATGCCGCTGGTACCATATATCCACATACCATACCTAAAAGCGTGAGAGGGCTGGTCGCGACGGGTTTCAAAGGTCGCCGTCATTCCATTTCCGAACCCATACAGGGCGTGTATGGATTCTCCAGCGATCAATCCCAGTTCTTCAGGACCTTCAACCGCATCTGCACCAGTGATCGACTGCCCTTTGCTGGTCGTCACCGATCCATACACCCAATACGGATTCCTCCCCAGGAGAAAGCGAAGCATATCGAACAGATGCGTGCCAAGAACCATCAGGTCCTCGCCGCCGCCTCGTCGATCTTCCTTGCCATGCATCTGAATGGATATAATATCGCCTAAAACGCCTTCCAACAATAACTGTTTGGCATGATGAGCGGCCGCATGCATACGTCCCTGATGCGCCATGCCCATCATGATCCCTGCTTTCTCACAGGTTTCAATCATCTCATCCGCTTCAGCCAGGGTACGCGCAATTGGTTTTTCCAGGAATATACACGCGCCTGCCTCGGCTACCGCAAACACCATCTCAGCATGTTGATCCAGCCAGCGCGGGCATATACTGACGATATCAAACCACTCGTTCTTCAGCATCTCATGATAATCCGCATACAGTTTTTCAACCCCCAACCGCTGACCGGCCTCTTCCAATCCTGCGGGATCATCGTCCGCAACCGCGACGATATCGACCTCTTCCATTTCAAGATAAACCCGATCAAGTCCGTGTCCGTAATTCCCTCGGCCGGTACGCCCGATTACACCGGCACGATAGCGTTTCGGCATATAAACTCCTTGCCATGTTCAAGGTTTATGTTATGTTTATTAAGGTGATTTTGTCATGCCCGAAGGCCTTGACCGGGCATCCATTTGGCTAACCCTGCCATGGATGGAAGTTCCCCTGCAGGGCGACTTCGAGCGCTTCTCGGTACCCGGTTAAAGCTTGCGGGGATGACAGCCATACGACCTGATCAAGCGAATTTTAAAAGGTGTACGTTAATAAAATTATGATTAAAACACTTAATTATATCGTCGGTCTTGCCGTCCTCCTCGTGGCCTTTGGTATACCGCTCAGGATCTATTTACTCAATGCCGAAGAACAAGACCGTGAACGGATGCTTGAAGATCTTATGCCCCAAGCTAACGTCCCCGCCACATCTCATGGAAACCAGTCAGAACTATTGGATCTGTCCAATGTACCCGACTCCACGATGATAGACCTGTTAAAACAGTTAGAATCTGATCTGCCCGCGTACGTCTCCTCGCCCCAGGGCGTCCTTCAAGATGGTATTACAGATGATCCGGAGGCCATGGATCGGTATTTAAAAACGCTTGAACAGGATCCTGCCAATCATAAAGCCATCTACGATCTGGCCATAAGATATCTTGAATCCGGTGATGTCGATCAGGCGGGAAAATTAGCCAATCAACTTAAACAGTATGATCAGTCGATGGCCGGAAATCTTCGTGCGCTGATCAAAAAGGTTAGAAGAAACGAATAGGTGTAGGGTGTCGTCCTCTGTGTAAAGCACCGAAACCATCCCATCTGGTCTGAACAAAAGACTATGTTCGGTCCCATCTACGACACTCCTAAACGCATACCACCTCACGCCGTGCGATTACGGGATGGATACATTACCCACCGAACGTTGCGCTTCAATCAGCCGGTCTTCCCAATCCGATTCATCTGAATTGGTAATTTGACCATTGTCATCCATCGCCTCAATAACCTGCGCCATGCCCTCTTCCAGCGTCAACCGAGGCTGAAATTCAGGCAGATCGCGGAATAGCCGATCGGCGCTATAGATGGTGTTATAAACAAAAATATCCCGGCAAATATCGACGCGTGGCACCCCGGAAGCCATTAAATCATTTAACGGCACCCCGACAAGATCCACATCCCGACCAATAACCTGCATGGCGGTTTTATGGTGATCTTCCCACGAGGTGAACCCTCGTTTTACCATATTATACGTCTGGCCGATACAATGCGTCTTACCCACCACATGAGCAAAGCACAACGCCGCATCATCCACATGTAAAAATGAATGTAACGCCTTGCCGTCGCCGCATACCACCAATGGTTTCCCTTTACGAATCCGATCAATCCAACTGAAATCCCAGGCGATCTGACGAAGCAAGCCCATCTTCGGTCCGAAGGTTGTGGAGGGTTTGATGATCGTGACCGGGAAACCATCCCGATGATACGCTTCCAGATAAACCCGGTCTGCTTCTACCTTGTTCCGACCATAATCGCTAGTCGGTCTGAGTGGATGATCTTCCGAAACAGGCAACCAGTCATAATCAACCCCATACGTACACACGGTGGAACACTGAATAAAATGCCCCACCCCCCTAAACGCCCGAACACTATTTTCCGCATCCGTCCTGTTAAAACAGATCATATCTATCGCCGCATCGAATCTCTCGGCCTGCATGGTCTGCACGAAACTGTCTACATCCTGCCGATCCCCATGAATCACCCGCGCCCCATCCGGCACCTCCCCAGTCTCCCCCCTGTTAAAACACGTCACATCATGCCCGATATCCATCAGCAGTTTCACAAAACTCGTACTAATATTTCCCGTCCCACCCACAACACAGACTCTCACGAAATATCCTCCCAATCCGAAATCCGAAATCCGAAATTGTATCACTCATTCCACGGCACCGGCTCATCCAGCCGTTCACACATATCACGCACCGACGCCTGTTCCATTTCCCCGAAACGGATGCCATTTACGCGATGGTGTTTCATGTTTTTTTCTTCGATCGCGCCCGGCAACAGGGTCTCTTCGTAACCCGGCAGAGGCGCCCAGGATTCGCGGATATCCTTTACAAAGCGATCCACTTCCTTGCGAAATGATTGACCTGGAACAACGGTATCTATATGAATCGCCATAACCATGCCGCCATGTCGCGCACCGGACCAGCGGGCCTGTATTTCATCCGCTTCCGGTAGGGACGCCCCGGCCAGCGCACCGCCCAGCAGCGACGCCACCGCGCCATAACCGATACTCTTGAAAAAAGCCGCGGGGATACGCGTCAGCAGATCATCGAACTCGGGGGATTGCTGATAGTCCGCCAGAATACGCGTCGCTACATCCAGCACGACCGGTGGTTCATCACCTGCCGGTATGGCAAAACAGAGCGGAGGATTGCCGAAGTAGCCGATTTGGGGTTTGGTCTCCTGTTCCCGGGCATTGCCCTGACCGCGATAGCCCTGCACGGAAAACCCGATGCAGTCTTCTTCCATGCACATCCGGGTATAATGCCCGGCAGAGCCGTAATGACCGATATGCCGGACAAGCCCCATGCCCATACCGACTTCTTTCGCTTTTGTTATCGCATGCCTGGTCGCTTCGACCATCGGCCAATATCCGAGGGTGCCGTCTCCGTCAATCACGACGGCGGTAGGGGATTCGGAGATGACTTTTAATGCCGGTCGGCTATTGCAATGGCCTTCTGCAAACGAACGCGTATACCCGCTAGCTGCCCGCACGCCGTGGCTTCGGACGCCCCGCAAGTCGGAGTTGACTAACAAACGGCTGATGAGCAGAGCATGATCGGGAGACAGTCCGGCCTTTTCGAAACAGGTAACAGTTAACGACAACAAACGATCTTCATGAACGACAACATAATCTTCCGGTGGGCGATTCATGTCTACCTCATGGCGTAGTTCTGTTAATGGAGATATCGTATTGATTGATAGAATTGGGTAGGAGTATAAGATACTGCAGTTGGATTGAAAAGGTTTTTAATGGAAGAACGTTGCCGTGGTGATATACTTAAACGTTTGATGTTGGCTCCTAATACTCCTTGATATTACACATCACTATTGTGTAGATTCCTGTGTAATGGAGAATTACGATGCCAACCAATCTTGCCATTGACGAAATTTTGTTATCTGAGGCTCAAAAAGCCGGAGGACTGCAAAATAAGAAAGCTACTGTCAATCAGGCCTTACGCGAATTTATACAGAAAAGAAAGCAGATAGACACACTCAAACTGTTCAGACAGATTGATTTTGACCCGGACTACGATTACAAAAAAGGCGCCATCGATCATGAATGTACTACCGGATACGCCCATCTGGTCATTATCGGTCAATAATCGAAAAGCAAGAGCGATGACGGATTTCAAGGGAAATCCTCATGGAAATCTTGGGCGTATGTCACTGGCAACAGACGGGAAGTACCGGAATTTCACCTGGGAAGAAGATTTCGGCGATATCTGGGTGATGGATGTGGAGTGGGAGTGAAAAATGGTGATCGGTTGATTGTCTGATTTGTTGATTGAAAGATCAAAATCACAAATAAGACAATCAACCAATCAACCAATCAAAAAATCATGAAAAAACATCGTTCTCTCATCCTGCTCATCTTGATCGGTATCGCCTCTATTTGGCCTGTTTTGATGTCGGCTGACGGGCAACAGACTGGGTCGCCCTATGTAAATTCCATTGGGGTTGTGTTGCCGGCGGACGCTGCAGCGCCGTCAGCGCAATCGGTCCGCACGTTTCAACTGGACCATACCTATATGGAGTGGTTCCGAACCATCTACAAAGGCACCTATGGTTTACGTATAATACAGGAGCCGCTCATCCGTCTGGATAAAGCGTTCAACCTGTTGCCGGCGGCAGCGGAGCGGTGGTGGCCAAGTGAGGATGGATTGACGTGGTATTTTGCGATCCGACAGGATATGCAGTTTAGTGACGGTCGTCCGCTCACCGCGCACGATTATGTCTACACCCTCCGCCGCGGCGCCGATCCGAAAAATGCGTATGACGCCGAATGGTATTATCGTCCGATAAAAAACTGGGGCGAGGTGGTTGGCGGTCGGTTGCCCCTGGACTCACTAGGAGTTCATGCCTTAGATAATTATACGCTGGCTATCGCTACAGAAGAGCGATGCGCCTATCTGCCGGATCTGCTGGTCGACAGCTGGGTTTCTCCCCGGCAGGCCATCGAAAAATATGGCGATGCATGGTCTACAGACGCGAAAACCTCGATTGCCAGCGGTCCGTTCTACCTGGCGGAATGGACAAAAGCAGATCGGGTGGTGATGAAAGCGAACCCTCATTATCACGGTCCGGCCAAACCCTATCTGGAAACCCTGATTGGAAAATTATATACTGAAACCACCCGACCGCCGATGCTGGCCTCCTACGAGGCGAACGAGGTGGATCACGTGCGTATTACCAATCAGGCGGAACTCGCCCGAATTAAGACCGAGCCCAATCTGAAAAATGAATTACACGCCTTTACCGATTTCGACACCTATTACCTGACCATGAATACCTTTCGACCTCCGTTCGATAATTTAAAAGTACGACAGGCCTTCAGTCATGCCATCGACCGGGAAGCCATCTGTAGATCAGCCCTTCAGGGATTTGCCATTCCGGCCTATTCCATGCTGCCGCCGGGATTTCCAGCCTCTTCTTCGGAGGCGTTCAAACCCATTCAGGGGTATGATCCGGCATTAGCCCGTAAGCTGCTGGCTGAAGCCGGGTACCCGGATGGTCGCGGTTTTCCCCGTACAGAGATGTGGATCCGACGGGATGTCCGCCCCGTTCACGACGCCGGGGAGGCGATTCATGCGATGGTCCGTCAGAATCTCGGTATCGATCTGGTCTTGAGGAATATGGAAATCAAAACATTCATGGATGCGCTCAACAGCCATAATATGCCTATCGGACTGGTTCGCTTCGGGTATGATTTTGTCGATCCAAGCAGTCTGATGAATCTATGGCTTTCTATGGGACGCCATGCCTGGAAGAATGATTTTTTTGATCGCCAGGTCGGGTATGCCGGTACAATAGTCAATGATCGCAAGGAAAGAATGGATGCCTACCAGGTGGCAGAACGCATGCTGGTTGAAGAGGTGGGTGGTTTATTCGTCTGGCACACGGTTCTGAATCAAATGTGGAAGTCAAAGGTCAAAGGCGAAGCGCTCGAGCCCAATCGATTCGGTTATAGCGCCTGGCGCGGAGAACAGGTGGGCAATACGGCGTTTACACTGTATATTGCACAGCAATCGTTACCTGATTCTACCGGCAGTTTGTGGGAACGGTGGTTTGGGAAGGAATAGGGCGGGAGGGGAGGATGGAAGGGTGGAAGGGCGACATAAGGATAATAATTGCTGCAAATATTGATTATCGGACTTGGCGGGTTTATCGGTACAATTGCCCGGTACGGGGTGTCGATCCTGGCGTACAGATATGCCGGCGCGACCTTTCCGTTCGGCACACTCACTGTCAACCTCGTCGGGTGCTTTTTAATTGGAATCGTGTATTCGCTGATCCAGGAAAGGGATCTCCTGTCCACGTCCAGTCGGCTCTTCCTGACCGTGGGGGTTTTCGGTGGTTTTACTACCTTTTCATCCTTCGGAAACGAAACACTCCTTTTAATGAGGACAGGAAGCCCATTGTTAGGGCTGCTTTATGTCCTCGTATCCGTGCTTTTGGGCGTACTGGCTGTTTGGGGTGGGTATGCAGTAATGGCACGGGGTGGATAAATTATGAATTATGAATTATAATTTAGAAATCATAATTCATAATTCAACAATTGGGATGACCGCGGAGACCTCATGATTCGAACGCTGATTATCACCATATTCACACTATCCTTAGGCTTGATTTGTACGCACAGTGAAGTGGTCGCCCAGGAAGGGACCACGCTCACAGATATAACCGGATATGAGCACACCGTACGGAAGCCCCCGACGAGGATTGTGTCTTTAATACCCAGCAATACAGAGTTGCTTTTCGCCGTGGGGGCCGGCAAGGCGGTAGTTGGCGTGACTAATTATTGCAACTATCCGCCTGAGGTGAAACAAATCGAGAAGATCGGGGATTTAATGACGCTCAGTGTGGAAACGATCGTCGCTCTGAAGCCCGACCTGGTTCTGGCGACCGGAGATAATCCGGATGAGCCTATTAGGAGCTTGAGGGAACTTGGCATCAACGTGTTTGTTATAGACCCTCAAACGGTCGAAGGGGTCATAGAGGCCCTTAAAACAGTAGGGATAATAACCGGATATCGTGCACAGGCCCTTGATTTGGTACAGGATATAAAATCAAGAATTTCGGTTCTTAATAAAATGTTAGGTGCTTTGCCGGCCGATAGGTGTCCTACCGTATTTGTCGGGAGTCCTCAGAGGACAGAAAACTGGACTCCCGGTCCCGGCACATTTACCACGGATGTTATCCAACGGGCCGGCGGACGAAACATTGCTGTTGACCTAAAGTCCGGCACCTGGGGCGTATACAGCCTGGAGAAAATCGTGGCAAAAAATCCGGAGGTGATTCTGTCCACGGTCCGTGAAGCGCAGGATATAGAAAAAAGCACACAGTCGCTTATTACTCTGGCGAACGGCATGTCGGGCTGGAAGAATATCAGGGCTATTCAAAATGGCCGCGTCGTCCTTTTACCAGATGATTGGCTCTTGCGACCCACCCCCCGTATGATTAAAGCCATGGAGAAGTTGGCCCAAATGCTTCATCCGGAGTTATTTCAGTAGAGGTATTTCAGAGTCCAGAGATAGTTCCGAGTTCCGAGTTAAAAGAAAGTAAGGAGTGAAGAGTAAAAAAGGGGGGATTACTTTTAATTGATTGAAAATAACAACTCTTTTAATTATACAATCATAATTCATACATGAACTCTTTGTAGATCATTGACTCTAATCCTTGACATCTTATCACCGGGCATCATATTGTAAGCCGCTTAAATTTGCTTGATTGCAGTGCATAATAAAACGGGTACCGTCTTATCACTCTTACCTCTTCATTCTTCAATTAAATGCCCTTAACCTCGATTATCCCATCCGCATTAAATCATACTCTCCGAAGTGCTTTACCAAATGATACGAAGGTCAGATTTTCCTGTCCGACAGATATGACTCCGGAGGGGATGCTGGGGGAAAGTATGCTGTTGGTTACGACCCGCCATCTGGTCACGGCTTCAAAGACGGGAGATCTCTGGCAGCTGTTACACAGGGTTCCGTTATCGGACATCTCTCAGATCAGGGTCGAACCACTCATCGGCGCCAGTGGACTCATTCTTACGGTTAAGGGCCAACTTCTGCGAGTATTGCGATATTCCTATGCCTCCGCTCAGGATATGTCGGAAGCGGTTGAGTCTCTCGTGCATCTGATCGATAAAGAGCATGGAGAAGAGGACCATACCTCTATTCACGAAGAACCGGCGCCGGACTGGTCCAGCCGGGCAGCCCACATACGAACATTTAAACGTCTCTGGTCCTTTTGCAAACCTCACAAGCGATCTTTGTCTCTTGCCATTCTGGTGACGATCTCTTCGTCGGCCATCGATCTGTTGCCACCCTATCTGACGATGATCATGGTGGATGAAGTATTGACTGATCCTTCACAGTACGGCTGGCTGGCCCTGCTCGTTCTCGTCCTGGCCGCTTCGCGTTTCTTGCATACCGGTGTCACCATCCTGAGCGGGCGGATGCTGGCTGTTCTCGGAGACCGGTTGGCCTTTGATGCACGGTCAGAGTTATTCCATGTGCTTCAGTTATTGCCTATAAAATACTATGACGCCCAGCAGACCGGTGGATTGATGGCTCGAATCGCCCGGGATGCCAAATCGATACATTATTTCTGGATCGACTTCGCCCCTGCGGTGATCCAGCAGGGTTTGCTGGTTTTCGGGATGACCGCTGTGTTATTTTATTTAAATTGGGAGCTGGCGTATCTCGTTATGATTCCCATTCCTGCGATTATTTTCGCCTCCGTAAAAATAAAAACATACCTGACCTGGTTCTATGGCCGGTCATCAGATAGCTGGGCAACATTTTTCGATCGTGTGAATGACGCGCTCGCCGGTATCCGCGTCGTTAAAATTTTCGCTCAGGAAGAAAAACAGAGCGCCAAGATGCAGATGGAAAACGAGAAGGTGTTCCAGGCGGAGCGTAATATACACGTCCGTTCTCGAACGGTACGCCCTTTGCTTGCGTTTCTCGTGTCCATCGGTGGATTGCTGGTCTGGTGGTTCGGCGGACAGCAAGTTCAGAATAACGAGATGACGCTCGGTATGCTCATGGCCTTCTTCATGTATCTGGCCATGTTTTACGGACCGGTGCAACAACTGACCGGGATGGCAGACTGGATTCCTGAGATGATGACGGCAATTACAAGGACATTCGAGGTGATTGACAGTCCGCCGGAAGAATATGACCCCAGGGAGCCGGTCACGTTACCGGAAATAAAGGGACGAATTGAATTGAAGGACGTCTCCTTCGGTTATGTGGCCCATCAGCCGGTTTTAAGGAACTTGAATCTAACCATAGAACCGGGAGAGATGATCGGACTGGTCGGACATTCCGGCGCGGGGAAGTCTACCCTCGTCAAACTTCTTTGCAGGTTTTACGATATTAAACAGGGTCAGATTCTGATTGATGGGATAGACATCCGTCAAATCAGCCTGACCGAACTCCGAAGTCAGATCGGTTATGTAGAACAAGATCCTTTTTTATTCTCGGGATCGGTCGCGGATAATATTCGATTCGGTAATCAGGAGGCCTCAAAAGAGAAGATCATCGAAGCGGCGATTAATGCCAATGCCCATGAGTTTGTGATAAAATTGCCCGATGGGTACGATACCCACGTCGGTGAACGCGGTGGGCGGCTATCTGGCGGTGAGCGGCAGCGTATAGCCATTGCCCGGGCTATTCTTCATGACCCGCGCATTTTAATTCTGGACGAACCCACTTCCGCCCTTGATCTGGAGACGGAAAAAAAGATACAGGAAGCCCTCGGACGCCTGATGCAAGGACGAACAACCTTTGCCATCGCCCATCGCTTATCGACCTTACGGGATGCGGATCGGCTTCTTGTCCTGAAGGATGGCGCCCCGGTTGAACTCGGAACCCACGAAGAACTGACGGCGCTTCAAGGTGAATATTACCGCCTTGTGAAACTGCATTCCAATGTATCCAGTATTGTCGGTGTTATGGGATAGGATGTAGGATGGTATTTTTAGATCCGGCTGTCATACGCCTTGAACGGCAGGAAAACCAACCGCCTACCCTCATCCTGTCGGGCGACCGGTACCTGGATATCCGTATCCGTCAGGCTTTTCCTCTTACAGCTGAAAATACCTTTGTTGCATTCTTCGATCAGGAGGACCAATATCTCGGTATGATCATGGATCCTACGGATTTAGACAGCCACTCGACTCAAATCATCAACGAGGAAATCAGCTGGAGATATTTTATACCCCAGATTACTCAAATTAAAGAGATACACGATAGAGGGGGGAAAGCTATTTTTGTCGCAGTGACCGATCGGGGGCAGCTCAACATATCGATGAGAGATCTGAGAGCGAGTATGGTAGAATTATCGCCCAATCGTATTTTAATCACAGATGAATTCAGCAACCGGTACGAAATTCCAGATGTGGATCGTCTTGATCGACACAGCCGGCGGTTGATCCGGCGATTGATTTAAGAATGGAATAATATTAACTGATGGCGTTAAGCTGCTGAATACCCAGAATCGCCAGATAAACACCTAAGCCAAGCAGGCCCACGAGAATAATAAACGAAGTAAATAATAACACTTTACTGGCCAATATCCGGTCGTGAACCGCCTGCATTTTAGCATATTCCTTCGGAAATTTCCGCTCTGCTTTAAGTAATAGATTTTGGGCAAAAGCATATCGCGATGATAAGATCGTCAAGCCGATGACGATGAACAGGATGCCTTGCAGCAAAGGCAGAAAGAGTCCCAGGATACCGAGAATGATGAACATCCATCCCAGGACGTTCTGAGCCAGGCCGATTAAAAATTGTTTGGTTATTATTAAATCTCCTGTTAAAAGCCGTGAAATGTGAAGAAAAGGACGAACCTTATAACCATTCACGCTTTACTACGTTTCAATCCAGCATCATGAGCGCGCCCTGCATCTCGTCCCGGTCTTTGTCATCGCCCTCCCGTTCTGCAACCACCACCCCTTTTTCATAACAACGCCGCGCATCATCGAGCCGATCGAGCTGTTCATAAACCCGCCCCGCCTGATGATATCCTGCGGAATAATTCGGCGCTTTAATGATAAGATGTTCCAGGGTCTCCGCTGCTTCTTCGAGACGGCCATTACTGACATGTTCCAGCGCGATTGCATATTGAATAAAGGGATCATCAGGATCGTTTTCGGCCAGCGCTTCAAGTTGCTTGAGTCTTGTAGACATATATCCTCCACCTCTGCCACTTATATTTAGTGTTATTCGATCCAGATAGGCTGCGTCCAGGCCACGTCGCAGCCTCCGCCATAACACTCAATCCGAATATATTTCAATGCCCGCGCTTGTTTCGGATCATCAGGTAATATATAATCTGCGACCTTACTTTCAATCGATTTTTGTATGACACCCCATTTTGTTATGAACCGAATACGAGTGGCATTTGATGTATACACGGCCACCCTGTTTTCTTTCACCTGTATGGATGTTATATACACTCCTGTAGAAGAATAAAAACGACCCTCTCGTAAAGCGGACAGAATTGAATCGGCATCAGAATCAGGGCCTTGAACCATAACCCAGGACAGGCCAACATCCTCGGCCGTATGGGAATCGTCATGGCCAAAACCCAAGACACGCAGACCGTTTGACAGCAACCGGTCCCACCGGTCGGTAGCCACAGCACTCCCCGACAGGCGTTCGATGACGCCATTATATATTTCGATGCCGAGATAACCCGTTAATCGTCTCATATGGTCATCCGAAAAATGTAAATCGGGCAACGGCGCGAGCCAATTGGGATGATTTAAAACAGCAAAACTCTCCGGTTGCAGCCCAACTTCATCCAAGACCTTTTGCCGGTCTTCGTGGGGCGATACAATAGATTGGGTGTTTACGTGGAGGATATGAGGGCCGTTTGCCGTGATTTCAACCCCGGGGATCAAGGTCATTTTCGTGATTGAGCGATAGGCATCCGGATTTACTAAAACATCATGGTCCGACAGGGATAAAAAATCATACACCCGTGCTTCATAATCCTTAATGACCGTTTCCGGTTCTCGCGCCCCATCACTCATCGTCGTATGGGTATGGAGATTTCCGCGAAACCAGTGCAGATCTTTTTCGTATGAAGAGACCAGTTTGACCGGAATTTCATCTTGCGACATTTATATCCCTCGTCTGTTTAGACAACGATCAATAGACCTTCACACAAGGATTACGTTTAAGAGTTATTTTAAAAATGAACAGCTAAACCAGAACTGATAAAACTGTATATGGACATTTTTGATGTATTGTCTGATGAAACAATTGGAAATCGAACAACCTTGGTTGTGATCACAGCGAACCTCGCGGTCAGTTGAAAGGACAGGCGGTTATGTAATCGGTATTTGATGCCAGTACCACCATCCACACTCCAACGCCACAGGGCTTCTTCCGCATCTACTCGACCCGCCGGATCGAACTCCATACGACTGCCGCCTAAGAAAATAAAAGGGCGAACCTGATGCCTTTCCGGCAGGTCTATTTTAACCGCACCCCGGGCAAAAAACAGATTGACCGTGAACGTTTGATCATAACGGGAGGTTGTTGGTACCATACCGACTTCCGTAACGATCCATATTGGCTTCCAAATTCGGATCGCCATATATCCGCCACCAAACAGGGCGCCTTGAAGGCCAGGACGACTGGAAGATGGGACATATCCTCCAATGGGACCTATCTCAACCCGGGCTGCGTACAGCTGCTCTGCAAACAGAGGATGTACCATGATCCCGGAACACATAATGACCGTAAAGAAAAAAAATCGGATCGGTTTCATCATTTGGGAAGACGTTTAACAAATTGTAAAACACAAAGTACGTGACGTACTCTTTGCGTAACATCCGTAATTATATCGGAACACTTATGTATTCCTTAAGATATGTAATGATTTTCAGTCGATATCCTTAGATTAATGAACGGGACTGGCAGCCGTCTACATTTATGCAGGCGCCCGTCACCCAACTGGCGCGGTTGGAAGACAGGAAAACCACCACATCGGCTATTTCCTCAGGTGTACCGAATCGGCCACATGGGATTTGCTGCTCTACAAATTTATTGATTCCTTCAGGATCGGCATCCAGACGCTTTTGCCAATTGCCACCAGGAAAGATGACGGAACCGGGCGCGACAGTATTCACGCGGATGCCCGTCTTAGCCAGCTCCTTCGCCAGCGTTTTTCCCATGCTGATCTCAGCGGCTTTGGTTGCATTATAGGTGGCTGGGCCACCGGACTCACGACCAAAAATAGAGGAAATAGTAATGATGGAGCCGCTACCCTGCGCTTTCATAGATGGCAGAGCGGCCCGTGTGGCGCGAACAGCTGCAAACATATTCCAATCGAATATATCCAGCCACTCCTCATCCGATACGTCTTCAAACGGTGTCCATTTACTCCCACCTACATTATTGACAAGAATATCTATTCGTCCCCACTTGTCGAGGGTGGCTTGTATAACCTGATTTATTCCTTCCGCTCCAGTTAAATCCGCCGATGTCGCTAGGGTTTCCACGTCCAAAGCGCGCACTTCTTTTTCCGTAGCAAGCAAGGCTTCTTCCCCACGGGCACAGAGACTGACGTGACATCCCTCTTCCCCAAGCCCGAGGGCAATTGAGCGCCCAATCCCCCGGCTCGACCCGGTAACCACTGCGATTTTACCCTTTAAATCCAGATCCATGTTTTACTCCTCTATTCAAAGGCGCTGCGAAGTTACGAAGCGTCGAAGCTGCGGATCAATAAATGAGTCCCGCTTCGTCGTTTCAACATACGATCGACCTATTCATCCGGAATCCTGTATAAGATCGGGGATCAATAAGTTATCTATTTTCTATCCTGTCAACTATTGTGGTCAATCATAAATCAAAAATTAACATTGGTGATCCCTGGGGGATCCAGCGAGCGCTGTGCGGTTCACAAATCAATTTACCTCAATCCACAGGCTCTAACAATATTTTCATCCCTTCTTTACGATCCAGCCGATCAAAAGCGGTCTTCCACTCGGTCAGTGGGAGGACATCCGAAATCAAATGCGCCAGTTCAATTTTTTTCTGCTGTAACAAAGTCATTGTTCGATCCCAGGCCTGAATCGATCCGGCAAAGGATGTTTTGATCGTAATTTCCTTGAGCTCTGCAGGGAAAAAGTCAATCTCAAACGGACTGCCATGTAATCCGATTTGCATGATCGTGCCCTGCTTCCTGACCAGATCTATTGCGCTCCTTGTTGCAGCGGCTGAACCGGAACATTCGAAAATGATATCCGCGCCGTATCCGTCGGTTAATTCATAGACCATATCTTTCAGGTTTGCTTTCTCGATATTTACAGTGTGATCCGCCCATTGCGCGCCCACCCGGAGCCGCTGCTCATCTACGGAGGTCCCCGTCAAGATAACGTAGGCCCCTTCAAGGCGCGCGATCTGAGCCGTTAACAAGCCGATGGGACCGGGCCCTGTGACCACAACGATATCACCCGCTTTTACGGTTGTAAGCATCGATACAGCTTTCACGCAACAGCAAAGGGGTTCACTCAGAGCGCCGCTATGCATGTCGATGTGCTCCGGTATTTTTCGTAATGACCAGGTGGGCACGACAAGATACTTCGTATACGTCCCATGTACACCGCTGCCGATCGAAAGGCGTTGATCACACAGGCTGAGCTGACCCGCGCTACAATATCTGCATTCACCGCAAACAATGGTCGTTGGAATACCGGTAACCACATCCCCTACCTGGTATTCATCAGTATCGTCTATATCAACGATGGTTCCGGCAAACTCATGACCTATAATAACCGGCGGATTAGACGGATATTCACCGGCGTAAATATGCAGATCTGTGCCACATATCCCTGCCACCTCAATGGCGATCTTTGCATGCCCCGGTTTCAAATCCGGCGTTGGCATCTCACGCACCTCTGTCTGACCGGATCCCCTGGCGTATTTAACCACACCTTTCATGAAAACTCCTTATTTGCAACCTGAATTATAACCGTTGACACATCCAGACATCAATGATATTTTTGAATCTGAAAATAGAACCCATTTTACCCTGCCCTCGTAGCTCAGAGGATAGAGCACCGGTTTCCTAAACCGTAGGTCGGGTGTTCGAGTCACCCCGGGGGTATTCTTGTTCATTCCAAATGTATAGTCATTATTCGACTGAGCGTTCCAACAGGCGTTGTAAATTCAACGGGAATTGTTGATAAAGAGAATGTTTGATCAATGGCCATGCATCGCGCGGTCGGTGAATAAACCGAGGTATATAGGCTATATTTGCCCCCATTCGATACCGGTCCAGTGTAATATTGGCACCATTTCGATGCCATATTCCACCATGCCATATTAACACCGATCCAGCCGGTCCAACCACGGGAACTTCGTGTTGAACATCTTCTGCCCTGGGTGGACGTAACGACTTGTGACTTCCGGGAACCAACCGGGTCCCCCCGTTGTCTTCTGTAAATTCAGTCAGCATCCACATAGTTTGAAGTAACATGGGCCAGGATGGATAGGGTTGAGGTACATCCCCAAGTGGCCAGTCCGCATGAATTTGACCGCCCGGAGCGCCGGGTTGACACCACATCATACAGGCATTATTACAGAGATAAAAAGGCGACCCAAGAAACCGATCCGCTATGGAAAGCACATCGGCATGGATACAGAGATCGACCAGATCAGGCAGGACAGAAAGAGCCCCTTCAAGTTTCGCATAACCCTGCTGGTGTGCCATCAGAGACTGAGCTGCTTGATCTATTGCATCTGCCTGCCCTTGATCCAGAATGGCTTCAAGGAGGCAGTATCCATCCCGTTCAAATTGATCAAAGGCTGCTTGAATATCCATACAATTTCGTTACAATATAAATAGGTAATGAGTGAATTAATACAATTGTTGATTTATAAAATATAATCAATGAATAATATATGCATCACTTTATTTTTCGAGGGATATTTTATGCATAAATTATGATTTGTTGACCATTGCTGTAAAATACCCAGAAGTACATGAATGTGTTCATATCAAAAATTAATAAATTCATAATTCACAATTGAAAAATTGAATTATATCCCCCTGTCAGGAGGAAAAAATGTCCACGGACATATCTCAATTTATTGACCAGACCACGCTCATTGATACCCATGAACATTTAAAGTTCGAGGAAGATTGGGTGAATAATGGCCCGGATGTATTACAGGATCTGTTTTCAAATTACGTCCCGGCAGACCTTGCGGTGGCCGGAGCGTCAGAAGAGGATATCGCTTTCATGATGGATACCTCTAATTCAAATGTAGCAGAGCGCTTTGAACGTATAAAAAAAGCCTGGGAAGCTGTGCAATTCACCGGGTACGGCGAAGCCGTGCGCATCGTCGCGGAACGAGTCTACAATATGGCGGAAATCACACCGGAGGGCATAGCGGCAGCCCAGGCAATAAATGTTCAACTGCGAAAGCCGGGACAAAGATTGGAGATGCTGAATCAAAAGGCCAATCTGGATCATGTGCAGACGGACAACTTTGTCTGGGCCTGTTTACCTGATGTATCCGGTCCTGATTTTTTTCTCTATGATCTCTCCTGGGTGGGATTCTGTAATGGGGACGTTCCTCAGGAAAAGCTGGAAGAAGAAACCGGGATTATGGTAAACACCCTGTCTGATTTACGTCAGGCGATGGCTGGTCTATTTGAAAAGTATGGTGCGATGGCTATCGCCGTCAAAGCTCAGCATGCCTATTCACGTACGCTGAGATGGGTGGAAAGATCTGATGATGAAGCAGCCCGATCGCTTGAGGTGATTCTAAAAGATCCAGAGCATGCTCCCGAAGAAGACAGGCTTTGTCTGGGCGATTGGGGCTGGGCAAGGGGAACGGAGTTATCAATTGAATACAATCTTCCTTTTAAATTACACACAGGATACTACGCCGGGCATAGCCGGATGCCGGTAGATCGTATTAAAGGGGGAAACCTGTGCGGCTTGCTGGCTCGTTATCCGGATGCCCGGTTCGTTCTCATGCACATCGGGTATCCATACAACCATGAGATGGTCGCTCTGGCGAAACACTATCCCAATGTGTGGGTGGACTTATGCTGGGCCTGGTCTATTGATCCATACAGTTCACTGGATTTTGTCCGGCGATTCATCCATGCTGTTCCTATTAATAAACTGTTTGCCTTCGGCGGGGATACCGGTTGGCCGACCAGCTCTTACGCCTATGCTATCCAGGCGAGAAAATGGCTTACAAGGGCATTGGAATCGGAAGTGCAGGATGGATATCTTACGGAGAAACAGGCCATGGATATCGCCTACCGGCTCATGCAGAACAATCAACGGGATTGTTTCGATATTGAAGGAACGAGGGCGGCTATCGCGGCGTCTGAATAGTTCGAATTAACCTCTCCGTCAACCGGGCATCCAACAGGTCAAGCCGTTTGCTGATGCCTGTCGCTACGAGAAAGCAGTCGGATATCGGTAAATAGTCCGTTACATTCTCCGGGGTGATGCCGCTGGCAATGGCCAGCGGGAACGCGCCGATGGCCTGTTTCATCGTTCTTATTTTATCTATGGATGCCGCAAAGCCCGTACCAGGGCCGCTGGTCGTCACCACATCCATGTAGTCTACCGCCGTTCGGGATGCCTGGACCACGTCTTCCACCTCGCGTTGATATTTAAAGGCCACTCCGCCAAAATACAGACCTTGCCAACCCTGTGATTTCTGCGCTTGAAGCACTTTTTCAGCTTCTGTCTGATGTTCGCTGTGCTCATCGATCAGGGCGTTGTCTACCCAAACGCCTGCAACCTGGACGTGGATATGTTTGAAAACATTCACGGCATCTAAATCGAGGCAGTTAACGCCCATCGACGACATGAATCACAGGCAAAACCACATGGCGATGGGAAAAGACATGATGGAATCGGTTCATAAGGATATGCCTGGAATGATGATGAATTTAATTTTTTTCGTGTACCGTGAACGAAGGGTTTAAATCCGAAATCAGATATTGATATACAGTTATACAATCTGGCTAAAAGACCCATAATGCTGGAGGACAAGAGCTGCCTGAACAGCCCCCTTATACAGCGCCTCGTTGATGTCACCCGTCCGAAAATAATGAACCGTGAAGGCCGCTTGAAAGGCATCACCGCACCCTGTGGAATCGACAGGGTTCGAAACAGGGATCGCACCCTGCGAAAGGAGGCGACCTTGATGCAGGGCGACACTTCCCGCGGCGCCCAGGGTTACAACGATAAGCCCACGCACATCTATAGATAAAGGACGTAACCTATCGATCGTCGCCTGACTGCCGCTGACGAACGCGATATCCAACTTGTCCGCACACGATAATAACCTGTTATAGCCGTCCCGATAATCCGACCAGTCGCCGAAATCAACGACCCGTTTGCCTGCAAATGCCGTATCTGTAGACACCCGATTAAAGAAAACCGCTGACTGGCTGTGATCGACCATAGAAACAAGTATATCATGTTGTCCGATAAAGGCCAGATCCGCTTCACTCAGTTGGAAATCTGCCAGCACATTCAGATGGTAACCACCAGAAGGATAGGATCTTTCGGCATAGTTCTGCACATGGATATCACAGGTCGCTGTTTTGCCGTTCAGGATGGTCACATGTGAAGCGTCTACACCCTCATCTGTCAATGGCCTGAATATCCTTGTTCCCGCCTCATCAGTTCCCACACAACTGACCAGCGACACAGTATCTGTGCCGCAGCGCTTAGCATGGACGGCAAAGTTAAGGGATATGCCTCCGACGAAGGATACCCCCTGATCCAGGTAATGGTCAATGGTAATTTCACCTGCAGACACTATTTTCACGCGTTGCCCTTATTATCGATCAGTCATGAATTTCAGATTCAGGTCTTTTTAACACCGGCGTGTATAACCCCATGTATTCTCTCTTCCACCATGCGTCTGTTTCTTGCCCGGTCTTATAGGTCGTGAAGGTATAATCATACACGACAGTGCGTATATATCTTGGTGGGGTATCGGGAAACGGATTGGTACGAAACAGCGCGATAACCGGTGCGGAGCCTTCCATCAAACGGACCATACAGTTGAGCAGCCACGGGTTGTTTTGATAGGTCCCCAGAGCGGCGAACCACATTTGCCAATCCAATCGTGGTTGATGAGGGGCGGGATAAGAAGGTCGGTCTTCTATATCTCCCGGCTTCCATTTGAAGGTGTATTCATGCCAGGAATCGCCATCCTGACTGCCTTCGATGAATATCTCCGGGCGTACCGTAGTCATGATAGCAAACAACCCATACGTATTAATGGTCCTGAACGGGCCGACCCACCGTAACGGTTCCCTGACGACTTCGGGAAGCGGTGTCAAAATACCTATGAACTGAATACTGCTGATGAGTAAAATACAGGGGGTAATGACTACAATGGCTTTTTTAAGGACAGATGGTGAGTCCGGTATTCGGTGTTTCACTGCGCTTATGAAGGCCATCAGTCTGACCGGACTGCATTTTTTTATCACCTTGTCATCAAGTAAGGTGATACAGAGTAATATGGCCAGCCAGTTAAAAAAGGTGTAACTGCCGGTAATGAGGATACCTGTTTGAAATAAAATGAGGATCAGACAGCCGATGATTCGAATGCGCCTCGGCATAAATATAGTCAACGGTACAAGCAACTCGATACCGAACATGATCAACGCTGAGATCGAATGGAACCATTCAGGCATCTGGTGGACATACCAGGCTGTCCAGGAGGGCAACGGCTGGGTCTCATAGTGATACGTCAACGCCGTCAGGTCACGCCACGATGGATCGCCGCTGGTCAGTTTAACGATGCCGGACATCAGAATCAACCGAAACAACAACCATCTCAGCAACCATAGGATAGACAGCGAAGGTGGACCGTGGGCAGGTCGAACAGACCACGGCGCAAACCATACGGCCAGAAAACCAGCCTCCAGAAGAAGGAGGTCCCATTGAAACGATAAAAAAACATCGCCTACCGACCCCAGGGAGAGATATAATCCCCAGAGTAAGAGTAACAAAGGCCCCTGACAGATACCGATGGTCACCAGGACAGCAGAAGCGACGCCGGCCAGGCAAACGAAACGCAACATCCAATCATCCGCAGCCAACCAGAAGACGGTTGGGACTTTTACATACCCATCCCATCCCAATTGTTCCTGTACCAGGGATAAAAACTGTTCAGCCGGCATAATCCCCTGAGAACCGATCAGCCCATCTACCTGCATCCAGAAAGAAAGAAACGCGATGCCATAGATTACCGCTAATAAACGGATAAATATCCATCGAATAAGGATAAATTGATCTGCCGACTCACGGTGAAAAGAGGAAAGCATAGATTAAGGGGCATGAAGAATCGGAAGAGACTGATTACAGAACATCATCTTCATCTTCATCTTTTGGACGGCCGACCAGTATTTTTCCAGTCAAAGCAAACCGAACGGTAAAGTACAAGAGGAATCCCACGGGACCATAGAGGCCGGTAAAGAGCAGACAGGGTACGATATGCCAGTGTTGTAAACCCAGGCGATGAGCATCACGCACCTGCCACGCGCCTATAAAAAGATCGAATGAAAGATAGTGCACCCAGCCGGCGATTAGAAAACCGGGATTGGTCATAAGCAGCTGCAACTCATTAAGAGATTGAAAACTACCCTGTACCGATCCTCGATGCAGCATGAATAAATAAAGATATACCCCGCCGAGCATGAAAGGAATAAGGACGCCGCTGATCAAGCGCTGTGTCCAGGTCCATTTGGGTAGAAATATGAGTAAGGACCACCCTGCAATCGCCAGGCCATTACAGACCGTAAATAAAGTATCGTATGTCATCTGTGCCCCTTTATTGCGTCAACCTGCTATTCCCATGCGCCCCTTTTCATTTGAGTATCATCTGCACAAAAAACAGTTGCACCTCAAGGCAAAGCTGTATATATTATGAAGCCGTTATCAGGCCACGATGGCTCAGTTGGTAGAGCAATTCATTCGTAATGAATAGGTCGTCGGTTCGAGTCCGACTCGTGGCTCTTCAAGAGGGCAGCACGACCCGTGTAAGATCATCGGTTGTTCTGTCCTTTTTTTATTCGCTCGGTCGCCCCCATGCCTCTACAATCCAGTCAATCGTGTCTCTGATCGCCTTTGATGATTGAAAATCGGTTACTGGTATCGACACGTCCAGCCTGCTTTCCAGGCGATGCCGGAGTTCTACCGCCATCAAAGAATCAACGCCCAGACTACGCCAGGATTGGTCCACTTTAATGGTTGCCCCATCCAATTCAGCCACCTGGCCCACCGCCTCTCTGATAATCCGGTTCGCAAACCGTCGCTGTTGTTTATTCGGCATAGACTTAAAGTCCGTGCCTGCATAGGCTGAAATGGATGAAAACGGGTCTTCCGGATGATCCTCCGCGATTTCCATGAAGAGCGGATTATCCTTTAATATACGTGGTTCATCACCGTCCAGCGGCATCACACAAACGTGATGCATGGCATGGTGCAACAATTGATCGAGTAGGTCACAGGCTTTCTCGTGCGGGATCAGGTGTAGCCCCTGTTTTTTCAAACGGTCTGCCATTTGGTCATCGGTGGTCATTCCAGTGTGGGCCCAAGGCCCCCAATTTATACTGATCCCAGGCAGGCCACTTGCTTGTCTCCTTGCCGCCAGCGCATCCAGGCAAGCATTGGCGGAGGCATATCCTCCCTGTCCTGCAGTGCCGACCGCAGAGGCTACGGAAGAGAATAAGACAAAGAGATCAAGATCAAGATTCTTGGTGAGTAGATGTATATTCCAAGCGCCGATCGTTTTGGGCGCCATGATCCTTTCCAGTCTCGAAGCATCATAATTCATCAGCAAACCATCGTCAAGAACACCGGCACAGTGAAATATGCCGCGTAAGGGCGGACCGTCCCCCTGAATCGTGCTAATGATTTGTTGTAAAGCGGCATAATCGGTCACATCAACCTGGATATACTGAATGCGCGTGTCCGCCGCTAACCCTTCAGTCAGCGCTTTAAGACGGCTCTCATTTATTTCCCTGCGACCGAGAAGGACAATATGCCGGGCGCCTTTCTCGAGTAACCAGCCTGTTAAAACCTGACCTATCCCTCCCAGCCCACCTGTAATAAGATACGTCGCCTCTGGTTTTATGACAGGGTCACCGGCTTTTAACCTCAGAGGAACGGGATGGTCATTTGCAGTCACGACCAACTTCCCGATGTGACGGGCCTGTGACATGGTTCGAAAGGCGGATTGCACCTCTTGTATTGGAATCGAGTTCGTTGGAATCGGCCTTAATTTTCCTTCAACAGCCATAGAAATCACGCGACGAAGCATCTCTCCTACCTGATCGGGGCGATCCAGGGTCAATCGAGCCAGGTCCACCACGTGATAGGAGATGTTCTGCTCAAAATGATTCAGATCTATGGATTGGTGCCGCAGAATATCTGTTTTACCGATTTCGATGAAGCGGCCATAAGGCGCCAGAACTGATAAACTCCGGCGCATGCCCTCACCGGCAATCGCACTAAGGACCAGGTCGACACCTTTGTTAGCCGTCTGTTTTATGATTTCATCTGCGAAGTCCGTGGTGCGGGAATCCATGACGTGTGGTATGCCCATCTCGCGAAGATAACGGCGCTTCTCCGGCGAGCCCGCTGTAGCAAAAATTTCTGCATCCCATATTCCGGCCAACTGAATCGCGGCCAGACCAACCGCGCCGGTCGCTGCATGGATCAGCACCCGTTCATGGTGTTCTATCCTGCCCAGAGTGACCAGGCTATAATAAGCCGTAATAAAAGCGATGGGTAGCGAGGCTGTTTCTTCTATAGACAGGTTATCCGGTTTGGCAACGACCAGAGACTCTTTTGTGACCGCATATCGTCCAAAACATCCCGGTGCTATTGCGACGACCATATCACCGACCTGAACCCGGTTGACTTGCGTTCCAGTGGCCATGATTTCGCCAACACATTCCCAACCCACTGAAGAGGGGGTTTCATCGGTGACGATCGGCAATAACCCCAAGGCCGTCATGACATCTCTAAAATTTAATCCCGTTGCGAGCACGCGCAAAGTCACCTCATCCGGTGCAGGCTCAAGGAGGCTCGAATGGTGAAAAAGCAGATTTTCAATAGCGCCGGGAGGATCCGCCGCTAACTGATAAGCTGTGTTTTTAAATCCATCGGTAGAAAGTTCGATCGGTTCAAATTGCGACGGGTCAACAGACAACAAACGTCGTCGATGTATTTTGTGATTTCGAATGCCATATTCCATTTCAAAGGACGCCGATTTTAAAAGATCAAGTACATCCTGAAAAACGGAAGCATCCGGATTTCGGGGTAAATCGACTAATGTACATTCCAGTTCAGGATGTTCCCTTGATATAACGCGTCCCAGCCCCCATATTGAAGCCTGGGATAGGGAAGGTTTATCCTTTCGCTCAACGCATTGTCCTCCCGTAGTAATCAACCACAATCGCACATCATTCAGGTCACTGTTCAACAAGCCCTGCAATAGATGTAAAACCTCCCCGGCATGAAAGGAAACAGGCAGAGAGGTTTCTTCCGGCTCGTCTACCGATACGAAAAAAAGCACCCCTAAGGAGCGCCCGGACTCCTCTTTATTATAATCATGAATGAATTGTTCAAACGCTTGAGGTGACCTGAGCAGAACATCAGGTGAACAAGTCATTATCTCACCTACGGCTTGTTCACCAGCGCATACCTTTATTATCGCATCCCCTGAACTGAGAGCATTGTTGATAATTATCCAATGCCGTTCCTCGGGAAAGGGTGATTTAACCAGGATTTCAACAGGAACCCATCGCTCCCGATATAGCCATGGACGCGAAGCATTGGCAACCTCTGTTTTTTTCTTTTTTTCAACCGCCCTAAACCGTATTCCGCGTAATTCCAGCAGGGCCTGTCCCTTGCCGTTGAAAAGAACAATATCCCCCCCGTATATCTGTTGATCAGTGACATCAGTCAACTTTGAAAAAGCCTGGAAATCCGTTTCTGATGATACAGCGTGATGATAGCGTATCGTGTCGACTGAGACAGGTAAGCAGAGAAGCTGTTCAGGCAACAAAAGGATGAACGACTGTATGGCAGCATCCAGCAGGCAGGGATGAATCCGATTTGTACGTCTTTCTGTTTCTGTCCGTTGTATTTGGGCTATTGCTTCTGTTTCGGAATAAGAGATCCGGATGATCAGTTGAAATTGCAGCCCATAGGCATATCCTTGATCGGCGATAGCCGTATAAAATGATCGTCCATCAAGCGTGGTATATTGATCCTGAAGATCATCCAGCTTAAGATTTATCGGGTCTTGCCCTGCAGATAAAAGACTGGCTGTAGCTAAGGATTGCCAGGTGTGCTTTCGATCCTGAGCGTCAGAAAGCCGACTGGAGATAGTAAACGCGTTATTGATGCTGGAGACCTGGATGGTATATCGATCTTCTGTCGAAATGAAAAGTGGATTGAGGATCGTCAACGAATGGAAGGCAAAAGAATGGGAAGCATTATCCTGGGTTTCCAACAATATTTCTATCAGACAGGCCATCGGCAAGATCTGTTTATTTTGAACACGATGATCTTGTAAGAAAGGGTATTGTTGCAGGTTAACTCTGGTTTCCCAAAATAGTGTATCCGCGTGGATGGATGATATCACAGGATCATCCAGAAAAAGCATATTGTTTGTTGATTGAACGCCGGATGGATATGCATCGGACGTCAGCCAGAATTTTTTTCTTTGCCAGGGGTAGGTCGGAAGCTGAACAGGCGTATAAGGCGCGGGGCACAGGTGTTGCCATATAATAGATCGCCCGTGTATGTAGCAATGCGCCAGGGTTTTAAGCATGGTTTCTCTTTCATCCTGACCACGTTGTAAAGATGAAAGGGGCCACCCTGACCAACCATGGTGAGCTAAGTTTTCCGAAATGGCCAACGACAATACCGGATGTGGTCCCAACTGGATCAACAACAGGTTTTGCGCCTCCGGAAGATGGGCGCACGCGGCATCAAAACGAACCGGTAACCTGATATTATTCCACCAGTGCTCCGGAGTCAAATCCAGACCATCTACCAGCTCTCCTGTCACCGTAGAAATCATTGGGATATCATGAGGTTGTAATGTCAAGTCACCAATAGCCTCTAAATAAGGATCGTGATGTGGATCCATCAGAGGACTGTGGTAGGCCACATCTACATGAAGCCGCGTGCAATAAAGATCCATATTCTGAATCTGACGCTCAAGGCGTTTAATGGCGTCCTTTTCACCGGAAAAAGTAACAGATATCGGACTGTTGACCGCTGCGAGGGAGAGCTTGTTTTCATAAGGTCGGATGATCTCTTGCGCTTCTTCAGGAGACATGCCTGCGGCAAGCATGGCGCCCGGTCCCTGCGATTGCTGTTGTAACCGGCTTCGGTGATATATGATCCGTAACGCATCGTCCAGGGATATCGCACCGGTGATGCAGGCTGCTGCAATCTCTCCCACACTATGACCGATGACCATATCGGGCTCAATACCCCAGGAGGTCCACAATCTGTATAACGCCCATTGCAAGATCAGATTAGCAGGTTGTGACACTTCCGGTTCTGCCATAAACGAATCCCCTTCCCCTGCCAGCATATTATCAAGGATTGACTGGTCTGTCAGGTGTCGAAAGATCTCATCACATTGGCCAACCGCCTCTCGAAAAACAGGTTCATTATGGTATAAACTATGTCCCATCCCCCACCATTGAGGCCCCATACCGGTCAAAACAAAAACAATCGGCGCAGGCGACTCAGGGGCCCTCCCTGTAACCACTTGATCTGAAAGAGTGTCCGGACGAAGGGCACCCAGGGTCCGGGAGGCTGTTGCGGCATCGGAACAGACTAGCGCTGCGCGATAAGAATGATGATGGCGTCTTTCACCCAGCGTTGCGGCGAGAGGATACAGGTCGAGTCGTTTATGCGCATCCACCCAGTCTACGACTTGTTGGATACGCGTGTGTAAGGCCTCTGGTTGTTCCGCCGATATGGGAATAAGAAAGGGGGGAGATACCACAGATTGAGCAGTGCTCCTATCGGGTGGCGACCCCAGGATGACATGGGCATTGGCCCCACCGAATCCAAATGAATTCACCCCTGCATAGGCATGGCCGGTAATGGGCATCAGGTCGGTGACGACCTGCAGGTTTAACGTGTCGAATGGAATATCCGGATTAGGATGGTCCAAATGTAGAGAAGGGGGAATCATCCGATGTTTGAGACTCAGGGCCGTTTTGATTAATCCGGCAACCCCGGCGGCGGCTTCGGTATGTCCGATGTTCGTTTTTACCGAACCGACAAGACAGGGATCGACAGATCCTGTTGCCCGGCCAATAGCTCTGGCTTCGAGCGGGTCTCCTATCGGGGTTCCGGTACCGTGCGCCTCGACATAGGTCAATTGGTCGGCTGTGATGCCTGCCACCTGTGAAGCGGCATGGATGACGGCCTCCTGCGCCGAGGTGTCGGGCTGCGTAAGCCCCTGAGTACGCCCATCCTGATTGATGGCAGAACCATGGATCACGGCATAAATCGGATCGCCTTCTTTTTTCGCACGGTCCAGTGGTTTCAGAACAACCAGGCCGGCGCCGTCACTACGACCATACCCATTTGCCCCTGCGTCAAAGGCCCGACACCGCCCGTCCGGCGACAGCATCCGGGCCTTATTGAACCCTCGCGTGGTTTGGGGCGTAAGAATCAAATTCACCCCACCAGCCAGGGCCACATCGCATTCATTATTATACAGGCTCCGGCAAGCCAGGTGAATGGCTGTGAGTGACGACGAGCAGGCCGTATCGACGGACAGACTTGGTCCTTTGAAATCAAAAGCATAGGAGATGCGATTTGCGGCGATACTCATGGTACCGCCGGTATTGGTATGTACATCAATGAGGGAAGAATCGGTATAGCGTTGTAGATCCCAGTATTCATCCAGGAAGATACCTATGAATACCCCTATAGGCCTGCCGGAAAGATGTTCGGTCGGCATTCCTGCATCTTCCAGGGCCTCCCAGGCTAATTCCAGCAGTAACCGTTGTTGTGGATCTATATGTTTGGCTTCACGGGGTGAAATCTGGAAAAAGGCGGCATCAAAATAGTCGATATGGTCGATAAAGCCTCCATATTCGGGATAATCATGCTCATATCCCCATACCGACCAGAGCGTTTTTCTTTCCTTTGGGATGTGTTGCACCGCATCGCGCCCGTGCGATATAAAATCCCAGAACGTTTGAGGGGACGTGATATCGCCGGGATAACGGCAGCCGATCCCGATTATAGCAATCGGGTCATTCGACATGATTCATCTTCCTGTTGAAGGTCCATTCCGGCCGGCTATACTTAGTTCTAATCAGCGTATCCACTTCCCGGCATTCATCATCGGATAGATTTCCCGAATCAAACGAAAGGGCCGCATAACCGAAAAAAGTCTCTGACACCCGCTCAGCTAATTCATCGAAATGAACGACACGACCGAGAATTTCAGAAAGGGAAATCGTTCGAGTATTTAAGGTCTGTATCATACTTGCTCGACGGTGATGTCCTTTAGCGGGTATGAGCATGGGCAAGCGCTTGTGGCCAGGTCCCAGCAATACGGAACCATGCTGTAATATATGCCGTTCTGCCCGTCTCTGCGCGCTGCCCACGAGTTTTCTACCCAGTACCGTTATTTCATACCGTGCGGCCTGAGAAAAACAGGCCCCATTCATATTTTCCTGGCTTGTTCGTTCTTCAGCCATGACCCCACAAACCGCCAAACCCTGTAAAGCGGTAATCAGGATCTGGCTGACCTGCCGATACATTTCACAGCCTGTATTCCCTGCAAAAGGATGATTTTCAGGGGTCACTATACTATAGGTTAATTCTTCATCATGCAAGATGGACCGACCGCCGGTTTGGCGGCGAACAATATGGATTCCGTATTTCCGGCATTGATCAGGATCGACTTCAAGCGCCCCATCCTGGCTATAACCGATCGACACAGCAGGAGGATGCCAGGAATACAACCTGACTGTGGGTGGAGATAGATCACGACGACAGGCATTGAACAGGGCCTCATCTACGGCCATATTATAGGCTGCAGATCCTTCCGGAGTGATCAAAAGTCGCCAGGGCATGGCGAGAGCGGGGCGCTTGGAAGGCATTAAGGAATCTATGAATCACGAAGTGATCGATGCGCTCCGTAGGGAGTCATCTCATCTGTGAACCTGTGAATCTGCAAAACGGACGATACCACAAATCAATATTATTCATTGCTTTAGCTAGCTGAAGCCCTTCGCGATTTGTCGTTTCATCGTTTCGTTGTTTGCCTTACGGTCGCTATTCGATAAAAAATAACTGTAATCTTTCTGCTGCATCCCGGGCGGCATCTTGTTCAGCATCTTTTTTACTTGAACCGGCGCCACGACCAACGGAAGTCCCTGTGATATAAACTTCTACTGTAAATGTTTTATCATGATCCGGTCCTATTTCTGCTTCGACACGATATTTAGGCTGTCCTTTGCCTGACCCCTGCGTGTACTCAAGCAGAGCGCTCTTATAATTTCTCCAGAGGTCCGACTTGGTATGTTTTTCTACATGCGCTAAAAGTGTTCTCTCCAGAAAATCACGAACAGGCTCTATGCCGCCATCAAGATACATCGCTCCGATGATGGACTCATATGCATCTGCCAGGATTGAATCGCGATGACGTCCTCCGGTACGGGCTTCGCTCTCACTCAGGAGCAGATATTTTCCCAATTTGATGGATCGGGCCTCCTGGGCGAGGGATGACTTATTTACGAGTAATGATCGAAGTTGGGTCAACCTGCCCTCGCGACGCTTCGGATATATTTTATAGATCTGATCACTGACAACCAGATCCAGGACCGCGTCACCTAAAAATTCCAGCCGCTCATTCGACAAGACCCCGGTTTGTTCCTGGGCATAGACATAAGACCGATGTTTTAATGCGAGGATGAGATGGCTTGTATCAATAAATTGATAGGCGATATTTTTTTGTACCTGACGGGCGTAGAATTGCTCTACGGCGTTCTGGTCGTCAGAAGATCCATCTCCTGTTCCCGGTAAATTCAAGAAAGGCAGTCGAGAGGTAAGGAATTGTTGTAAAACATGGAGGATATTGCGCCGATGGGACAAAGGGCCTTCCTCCTTTCAAACAGACCGGAGGAGTTCACCGGCAGGGCAGGCCAGAAAAAAACATGCAGACTATTCCGTATATTTTTTTACAACAAGAGAGACATTATGTCCCCCGAAGCCAAATGAATTGGTCAGAGCAGCACGTACCGGCCGATCTTGTACCGTATTGGGCACATAGTCGAGATCACACTCAGGATCGGGATTTTCATAGTTTATCGTAGGGTGCACCCTGTCGTTTAATACCGCCAGGGTGGTGGCAATAAATTCCAGTCCACCCGATGCGCCGAGTAAATGGCCGATAAGAGATTTGGTTGAACTCATAGCCAACGTATAGGCATAGTCACCGAACACCTCTTTAACGGCGATTGTTTCGATTCGATCACCAAGTGGTGTGGATGTCCCATGGGCATTGATATAGTCTATCTCATCAGGCTGAAGGTGTGCATCTTTTATCGCCAGTCTCATAGCCCGTATCGCGCCCTCGCCTGTCTCGTGAGGGTGTGTCATATGATAGGCATCCGCTGTCGCCGCATAACCGACCAATTCAGCATAAATTCCGGCATGCCGCTGTCTGGCGTGATCAAGCGTTTCAAGGATGATCACCCCGGCCCCTTCGCCCAGAACAAATCCATCTCGTTCCGCATCAAACGGTCTGCTTGCTCGGGTCGGCTCCTCATTTCGTCGGGACAGGGCTTTCATATTGCTGAACCCGCTGACAGCCATCTCAGATATACTGGCTTCTGTCCCGCCGGTGATGATGACATCCGCCTCACCACGCTGAAGGATTCGTAAGGCGCTGCCGATACCATGGCCGCCACTGGAACAAGCGGAAACGGTGGTGTAATTGGGTCCCTTTAAACCATAAAGAATAGAAATATGTCCCGCCGCCATATCCACGATCATCATAGGAATAAAAAATGGACTGACCCGGCCAGGGCCCTTGTGAACAAGATTGGAATGTTGCCGTTCGAAGGTGCTTATGCCACCGACGCCCGATCCCAGGACCACACCAATACGCTCCTTATCTTCTCCTTCGAGATCGAGTCCCGAATCTTCCAGAGCCATCCGCGTGGCCACGACGGCATATTGAACGAACTCGTCCATCCGCCTGGCTTCCTTGCGATCAAGGTGATCTGTCGCAATAAAGCCTTTCAACTCTCCGGCAATCTTTGATTGAAAATCAGTGACGTCAAACTTTGTAATCGGCCCAATGCCACTCCGGCCTGCGCATAACGCGTCCCAGTAGGACTCCAGCGTCAGCCCGATCGGACTGAGTACACCCATGCCGGTCACGACAACACGATTAGACACTCCAGAGCCTCCCATCCTCATGAAGGGATTTGGTAAAGGTCATTACTTGTTTGCACTGAGATAAGATATGGCATCATTGACGGTTGCAATCTTTTCTGCATCTTCGTCCGGGATTTCAACATCGAATTCTTCTTCGAGGGCCATCACCAATTCAACCGTATCGAGCGAGTCGGCGCCGAGGTCATCTACAAAAGAGGCGTTCGCCGTAACCTGATCTGCATCGACGCCCAACTGTTCAACAATAATTTCTTTTACGCGTTCTTCCATGATTACTCTCCTTTAAATATAAGGATCGTTCGATTCATAAAAAATTGATAAAAACAACACCTACATAGCCATGCCACCATCTACCTGTATCACCTGACCGGTGATATACGAGGCATCATCTGAAGCAAGAAAAGCCACAATACCCGCGACATCCTCCGACTGGCCCGGTCTGCGAAGGGGCGTCGCCTCGACGAAGGCCTTACGAACCGCTTCAGGCAGGACCTCTGTCATCGAAGTTTCTATGAAACCAGGGGCGACGGCATTCACGGTAATCGACCGGCTACCCAATTCTCTTGCCACCGATTTGGTAAATCCGATAATGCCCGCTTTAGAGGCCGCATAATTAGCCTGTCCGGCATTACCGATGATACCTACAACTGAAGTTAAATTAATAATACGTCCTGCCCGCTGGCGCATCATGGTCCTCATGACACTCTGGGTACAGACAAAAACCGCCCCCAGGTTGACCTGGATGACTTCATCCCAATCTTCCTGTTTCATACGCATGAGCAGCATATCTTTGGTCAAGGCGGCGTTATTGACCATGATATCTATAGAACCATACTCATCCTTTATTTTATCTATCATGGCCAATACACTCTCGCGATCCGTCACTTGAACACCCCATCCGACGGCCTTACCTCCATCTGCCCCAAGGCGTGTAGCGGCTTCTTCCGCGCGGCCCTGATCGCGGCTCGTGACGACGACCTGAGCGCCTTCCTGGACAAATCGTTCCGCGATCGCAAATCCAATGCCCTGGGAACTGCCGGTTATAATCGTTACTTTGTCTTTTAAACCCTTCACAACATATCCTCATAATATCTGAAAAAGAACAGGTCAGGCGGACGTCAGCTTACCAATAACACCCTGAATGCTTTCTAATTTATCCGCATTCAGAATCTGGACATCCTGGTTTATCCGTCGAATCAGGCCTTTCAAAACGGACCCCGGTCCAACCTCAACAAACGTGTCTACCCCCAGATTGACAAGGGTCTGCATGGATTGAACCCATCGGACAGGACACGTTAATTGTTCGATCAGCAACGGTCGAATGTCTTCTGCTTTCGAAACGGGTTGGGCAGTTACATTCGCAATGAGAGGCATCTGCGCATCATGAAAAGGGGCATCCTGCACGGCCCCGGACAGTCCATCTCGAGCGCTTTGCATTAACACGGAATGAAACGCGCCGCTGACGGAAATCGGCAATGCTCTTTTGGCTCCGGCTGCTCTGGCCAGATCCATCGCACGGTTCACAGCTGGAATCGAACCAGCGACGGCGATCTGTTCCGGCGAGTTGAAATTGGCCGGTTGCACGGGTTCTGACGGCGTCGACGCTTCATTACACACCATCTCGGCCTCCCCCGGGGATAGACCGATAAACACCGCCATGGTACCGGGTTGATCCTCACCTGCCTGATGCATCAATTCACTACGAAGCCGAACGAGTTTAACTGCCTCAGCCACATCGAGTGATTTTGCAGCCACCAATGCTGAGTATTCACCGAGACTATGGCCTGCTACGAAATCAGGAAAAATACCACCTGATGCAAGAATGGATGTTACAGCAATACTGTGTATCAGAATGGCCGGTTGGGTAAATTGAGTCTGTTTGAGTGTTTCCGCCGGACCATCGAATGAAATACGGGCGATATCAGTCTCGAGCAGGTCATTCGCTTGTTCATAAAGCACGCGTACCTGTGGATATTGATCATATATATCACGCCCCATCCCTACATATTGCGATGCCTGACCCGGAAATAAAAAGGCAATGTTTTCGTGGCTCATAAACTCAGTCTTATTGAAGCGTATATGATAAAAGCAGCGCATCAGATAAAGACAGAACGGCTGATGCGCTGATCCCTCTTATTTAGATAACATAAATAACTGATGTTACGCTGCCTGCTGCGTAACATCAGTTAAATAATTTATAGCGATTCCACCGCCATCACTTCTCGGCCCTGATAATATCCACAGTAGGGACAGACGCGATGCGCCCGTTTCTTTTCGCTGCAATGATCACAAGCCACCAGGGTTGGGGCGGTAAGCACCCAATGAGTCCGGCGTTTACGACCTCGAGTTTTGGTTTGACGTCGTTTAGGTAATGCCATGGTCCTTATTCCTCCTTCAAAAGCGCTTTCAATACATGCCAGCGAGGGTCGTCTTTCTCTAATTTACAGTCACAGGTTTTCTCATTTAAGTTTATCCCGCATATCGAACATAATCCCTTGCAATCCTCAAAGCATATTGGATTTAGAGGAATACTGAGCTGGATCACCTCTTCAATACGATGATTAAGGTCTATCGCTTTGGTATGATAATCAAGGACTTCTATATCGTCGGCTGCTGTCAAATCTTCCGTCTCGGGTATCACGCGATCTGTTCGTTCATATAGAACAGCGATATCTCCGGAAATATGTTCCTTAATCGGTTTGAGACATCGACAGCATTCAAAATCTGCATCCGTAGCCATCCTCACTTGAACAATTATATTGTTTTCGGATACGGTGAGCCTTCCTTCAACTTTAACGGGTGTTGAGAATGAGACATTCTCTCTGGGAAGATCAAGCGAATCCGGATCACCGTCCAGATTGATATCATGAACGCCATCATCAAGGTCTTCAATTGATATATGCATGATTAATGTCCAGCCTCGCCAACGGTATTCAGCATACTACAGATGACCGAAATCACCAAAACAGATTCGGTATTCTATACACCTTAACATACCCATATTCTTTATTGTTACCCCGTTTAAAGACCACGTAAAATACTATGGCAGCGATGGATTTGTCAAGGGGAAAATCATAGCGTTCAGGACAGGGCGTTTTGAATGAGATCGACTATATCCATCGAACGGTCACCTACTGGTATTCCGGCCGCATTCAACGCCTTTATTTTCTTTTCCGCCGTACCTGTACCCCCGGAAATGATTGCACCGGCATGCCCCATACGCTTACCCGGGGGCGCCGTACGACCGGCAATGAAACCGACGACAGGTGTGGTCATGTTTTCCTTAACATAGGCGGCCGCATTTTCCTCATCAGACCCCCCGATTTCTCCGATCATCACCACGGCATGTGTATCTTCATCCTGCTCGAAGGCCGAAAGGGCGTCGATGAAATTCGTACCGATGATCGGGTCTCCGCCTATACCAAGACAGGTAGACTGGCCGATCCCAGCAGAAGTTAACTGATGCACTATTTCATAGGTCAGCGTGCCGCTCCGAGAGACCACACCTACGTGCCCTGGTTGGTGAATGTGACCGGGCATGATACCCACCTTGGTCTCACCGGGAGTAATGACACCTGGACAGTTCGGTCCTACGAGTCGGGTCGAGGTCGTTTGCAAGTAGGCATATACCTTCATCATTTCCAGGATTGGTAGACCTTCTGTGATACAAATGACTACGCTTATACCCGCCGCCGCGCCTTCATAGATCGCGTCGGCTGCAAATGGCGGGGGGACATAGATAACCGATGTGTTGGCACCGGTTGCATCAACCGCCTCTTGAACCGTGTTAAATACCGGCACCCCTTGTAACGACTGTCCCCCTTTACCAGGCGTAACCCCAGCGATGATTTTTGTTCCATAATCCAGCATCTGCCGGGTATGAAACGATCCATCGCGTCCGGTGATACCCTGTACAATTACTTTGGTGTTCTCATTTACCAGTATGCTCATTAAAAACCCCAGAGAAATTATTGGGTGATTTGGTGATTTGGTGATTGAAGAGCGTAAGGACACCAAATCACCAAATTAATTATTCCCCAGTTTAATCGCTTGCTGCACAGCGTCTGCCATCGTATCTGTAGCAACGAGGTCCACCTTTTGTAATATGCGACGGCCCTCTTCTTCGTTCGTTCCGGTTAAACGAATAACGATGGGTAATTTCAGCGGTCCGCCCGGACCTTCGGCGATTCTCCTCAGGGCTGTGACGATGCCGTTGGCTACATCATCGCAACGCGTGATCCCGCCGAATATATTAAACAGAATGGCTTTCACCTTCGGGTCGGATGTGATAATATTCATAGCGGCCACGACCTTATCCGGGTTTGAGCTGCCGCCAATGTCCAGAAAATTGGCCGGTGACCCGCCGTAATAATTAACCATATCCATGGTGGCCATAGCCAATCCCGCCCCGTTGACGACACAACCGATCTCGCCATCTAATTTAACAAAACTCAGGTCTGCTTCCCTGGCTTCCACTTCGGTAGGTTCTTCTGCTTCCAGATCCCGCATGGCCTCTATATTTTTGTGTTTAAATAAGGCGTTGTCATCGATATTCATCTTGCCGTCCACAGCCCAGAGCTGGCCATCAGGCGTGGTGACCAGCGGATTGATTTCAGCCAGGGAAGCATCGCTCTCAATAAACGAGTTATAGAGCTGGGTGAGAATTTTAGCCGCCTGGCCCGCAATTTTTGGATCAACATACAGTTTAAATGCCAGCATCCGCGCCTGATTAGGCAGCAAGCCAAGGAATGGATCCACTGCTAATTTATGTATTTTTTCCGGGGTATCCCGAGCCACTTCTTCGATATCAATACCGCCGGCGGCACTGACCATAAATACCGCCCGTTTGGTCTGTCGGTCCATAATGATCCCAACATAGGCCTCGTGGGCAATATCGACAGCCTGTGCGACCAACACCTGGTTTGCCGTGAGTCCTTTAATATCCATACCCAGAATCTGTTCCGCTTTTTCATAGGCTTCCTGGGGGGTCTTAGCCAGTTTAACCCCACCGGCTTTCCCACGTCCACCGACATGAACCTGGGCTTTTACTACCACAGCCGTTCCTAATTCTTCAGCTATGGTGCGGGCTTCATCCGGCGTTATGGCCACTTTCTCCGGTGGAACCGCCATGCCGCATTTCGCGAATATATCCTTCGCCTGGAATTCGTGAATATTCAATATTTCCTCCCTGGATTTGTACTGCGGACTAGGGGCTGCCCGCATGCTTCGATCAGGTATGTTTTTTTACCAGACCACTCAGCCGGTCAAAACCGGGTTTCAAAACCGGATACAAGTCCCGAAAAACCTGATAATATTCATCATATTGCTCGGATGCCTTTGCGTCGGGTTCTGTTCTGGTCACAATTTTTACCCACTCATCTGTCGCCTCTTCCACCTGGTTAAACATACCGGTTCCGACGGCTGCGAGTATGGCCGCCCCGAAGGCGGGGCCTTCTTCTGCATTGACCGTAACCACCTCCATCCCATAAATATCCGCCTGGATCTGACGCCAGAGATCACTTCTAGCCCCCCCGCCTGTCGCTCGAATCTCTGACAAGGACAAACCGAGGCCGCGCATGATCTCGATAGAATCACGCATGGCAAAGGTAATGCCCTCCATGACCGACCGGATCAGATGCGTCCGGTCGTGTCGGGCCGATAAACCAATAAACGCCCCCTTTGCGTTGGCATCCTTGTGAGGCGTTCTTTCTCCCATTAAATAGGGTAGGAATACCAGCCCTTCACTGCCTATGGGCGCACGTGAGGCCTGACGGGTCATCAGTTCGTACGGGTCGATATCCATCATGCGAGCAGCACTCACTTCGATCTCTCCGACGGTATTACGTAACCATTGAAGTGAGCCACCTGCGAAAAGGACGACCCCCATAAGATACCATTTATGAGGGATACTATGACAAAAAGAATGAACCCTCAAATCGGGATCTACATGCACTTCGTCCATATGGGCAAACACAACGCCTGATGTACCAAGACTGGCAAGAACACGACCCGACCGTACAATCCCGGTTCCCACGGCGCCGCAGGTATTATCGGCCCCGCCGCCCACAACCGGTGTTCCCGCTTTCAAACCGGTAACCTCTGCCACACTTTTTGTTATAGCGCCGCAGATATCAATCGATTCGAAGACGGCCGGCATCACATCTTTGGGCAATCCAATGGCGTCCATCATCTCATGCGACCATTGACGACGTTGCACATCAAAGAGCAATGTGCCGGCGGCATCTGATACCTCCATCGCATATTCATCTGTCATTTTATATCGGATATAGTCCTTGGGCAAAACCACATGGTTGATTTTATCATATATCTCCGGCTCATGATCTCGAAGCCATATTATCTTGGGCGCAGTAAATCCTTCAAGGGCCGGATTGGAGACCCAATTCACCAGGTTTTCTTCTCCTACCGTCTCTGTGATCCATCGACATTGTTCCGAGGTTCTTGTATCACACCATAAGATGGAAGGTCGCAACACCTCATTGTTTTCGTCCAGCATGACCGAGCTGTGCATCTGGCCGGATAGACCGATACCCGCAACAGAGGCAGCATCAATGTTTGCAGACGAGATCGCTTCACGAATCGTGGTGATTGTTGCCTGCCACCAATCCTGTGGATCCTGTTCTGCCCAGTTGGGATGCGGTGTGTAGAGGGGAATGTCTTTAAATACCCTGGCGATCAACTCGCCGTGTTCGTCGATGATAATGGTTTTTATTCCGGATGTTCCAACATCAATACCGATGAAATATCTCATACGAAGGCCACCTTCATTCCTATATCAAACAAAAAAAACCCTGCATCAACTGTTGCAGGATCCTTGGTTTACCGAGCCATAATCGCGATTAACTGACATAGGGACGTAACCGGATACTTCTGGAACTGTGTTGCAAGCGACGAATCGCGCGTTCTTTGATTTGCCTCACACGCTCCCTTGTCAGATCGAATTTTGTGCCGATCTCTTCCAGGGTAAAGGGTCGATCTTCATTTATCCCGAAATACAATCGTACAACTTCCGCCTCTCGGGCTGATAAAGTGTCAAGGGCCCAGAGAACTTCTTCTTTAAGAGCCCGTTCAATGTGCATCGAATCCGGGGATTCCTGATTCGGGCCTTCAAGTATATCGAGTAAACTCCCTTCTTCGCCTGGGGTAAAAGAAGCATCAAGAGAAAGGTGGGTGTTGAACATTTTCATCGTTTCAGCGACCTCACTCTGACTCATGGGTTTTTCTTTTGTGGACATATGATCAGCGATTTCCTGCGTACTTGGCTCGCGTCCGTATCTCTGCCTCAGCAAGCGCATTCCTTTATTGATACGACGTAATTCTTCCACCCGATTCAATGGCAGTCTGAATATCCTGGATTGCTCGGCCAAGGACTGCAGAATGGCTTGGCGGACCCACCAGACAGCATAAGAGATAAACTTAAAGCCTTTGGCTTCATCAAATCGTTCTGCCGCTTTGATCAATCCCATATTGCCTTCGTTAATCAGATCAGATAAGGGCAGGCCCTGGTTCTGATATGCCTTGGCGACGGCGACAACAAAGCGAAGATTGGCCTGTACGAGTTTATTCAACGCATCTCGATCCCCACTGCGGGCGTCCCGGGCATAGTCAACCTCATCTTCACGTGACAGCAGAGGAATTTCCCGGATCTCACGCAAATAGATGTCCAGAGATTGATCTTCACTGGCACTCTTGGGGATTGGCCTTGAGGATTTCGGTCTTTTCGTTTCTACTTTACTTTGCTCGACCATATAAAACTCCCGTCAGGAACGACGGCTTTCTCACACATAAATCAGGTCAATTGTAGGGGTGAAATAAAGGAGGATATCCAGATTGTGCGATAGTTGAAAGCACCTGATGCATTGCTCTCACTATATGAAGGTCTATTAAAAGCGTCAAGTTTTTTTATGATAAACCGTGCGATGACTCAGGGGGATGCTCGCCTGTTATACCGCTCACCACGTAAATATACTCGGTAGAGGATGCACTTTGGGGCATCTTCTATCATGCTATGGAACGAGCTGGTGCCTTTTACTCAGGCGCTCACCTGTCCGCGTACCGCATTATCGAGCACCCGCTTACCATACCAAAGGGTGAACAATGCCGAACTCCATACAATAAAGAAGACGCCCCACCATATGCCGAGCAGCTCCCATTGCAGGGCAACACTCAGTAGCCAGAATACGGGAACAGGGGCGACGATCTGTCTGAAAACCCCGATCCAGATAGCGTACATTGGTTTCTTTAAACCCTGAAGTAACGCCACGGTGGTAAAAAGTACCACGTACGCGAAGAAGACAAGCGCTGATATCCGTAAATATTGTATCCCCGGACCTATGACGGCCTCGTCTGCCGTAAATAAGACAATAAGGGGACGGGCAAATATTAATACGATGGCGGTGCCGAACAGCATCATAATAAACCCATACCACAGCGATTTATGCCAGGCTGCTTTTACCCGATCAAGTTTTCCAGCGCCGTTATATGGACCGTAAGTACACGAATGCCCATCAGGAATGGGGCTGGCAGTATGTGTTTTTTCTTTAAGTTCTGGAGCGGAGATAAACACGCCCTCAGAATGAAAAAGATCGGTTGTCATATTTTTTCCATCGATTTATTATGTATGGCGCTATCCAGCTTTTAAACTTCAAACTTCTGTGAGAATATGATATCAGACCATGAATACGGCGTTTTGCTGGTCAGCTTCAGCCGACACAGCCACCAGCAAAGCTTTGTCCAGGCCTTTAAGGATCATCCACGCATTCGCATTGTCGGTGTGGCTGACGATCCCGATATAGATCCTTATTTAAAGCCGTTGAATCAGGCCTGGGCGAAAAAACTGGGAGTCCCCTATATTGAACCGATTGAAGAAGCTGTAAAGCAGGAAGGCGTAGATATAGTAAGTGTGGGGCATGAAATAGAACGGCGATCCCGAATTGCAGTGATGGCGGCCAGTGCAGGCAAACATCTATGGATAGATAAATTTATCGGCGCAAACCTCGCAGAATGTGATGCGGTGGTTGAAGCAGTCAATCAGGCTGGTGTGAAGTCTATCTTACCGAGTTATGTTTACAACAGTCTTGTGAGACAATGCCACCAGGCAGTAGCATCCGAATCTCCTGGCGAATTGATTGGTATCCACGTTGATATCATGTTCAACAAGGGTTTGCCTACGCCGATTCCGGATGAAATCAGAAAACCCTTCTTTTTACCGCCCGGGAGATGGAAATTTCCCGATATTAAACGCGAATTATTGACCGTCGGCGCTTATGCTGTCGGGTTAATCCTGGGATGCTTTGACCGAATTACTGAAGTCTATGGTCAGGGCGATGCCTATTTTTTCCAGGAACACGCTAAACACGGCGCAGAGGATTTCGGCACACTGACCCTTGTAGATGAGAACGGCAGAATCGGAACCATATCCGCAGGGAGAATTGGTGTTGGCACCCACGGTGCAGGTGGTCCGCAACAGGCTTTTCTCTTTGGAACGGGGGGCACGGTGTTTATTGATGGAACAAGGCCGCGCTTTGACACCCATATCCGGTCAAGTATCCTTGAGGCGTCCTATGAACCTCCGCATGATGATCCCATGCAATGGGCAAGCAGTACCCCTTCCCAGGTGATCGGGATATTCGATGATCCCATGACCCTGGCACTCGAAGATTTCATTCGGGCCTTGGATGAAGATGACGCGCCTCAGTTTACCGTACATCATGCCAGAGATCATTTGGAAATCCTGCTGGCTGGTTATCATGCCATCGTTCAAAACAAACCTGTTCCTCTGCCTCTGGATGAGAAGGCGGTATCGTGAAGACCCCATCCAGCCTATTATGCGGCTTACCCAATATGATATCCATGCTGCCGGAGATCCTCGTTACCAACCCGAACATTCACATTGCTACTGTAAACCAACGAAAGTCCGGTGGGACATCCATTTCGGGTGATCTGGTATTCGAAAAGTATCTCGAAGAGGTTAAACCAGACCTGTGTGTTTTTCTCTCCCCATATAAAGGCATGCTCGGTGATCTTTCTCTTTGTCTGGAAAAGGGTCTGCATATCATTACCTCCGGCCCGGTTCCACACGCGGATAAGTCCTTTCAACAACTCGTTGACATCGTTAAAAACAATAAGGCTCGATGGGAAATACGAGACGATTTCATGCTTGATCCGTATCAAGAAAAGTTACAACAGGCCATCGAGGAGACTGATTTCGGCTTGCTTGTATATTACCGGGAGATTACCTTTGGAGGCCCAAGTTTGCTATCAAACTGGTGGCGTTTATGTCAACTGTACGATAAAGCCAAAGCACTTTTCAAATCAGAGATTGTAGAAACACATGTATCTGCCAACAGGCAAAGAGATAAAATCCAGCTCTCTCTTACGCTTAAATCGGCAAACAGGGCAAACGGCCATATCATCTGTACAAATAGTTCGTATAAATCCGATGGAGATCTACTCCTCATTGGTACAGGTGGTGTAATGACCTATGAGGGCCTGCATAATGGGCCGGGAATATTTACCAAAAGAGGACATCAACCCATTCCAAGCGACCCACATCTACCTATCATGTCGTGGTGGGATAAAATAATCGGGGAAGAGACACCGGCGTCCGAGGCGCTACCGTCACCGAAAAGAATGGGTATCCATAACGATATTCTGAGAGCGATAACCCGATCTATCAAGGATAAGCGGATTATTAAGATTAAACCGGGTTGATGATTAGCGATACGCTCATCAGACCGATTGTCATCCCGAGCGGAGTCGAGGGATCTACTACGAGCTGACTCAGAATAGATCTCTACGCTCACTTCGTTCGGTCGAGATGACAATGATAACTGCAGCTTATGTCCCAAATCCATCAAAGCACCAAGTACCAAACACAAAGTACTCCGATGTTACTCGGCAAATCGAGTAACATCGGTTATTCTCTTATCAGGAACAGAATGGCCTGTATCGGTGGTCTGCTGGTTCTGCTATTAGTAGGTATATCCCTATTTGCGCCCTTCTTATCTGATGTGGGATTGTTGGAAAATCCATTGGAGCAGCATAGCCTTGGATTAAATGAGGATGGTTTACCTCGTGCACCCGGAAGTACATTTCGTCTTGGCACCGATAATCTTGGCCGAGACGTCCTATCCAGAGTAATTTTCGGCGCCAGGATATCTCTTACCGTCGGAATTGTTGCCATGTTGACCGCTGTTTTTATCGGCGTTTCGATCGGTGCGACAGCAGGATACTTCGGTGGGTGGGTCAATACCCTTCTCATGCGGTGTACGGACGTCATGATGACCATACCCGGATTGCTTCTGGCGATTGCCTTCGCCGGTCTGATGGATGGTCGAATTATTCACCTTCATCCGGATAGTTTGGAATGGCACAGTCTGGATATTCCATTGAAACGCGGTTTAATCACTGTATTCCTTGTAATAGGGATTGTCTCGTGGACCTGGATTGCACGGGTTATCCGCGGACAGGTCCTCTCGCTGAGATCCAGAGAATTCGTGGATTCAGCACGCGCCCTGGGCTGTTCTCATTTTCGTATCATACTCAGGCACATTATGCCCAATATACTCCCTACTATTATTGTTCTCGCTTCTCTCAGTACGGCTAATACGGTTTTGCTCGATGCCGGTCTGAGCTATCTGGGTGTTGGGGTCCCTCCACCCTCACCGTCCTGGGGAACCATGATTGCTGAGGGACAGGCTTATTTTATTGTTTCACCCCACATGACTATTGTCCCCGGCATCGCGATTATTTTAACGGTCGTCGGATTCAACTTGCTGGGCCAGGGGTTGCAGGAGGTACTTGATCCTTATGCGAAGGGAAAACGGTGATGTAGAGGGCGGAGTGCGGAATTAAGCCTTTTATTAATCAACAAATCAAATTATGCGATCAAATCATCTCTACATTCTACATCTGGTGATAATTACTTTGGCATGCTGCATTCTGTCATCTTGTTCAGACGGCATGCAGGCGAACAGGCTGTATGAGGATAAGAATATCTTACGTATTGCCGTACCGTCTGACCCACGGTCGCTCGATCCGGCTATTGCTTATGATGTGGTGACCTGGCCGCTTGTGAGGACGATCTTTCATGGATTGATCGATTATGACGACGATCTGAACCTCTTCCCCTGGCAAGCCGAATCATGGACGATATCTGACGACGGCAGGACACTGATATTTAAACTCAGACCCGATGTTCGTTTTTCAAACGGCAGAAAAGTTATTGCCCCGGATTATGTCTATACACTGGAACGGATCCTTGATCCAACCACAAAATCACCCGGGCAGGGGTTTTTCAGGAATATTGTCGGCGCCCGGGCCTTTCAGGATGGCATGGCAGATCATGTAAGCGGTTTGAAGGCGCCTGACGATGAAACCTTTATTATAGAACTGTCGCAGCCAGACCTTCCCTTTTTATATGTCCTGGCGATGCCGTTCGCTTATGTGGTGCCGAGAGAAGAAATAGAAAAAGAGGGCTCCGATTTTGGTCGGTATCCTGTGGGTACAGGCCCATTTTTCCTATCGGACTGGCGCCGAGGGTTAATCCTTAGGTTTAAACGGAATCCTGATTTTAATAATCCTGCTGGGATCAAGCTGGATGAGATCGAAATCATGATCGGCGGTGATGCAACGGTGCATATGATGATGTTCGAACGGGGAGAATTGGATATTGCCAGTGTAACCTCCTCGGGCATTCCTGATCCGGATTTTATCCGGGTGATGAAAAATCCGAACTTACGCCGGCTCGTAGCTACACAATCCTTAAACGCTCTTTTCTATCTGTCCATGAATACGGAAATGCCCCCTTTTGATCAGGTTAAAGTTAGAAAAGCCGTTAATCACGCCATTGACCGGGATCGTATTATTCGTTTGATCAGTGATCGGGGGGTAGTGGCCAATGGCGTGCTGCCCCCGGGGATGCCTGGATTCAATGAACATTTAAAAGGGTATGATTTCAATCCCGAAAAAGCGAGGCAACTACTTCTTGAAGCAGGATATAAAGATGGGTTCAAGACCGAATTGATGATCGTAGCCCAGAACAGCACCGAAACAAAAATAGGGCAGGCCGTTCAACAGGATCTCGAAAGGGTAGGGATTACCTTAGAATTAAAACCTGTAACGGGCGCCACGCGTATTGAAGCCCTGGGGCATCGTAAGACTGTACCCTTCGGTACCTTCGGGTGGTATCAGGATTATCCGGATCCCAGTAATTTCCTGGATGTTTTATTGAATGGACGAAGGATCACGGATATCAATAGCAATAATGTCTCCTTTTATAACAATGAGAAGGTGAATTCCCTCTTGGAGGAAGCCGCCTTTATCACCGACCAGAATCGACGCTTAGGCCTTTATCAAGAGGCTGAAGAGATTATTGTGGACGAGGCGCCCTGGGTCTTTTTATATCACCCTAATATGTACATCCTGAGACAGGCCTGGCTGAAAGGGTTGAAGTTGAATCCGGTGTGGCCGATTCGGTATGAGAAGATGTGGATCGAAAAGGATTGAAAATGGTGATTGAGCGCAGCGAAATCCATCAACAAATCAATACATGTTGGTGATATGATAAAAAGATTAATCCATCGGCTTCTTTGGGCAGTGATGATCTTATGGGGGGCGACGGTAATTACATTTATAATTGCCCATGCGGTCCCTGCAGATCCTGCCCGGGTGTATGCCGGCGCTAATGCAGACGCGGAGACGATTGCACGAATACGACTCGAAATGAGGTTGGACGATCCGCTTATTGTTCAATATACCAGATACTTGGGCAAACTGATCCAGGGGGATCTGGGCACATCCCTGGTTACGAATGAGCGGGTTTTGGATGCTATTATTTTAAGATTTCCTACCACGGCCGCCCTGTCTATATCCGCCGTCATCCTTTGGTTGCTTCTCAGCATTCCTCTCGGCGTATTAACCTCGATTTATCAGGGGCGTTTCATTGATCGGACGGTTTTATTCATCGGTTTGATCGCCATTTCATTGCCTGTCTTCTGGTTAGCCCGGATGCTTCAATACTATCTGGCGTATCGAACCGGACTTTTTCCTGTAGCAGGATATGTAAATTGGACCCATATTATTTTACCGGCGATTACCCTTGCCATTGTAACGACGGGATACTACGCTCGGCTTGTCCATACGAATATGTTAGAGGTACTTAATCAGGAGTTTGTACGCGTAGCCCGGGCAAAGGGATTGTCGGAGTGGCGCGTTTTGTTTAAGCATGTCTTGAGAAATGCCCTTATCCCTGTGGTCACCATTCTCGGACTGGATGTCGCCGCTTTATTGGGCGGTGTGGTTTTTACGGAAAATGTATTTGCTTTACCGGGTCTTGGAACGCTTGCACTCCAATCGGTATTTAATCTGGACGTCCCCATGATTATGGGTGTGGTGTTATTTTCTGCCACACTCGTGGTCTGTTCTAATATTATTGTCGATTTCATTTATCAGTGGATCGACCCCCGGATTGAAAGTGAATGAAATATAAATTATGAATTATGAATTATAAACTGTGAAACGGTCACAGGAGTTTGCGTGGTTCAGCAAATAGGGATGGTAAGCGATTATTACCAGGTTTTTCAATCAGATGGGTAATATATGACGGCTACGGAACAATGGGAGACAGAAGGATATCTGGTTTTTCGATCCGTTTATGATGGAAGAACAGTGGATCGATTACGACTTATCAGCGATGATTGCCTGACGAAATGGAGAGGGTGTAGTCCGGAGATAGGGAAACAGGGAGGAGGTCCTGAATCCACGGTTATGCGTCACTTGAACCATACCGGCTATTTTCCAGACAAGAAAGATCGATTGTCGGATATTTTGAATGCGGTAGCTGATCCGAACATTCTGGAGAAGGTGACTGAGATCCTGGGAGAAACACCTCTTTTTCGTGCGACCAGTTATTTTTTTAATCCATTATCCGGTGGGGGGGACGGCAACTGGCATCGAGATTCGCAGTTTAACACCTCAGATGATGATGCTGAACAAAAATTAATCAAACAACGATTGAAAACCGGATCGGGTATACAAATGCAAATCGCCCTATCTGCAAGTGAGGATATAGAGTATGTTCCTGGCTCACATCTCAGATGGGATACGCCGGATGAATATCATATTCGTAAAGCCGACAACCAAACGCATAACCGATCCAATGAAATGCCAAATGCAAAAAGGATTGATTTGGCACCTGGCGATGCAGCTATGTTTAATCCCATGGGGTTACACCGGGGACGTTATCATGTTGATCGGTTACGGAGGACTCTGATGTGGACCTATACGAAGCGATCCAAGCCGCACTGTGATTATTTCTCCATGCAGCCCTGGTGTTTAGAGGAAGAATATTTATTGGGGGTTAAGCAGGAAACAAAACAGTTCTTTGAAGATTTTGTCAACATTTACCAGGCGTTCTGGCAAACACAATTACGAATGTAAGACCGATTCCAGGATGTCCATGACCTTATCCGCCTCTTCATATCCATAGGCGAGCCACATGGTCTCCTGATTATAATCCAGTATAACGGTAGGAAATTTATCTGCGTGGAATGATCTTCTCAATTCGAAATCTTTATACAGCATATCATTTATTCCGGGGGAAACGATATCAGTAGAGAAGCGGTCCACATCCAGTTTCAATTCAGCCGCCAGGCTGATCAGTGTTTCCAGGTCAGAGGGATTACGGGCTTCCATATAATACGCCCGCTGGATCGCATGAAACATGTCTTCAAGGCCGGCTCCCTGTTGCTCCCCGGCTGCAATGGCTGCCCTGCAGGCAGGATAGGTTGATCGTCTCGGCTGGCAGGCGGTCCAGAAGTCCCAATTGAATTGGGCGCCGGTTCGGTCTGTAACCAGTTGCCATTGCTGTTTTACATATTCCAGGGTGTCAGCATGCATAGGCTCGTCTGAATCTTTAGCCAGCCCCCCCATGACGTATCGAACATCAATTTCCTCGGGTAGGATATCGATTATGGATTCAAGGGTCGGTTGGAACCCCCAGCACCAGGAGCACATGGGATCGGCGATGTAGTAGAGGGTGGAGGTAGGCATAAAAAAAGGTGATCAGGTGATTGAAAAGAATAAAACAAGACAATTCTAAATAAATTAGTAGGTGAAATGTAATTTAAGAAAAAAATCTTAACTATCAAGGAGAGAATGTATGGGGTTGTTTAATGGGCTTGGGATGCATATGGGTAACTTACCGCGGCTTTCTCATGCGAAGACGCGTTCGATGTCCCCGGAGAATTTTACGGGGGAGAAGGGTAAGGGGGGCATGGCTACGGATGGGACGGGGGAGGTCCACGCCCGATTTCTGGGACAGGGCTGGAAGATGTCTCCCTCCATCGACATTGAATCGGGTGAGACGATCACCCTCGCAGATATTGAAGGTTCCGGCGCCATCCAGCATATCTGGATGACCCCAACCGGGCACTTCCGCTTCTCAATCATCCGTATTTATTGGGATGACGAGGAACAACCCTCTGTAGAATGTCCCGTAGGGGATTTCTTTGCGTGCGGGTGGGGGGAATATGCCCAGGTATCCTCAATGGCCATCTGCGTGAACCCAGGAAGTGCTTTTAATTGTTATTGGGAGATGCCTTTCAAAAAAAGATGTCGAATTACCATGGAGAATATGGCCGACGAAAAGATGCGGGTCTATTATCAAATCGATTATACATTGACGGAAGTCCCGGATGATGTGGCTTATTTCCATGCCCAGTTCAGGCGAGTCAACCCCTTACCATATAAAGAAGTTTATACTATTCTGGACGGCGTCGAAGGGCATGGTCAGTTTGTGGGAACATATATGGCATGGGGGTCAAACAATAACGGCTGGTGGGGAGAGGGAGAGATAAAATTTTATATTGACGGCGATGGGGAATTTCCTACCATTTGCGGTACGGGTACCGAAGATTATTTCTGTGGATCTTATAATTTCGACGTGAAGGGCGAATATGTTGAATTCACAACCCCTTATGCTGGATTACCGCAGGTGATTCGTCCCGATGGCCTCTATAAGTCTCAACAACGGTTCGGAATGTATAGATGGCATGTAACCGATCCGGTTCGGTTCGAAGAAGATCTCCGGATTACCATTCAGGCATTGGGCTGGCGGCAACGTCTGGGATGGACCCAGGGCGGGCCCTATTTACCCTTACAGGATGACATCGCCTCTGTAGCCTACTGGTATCAGACTCTACCTGCCACGCCCTTTCCGCCCCTGCCCGACAAGGAAACATTGGAGGTGATATGAAACTATTGACGGACACTCAGGTAGCCCACTTTCTGGATCGTGGATTCATCATTATCCAAAATTGTTTTTCCTCAGAGGTTGCAGCAGAACACCTTGATTTTGCCTTTAAGAGATTGGGCTACGATCCGGAGGATCCAGAAACATGGGTGGAGGACCGGGTTCATCTACCATCCATGAATCGATTTCCGATTCGTGAATTTGCCCCCACAGCCTGGGATGCGGTGTGTGATTTGCTGGGTGGCGAACAACGTGTTATTGATCCAAATGCCGCCTGGAGTGATGGTTTTGTCATCAATTTTTCCGTTGGTGCAGACCGTCCCTGGGAGCCCCCATCTGCACATATAAAAGGATGGCATAAAGATGGTGATTTTTTCAAGCATTTTCTTAATAGTCCGGAACAGGGCTTGCTCAGCTTAGTGATCTGGTCCGATATTCTGCCGAAAAGCGGTGGGACCTTCGTCGCATGTGATTCGGTAAAGCCGATAGCGAAAATGCTTGCCGATCATCCTGAGGGCCTCCTCCCCGGCGCCGGGTTTGGCGCCCAGGCTCACGCCTGTTCTGATTTTATTGAAATAACCGGAAAGGTGGGCGATGTCGTTTTACTCCATCCCTTTATATTACACTCCCAATCCCAAAATCCATCCAGTCGGCCGCGTTTTGTTACAAATCCCCCAGTTGCATTGAAAGAACCGATGTGTTTCAACCGTGGAGATGGCGACTATTCGCCGGTGGAACAATCTGTACTCAACGCACTTGGCGTTGAAAAATATGATTTTGTGCAGACGGCACCCTTCGAACGGCTTCATCCGGAAAGAGAACGGATTCAAGCCAGGATGCTGGAAGAAGAAAAAGAAAGACTAATGGAAACATGAGCAATCCCTCTTTTTCCAGGTCGGTGAGCAACCGGATCACAAAGACATTGTTCATTACCCAGGCGTTTTTCGGTGCCACCCAGGTGGCGGCATTTACGGTAGTGCCTATATTATCAGCCCAGATGGCAGACAGTGAAAGTATGGCTGGTGTGCCTATGACCGTTGCTTTCCTGGCGAGATCTCTAGCAGCCTACCCCATTGGATTGGCCATGGACCGTTGGGGACGACGAGCAGGTTTATCTATTGGATACCTTGCATCGATGCTCGCCTCGATCACCAGTTTCATGGCCGTACTGGGACATTCTTTTTTTGGTTTTTGTATCGGAGGCGCCCTGTCCGGCGTAGCGCGCAGCTCCGCTGAACAGGCTCGATTCATCGCCGCCGAGATCTATCCGCCTGATGAACGCGCGTTGATCATCAGCCGCCTGGTCTTCGCCGGGACGATCAGCGCTATCGGTGGGGCTCTGCTCGTTCCGCCTTCAGGGACCTGGATTTCGCAATTCGGCTTACCTCCCATGTCAGGCCCCTTTGCCGTAGGAATTGGCTTAGGACTTACCGCCCTGATACTTACGCAGATTTTTGTCCGCCCTGATCCAATTATACTCGCTCAAAATTTCAAATCGGTCAACGAAACCCATGAAGATGATCTGGCATCACGATCGATTCGAGATGTTTTACGCATTCCCAATGTCAGATATGGTATTATGGCCATGGTCATCGGCCAATTTGTTATGACCATGCTGATGGTGATCACACCGCTTCATATGAACCATCACAATCACGGCACCTGGGTGATTTCCTGGGTGATCATGGCCCATGCGCTGGGCATGTTTGGTGTTTCAGGCATTACAGGTCGCCTGGTCGGCCGGTTTGGCCAGAATGCCGTCATTAAGATGGGTATAATCATCCTCATGGCCTCCTGCATAATCGCCCCCATATCTCCCCAATTTATTCCATTGGCCTTCGCTTTGTTTCTCCTTGGACTTGGTTGGAATTTTTGTTTCATTTCAGGTTCATCCCTGCTGTCCAATGCACTGGCGCCTCATGAAAGAGGTCGTATCCAGGGTATAAACGAAATGTTCGTCTCTTTCTCTGCTGCCACGGCCAGTCTCGCCACCGGGATCTTTTTTGATATGGGCGGCCTGATTCTACCGGGGATCATCGGGCTGGGGATGTCAATCGTACTGGGCGGGTATAGCCTCCTCTATACTCGAACGATGGAGAAAAAGGAGACGCCTGTGGCTGCAGGGTGAAGGGGGGAAGACGAAGCTATGAATGTTGATTGATTTCGCTCCGCTCAATCGAAAGTATGGATGGTAGGGGCCCTCTGGGAACGCTTTGAGCACTATGTGGTTCCCGCCTAAAGCCTAATGGAATGACAGTCTGTTGAAATGTAGCAATACTTCCGCCGACGTGCACTAATCTCTCTCTGACAATACATCCTTCTCATAGGCTTTAATCTCTTCCATCCAGCGCCAATTACCGGGCACATCCTGCTGTCCGCAATAAAATTCCCAGACCGCGTTGAAGGGCATAGTTTTCATTTCTTCCATAAGGGCAAGACGTGACGTGTAATCTTCGTTTACCTCATAATCCTTAAGCTGTTTCGTGGGTTCAAGCATGGCAAAGAGAAGGGCTTTGATGGTACTTCGCGTGCCAATTACCCAGGCGGCAACACGGTTTATGCTGGCGTCGAAAAAGTCAAGTCCCACATGCACCCGATCCAGGTAATTCCCTCTGATAATTTCATGGGCGATTTGCTGTAGAGGATCTGACATAATCACCACATGATCACTATCCCAACGGACGCCGCGGCTGACATGCAACAGGACCTCCGGGACAAAAAGTAATACCGAGGAGAGTTTATCACTGATCTCTTCTGTAGGATGAAAGTGGCCGGCATCCAGGCAAAGCAGCACTTGGTTTTTTACCGCATAACCAAGATAAAATTCATGAGAACCGGCCACATAGGATTCGGATCCTATTCCGAAGAGCTTACATTCCACGGCATCCAGGTTATATGCAGGATCAATGGGTTGGACCAGCACCTGATCAAGCGATTGAGCCAGGTATTCACGGGGAGTCCTACGGTCGGCGGTTAAATCCTTGTATCCATCCGGCACCCAGATATTGGTTATACATGGCGTCCCGAGCGCTTTTCCCATTTCAGCTCCAATGTGTCGGCTGGCGATACAATGGTCGATCCAGTATTGCCTAATGGCGGGATCATGACTGCCCAATGTAAATCCGGAAGAGGCCATGGGATGGGCAAAACAGGTGGGATTGAAATCCAGTCCGATACAATTTTCTCTTGCCCATTCAATCCAGTTTCTGAACTGATCCGGTGTTACCTGACTTCGATCAACCGCCTTGCCGTCGGTCTCAGCATAGCAGGCGTGTAAGCTCAGCCGATGCGTCCCGGGAATCAGACTCATCGCCATTAAGACATCGGCCCGCAATTCGTCTGGTGTGCGGGCACGCCCAGGATAGCTACCGGTGGCCATGATACCCGCTTCAGAGATATCCCCAACGCTTTCATATCCTACCACATCATCACCTTGCCAGCAGTGCATGGAAATGGCGATATCCTTAAGTCTCCCCATCGCTTCGTCAACATCCACATCAAATTCAGCATATCGATCTTTCGCCTGGGTATAGGCCTGGTCTATATTCGACATATTAAAACCTCAAAATAATTGATTGGTGATGTGTGATGGCATTTGCCATACAGACACGATGCGAGCACGCCGTGGTTTGTGATTGTAGAAAATGATTTAGGGCAGCTTGATATTCTGATGGATTAAGGTGCATTTTAAATATACATTAGCCCGATGAGGAATGGAATACCATTTTTGAGTTTTGAACCGCGTAACGCTCGCTGGAGCCGTTAGCGATCAGCAATTATAAATGAAAAGACGGTCGTTTTCAGTCAATTATTAACAAACTTATTGGGTCTTTAATCTGTCATCTGGTATCATATAAGGATATATGATTGACAAAACCGCCCAACAAAGATTTTCAAATCATAATTCACAACTCATAATTCATAATTATCCTGGTTGGTGGGAAGATATAAATCAATATAGAAAAAGGCAAGGGGATGTCGATCACATATCTTGATATTGAAAAAGCGGCGGATCAAATTAAGGGTGTTCTGATCAGGACACCGTGTTCAGTTTCTCAAACATTATCTGCTATTACCGGCGCAGAAATCTATTTGAAGTTTGAGAATCTACAATTCACTGCGGCCTTTAAAGAGCGAGGAGCCCTGGTGAAACTCATGTCGTTGACCCCCGAAGAACGGCAGCAAGGGGTCATTGCCATGTCTGCCGGCAACCATGCGCAGGCAGTCGCGTACCATGCCAAACGACTTGGCATAAAGGCAACAATTGTGATGCCGCGTTTTACGCCGCATGTAAAAGTGGAAAGAACGCGCGCGACCGGCGCCCGGGTCATTCTGGAGGGGGATGGATTTGATGATACCAGGGCGTTTACTCTGACGTATGCACAAGAACATGATTTACTGCTTGTCCATCCCTATGATGATCCCCTGGTCATTGCCGGCCAGGGTACGGTCGCTCTTGAAATGCTGGAGGATCATCCTGATCTAGATAGTCTGATCATACCAATTGGTGGAGGCGGCTTGATCGCCGGGTGTGCCATTGCGGCTAAGCATATTAATCCTGCCATTGAAATCATCGGCGTTGAAACGACACAATTTCCTTCCATGTATCAGACGATTCAGGGCATGGAGATCCAGTGTGGGCACCGGACCATGGCAGATGGCATTGCGGTCAAACATCCTGGACATTTTTCGGTAGACATTGTAAGACGACTGGTAGATGATATCCTGCTGGTTGAAGAAAATCAGATCGAAGAAGCGGTACTCCACCTCCTCGAGGTAGAAAAAACCGTGGTCGAAGGCGCCGGCGCCGTTGGCCTTGCTGCTGTTTATAAACATCAAAATCTATTCCGGGATAAAAAAGCAGGCATTATTCTGTCCGGCGGAAATATCGACTTGACGATCCTGTCGACCATCATAGAACGCGGTCTGGTGCGAACGGGACGATTAACACGCTTGAAAGTCGAATTACGTGATGTACCGGGCGGTCTGGCAGAAATTACCAACTGTCTTGCAGAAACAGGGGCCAATGTTGTTGAAATACATCATCACAGGTCTTTTGTTAATATACCCCTGCAATCTGTCGAGGTCGAATTTGTAATTCAAACCCGGGGATTGGAGCATGTCACCTCAGTCATAAAGGCATTGGATAACATTGGGTATCCTTCTCGAGTAGAAGTGGGGGATTAAGTAATTCAGAATCTCCGGTATTATGTCATTGACGAACAACAGCAGGATTTCCTACATTATCCAGCAGGATCTCCACGATCATTACTTCCCACACGGCCTGGTTCAGAAATGACGCTAAATTAAGGAAAGGCTGGGTTAATGAAAAAGAATCCATTGGTTGATTGGACAGATTTACCTGAGTTCGATAAAATTGAAGTTGAACATATGGAACCGGCGATTAATGATGTGATCTCCCGCAGTGAAAAAGCGATTACAGAATTAGAGGACAAAGCACCACGATCCTGGCAGGACCTGATGGTTCCGTTAGAAGGGATCGAGGATGAATTAAGTCGAGTATGGGGTATCATCAGTCATTTTCATTCGGTTAAGAATAGCCCTGCCCTTCGCGAAGTGTACGATCCACTTCTATCCGCCATTGTCACCCTGAGTAATCGCCTCGGTCAAAGTAAGCCTTTATATGAATCCTACTGTGCTCTCCGGGACAGTGAAGAAGCAAAGACCTTCGATCCTGCACAGCATCGTATTTTGGAATCTGCCATTCATGAAGCCGATCTGAATGGCGTCGGCCTGAATGAGAAAGACAGAAAACGGTACAATGACATAAGCCAGAGGCAAGCTGAGCTGAGCACCAAATTTTCAAATAATGTGCTGGATGCAACGAAAGCATTCAAATTGGAATTAAGCGATAATGAAGATGTTGAAGGGCTTCCTTCCACCCTGCTGGACCTGGCGGCAGATACGGCAAAGAGCGGAGGCCATGAAAAGGCTTCTGCCCCGGACGGGCCCTGGGTGTTCACGCTGGATTATCCCAGTTTTTTTCCCTTTATGCAGCATAGTTGTAAAAGGGCGTTAAGGGAAAAAATGTATCGGGCGTACATAACGAGATCTTCATTTGGAGAATGGGACAACACAGAAAATACAAGAGAGATCATGTCCCTACGGCAGGAAAAAGCCCGTCTACTTGGCTTCGATACATATGCTGGTATGAGTTTGAGTCGGAAAATGGCGCCAGATGTGGAGACCGTCGAACAATTGTTACATGAGTTGCAGTCGGCTGCACATCCTGCCGCCAGAGTAGATTTTGATGATTTAAAGGCGCTGGCGGCTGAACGCGGGGCGCCGGAAGCCGAAGACCTCAAGCAATGGGATACCAGTTATTGGGCTGAACGGTTGCGTGAAGTACAGTACGACCTGAAGGATGAAGAATTGAGGCCTTATTTCCCATTGCCCCGTGTCCTTGATGGGTTATATGAGCTGACGGAGCGATTGTTTGATGTGCATGTCGAAGAAGTGGAAAACGGGGTGTCTACGTGGCATGAAGACGTCCGATACGTTCGTGTATATAGTTCCTCAGGTGATCCGATTGCCGCTTTTTTCCTTGATCCATACAGCCGTCCGGAAGAAAAACGAGGGGGCGCCTGGATGAACGTACTGGTCGGACGCAGTGATGTAATGGCCCCGCCGGGGCAGGCGGTTCGGTTGCCTGTTGCCTATATGATTTGCAATCAAAGCAAACCCGTGGGCGGTCGGCCGTCGCTGATGACTTTCCAGGAAGTAGAGACGTTGTTCCATGAATTCGGTCATGCTCTACAACATATGCTGACCACGATTGATTATGGCATGGCCTCAGGGCTGGCCAATCTCGAATGGGATGCGGTGGAACTGGCGAGTCAATTCATGGAAAACTGGTGTTATGATCGAGATACCCTCAAAGGGATGGGGCATCATTATGAAACCAACGAACCGTTACCCGACGAGATGATAGATCGCCTGTTAGCCGCAAGGACATTCAGGGAAGGGACCAGTACCCTGCGTCAGGTGAATTTCGGATTGTTTGACATGGAATTGCATGATCGATTTAATCCAGATGGAGATGAAACCGTCCTTGATGTACAACGCCGTATCGACGATTCAACCAGGGTGATGCCGTCTATTCCAGAAGATAGATTTTACTGCGCATTCTCCCATGTTTTTGCCGGCGGATATGCCGCAGGGTATTATAGTTATAAATGGTCAGAGGTGTTGAGTGCAGATGCCTTTTCCGCATTTGAAGAAGCCGGCCTGGACAACGAAGAAGCGACACAGACTTTAGGCAGGAAATTCCGCGATACGGTCCTCGCACTTGGTGGCAGTGTCCATCCCATGGAGATATTTAAAGCGTTTCGAGGAAGGGAACCGTCAACCGATGCATTGTTAAGGCAGAGCGGATTAAAACAATAGACTGGGAGCAATGATCATGGCAAATTTTAATGAAGCGTTGTCGGGGGATGAGGCAGATTATGGTGATTGATATCGAGTCTGTTCAAACGTCCTGTGGCTTTGCCGTACCCGTCCTTGAGTTCAAAGAGGAGAGGCAGACCTTGATAAAATGGGCGGAACATCATGGCCCGGACGGGTTGGACAAATATCACCAGGAGAAAAATAAGATCAGCATAGACGGCCTGCCTGCCAGACCCTTTGTCGTGGTTTAGTATTCATGTTCAAAAACATCGGCATCGGCCTTCTGATCATCCTTTTCCCTTTGCTTCTTGCCGCTCAACCTGCAGCAGACCATCAAAAATTACAATGGACAGCCCTTCCAGCTGTGCCTGCCTTGAATGACCTGACCGGCCCATTCATCGGTCGTCACCAGCGTGGTTTTATGATAGCCGGCGGCATGAAAAACGGAATCATTCGCCGGGAAGCCATTTACATTGGGCCTGATTTCGATCCTATACTCACACGCAAAGGGACCCTCGCACCATTTTTATCCTATGGTGTGCTGGTTCCAATGGAAGATGGGGTTTTACTCATCGGGGGCCATGATAGCAGGACCGCCTCTTCTTCTGTGACCAAAATATCGTGGGACACTCAGGGCGATTCATTGGCCTGGATGTCCATGCCAGATCTCCCTCTACCTAATTTCCACCTCTCAGTTGAGCTTGTTAATGACAGGCTATATGCTTTAGCTGGTCAAAATCGTGTTGATTCTCTTTCCTTGACCGATGATGTTTGGATTCTGGATCTGAATAGACCCACCATCGTGCAGGCATGGCGTCCTTATGGGGTCTATCCTGGGTTACCGCGAATCCATATGGTCTCAGCTGCTCAAAATGTTGGTCACGAAGATGCGTATATCTTTATATTTGGTGGTAAAACAAAGGCCACAGAGCCGGGGAACTCGGCGTCTTTAGCTATTACCACTGCTGCGTACCGATTCAATACGCATAATAGTCGAGCTAAAGCCACATGGCAGCGGATTGCAGATCTCCCAACGGGCATATCCGGTGGCAGCGCTGTGCCGGTAGGGGATGCCCATATTCTGGTCTTTGGTGATAGGCATGAGCAAAACATGACGATGGTATGGGCATACCATACGATTACGGATACATGGATAGAGGTCGACGCGATTGAAGGTCAGATGGGAAAATCGACGGTAATAAAGATGGATAACCGTATCATATATACCGGCGGAACCATACTTAAGGATAAATCAGAGTCGAATGTCTGGCAGGTCACGATTAAAGAGAAAACAACAGATCCGTCTTATATCACTCTCAGTTTGGTAGGATTATATTTTATAGTCATCTTATTTTGGACCCTGTATTATAAGGATAAATCCCCACACCCCAGCCGTTACTTTACGGCGTCGAGACGGCATACGCCCAGGAGGGTGGGCATAACCATAGCCGTTACGTATATATCTGCGACGCTGCTTATCTCGACGACCACAACGGTATTCGCCACCTCCTGGTTACTTCTGCCTGGTCTTTTGGGCATTTTCCTGATCGCCTGGTTGGTTATCCGATATTATCTTCCCTTCATTCGCAGGCTTGAGATCACTTCTATATACACCTATCTCGAATACCGATACAATTTACTCATGCGACTTTTCGGGGATTTCGCTTTCATCGGATTTCATTTCATCCAGCTCTCCCTTATTATATATTTGCCTGCAAGCGTATTTTCCTATATCGGCGGATGGCCTATCGGCATCTGCCTGATGGCCATGGGACTAATTGCCACAGCGTACACCTATAGAGGTGGGATGCATCAAGTCGTTTGGACCGATACAGGTCAGTTTATATGCATCGTAACCGGAATCAGTCTTATGATCATCTGGTCCCTGTGGGAGATGACAGGGTATGATTCAGTGTGGTCGGATATCTTAAAATCAGGCAAAATAGAAATGATACATGAAAGTTGGCAGATCAAAGATCTTACCCTATGGGTGGTTCTTTTGGGCGCTATGACGATTCAGCTTGGCCTGTTTACCTCAAACCAGACCATCACTCAGCGATATTTGATAGCAAACGATGAAAAAGAGGCCGGAAAGAGCATCTGGTATAGCGCCTGGATTATTCTCGGGATGACCGGGTTGATTTTTATTTTGGGTACCTGCATATTCAGTCTATATCTGATCCATCCTGAATGGCTGGCCATCGGTATGGATAATAAGTCTGTCCTGAGCAACCTGACCGCCCACCATCTCCCCCCCGTGCTTGCAGGGTGTGTCATGATCAGTATGATCGCAGCGGCCATGTCTTCTTATGACAGCAGCCTGCATAGCCTATCTACGGTGATATCCACAGATCTGATCCAGCGGTTCAAGCCTCAGATCACTGAAATTAGATGTGTAGAGCTTGCCGGAAAGACCGTCCTTATCCTGGGCATTTTTTCGACGTTCACGGCCGTTATGATGTCCCAGGTAGATATCGAAGTTATTTTTAGAATTGCAGGTGGTTTACTCGGCTTGATATTTAGCTCACTGGCCGGCGTTTTCTTTCTTGGCCTCTTTACGCGGCGCGCCCGGGCATCCGGTGTATTCGTCGGGGTATTTGCCAGCGTGTCGATCACCATGTTCATCGTCTGGTCAGGCCAGGTGCACATCTATCTGGCGCCGTTTATCGGACTCTGCGCATGTATCCTGGTCGGTTATCTCGTCAGCCTCCTCATTCCGACCAATCCGGTCGATCTACGCGGGTTAACGATACATACATTAAACAGACCAGATGAAGATGTATAATCCTATACGTATAGGCATGATCGGCTCCGGCCATATCGCCGGATCTCATGCCGTATGCTGGCAGAATGAAGCCGTTATCACCGCGGTGTGCAGCCGGCACCGCAGTAAGGCGGAACAGTTTGCACGGAAATTTGATATTCCTGTAGTCAGTGACGATATACCATCTTTACTTAATCACGATGATGTGGATGCCGTAGGTATCACCACGCCACCCCATTTACATCATCCAATCGCCATGCAGGCGATGCAAGCAGGAAAACATGTGTTTTGTGAAAAGCCACTGGCCTTAACCGGGGAAGAAGCCAGGCAGATGGTTGAAATGGCCGAGAATACGGGTGTAAAGACCGGGGTTCAGTCGGGCATGCGTCATTTTAAATCGTTACGACATTTACGGCAGATCATAAAACAGGGCACGCTGGGACAGATATTCTCGTTTCACGGCGCCTGGTCATTCGATTGGGCAAAAGATCCCAAATTCCCGCTTACCTGGCGTTTTAAACGGGACGAAGCAGGGACAGGCGTCCTGGGAGACCTGGGGGTGTATCTGATTGATATAGCCAGATGGTTGTTGGGTGAAATCAATTCGGTGTGGGGAGATATGAACATCTGTATTGCGCAACGGCCACCTCTGGTGGATTATCATCATTTCGGAGAATTACGCAGGCGAAGTCAGGCCGGCATGTTGAAGACTTCACCTCACCTGGTCGATGTAGAAAATGAGGATGTATGTCATCTTTTGTTACGGTTCGAGAATGGGGTATCAGGAACCATCCGATCAAGCAGACTCCATGTCGAACACGAGATCAAAATCGAAGGAGAGCGTGCTTCTTACGTCTGGCATTTTAAGCCTGATCAGCTATTATGTCGTAAGGCAGGTGAAACAGACTATTCCAGCGTTACCATACCCGATTCATATTCTGAAGAATCCATGGTAACCCCATTTCTGAATAATATCAGGCAAAATAAAAATGAACCGCCGACCTTTTATGATGGCATGAAAGCTCAAGTCCTCATGGATGCCGTGGTACAATCAGATCGGGATAAGTGTTGGGTTGATGTATGAAACCTCTTGAAATCTCACTGGATACAGCACGACGATTAGCAATTACCTGCCAGCATCTCACGCTTCCGAATAAAAAACCTACACAGGATAATGTGCTGGATATCATTCATGATCTGGGGTGTGTTCAGATTGATCCGATCAGAGCGGTTGAGCGCACCCATTTCCTCGTACTGTGGAGCAGATTGGGATCCTATGATAGGAATTTGTTGCACACCCTCTTGTGGGAAAAAGGGTTGTTGTTCGAATACTGGGCGCATGCCGCCTCCTATGTGCTTACGGAAAACTATCCTATTCATCAATATCAGATGCACCTCGTTCGCCATAGTGCTCAACGATTGAAGGTAAGACAATGGCTGGAAGATAATGAATCGTTTCGGGCCTATGTGTTTGAGACGCTCCATAAACGCGGCCCCTTGACCTCAAATCAATGGCTGTTACCTCCTGCCTATATTGCACGAAGACCGATTAATCGGACGTGTCGACCCAAAAATGGATAGGAAAACCGGCGTCCTGCATATAAATAATATGTATCATGATAAAGATGCTTCGATGACTCACCGGACAGGAAAACAAATAGCTGCGGCGATTGAGGACCTGGGAATGTTCCTCGGCGCGAAGAAGATAGAAACACCTCGAACCGTGCCCGAAGGTTGGCGAAAGGCCCTTAAAGAGCTATAATGCTATATTCTGATACCCAAAAAAAATACAACACTGAAATTCAAGACCTCGTATTGCAGGATGATGCCTTTCACCGATTAACAATGAGCGGGCACCAACGTGGATCTTCCTGTGAATGGACAAAAATATCCATTCGTCCCGTGAAGAATAAAGGAATAAGACAATATCAATTCACCTACTGGGATGGCACGCAGTCCATTATTAAAAATTACGGCGTAGAGGAAGTTCCTCCCCATCTCTCAGAAGCCATTCATCTGCCGTTCAAACAGTTTCATGTTCAATGCAGCCATGGCGATCTACAGGTACAGATCACTAAAAAAGGCAAAGTGCTTATCAACCGGAATAAGCCTTCTCTAAAAACGCTTCCTTCCGAATTACCCCATAACCGAATGAAGTCCTATCTGCTCCCTATAGATACGGCGGATGAGTTTTTGATTGCCATTGGTATTATGGATCAGCAGGGGCGAATCAAACCGACCATGCAGGCTAAGTTTCGTCAGATCAATGAATTTTTACGCCATATTGAGCCCTATATCGTCGATCAGGAAAGAGGTGGCAAGCCCATCCACCTCGTAGACTGCGGCTGCGGTAGCGCCTATCTGACTTTTGCAGCGTATCATTACTTAAAAGTGTATAAAGGGTTTGAGGTGCATGTTACCGGTATCGATCATAATGAAAAGATAATTCGAAAATGCAGGACCTTACGTGACCGATTGTCGTGGCCGAATCTGGATTTTCAGACCACACCGATTAAGGCGTACAAACCTGATACCCTGCCGGATATGGTGTTCAGTCTACATGCCTGTGATACCGCCACCGACGAAGCATTGGCAAAAAGTATTCATTGGGATGCCAAGGCCATCATCGCGGCGCCCTGCTGTCAATCAGAGTTACGCAAACAGGTGCAGTCGGAGATCTTGAGACCAATGATGAGGGATGGGTTGCTGAAACACAGAACGGCAGATATCATTACGGATGCCGTGCGCGCCTTATTACTAAGAATGATGGGGTACAAAACCGATGTCGTAGAATTCGTATATCCCGCCCACACGCCCAAAAATCTGATGATTCGAGGATTGTCGGGATTAAATCTAGGAGAACCATCAGTCATCGAAGAATACAAACAACTTAAAGCATTCTGGCACATCAACCCTGCCCTGGAACGATTGATCGGGGATCCTGTACAGGATTTGTTGTAAATACGATAATCAACCAAGAAAAAACTTATTATGACGGACTTGGATTTCATCATTATAACAGCCACTGAGCATGAACAGCATACTATCTTAGAGCATATCCATCATAAAAAAAGAGAAGAGGCTGGAACTAAACGATGGATCTATGGTGATTTTGCCGGCTATTCCCTCTTATTTATTGCAACGGGTATCGGATGTGTCAATACAGCCCATGCCCTCACCCTGGCACTCGAACGGCATCAACCGGGTGCAGTGGTTCAAATCGGCATCGGCGGCGCATATGTATCATCCGGTTTAGAGGTGGGAGACATCGCCCTGGCGGATGAAGAATATTATGGGGATATGGGAGTAGTAACCGCGGATGGCTGGAAAGGGATGGAATACATCGGCATACCGGTATTAGAAAATCGGCATGATGAATCCGCGCCGATTTTCAATCGATTATCTCTTGATCTTGGTTTTGTTTCAAGAGCGCAAAAGACCTTACAGAAATCTGATTGGGATGGACCGAGGCCCAACATCATGAGCGGTCATTTTATCACCGTGCAACAATGCAGTGGCGTTCAGGGCATTGGCGATGCTCTGGCTGATCGATTCAACGGGATATGTGAAAATATGGAGGGCGCTGCAGCCGCCCATATCTGTACACTGAAGGACATCCCCCTTCTCGAACTTCGGTGTATCAGTAATCTGGTTATCGACCGGGATCTGTCAAAATGGAATATCCCGTTGGCCATATCACGCACTCAATCTGCGCTATTGTCAATTTTCACCCATTGGGATGACTGAAAAAAATATGAGGCGTCCATGAAACCACTTTCCCTCGGCTATTCTCCCTGTCCAAATGATACCTTTATCTTTTACGGTCTGGTCCACGGATGTATTCCTGATGCGCCACCGTTTCAAGAAGTACTGGAAGACATTGAAACATTAAACAGGATGGCCGGAGATGGGTCGTTGGATATGACCAAGATATCTTTTCATGCCCTGGCTTATTTACGTGATCAGTATTGCTTATTGCACGCCGGCGGTGCGTTGGGCAGAGGATGTGGACCTTTAGTGATATCAAAAGAAAATATAGACTGTTCAGATCTGATTGGAAAAAAAATCGCAATCCCGGGCCAACTGACTACAGCCGCCTTGCTGTTGCGACTGTTCGATCCCGGAGTCACGGATCTTGAAGTCATGCCTTTTCACCATATTATGGATGCCTGTCGGGATGGGCAGGTCGATGCAGGTGTCATCATCCATGAAAGTAGATTTACCTATCCGGAATATGGATTAAAAAAAGTAATTGATCTTGGGGAATGGTGGGAAGAGGCCACCGGTCATCCGATACCGCTCGGCGGTATACTCATCCGGCGTACCCTGGACAAAGAACTGATCAGGCACATTGACCGAAGCCTCCATGACAGCATAAAATATGCGTATGCCCATCCCGACGAAGTAAAGGGATATATTCGTCAACACGCCCAGGAAATGGATGAGGCTGTCATGCAGCAGCATATCGACCTGTATGTCAATCAGTATTCGATTGATTATGGTGTAGATGGAGAATCTGCCTTGCACGACCTATATGATCGGGCTGAAAAGGCGGGTATTATTCCTCCTTCCGATAAAACATTATTTATTGATCGCTGATTGGGGGAGATAACGGGTTGAACGCCTGAAATTAGATATGGTCCTGGTAAACAAATATTGAAAGTTGAAGATCGGCTGGTCCACCCTGGAATAAAGGGGTGGGATTATCTTGCCTTTTAAATCGGAACGTCTATTATATACAGATCCTACCCACAATCAACTCAAAGGAGGAAGATATGAAGTCCATGTATAGTGTTTTGTTCTTGGCTGTCGGTCTCATGGCCTGTGCCGTCACCTCTCCAGCCCTTGCGCAGGATGAGGACGTACTTGAGGAGCTAAAAGAGATCGCCGTGATCGACCAGAAAATCTTGGTGCCCATGCGCGATGGGGTGCGGCTCGCGACCGATGTCTATCGTCCTAAGGCGGAGGGTCGTGTGCCCATCATCTTTTCGAGGACGCCGTATAACTTCAACGCCTGGCGGGATGGCGAACTCAGAACGCGCACCTACGAATCTGCATTAAAAGCCGTAAAGCGTGGTTACGCCTACGTCGTTCAAAATGAGCGGGGCCGATATTTTTCAGAAGGGGAATGGGACATCCTCGGTACGCCGCTCACCGACGGCGACGATGCCTTGACCTGGATGGCCGAGCAACCATGGTCTAACGGCAAGGTCGGTTTACTGGGATGCTCATCCACTGCCGAATGGCAGATGGCCGTGGCCGCATCTGATCACCCCGCCCTTAAAGCCGTTGTACCGATGGGGTTCGGCGCCGGCGTCGGGCGTATCGGAGATTGGCACGAGCAGGGCAACTGGTACCGCGGCGGCGCCGTGCAGATGCTCTTCATTTCATGGCTGTACGGTGTTCAGAATGACGTCGCCCGGCCCACGTTCGGCAAGGATCTGACTCAGGAAGACCTCATTCGCATCTCTCGCTCATTTGACCTGGCACCTGAACGCCCCAGGGTAGACTGGTCGGAAAAATTATACCACCTGCCCGTAATGGACCTGATGAAAAATGTCGATGGACCGAAGGGCGTCTTCGATAAGATGATCCGCCGGAAGCCGAACGATCCGGCCTGGTACGAGGGCGGTCTGTATCACGACGACATGCCCTTCGGCGCACCGAGTATGTGGTTTGTGTCCTGGTATGATGTATCAACAGGACCGAATATTGCGCTGTTCAACCACGTCCGCAAAAATGCTACCGACCCGGAGGTGGCGAATAATCAATACCTCGTTATCGCACCGACGCTCCATTGTGGATACAGAAGGGCGACCGAGGAGACCATTGTAGGAGAACGTAATGTGGGCGATGCCCGGCTTGATTACGATGCCCTGATAGATGGCTGGTTCGACCACTGGCTGAAGGGGGAAGACAACGGTATCCTAAAAGAGACACCCAGGGTGCAATACTATACGATGGGCTCCAATGAATGGCAGTCATCAGACACCTGGCCGCCGGAAGAGGCTGAAATAGTCACCTATTATCTGGGAAGCGGCGGAAGGGCTAACAGTGTGATGGGCGATGGCGTTCTTTCGACCGATGCACCAGGATCAGACGACCATCCCGATACCTTTGTCTACGATCCGGCCTATCCCGTGCCTTCCCATGGTGGAAACGTCTGCTGCACCGGCAATGCCATCCAGGGTGGGTCTTTCGATCAGCGCCAGATGGAAACCCGACACGATATCCTCGTCTACACAACGGAGCCGCTCGAAACAGGCGTTGAAGTCAGTGGAACCATTGAGATCGAGCTCTATGTCGCATCCGATGTGAAAGACACGGATTTCACCGTGAAAATACTCGACGTATATCCGGACGGCAAGGCCTACAATCTCGATGAAACCATCCAACGCGCGCGGTACCGTGAGGGCTATGATAAAGAGGTATTCATGGAAGAAGGAGAGGTGTACGAGATCTCTGTAAGTCCTATGTCTACCAGTAACTACTTTGCGGAGGGGCACCGCATCCGGATTGAAGTATCGAGCAGCAATTTCCCGAGGTTTACAAGAAACCTGAACACGGGTGGCAACAACTACGATGAGACGGAAGGCATCCCGGCGCGCAACACGATTCACCACTCGGCCGACCACCCATCGCAGATCAAGTTACCAATTATCGAACGAGGCCCCAAACTCGAATCGTAATCCATTCGTTTTGTCATTTCTGCGGGCTTTGAACGGAAACCACGTATCTGACAATCATGGATTACCGGTTAAAGCCTGCGGGAATGACAATCTTTTCAACTTTTGTAATGTACTAAGATATGACGTTATATTTGCGATACGAAGTACTTAGTAACTGACGGTACGCAATAACTTTCTATATCGCCCGTAGGAACGGGCTCCTACCCGTCAGTAGAACAGATCATCCTGGTAGGAGCCCGTTCCTGTGAGCGATATAAGCCATAAATACGCCGAGTTCGCGTAACATGAGTTAGTAAGAAGTACATAGTAAAAAGCCAAATTCCCATCTCGACAACCCCCCCATTTTATTCCATCCAATGTCCATCCGCACAACCGGTTCCAAAGCAGATATCAGCCACCAGTCAGCCAGTCAGCCGGTCCTCCCCATATCATCCGGCCTTACGCTGCGTGCTATAATCATCGGGTTGATTCTATCTGCGGCGTTGGCTGTATGGGCGATCCATTCGGGATATATTCTTCAAGCCTCAAACATTACCGTCACTCATTTACCGGTGGCGGCCCTGTTCCCATTTGTTTGTCTTTTACTGATTGTAAATCCTCTCCTGATACAATTCCATCCGAAAAGCCGGTTCACTACGAATGAACTGATTGTTATTTTTTTCATGATCTTTACGGCGTCTGCGATTCCCGGATGGGCGTTCAGCAGTTATGCGATCTCGTTTATCAGCGGACCTCATTATTACGCCTCTCCGGAAAACAGATGGGCGGAATTATTCATTGAATATCTGCCCGAATGGCTGATCGTCCAGAACGATCAAGATGCGGTGACCTGGTTTTTCGAAGGGGCACCGTCGCACACGGCCATCCCCTGGCAAGTCTGGTTCTGGCCTTTATTCTGGTGGAGTTCTTTTTACCTGGCCATTTTTATCGTTGGCGCATGCCTGATGGTCATTTTACGCAAACAGTGGGTGGATCATGAACGGCTCACCTTTCCTCTGGCGCAAGTGCCTCTCATGCTTGTAGAGGGCACAAATGAAGACCACTGGTTACCGAAAATCGCACGCAACAGACTGTTCTGGGTGGGATTTAGTATTACCGGATTTATCCTGGGTTGGAATATCATCAGTTTTTTTGATGGCATCCCGCCGATTCCATTCGGACCGAGTTATAATACCCCCTTCACTATAGCCCGCAGTTTCCCTGTGATCAATCTCAAGTTCAATTTTCTACTGGTGGGGGTGGCGTATTTCACACGCATTGAAGTCCTGTTCAGTGTGTGGCTTTTTTATCTCGTGCGTGTGATTGAGCAGGGCGCCCTCGCCAGGATGGGATTGCCTAAACTGGGTCCGACCATCAGCGGGCAGCATTTTGCCGGTTTTGTGGTGTACATCGTATTCGGACTGTGGCTCGCACGAGATCACCTGCGTCTGGTCTGGTTAAAAGCTATTGGAAGATCACAGGCGTTGGATGATTCAAAAGAATTTTTTTCTTATCGGACGGCGGTGCTTGGTACCGTGATTGGTACGGTATTTGTTATTTGTTGGCTTGTTAAGGCCGGTATGACCTTACCATATATTCTGATTATGCTCTGTGTCATGTTGATCCTTTGGGTAGGCATCACCCGAGTGGTGGCTGAGACAGGACTGGTCTCTATTGATCTTCCCACCGGAAGCGCCAAGGATGTGACCGTCAATTTCTTAGGCTCCGCGAGCATCCCGCCCGGAACGTTGACGACGATGTGGCTGAATCAAACGTATTCAAGGAACTGGCGCACGCTGGGCATGGCTTCCATGGCTCATTGCGCCAAAGTCGGTGATCAATTAGGTGGGGTTGGGAAAGGGGTATTCAGTGTGATTGCCGCGTCGTTGGTGGTTAGTTTTATCGCCTCTGTGGTTTACACGTTATATCTCGGGTACGAGGTGGGTGCTTCACAATTCGCTGGTCCGGCGTTTATGGCGGGGGCGCGGGGAAATTGGGACGGCCTCGCCACCACCATGGCCTCGCCACTAGCCATGACGGCCTCCGAGTATCTGTTCATGGCGCTTGGTGCCGCAATCGGCGGGATCCTGGTATTTGGGCATCATCGCTTTCCGTGGTGGCCATTGCACCCCGTCGGGTTCGGCGTGGTGATTACCCACAGCGCCAATATGGGGATCTTCTCCATCTTTCTCGTCTGGCTGTTCAAAGCCTTGCTGGTCCGATTCGGCGGGGTGCAACTGTATAAGAAAGCCCAACCCTTCTTCATCGGTATGATTTGTGCCTATGCCATAGGTGTATTTCTGTCGTTCATTGTGGATGTAATCTGGTTTCCCGGCCAGGGGCATCTGGTGGATGATTGGTAGGCGGAAGTTGGTGAATTGGTGAGTTGGAACTGCACCTGGTAATGGTCCACCCCTCAATTGTTTTCTCCGTACGACCACAGCGCAGAGGTAAAATCCCTCAAGTGTGCCCTGGGCTTAGCCGATAAATCAGTGTATAGAAATATCCGAATTAAAATAGTTCTGATTGGAATCAATCGACAACAGTGAGGATATTATGAGAAAAGTTTATCTTTTTTCTTTTCTTTTTTATTGAGTTTCTCCACGCATGAATATGCTCAAGATACTCAAGATCTGACAGACCTGTATCTTGAGGAACTTATGAGTATCCGATTCACAAAATCAGGGTTTTTGGATATTAATCATGTCCATCCAATAGGAGAATGGCACGACGGACAGGTTGACTTTGATGGGCATGATATCCTATAGAGACCTTTCCATGGACAATCTCACCCGATTGGGTGCGTCTTTTACCGCTGAAGCGAAGGGCATTTGAGACCTGGATATATCCGGTTTGTATGCCGTTCAAAAGAATGATACCCAGCAGACGATTCTTACATTCGGATTGAGCATTCCGACCGGATTTATTAACAGAAAAGATGATTTGCACAAAACTCGTTGAGGAAGCCCGGACCGGGACGCTGTCGGACGATGCAGTCATGATGTTGTCAGAACTGGAAATCGAATTCGATCGTGTCCGTCAATTCCTGGAACGGGAGTATTGTCTGAAAGGATGAACCTGCAACTTCGCTGGGATCTATATTATGCGCAACAGGAAAAAGATAACATTTTAGAGACCATCCTGCCCTTTGCCGATGCAGTCAAATAATAGTTCCTTAGCACCGAAAATTCCTATTCCGTAGTTATACTATCCAAATAAGCCTCATTAGTGCTGTAGTTAATATCGTCGATAAGGGTATGCAGTTGGGAGACGCAAATATCTAATATCTTTTTATCTGTTTCTCCCCGGGTGCGCAAACGGGCCAGCTGTCTGTATTCCGTTACGGCATCGTCCAATTTCCTGAATAATTCATCCATAATATATAAGACAACCCTCTTATTTACTTGCTGTAAATAATTTAATAATGAGAAAGTGGCGCAATGCCTGACCAGCCAACGATTCGCCTGGGGGCTTCAAATAATCTTGAAATGCCCTTGCAATTTGGTTATGATGTATAGAATATGCAAGCGGATTTTTCCATGACAAGAAACCAGAAAAAGGAACATCCATGTCTGACTTAGCTTATCTCCATGGTGACCTGCGCCGGGGTGTCCGACAACTGTGCACTGATTTCCCGAATGAATACTGGCGGCGCATGGACAAGGAGGAGGCCTATCCAACGAAATTCGTGACGGCCATGACGCAGGCGGGCTATCTGGCGGCCTTGATTCCGGAAGAATACGGCGGCGTTGGGACCGGTGTCACGGAAGCCTCCATTATCCTTGAGGAAGTTCACCGTTCCGGCGGCAATGCGGCGGCCTGCCATGCCCAGATGTACATCATGGGTACCCTGCTCCGGCACGGATCACCAGAGCAAAAAGCCTTTTACCTACCCCGCATCGCATCCGGTGAACTTCGCTTGCAGGCCTTCGGCGTTACCGAACCGGACGCAGGTACAGACACGACCAGTATTCGTACCACGGCGACGCGGGAGGGCGATGCGTATGTCGTTCGTGGTCAGAAAATATGGACCTCCCGCGCCTTGTATTCGGATCTGATGTTACTTCTTGCGCGTACGACCCCAAAGGATCAGGTTAAAAAAAAGACGGAGGGACTGTCTGTCTTTCTGATAGATCTCAAAAGCGCTGTGGGCAAAGAAGTGACCATTGAACCGATAGAAACCATGTTGAACCATCAGACAACCCAGGTTTTTTTCGATGATCTGCGTATTCCGGTCGATAGTCTGATTGGTGAAGAAGGCCAAGGTTTTCGCTATATTCTGGATGGGATGAATGCGGAGCGTATTCTGATTGCCGCTGAATGTATTGGAGATGGGTACTGGTTCACGGAACGGGCTTCGAACTATGCAAATGAACGGGAGGTATTCGGTAGGCCCATCGGTCAGAATCAAGGAATTCAGTTTCCGATCGCCCAGGCCTATATTCATATCCGGGCTGCAGATCTGATGCGAAATGAAGCGGCCAACCTGTTTGACGCAGGCGAGGATTGCGGAGCGGAAGCCAACATGGCCAAGCTGCTTGCAGCCGACGCCTCATGGGAAGCGGCCAACACCACGATACAGACCTATGGCGGGTTCGGTTTCGCCCGGGAATATGATGTAGAACGGAAGTTCAGGGAAACCCGCCTATATCAGGTCGCGCCGGTTTCTACTAACATGGTGTTGTCCTATATTGCCCAACATATTTTAGGCCTGCCCCGATCGTTTTAACCTCCATACCGATTTCGATACCTTTCGAGTTTTTCCCTCAGCCCGAGATGATCCAGTACATCACGGTTGATAACCGACTCAGGGCGGTTTCCCTGCATCACATCGAGGGCGGCTTGCACACACAATTCGCTGCATCCCCGGACCAACTCATCTGTGATGCCCAGGGCATGGGGGGTCAGATGTACATTATTCAAGGTGAGCAGAGGATCATCAGGTGAAATCGGTTCAGGATCGAGTGCGTCCAGTCCCGCCCCCTGGATCTGTTTTTCTGCCAGGGCTCCTGCTAAAGCTATCTGGTCGATAATCGCACCACGTGCCACGTTTACCAGATAAGCCGATGGTTTCATCTGTTCGAGTTCTCTGGCGCCGATAAGATGATGCGTCTCTTCGGTGAGGGCACAAAGGATGACGACGATGTCTGATGCCGACAACAGGGCCTCCAGATCAACTTGTTCGATGTCGTACCGGCGGCCTGCCACCTCATCTAAATATGGATCAAAGACAAGGTGTCGCATATCAAAGGGCTTTATGAGACTATAGAGATCTTTACCAATACTGCCGAACCCCAGAAAACCGATGGTTCTACCGGTCAGTCCGAGCCCTGCTTGAGCCGCCGACTGAGCCTCATCCCAACGCCCGTTGTTGGCACATTCAGACTTAAAAACGAATCGCGTACTCAGTACCAGAATATGCGTGAGGGCGGCCGTCGCCATGGGTCGGCGCACCCCAGCAGGCGTGGTGGCCACGATGATCCCGGATTCGGTGCAGGCGGCCAGGTCAACCCGGTCATAACCGGCGCCGAATCGGACGATCAGCGCACACCGGTCTACTCCCGCTGTACTGGTAGGCGTGAAGTTAACCCCTCCGGTCAGCACGGCATCAAAACGATTGAGCACGTCAGCCGGGATGGGATCTATATCAACAGGGAATCGGGCGATTTCTACGCCGGCTTTATTCTCGAGCGCCTTTCGAGCCGACGGGACAGCCATGACCCGATCATAGACCCCATCATCTGTGAGTCCTATGCGGAATGGAAGGGGTGATGTCATAAAATGATCTCCACGGAGGGTCCGACGGTTAAAGACAACGGTTGTCCTCTGAATAGGCCTGGTTACCGCCGGCGCCCAGTGCCCACGTGCCTCTGAAAAGAGATTGTCGTTTCGATGGCATGGCCTCGATCGTCTCGTGGTCCAGATTCAGGCGGTGCCATTGTGCCCAGATCGAGTTGTAACAGTTGAACACCGCGCACCGGTCGTTATCAGGATTGATCCAGTCGTTGGCCGCATGGATGAGACTTTCCGTGAAAATGACCACCGATCCAGCAGGGCAACTATACTCCTCCATCGCCGCCCGCATACTGTGTTCCCAGGGCGACTCACTGATGTTCGGTCTATACGGGTCCGGTCCGCCGTAGTTGAAATGCGCCTTGTGCGACCCGCTGAGGAAAGTCGTGCCACCCTGTCCGGCTTTCACCTCTTCGAGTTCCCACACCACTCTGGTCAGTCCGGCGTATATTTTATTCCCGTCTACCTGATATCGCATCGCGTTGGCCTGCTGAGGCGGACGCACTACGTGAGGCATCCCGGTGCCATTTCCTTCCGGCTTGCTCCACCCAGTCGGCCGGGTAGTCGTGAAAGAACTCTCACAACGGAAACTGTAGACATCGTCCGACACAAAAGAGGATTCTGCCAGAATTTCGGTGAGAATTCCCACGATAGCTGGATGGTCCAACAGCTTTTGCAGTGATCCTTCAAAACCCCGCCTTGCGCCGCCGTACACCTCGACCTTCATCTCCTCGATCTCCTCCGACGTCAGCACAGCGGGCAACGAGATCCACCCTCGGAGATCGAAAAAGAACTTCTGCTCCTGCGTCATGGGAATCGGTTCTTCCCTCCAGGCGCTGTCTGCCAGCTCAATTGCTTTTGTTTCCTCTGATGTCGTCATGTCTCCTCCGATATAATCAGTATCTGATGCTACGCATCATTGTATGTTTTAGGTGGCCGGGAGCTGGTGGTTTATAGTTTATTATAAACACCCTGGTACTAAACACAACCCTCATATGATTGTCCGGATACCAATTCAAATTGCGGTATAGGTTCTTTACCGATGTACTTCGAGTGGGCATCCATATAAGCCACCGTCAGGCCGATACGCCGGTCGTCACTCGCATTGGCGTCGGTCCTGTGCAAGGCCAGGCTGTGGTGAAATGAACAGCCTCCAGCCTTGAGAGGGACTGTCACCTCGCGTTCATATTCGACCTTATGGTCTTCGACACGAAAATCCTCCAGGCGTTTATGCTCTATGACCCCCTGTTTGTGTGAGCCGGGAATAAAACGCATACAGCCGTTGTCTTCGGTCGCATCATCGAGGGCTATCCAGCAAATCACGAGACCGGGAGGGTCGATATTGGTCCAGTAAGCGGAATCTTGATGAGGTGGCTTGGGAGAGCCTATTCTCGGCGGTTTGCACAGGGTCTGGTCGACATAGATCTTCAGATCGGGTCCGAGCAGCCTCTGTACCACCTCAAGGATTTTCGGATGACTTGCCAGTTCTTTAAATACCGAATCGTATTTCGTCAGGTTCCATATCTTCCGTACATTGTTAAAACGCACAGGGTCTTCCAGTAGCTCGCCGGTTTTGACCAGCGGTTCAATCTGTACATATTCCGTCGGGAAATCAACAACCTCATTACCAATATCTTCCAGGCGTTGATGTAGAGCTTTGACTTCCAGCGGCGTCAACATACCCTCGAAGGGTAGAAACCCCTGGTCATTGAATTGGTTTACCTGCTCCTGTGACAACGACATGTGTCCTCCCCTATTCATGATTGTTTGTATCGCGGTTCAACAATTAGTTTTACTCTCCTGCCGAATCAAGGTCTGCAAATAATCCTATCGTTCGTGCAGCGCTGACAGCAACCGTGCCCACATGAATTTCATAAAGTATCTTAACGCCATATAAGTACGAGCTGTTTCTATCAGGACTGCAAATCCAGAACGTGCCGCTAGAAACTGAGGTATATACGGTTTCCTCCGGTCATGACGAGGGGCACCTATGCGAAACATGGGCGGCCTGTCCGGATTAATAGCTACAGCTCCCTTGAACAGCTTATGTATAATCACCTCATCATCCAGCAGGCAGTTGGGCGCATCTGCCGCCACTCCCACACCACTGCGTTGCGCGGCGACACGGATGGCGCCGGCTTTTTCAAGTATATTGTCCGGGCTTACCCTTTATCTGCAACCGCGGCATTTCTACGCGCTTCGGCGGCATGTTCCGACATCTCATCGATTGATTTGGTAGGTATACGCGCCGCCCCCTGCCATCCTTCCCGGCGTTTTACACGGGAACCTTCCTGTTCGGCGGCGGATAATCTGGCCTGTGCCTCGGGGATTGTATCTGCATACTGAGGCAACCATTGCGCCTGTGCGATGAGCATCTCATCGGTCATCTGCCAGATCTCTTCCGGATTACATACCGTAGCGACTAACGGGTCATGCAGCATCGCCTGCTTTAACAACATCACATCGCCGTGGACAGCCGCCTCCATGGCCATCTCCTGAACCCGTACGCTGGCGGAACAGGTGGCTGCGCAGGCCAGAGGCAGGTCACCGACTACAGGCATGTTGAGGCCATTTTTATCAACATAGCCGGGGATTTCTATAATGCACTCGTCAGGCAGGTTCGTAATATGGTTCTGATTCGGGATATTAAAGTGGCCACGGTAGATCCGTCCCGTTTCCAACGCCTCAATAATGTAAGAGCCGTGCTCCTCGCTGCGCCTTTCTGCGGTGATCTTCGACGGATCTTCTTTGAGCCAGTTCGGGAAATCTGTTTCGAACCAGTTGCGACCCTCTGTACAAACACGCAGATAGCCGCCTGTTTCGCCGTTAATCCAACTGGAGAGGTCGATCCATTCTCCGATCTCTTCCGGCCGTTTGCGATACCAGGGAAGATATTCACTGACATGACCATTGGATTCGGTGGTATAATACCCAAAGCGGCGCAGTACGTCCATCCGGACTTTTTCAGTTTGACTGTATTCAGGATGGGCCTCGAACAGTTCGAGCAAACGGGATATCATATCCATACCACGCCACTGTACCTGGATATACCAGGTCTGGTGGTTGATACCCGCACATATAATATCCACCTCATTTCGGTGGAGTGACGTCTCCTCAGATAGCATTCCCTCTTGTTTTGCCCAACGCTCAATACAGCGGGTGATCTGCCAGTGGCCACCCTGCACACCGTGACACAGACCGATCGTCGGTACACCGCCGTACTTGTTACAGGCCCATATATTCATGGCCATCGGGTTCGAGTAATTGAGAAAGAGGGCCTCCGGTTTGGCCGCATCAGCGATATCGTCACAGATGTCGAGCAGGGCCGGAATGGTTCGCTGGGCATACATAATACCACCGGCACAGATCGTATCACCCACACACTGATCGATGCCATATTGCAGAGGGATATCAATATCTAGCTGGAAAGCGTCCAAGCCGCCCATACGGATCGTACTGATCACATAGTCCGCATTTGTAATTGATTCAAGTTGATCCATATGAGTGGTGATGGTGGCTGGCAGATGGTTGGCTTCTATGTCCCTTTGGGCCAACTGAGACACCATATCGAGGTTCTTTTCGGAAATATCCATAAAGGCGAAATGGGTATCGGCCAGTTCGGGGACAGCCAGAATGTCGGTCATGAGTTTTCTTGTGAAGCCGATGGAACCCGCGCCGATCATGGCGATTTTTATGGACACAGGGAAATCCTTTTGAATTATGACTTATAATTTATGATTTGTGATTTTAAGATCAGTCGTAATTAAAGACATTACTCGGAACTCGGAACTTTTCCCCGGCTATCCCGAGTGAAACCACCATGTCGGCCAATCGAGGACCAGTTTGGCCAGTGCGGCATAGCCTCCGGTGGTGGGATGTATTTGATCGCCAGCCGCCGCTTCCGCCTGCCATATTTCATCGTCTCTCAGATCATCAATAACAGCCAGATAAGGGACGCCGACCCGTGTGCATATATCCTGAAGCAGGGCAGACATGTCCTGCCGCATGGCATCTTGCTCAGAGCCCAGGCCCGGCGGTGGACCGATCATTAAGGTGGGGAGTCGTTCGACCGCCCGTGACAGGATGTGTTCTGCATTCTTTTCTGTTTCGGCTCGGGCGATCCGCATTTTTCCTTCTTCGAGCCAGCAGTCGTTTGCCCCGAATCCGAACACGATCCGACCATCATGGGGTTTCAACCTTCTGGCATCCACCTCGTTTTCCCATCGACGCAGAATATCCTCACTCGTGTCGGCACGTATACCGAGATTATAACAGGTGATCCCGGCCTGATCGGACTGCGACGCGACACACACGCGCCCCGGCCAACCGAGATATTGGGGATCGCCGGTTCCATTTATATATGAATCACCGATAAAGTAAATACGAATATCTTCCAAGATGATCTCCTTGTACAGAACGCACGCATTTTTGCGTAACAGATAATAAATCAAAACTATTTATTTGTATACGATTTTTATTTTATTATACTGAATGCCGATAGGCAAGCCTGGAAGATATACATAGGTCATAGGTTGAAGTCCTTTTTTCACAATATAACAATTTGGGCAATATATAAAAATAGGGAGTGCACCATGAAAAGAGCTGTCATCCTCGGTGAATGTCAAGGCGGTGTGGTCGAAGCATCTATGCCCCGGCCCAAAGAAGACTGGGTGCTCGTAAAGATACATGCGGCACCGCTATGCACCGAATATAAGACGTTTACGGCTGGAAAAAAAGCAGCACATCTCGGTCATGAGGCGGCGGGGGAAGTGGTTGAAATCGCCCAACCGGGACGAGTAAAGGTCGGTGATCGCGTCGCCGTGATGCCGCAATATCCTTGTGGAAGCTGTACCCTGTGCCGGTCGGGCGAGTATATTCACTGTGAAAATGTGGTTGATTTTACAGCGTTTACTGGATCAGACGAAGGGCGAGCCACAGTGGCTCAATATCTCTTAAAGCAAGATTGGCTGCTCACACCGATCCCCGATGATATATCCTATGATCACGGTGCCATGGCGTGCTGCGGTTTAGGCCCTACATTTGGCGCATTTGAGCGGATGCAGGTCAGAGGCGTCGACACCGTACTCATTACCGGACTCGGCCCCGTTGGGTTGGGCGGGGTCATCAACGCCAAACATCTCGGGGCTACGGTCATTGCCGTGGAGTCCCATCCTTATCGGGTCGCCAAAGCCAAAGAACTTGGCGCCGATCACCTCATCGATCCGCGTGATGAGGATGCCCTTAAACAGATTATGGATCTGACCAAAGGCATCGGAGTGGATAAAGCAGTAGACTGTTCAGGGGCGGTCTCTGCCCACCGTCTGGCCATTGATGCGCTCCGTCGCCGGGGTCAGCTTACTTTTGTCGGCGAAAGCGGTGCGGAAACGCCGCTGGTCATCAGCCGTGATATGATCCGAAAGGGAATAGACCTGAAAGGTAACTGGCATTATAATATGAAGGATACCCTGAATATTATGAAGGTCATTGCCAAGAATCCCTATCAGTTGGATAAATTCATCACCCATATCTTTTCGATTGACGACATTCAGCAGGCATGGGTAACACAGGCCTCCGGAGAATGCGGCAAAGTGGTTGTCCAACCCTGGTCATAAGAAAATGGAGTAATGAAGTGGTAAAAAGCGTCATCATCGGCGTAAGCGGCGGACGGGCGCATGGTTTGGCCGAGGCGTATCGGCATGTCAGGAGGGGTCGGTTGGTCGCCGTCTCGACCCGGCAGCGAGATAACCTGGATGCTTTCGGGGATAAATTTGGTGTAGCCGCCCGCTATACCGACTACCATGAGATGTTTGAAAAAGAGCAGCCTGATCTGGTGCACCTGAACACGCCGCCTTCGGTACGCCTCGAGATTTTTGAAGCGGCGGAGAAAGCCGGTGTGCCGGCCGTCTTGGCCGAAAAACCGCTGGCGATCCGGGGTGAGGATTATTTGTCCATCAGACAATTTTCTAAAAATGCACGGGTTAAGATTGCCATCAACCATCAACTTCACTTTCATCCACGACGTCAGTATTTGCAAAACCTTGTCCAGGATGGTGCAATCGGGGATATTCGTTTCATCGAGGTCAGCGCTGGTATGAATCTTGCATACCAGGGGACACACGCCCTGCAATCGATAGGTGCATTTAGCCCGAGGTCAAAACCCATTAATGTCTTCGCTCAGGTTTCCGGGGCCAGCGGCCTGACAGAAACGCCGAAGCATCACTACGCTCCGGATCAGTGTGCAGCCAGTATCAATTACGACAATGGTCTCACCGCCCTGTTACGCTGCGGCGATAATGCGCCCCGTGTCATCGGAAATCCTGCTACCCATGTACATAAACGCATTGCGGTATACGGGACCAAAGGCTTCATACATTGGACGATGCACGGCTGGGAAACCAATATCGATCAGGTCTATGAATCGGGTGAGCACATCTATGGCGAGGAAGATATTCTGGGGCAGGCGGCCATGACTGAAGCCATGATTGAATGGATTGCAGATGATCAGGCTATTCATCCTCTCAATATCGACCAGGCATTGAGTGATTTCAGTGTCCTACTCGGAATCTACCAGAGCGCGGTAAATCACGACGTTGTTGCCCTGCCGATTGATCCGCAACCGGATTTACTGGGAAGACTGCGCACCGCCTTGCGTTGATAGATGGCCATATCTCAGGAGATTTGGAAAGGAAGGTAAACAATGCAATTCCCAAGCCCAGGGCAACAAAGCAAAAAAAGTTCGACCGGATCTGCCATCCCCCTATGTGACCCCCATTTTCACCTGTGGGATCTCCACAATCGTCCCAATCCCAATCTTGGTGACGCAACAGGCCACCCCCTTCCGGTCTATCAGGCGGCTGACTATCTCAGGGATATGGATGAGTTGCCAGAACCGCTACAGTTAGTCTCCCGGGTCCATGTGGAGACCATGGTCGGCCAGATGGAGGGCGGCGAACCGTTGGACACCGTGGATGAGACAAGATGGGTATACTCGCAGTTGAAACCCACAGAAGTCCAACAGCCATTTGGCATCGTGGCCTACGTACATCTGGCGCGAGATGCCATCGAAAGAGCAAGGATACTTGAACAGCATATCGAAGTGTCCAGCGGACGCCTGTGCGGCGTGCGAATGATCCTGAATCACCATCCCGACAATCCAGACCTGACCTGGCCGCAGGTGGAGCACGGGGCATTCCTGCGCAGTACTCTATTTCGCGAAGGAATTGCCCTGCTTGAGGACCACAATCTATCGTTTGACCTGTCCTGCAACCCACATCAGATCATGGATGCAGTTGACGTATTTCGTGAGTTTCCCGGCGTCCAGGTGGTGGTCAACCATCTGGGGTTTTTGCACGATGGAGAAAACGATGCTCATGAGAATCTCTGGCGCCGGGGAATGCGTGCCCTTGCCGCCCTGCCGAATATTCATATGAAATTGTCCATGCTCTGGTTTGCACGAGATGGATTCCATCAGGATGCCGGCAGAGAGGCCAAGATCCGGTCTCTGGTCCGTGAGGTGATTGATCTATTCGGATGCAATCGGTGTATGTTCGCCAGCAACTACCCGGTGGACAAGTTCAATAAAATCAGCATAGGCGACCTGTATAGCCTGTTTCTTGCGTGGAGTGCAGACTTCTCGGATACCCAACGGGCTGATTTATTCCACAATACAGCCGTGAGGGCCTATAATCTTGGAGAGATGAGCAGAAAAGCAACGGGCAACAACCCATTGTAAACAAGGTGGATTGAGGTGAGGAGGAACGACCATGAAGCTATCGGATGACCATTTGAAGACTTTTGTAGAGCAGGGCTTCGTCGTCATCGAAGATTTTTATCCGGAAGATAAAAGGGCGCGCATTGCCACCGCGGTTCGACAGGATCTACCCCCATGGGAGGAGATCAAGGATGATCCGCCCGATCATGGTTTATTGACGGATGACTTTCCGTATTCAAAAATGTTTTTCAATGAGCTCATCTTAGATTGGGATCTCATTCACTTTGTTCAGCGGGTACTTAAGACCGATGCCATTCACTTTCGCTATGCACACAACTGGGCGAGATATCCCTGTCCCTTAGCTTCGCCGCCCAATCTGCACATCGATAATGGAAACAATTCACTCCTGCCGCCCTGCGATGACGTGAGATACGGGCAGATCAGCAGTTGGTATTTTCCTGACGAGGTATCGGAAGACCACGCGCCCATGGTGATCATTCCGAAGTCTCATGGCCAAGATGTGACCAGACAAGTATCCCTTGCCGTTCCCGGAGGGACACAGATGATCTTTAATACCTTTCTGTGGCATGCAGCGTCCATATTCAAGGGCGAAGAAGGGCAACGGTATTCTGTCACCCGTATTTACGGACGTGCAGATCACTACTGGGAAGGCGTGTCTTCGTTTACGAACCGGGGTCGGGATGAACACTTCAGATCGTTTATCGGTACATTGACGGCCAGAGACAGGGAATTGTTCAGATTCCCCGCCGTCGGGCATCCCTACTACACCAGAGAGACACTGGGTCTTCTGGAAGAACAGTATCCGGGCTGGAATGCGAGGGGAGAATATGCTCCGGGAGCATAATTCAATCCTTCAGATGATCCGCATCTTCTAAAATATGCTGGGAAGACAGATAATAACGACAAAAATGCTAACGCAGCCCAATCGGATAGGAACATCGATCAGCTATGCAGAGAAGTAGCGGGTGTGCTCATGTCCTAACCTGCCAGAGTCATCGCTATCAATCCCAACAATGAGACACACAGAGCCCCTGGTATGGCAAACCGAAGCCATCGTCCATAAGGTACACCGGCTGCCAGCAGCATGGCCAGCAGAGCGCCATTTGTGGGAATAATCATGTCCATAATAGGGCCACCCGACTGGTAGGCCAGCACGGCCACGTCACGCGGGAAACCCAGCAGGTCTGCCAGCGGTGCCATGATGGGCATGATGAGGGCCGCATGACCGCTGTTGGATGGGACCACAACGTGAAGGACAGCGTGCATGGGCACCATGAGTCCTGCTGCGACGGACCTTGGCACATCCTCCAACGGACTCGCCAGTCCATAGACGATGGTGTCGATGATCCGGCCATCGGTAAGGACCACCGAAATGGCACGGGCGATACCGACAAAGAGCGCCGCTGCCAACATCGTTTCCATTCCTTTGATATACTCGACGGTAGTACGTCGAATTCCAAATCCTGCGGTTATCCCGACTGCGTAAGCAGCCACCAGGAACAACGCCGAAAGCTCATTAAATCCCCAATCATACCGTAGTACACCAGCGATATAGGGCACGAAAGGCAGCATCACGAGAGCAACGAGGACGCCATCACGCCAGGTGGCAGAACCCTCGACTGAGGCTGTGACTTCGGGGCGTACATCGTCGCGCTTCACCTGAGACAGGATCCACACGATCCACACCAACGTAGCGACGGCAGTCAGAATAAGTCGAAGGCCAAAACCGGTCAAGGCCGGAACGTCTGCAAACTGCTGCGCAATACCTGCCGCAAACGGGTTGGTGGGACCAAACGCGGAACCCACCACCGCTGCTCCTACACTCATCCCGAGCGCCGTGATGGCACCGAAACCGAGCCCTCGGCTCAGCACCACCAGTACCGGCATGAGCGCGATGATCTCCTCGTGCGTGTTGACCATTGCCCCAAGGATGGCGAACACCGACGACACCACGACAACCACACTTCGTGGTCGACGAGTGCGTCCCAATAGGGCTGCAATCAGACGAGCGAGTGCCCCAGTACGATCGAGCAGGACATAGGCGCCACCCACGAAGAGAATGACAACAATTACATCGGCGCCGCGCACGATGCCGCGAGGCACAGCCAGAAACGCAGCGGCGATCCCGACCGGCGAAGCTTCTACATGATGGTACGTGCCGGCAACTACGATTTCACGGGACGACTCGGGATCAATGCGGCGCTCATACGATCCTGGAGGGAGCACCCAGGTAAGCAACGCTGCGATGAGAACACCACACAGCAGCAACACCATCGGGTGAGGGAAATGAATTCGCCGCAGTAAGCTGGTCATGCGATGACCTCCTGCGCGCATTGTTGAATTATTAATTTTGAATTATAATTGAAACCCATATTATTCTCAGTCAATTTTAAACATTCATATATGGTTTTTGATTTGGCAACTGGTATTATTTTCATTTGGTTAGATTCGCAATTTTTTTCCTGATCACCGGATCCCAAAGCGTGTGACCTAATGCATTCAGGTGCATGCCATCAGAAATAAAAATATCCGATCGCAACCGACACTCGGGATTTAACATCGGATTTGTAATATCTACATAGTGTAGATTTTCTTTATCATTACAATAGGCTAACCATTTTTCATTGGTGATGATCTTATTCTTACGGCCCTCTTTTCCCAGAAAGTCATCGATTAAAGTCGGCTTCATCGAAAGAATTAAAATCTGGGTTTCGGGAAAGTCATCTTTAACCTTGTTTATCAAGTCTTTAAACGCATTTACAGCCACGTCCGGTGATCTTCCCCTTTCCACATCAATATCACCATACAATAACGAGTTAAGATGGCGCATGTTTTTTGATAACATCGCCACAATAATGGATGATTTCAGGGAGACTCGCACCACCAAAACCACGATTAATTATGGGGAATTCAGGGAAAGGCTGGGATGTTTCCCAAAAAACAATGCTTGAACTTCCTACAAACAATATAGGGTTTTTAGCCAGTGAATTCCGGCTGTCAAAACGACGAACGTTTTCTATCGCCTCTTCATATCTATCAATTTTTATGGTGTAGGCAGGCATGGTCAGGGGGCATCGGACATGGGTTCTCTCTTCTTCATGTTGGCACAATGAGTCAATAAGTGCATCCGCATGCGAAAGCAGATGCCGCCGTCTCACAATCCGAACGACTGTCCGTTTAATTCAACCTTGAGGATAGAGGGATGACGACCGCGCATGGCGGCGTGCAAAAAACAGGTGCGCTCACCCATGCTGAGGGTCTTCTGTGCGATCTCGTTTGACTCGTCGGCTTCCATGATCACCCTGGTATCAAAGGGATGAGCGTGGCCGATCCGTGCCCCATCTTCCGAAGAACGGCTTGTTGTAAACACATTATTCTGAATAATCTCATACTTCTGTAAATCCTGTTTGGTAATATGAGCATATCGTCCTATTTGCGTCATATAGCAAAACCCAACGCCAGCCGATAAATACATCAGGGGCGGAGGCGCACTCTCCTGGCCGCCCGCGTTTACCGTTTCATCACATGCAAATCGGAACGCGCTGCCCATGGGCTTAAAGGGTTGAACGACGGTTTCCATCAGCGTGCCATCCATTGTCCTGGCCTCGCCATGGACGTGAAGGGTGCGTTTTTGTTCTACATGTAAACTACTACCGGCGCCCCCTTCTACACCGAACACTTTTTCCGTGTCACTCAACTTGGAAATGATGTCCGGCAAAAATGTCGTATCATCGGTGGATTGAATGGACTCAAAGAAGGTTTCCTCGGGATCTTGAACAGGTGCCGCGTGTGATGGATTAACATCAACGACCGACGTGTTGTTACCATTGAATTTCAAGGAAAAAGTGTTCTCAATCGCGTCGCGCATCATGGCATGGGCAGGGGAACTCGCTTCGGCCAGGCGGACTAATCGCCCGATCGTTTCTTCAGAAGCGTTTGATTCTATTTTGATGGACACCTCGGCCGACTTCGCCCCACCGATCATGGTGCCTCGCAAAGCGGATCCTTCCATGGTATAATAATTGTCCAGGATGACTTCTATCGATTTCAAATCAACCTGGTGCATCCCGGCATGGCGGCGGAGTTCCGACATCAGGGAGAATTGCATCCCGGCGGTGTAAAACCCCAGCGGAAACGGCGCCAGGTCCGTCCCGTTTAAATAATGCCCTTCATCGCAAACCATCCGCCAGGTGTTGCCGCTATTACTGGAGATCACAGCCTCTTTCTGCATGCCCTCAAGCGTCCGAACCTGGACCTGAACAGCAATCTCCCCGGTGTCTTCTGAATCAGATGGCCTGTCCAATAGAGGCGCAGAAAGAGGGTTTACTTTAAAAGCCAGCGGCAAATCGAAATCTTCAATACGGGGCATTTTTTATCTCCTCATAAATCATCTGGTGGATCTATGTGGATACATTAGGGAAAACATATCCCGAAAAAAGTTTGCGTGCCGTGCGCAGAATGGCTGCCTTGTGCACGTTTATGTTGCCCTGGTCAATGGTCACATGCATCACCACGCTGGTCTCACCGATCGGATGCTCGACAGAGATCAGTTTTTCAGCTCCCTCGGGAATATGGGATAACGCCGTTGCGGGTGAATCCGGCAGCATACAGGCCGTCGCCACGCTGACTGCGCCCAGGACGCCGATCGACGCATGGCACCGATGTGGTATAAACGTCCTGGTGGTAATGGCGCCGCCGTGGCGAGGTGCGGCCACAAGGGTCATTTTCGGTACCGATTGCTCTGTGACATCACCCAGTTTCATGAGCGGGCCTGCCTGTAATCGGATCGACTCCAATTTTTTCTTCAGATTGGTGTTGGCGTCGAGCTCTTCCCGACTTTCATATCCGCTGATACCTATATCCGCCGCACGTAGCACAACCACGGGCATGCCGTTGTCTATGCAGGTCACTTCCACGCCGTCGATGACATCGATGGATCGGCCGGTAGGCAACAGCGCCCCACAGGTAGAGCCTGACGCCTCTGGAAAATTTTCCAGCACCGACGAGCCCGTACCGGGTACGCCATCGATACGAGCATCACCCCGGTAGGTTACGACCCCGCCCGGTGTCTGGATGGTCAACATGGCCACCTGATCGCTGTTGACCATGTAGATCGCCAGCTCGGTATCACCGTCACAAACTGGTACAAGCCCATTTTCGACAGCGAACGGCCCCACCCCCGCCAGGATATTACCGCAATTCTGTTTATCGGTGACAATAGCCTGATCGACAAAAACCTGCAAGAATAAATACTCGACATCGACCCCCAAACGCTCAGACCCGGACACCACTGCGACCTTGCTGGTCAACGGATCGGCCCCACCGATCCCATCGATCTGGCGTGGGTCGGGCGACCCCATGATGGACAGCAAAAGGGCATCCCGCTGGTCTGCATCATCTGGCAGATCCTGCTTTAGAAAATAGGCGCCCTTGGATGTACCCCCGCGCATCCATGTGCAGGGGATGCCTTCAGTCATCGTTTACCTCTTTATCTAAAGGCCGTGAAGAGTGATGTGCTTTTGCTTTTACTCTGCACTCTTAACTCTTCACTCTGTACTCAAAACCAACCGGCTAAAAACTTCCTGAATATTACCCTGAAAGATAGCCGCCTTGTCTTCGTCACTTACTTGGGTACACTCGTCTATATAACGTTTGGTATCATCGAAGTAATACCCTGTTTCCGGATCGATTCCTCTGACGGCGCCGATCATTTCGGACCCGAAGAGGATATTTTTTGCGGGTATGACTTTGAGCAGCAGATCGATGCCCGGCTGATGGTACACGCAGGTGTCGAAATACACATTGTCCAGCAGCAACTCCTGTAGAGGCGGCCTGCCCATCATATCTGCCAGACCGCGAAAGCGCCCCCAGTGGTACGGTACCGCGCCACCGCCGTGGGGAATAATGAATTTCATCGTAGGAAAGTCTTTGAACAGATCGGACGTCATCGCCTGCATAAAAGCCGTGGTATCGGCGCCGAGATAATGGGAGCCGGTAGAATGAAAGCAGGGGTTGCAAGCCGCACTGACGTGAATCATAACCGGTACATCCAGCTCAACGATTTTCTCATAGAGCGGATACCAGTACCGGTCGCCAAGCGGCGGATCGGTCCAGTATCCACCGGAAGGGTCGGGATTCAGGTTACAACCGATGAACCCGAGTTCGTTGACACAACGGTCCAGCTCGGCGATACAGACCGTAGGAGGCACACCGGGCGTTTGCGGTAGTTGAGCGACGCCGGCGAAGTTATTCGGATAAAGCCGGGTGATCCGATAGATCATTTCATTACAATGCTCGGTCCAGTATTTACTGGTCGATTCATTACCGATGTGGTGGGCCATCCTGCTCGCCCGAGGAGAAAAAATAGTCAGGTCGGTACCACGCTCACGTTGGAGTTTCAACTGCGCGCCTTCCAGGGATTCCCGGATCTGATCGTCGGTGATAGAAATAACCCCCTTGGTATGTTGAAAAAGAGGATCTTCGGCCAGATCAGCGATTTGCTGATCCCGGTAGTCTGTGAGCTCCTGCGGCGCGGTGGTGTAATGGCCGTGGCAATCAATAATCATATGCTTAGTACTCCATTTCATAATTAAGGTCACGTATCATCGAGGTACAACGGAGTAAATAGAACCGTCACCCCGCATGCTTTAAGCGGGGATCCACAGCTTGGAGAGGCTGGACGTCCGCTGTTCGCGGCGTAGAAGCCCGCTCAAAGCCTGCGGGAATGACGAACCCTTACCTACCACCTGCCACCCGCCCTGCAATTACAGTTCATCCAGATTATCCAGATAGATCAACCCGGCCTGCTCCAGCTTTGGGCGCATCCCGTACAGATCAATACCGAGCATTCCGGCGCCGAGTTTTTCCCGCTTGTCGACCTCGTTTGCTTCTCGCTCAAGGCCGGCTTGTAAAACATCGGGGACTTTCTTTCTTGGCACGACCGTCACCCCATCATCATCGGCCACGACCACGTCACCGGGCGTAACCAGCTGACCGGCACAGACTACCGGTATATTGACACATCCCAGGGTGCTTTTGACCGTACCCTTGGCAGATATGGCCCGCGCCCAGACTGGAAAATTCATCTCCGTCAGATCGCGCACATCACGTACCCCGGTATCGGTTATTAACCCTTTAATCCCGCGGGCTAAGGCAGACGTCGCAAGCAGATCGCCAAACATGCCATCGGTGTTATCGGCTGTGCAGGCGACGATGAGAAGATCACCGGGCCGGCACAACTCAATGGCTACATGCACCATCCAGTTGTCCCCCGGCTGCGTGAGAACAGTCACGGCACTGCCGGCGATTCTGGCGCCTGCGTAAATAGGACGCATATAAGGCTTCATCAAACCGACCCGACCCTGAGCTTCATGCACGGTGGCCACGCCCAGCGCACCCAGCTTTTCTACGACAGCGTCATCAGTCCGCTCAATATGGCGAACGGCTACGGATTTCATTTGGTTTCCCCTTTGTTAGTCACTAATATTACGCGGTGTATTTATCTCTGATATCGCTCGCAGGAGCGAGCGCCTACCAAGATAGGCGGGCGTTTGGTGGGTAGGAGCCCGCTCCTGCGGGCGTTATAAGGTCTTGCACGTAACTTGAGTTAGTCCGTCCAATACAACCGGGTCGGATTATCAATCAGCACCTTCTGCCGCAACGCGGAGGTATCACAGATCCTCATGATTCGATCGACCAGTTGGCCGTCATCCGGAATGTGGGTTTTCATATTGGGATGCGGCCAATCCGTCCCCCACAGCACCCGATCAGGGACACTTTCAAGAAGTTTCAGGGTGATGGGGTCGACATCAAAATAGGGGGGCCCCGTCTTTGAAAGGCGCTCCGGACAACTGATCTTCACCCAGAACTTTTCGTCACCGAGAAGCAGTCGGTGCAGCAGTTTAAATGCGGTGGAATCCAGCCCCTGTTCAACCGGGACCACGCCCATATGATCGACGACTACAGGTACCTCAATCGATTCTAAAAACGGCGTCAACTCTTCAAGATCTTCCGCATCGAAATAGACGATTAGATGCCATCCAAACGATTTTATTTTAGCGAGAATCCTGCGATAGACATCCAGCGGTTTGCCACCGCCCAATCTTTTCACGAAATTGAACCGCACACCCCGGACACCAACGGCATGCATATCCGCCAGTTGATGATCGGTAATATCATCGGCAACCACCGCCACCCCACGATAGCGGTCCTCCCCGGCCTTCAGCGCACCCATCATCGCCGCGTTGTCGGTGCCATGACAACTGGCCTGCACAATCACTGCCCGATCGATACCGAGATGCCGGTGACGCTGGAACAGCGTCTCTTGGGGGGCATCTACCGGCACATAGGTGCTGCTCGCCGCAAACGGAAATATGGCCGCCGGACCGAATACATGACAATGACTGTCACACGTATCCGGCGGTAACGGCTGATCCGGATTTTTCGGTTCTGGATGAAAAGGCAAATAGCCCGGGGTAACGATGGTTGGACCTCAACTAATCGGTTATTTAAGCACCTTCTCCAATCGATCCAGCGTCTGCATGGCGGGAAGACATTGCTCTACACTCGTACCGGGCGCCCTGCCCTCTCTAATAGACGCGAAAAATTCGAGGTCGCACAGCTCGACGCCGTTTAGCGACACGTCGACGTTCGACACGTCAATCGGGTGCTGTTTGCCGTCGACCAGCTCGTCGTAGCGGGCGATATAGGTCCCATTGTCGCAGATATAGCGAAAGAAGGTGCCAAGGGGACCATCGTTGTTGAACGACATCGATTGCGTGCAGAGGATACCGGAAGCTGTTTTCATGCCTATGCTCATATCCATCGCAATACCGAGTTCGGGATGATGTGGTCCCCTGAGGGCGTATATATCAACCGGGGGTTCGCCGGTTTGATACTGAAACAGGTCTACTGTATGGCAGGCGTGGTGCCACAACAGATGGTCGGTCCAACTGCGCGGTTGGCCCAGGGCATTCATATTTGTCCGTCGAAAGAAGTACGTTTCCACGACCAGATGTTGAATCGTGAGTTCACCGGTCTTTATCCGGTTATGGACCCATTGATGACTGGGATTAAAACGTCGGACATGGTTAACCATCGCCACCACGCCCGTTTCTTTCTGCACTTGCACCACCCGTTCGGCGTCGGCCAGGGAATCGGCCATCGGAATCTCGATCAGGACATGCTTGCCCGCGCGCATCACCTGTACAGCCTGGTCGGCGTGTATCGGTGTCGGGGATGTCAGAATGGCCGCTTCTACATCCGGCTGAGACAACCCTTTGTCCAGATCGGTGGTCCAGTGGGCAATGCCGCGATCCCGTGCCAGGTCTTCGGTGTCCTTAGAAACGCCACCGACGATCGAAGCGACTTCAATCCCATCGATACACGCCAGGGCATCCAGATGCTTGCGGGCAAAAGCCCCTTCACCTACCATACATATTTTCATATAAAAATCACCTTATTCGTTTTCAAGAACCAGAAGACCGTATGCCGTATTTGAGGCAGGCACGTGATAGAAACGATAGATTTCATTGACCTGATCATCAAGGGCGCCACGCATGGTGAACCACATGATCATTTCGATACCCTCAGAACCGGCCTCGCGAAGATATTCGGTGTGTGACGTACTCTTGATGGTTTCCGGCTCGGTGACCAGCTTTTCAAGGAATGTCGTATCAAATTCCGAGTTAATCAAACCGGCGCGCTCGCCCTGCAGTTGGTGTGATAAACCACCCGTACCGACAATAGCCACCCGAAGGTCTTCCGGGTAAGATTCGACCGCCCTGCGAATGGCTTTTCCCAGATTGTAACAGCGGTTTGCTGTCGGCTGAGGATATTGGATCACGTTTACACACACCGGAATCACCCGACAAGGCCATTCCGCAGGCTGATCGTACATCACAGACAGCGGCACCGTGAGGCCGTGATCTACCGGCATCTCATTGACAATCGTCATATCGAACTCATCCAGAATCAACGACTCAGCGATATGCCAGGCCAACTCGCCGTCGCCCTTCACCACAGGCACCTGACGTGGTCCATAACCCTCGTCCGCCGGCTGGAATTCAGGGGCAACCCCTATGGCAAAAGTGGAAATTAATGCCTGTGAAAAAGCCGATGCATGGTCGTTGAAAATAATAATACAGACGTCCGGATTGGTTTCTGCAATCCAACGGCGCGCAGGTTCAAGACCATTGAAAAGAGGTTTCCAGTAATCCGTTTGCGTTTTACCGTGGTCAAGGGCAGCCCCGAGAGAGGGCACATGAGACGTGCCTATGCCGGCGATGATTTCAGCCATTTTTTGCCTCCGTTTTAATTCTGTTGCCTTCTATGGAACGACCACCATCGATCATCATTTGTGCGAACTCCTCTTCGGTCATGGGCGTATCCGACATGGCAGCGCCGAGGTGCTGCATGGTGAGCCGGTCAAAGGCGGCGATTTTAAAGGTGAAATAAATATTCCCGCCGAGCCTCAATAATTCCAACCAGCTCCTGTCCAGGACGGCCTGGCGTTGTTCAGGTGTCATCGGAAATGTATCCAGATAGGCTTCCTCATCAGCACGAAACGCTTCACGGTTCTCAGCTTTGTTCAAGGACATGCAGAACATATTCAAATGGTACCCCTTGCGGGAATGCTTCCCGTCCATGACATAGGTGCCTGGAATGTCATTGTAATCGCGGGATTCGCTCATGGTTTACTACCTCCCCTGGTTTCTTCATGTTATAGAAACGGATGCCTTATTCGAAAGGCAAACCTGCGTATTGCTCGCACACAGACCGTTGGGCAGCCTCGGAAGACGCAAGGTAGTCCAATTCTGCTTCCTGTGTACGCCGATCGAATTCCGTCTGATCGGGAAAACGGTGCAACAGCATGGATAACCACCATGAAAACCGGGCTGCTCCCCATACCCGTCTCAATGCCATTGCGGAATAACTATCCAGACAGCGCGTGGATTTGTTCACATAGAAATCAATGAATGCTCTTGACAAGTAATAGACGTCGGAGACTGCCAGATTCAGTCCTTTAGCTCCGGTCGGTGGAACGATATGCGCCGCGTCGCCGGCCAGGAACAACCGTCCGTAGCGCATCGGCTCGGCAACGAAACTCCGGAGAGGGGCAATAGATTTCTCGATAGAGGGACCTGTGACAATCTGGCCTGCGAGATCTGCCGGGAAACGTGCTTTGAGCTCTTCCCAGAAACGCTCATCCGGCCAATCATCAAGATTGGTGTCGAGTGGGCATTGAATATAGTACCGGCTGAGCATCGGACTGCGCATGGACGCCAGCGCAAAGCCCCGTTCATGGTTGGCGTATACGATTTCGGGCAACGGGGGCGTTTCCGACAGAATACCGAGCCATCCGAAGGGATATACTTTTTCGAAGGTCCGCAGTGACGATGCCGGGATCGATGGGCGGCTGACGCCGTGATACCCATCACAACCGGCAATGTAGTCACAATCGAGCCGATGGGTTTCCCCTTGTGTTTGATAGGTGATGTAAGGCGTATCGCTCGTGATATCGTGGGGGGTTACCTCGGCGGCCTCGTTAATGATGACACCCCCCATGGCATCCCGGGCCGCATAGAGATCTTCCGTGATCTGTGTCTGACCATACGCCATCAGCCGCTTACCGGCATATTTGTACGTGTCTATAAAGAGCCGGTTTTTGCCCGCCCATACAATGCCTGTGCCGTCATGCGCCTGACCTTCCCGGTCCATCCGTGCGCCCAACCCCGCATCTCGAAGCACTTCAACAGTGCCCCATTCGAGAACACCCGCGCGTATCCGACCCATCACATATGCCCGGGTTCGGCGTTCCAGAATAACGCTCTCAATGCCTTTCAGGTGAAGGAATTGTGACAGTAAAAGGCCGGCAGGCCCGCCGCCGATAATACCGACTTGCGTACGCATAGATACTGCCTCATGATATTCAATTAATTAAGACCAATTTAAGTAGGTAACTAAAATATGAAAATCCGCGATCAAAACAAGGTAATTCTGGTGTTGTATAAATTCAAAGCGACTGTCAAAGCAGGGGCAACCTGGACAACCCTTGTCACAGGTTCAGGAGATAACTGAATTTGGCTACCACAGTCTGGCTGGCCGAAGTGAGGGAGAAGGGATTGAAAGGATCATATCCTGGGTCATCCGGGTTGTCATCACTGAACTGGTTAAATGCCAGGAAAAAGGTGTGGCCGCTATCCATACGATAGGCCAGTAAGACGTTGGCGATGATTGTATTCAGGTGATAGCCCTTGTTTTTAGCCCGCTTATCTGAATTGACCTGTACCAGCGTGGTGAGGAACAGCTCAGTGGTAAAAGAATAGTTCACTCTTAACCGGTTGATCATGGTTTCGTTGAAATCAAATTCGGTTGCTGCCAGGCCGATGCGGTCGGCTCGTTCTACACGGTTCCAGTTAATGTTCCATTCTGTCGACAACCGGTCGGTGGGTTTTAGCACCGTAGTCAAGTTGATGCTTTTTAAATCAGCCCCGTATTGCGAACCCTGGCTGGCAAATAAAGTGGCCGAAAGACGCTTACCGGCATTGGTAAAAAAACCAGTCGTCGAACGGTTAAATCGATATTCGCCTTGAGGAAAATGCACACCGGTTATCTTCGTTGTTTTATCCAATGTATCAAAATTTATGGTATGGCTGAGAAAGAAGGTGGTGCCTTCTTCAAGGGTGATGGTCCCGAAATTCTGATATCGCCAGCTTTCCGGATTGGAGAAGCCGGTCTGATGGTTGGCGTAATATTCATAGTTGGTTCCAAGGGAAATGCTCCTGATACCATACTTGCGAATCAGGGGCGTAAAACCAACCGCCGCCCTGGGAGAACGGATGTCCTTACGCAGGATGAATCCCATCTTGCTCCCTTCGAAGTTTTTTCCGATATCGGTATAGCTTAGCTGGTAGTTGAAATTTTGATTGCGCCAGCTCTGATTGAGATACCAGAGGCTCTCCTTGCCCAGCCCACCGGATATACCGTCGGTCCAGCTCTGGGCGCCCGCAAACTGAAATTCGTGACGCGTATTAACAAACGCAAACGATCCATCGACCCCGACAACTCGATTATACCCGTTTTTTGAAAATCGGGGCAAGGGTATGGAGACGTCACCGTCAGGCGTGGATTCAGGTTCTTTGAAGGTGCCTATCACCCCTATGCTGGACCGGTTAAGGATCCCGTGACGCAGCCGCAACGCATGCCAGTTGGTTTCGGGTTCGATCTCGAGGAGGCCATCATCGATAAAGGCGGTTTCCCGGGTCTGCATGTTCAGGTACCCGAGGTTGGTCCCTCCCACCTTACCGGTGATTTTTGTGCCTAAATCAACCGGAACCCGCGTACCGTCAGCGAGTTGCCGGCCGATACGGCGACTGAAAAAAAGCTGCGGAATATTGCCGCCTGGCGGTCGTCTTCCTCCACCACCACCGCCATCACCGAACTGGCTGGAGCTGCGTCCCAGGTTAAAAATATCACTGCCCTCCAGAAAAAGGGCCTTTTTTCATTAAACTGAAATTCAAACCGGGTCAGGTTGATAATTTGATCATCCGCTTCTATCTGCGCAAAATCCGGGTTGATTGTGAAATCGCCGGTCAGATTGGAAGTGATCCCCCATTTCACATCGCCTCCCAGGTCGCGCAGCATGTCGAAATCAAGGTCGGTGGCCACAGGCGTCGTGCTTATCGTCTGCCTTTCACCTAGTGAGCCCAAGACCGTATAGGGAAGCATTTCCACTGATCGGCCGGGTTTGATGTTTCGCAAACCACGCAATCGGCCGCCTTTGCCGAATTTAAACATCCCTTGAAAACCATCCTTACGGCTGATCGGCACCCAGTATGCATCTTCCCTTGCTCTCAGTATATGGCGTGAAAAATTAACCCCCCAGACCTGCTCTTCCTTGTTCGGAAAACGAAATGATTTGAACGGAATAGCGATTTCGACCGACCAGCCCAGATCATGAATACTGCCTTTCGCCTCCCAGATGGCGTTCCAATCGCCGTTAAGATTGGCACCCTCCTGGCCGACCAGCATATCACGCCGCGCACCCTGCGGGTTGGTCTGAAAATAATAGGCATCCCGCATATCTTCAAACGTAGCGACCGCCACCGAGACCATATCATTACGTTGCCATAATTGGCCATCCCGTTTCAGCTCGCGGGCATTGATTTTATCCGGCTCAGGATCATAACACATGAATCCGAAGTAAATCTTATCCTCGTCATAAAGCACCCGGATTTCGGTCTTCAGGGTCGCTGGTTCCCCTTCCGCCGGCTCATGCTGCAAAAGGTTGGTCACCATCTGCGCTTGCTTCCATACAGGGTCGTCCAGAATTCCGTCCAGTCGGGGTGGCGTATCCACCTTAACAACATCCACATTAAAATCAGCCGCATTAATAGGCCCTATTTGGGATAGGCTGTTCCTCGTTGAACCAAGTAACAGCAGACCGAACAACAAGCAATAAACCATTCGAAATAGAACCATCCCCATCGTCGTAAAACTCCTCTATTGTATGTATTTTTATTGACGTAATTTCGTTGATCCACGCTGGTTCCCGGCCTGCGCCAGGTTGACAAACCGGAATCACGCTAAACACATACCGCGAGCGATATAAAAAGTTGCTGCGTAATATCATTCCCTTATATAGATATAGGACCACCTGAACGAAATGCTGCCCGTTACTATTATTTACAATTCCAATCTCAGATTCTCCACCAGCGGTCCCTCTACCGCGCATCGAATGGCGGGGCAGGATAGACCAGGTCAGCCGTAGCATATTCAACCGGCCAGACCAATTCAACCTGGCCGTCCTGATACTGAAGGATGGGACTATTTACAATGCCGGTCCCGTCCTGGCGGAATGTGACAGGCCCGATGACAGTATCCAGGTCGGTGGCGGCGATCGCGTCCCTGATAGCGGACCGATCCAGCGATCCGGCTTTTTCAATCGCTTGAGCGAGGATCTGGACGGCGGCGTAGGCGGGCCCGACCAACGGATCGGCCGGCCGCCCCTTTAAGGTCTGGTGGGCGGCATTCAGTTCATCAACGCCGGGAAAGGCCAGTGTGTGGTGCCAGCCGGGAGCGGAGGTGACGAAATCCCCGATGCTTCCGAGGGACTCTATCCACGTAGGCACATCTGGGGCACGGACGAAGAGAGAAAATTTGGGCGAAAAACCGAGTTCGCCCAGCTGCTTGAAAATGGTTATCCCATCGGGAGGGGTGGGCAAGGCCAGCAGTATTTCGACGTCGGCTTCTTGTGCTTTGAGAATGAGATCGGTGAAGTCCTTCGTAAACGGCGTATACACCTCGTATTGAACCACTTCGTATCCATATTCAGGGGCATTGTCCCGCCAGAGTTCCCCCATCTCGATGCCCCAATCCGTCTGTTCCTGAAAAATACCAACTCTGGTAGGCCGTCGGTCCTCAGGCAGAACTTCATTGAGAAACTCATAAACATGTTTACCGAGGTCCGGCGATTTAAAGAAGGGGGAGAAAAGATATTTGTAACCCTGCTGGTGGATGCCCCACAGGGCAAAGGCCACCCCGATATATGGCACCTGGTTTTTTTCGGCAATCGCCGCCGCTGCCGCGTGCAGATCACTGCCGAACCCGCCCAGATAGGCGACGACCTCAGTATCGGAAAAATGCGTTTCCAAGTGGCTGACGGTCTTACCTGGATCAGAGCTATCATCGAGGATGTTTAAATTTAGAGGGAGTTTTCTGTTATATGCTTTGACAAAGACGCCCCCGTCGGCATTGATCTTCTCCACCGCCAGGGTATATCCGCGTTGGATCTCTGCCCCACCCGCCGCATACTTCCCCGTCAGCGGCATCGCCGCCCCTATCTCGATTGATAGAGGGACTTCAGAAGTTGTTCCGCCGCAACTTGAGGACAAAGCTATGATGAATGTCGCTAATAGAATGTGTTTCATGCAGGATCCTTTGAGATAGCTACAAAAGTGCCACATAAGCGGTTAGGATCAACCAGTGCTGGCGTTGATCATCCGAGCGAAATGAGTTCCTATTTTCCATAAGGACCTCTGATCCTTTTCAATCACCAAATCACCATTTCCTCTTCGCCGCTCTATGCCACAACCCCACCAAACCCCCTGGCAAAAGCAAAACGACCGCAATAATAAGAATACCGAAGATAATAAGATGAAAGTCCGTCAGGCTGGTTGTCAAGACATCTCGGACCAGGACAAAAAACACGGCGCCGATGATGGGGCCGATGATCGTGCCTATGCCGCCGATGAAGGTCACGATCAGCGCATCAAAGGTCCACACCGGGTTGAATGTGAATTGAGGGTAGTAGCTCACGTGGTAGTAAGCAAAGGCGCTGCCCGTCAATCCGGTAAAAAAAGCGCTGATGACAAAGGCCGATAATTTGTGTCGAAACACATTGACGCCGATGGCGCGGGCGGCGTCTTCATCTTCTCGTACCGTCATGATTCCAAGCCCCATTCGGGATCGGCTGATTAAAAAGGAGACGCCGACGATGATCACCCAGAGGCCTGATATCAGATAGTATCGCGGCGCCAGATCATAATTAATGAGATCCGGCGCAGGCAAGGCTGAAATACCGGGCAGGACGTTGCCGACCGTGACACGAAGCATTTCCGCCAGCGCCAGGGTACCGATGGAAAAGTAGATCCCCTTGAGGCGCAGGGCAGGCACACCGATGATGAGCGCGAAAAAAGTCGCCACGGCACCCCCCGCGAGGAAGCTCAGGATAAACGGATACGCATTGAGCCACAGCAGGCGGGTCGTTAACGCCCCCAATCCGAAAAAAGCGGCATGACCCAGGTTAATCTGTCCCGCATACCCGGCCAGAATGTTCCAACTGGCGGCCAGGGAGGCCACCAAAAACATCTGAATCATCAGGGTGAGTATTTTGTTGGAGCTGAAGGGAAGCAAAGGCAATAGCAATAAAACGGCGGTTAGAATGGCAATAAAACCCCATTTAAATTTATCCACGACCACCTCCAAACAAGCCTTGCGGTCGGATGCTCAAAATGATGAGAAATAGGAAAAGACCCACCAGCTCCCGGTAGGCGCCGCCGACCAGATAAGCGCTTGCTGATTCGGCGACGCCGAGTAACACACCAGCCAGGAGCGTGCCGGGGATACTGCCTAAACCTGCGAGGACGACAACAATGAGTGCTTTCAATGTCCAGGATAACCCGATAGCCGGATTCACACTGAAACTGACACTCACCAGCGTGCCGGCTACACCGGCCAGAGCGGCGCTCAGAGCAAAGGTCATCAGGTAAATCTTCTGAATGTTGATGCCGGTTAAGGAAGCGGTCTCCCAATTTTCTGCCGTAGCCCGCATGGCTTTGCCCCAATAAGTCCGGTTCATGAATAGTTCCAGGCCGATAACAGCCAACAAAGCAATGATCAGACCGGCCAGACGCACCACAGGCAGACGAATACCAGCGAGCTCCAGAGAGGCGGTGGCATACGCGGTCGTGATGCTGCGCTCATCAGCAGTCCACAGTTGAATGGCCACGCTCTGTAGAATCAGGGTCAGGCCGAACCCGATAAGCATCGAGTTTTTGATCCGTTCTTCTTCGTCGGATTTCACGACAGCGGAGAATAACCCTTTGTGTAAAACCCAGCCCACCATAAAGAGCAGCGGGATGACAAGCAGCAGCCCGAAAAAGGGATCAATACCATAAAGATTAAAAATCCAGAAAGCGCTGTAACCGCCTAGCATGATCAGCTCGCCATGGGCGATATTCAGCACCTTGAGTACGCCGAATACCAGCGATAACCCCAAAGCGGCGAGCCCATACAATGTGCCCACCAGCACACCGGATACGATATTTTGCCCGATGGTTTCAAACATAGTCAGTAGTTATACCTTCTGCCATCTGAAACATCAGTTTAAACACACGTAACTAATTGAAAATAATAGCTTATTCAATCATAATTCATAATCCATAATGTAATATTACATTCCCATATACGTTTGCCTGACACGCTCATCATCCAGTAGAGCCGGAGCCGAGTCATGCTGAACAATGCGCCCGCTCTCGATAATATAGGCGTATTGAGCGATCTCCAGGGCCATATGGATATGTTGCTCGACCACAAGAATAGACATGCCGGCATGACTGATCTTCTGTATGATTTCAAATATCTGTTCAATAATAATGGGCGCTAATCCCAAAGATGGCTCATCGAGGATAAGAAGCTCCGGTTTTGTCATCAATGCCCGACCGATGGCCAGCATTTGCCGTTCGCCGCCGCTCAGAGTACCGGCTTTCTGAGCATGACGCTCGGCCAGACGAGGGAACAGATCATACACCTGGTTCATTGTTTCATCTTTGTAAGTACGCGCTTTGTGTGGAAACGCCCCTAATTCCAGATTCTCCAGAACCGTTAAACTGGAAAAAGTGCCATGCCACTCCGGCACAAAGTACAAGCCCAGATTCACAATGTCATGGGTGGCCATGTCGGTGATCGATTGACCGCGGAATGTGATGGCACCTCTGGTCGGTTTGAGCAAACCCAGGACGGTTCTCAACGTCGTTGTTTTACCGGCCCCATTGGGACCGACGAGGGCCACAATCGATTTTTCGCCAACCTCTAATGACACCCTCCGCAAAACGGATACATCACCATAGGATACATCGATATCCTTAATCGCCAACATACGATTTTCCCAGGTAAGCGGTGATGACAGTCGGGTCTGTGGAAATTTCCTTTGGAGACCCTTCGGCAATTTTTTGTCCGGCATTTAACACAATGATCCGGCTGCATAACGTCATCACAGCTTTGATGATATGTTCGACCACTACGATGGTTATGCCGCGCTCTTTGAGCTCGGTAATCAATGATATGGTGGCCTGAATTTCAACCGGTGTTAAGCCGGACATGAATTCATCCAGCAGCAACAACCTGGGGCGGGTTGCCAGGGCGCGTCCTAACTCTAAGCGTTTACGTTCCAAGATAGGCAGGGACCGGGCTTCAACATGCTGCTTATCCTCTAAGCCGATAAAAACGAGAATCTCTTGCGCTTCTGTTGCTGCCTGCGCATAACTCGCCGCAGGTTCATGCCCGTATACCCGGCCTGCGGTAACATTCTGTAACGCGGTGAGATGTAAAAAAGACTTTACCAGTTGGAAGGTTCGGGCGATGCCTCTGCCGGCGATGTCATGCGCACGATGCGCGGTGATCTCTTCACCGCAGAAACGGATTTTTCCGGCATCCGGCGGATAGATCCCTGTGACCACATTAAAGACCGTGGATTTCCCCGATCCGTTGGGACCGATGAGGCCAAGCGTTTCACCAGCTTTTATATCAAATGAAACCTCATCGAGTGCGATTAAGCCTCCGAAAGTTTTAGTGAGTCGCTCAATCTCTAAAATCAATGCCATATTCCCCAACAGAGTGGACATGGTGCCGGATGTCGTAATAAATTGAAGAATCGCCGGCATAAAGGAGTATCTAGTTAATAAATAACAAAATCACAAAAGAACTTACCCGGAAGCACAGAGGCACGCAACCAATCTTTTAGTCCGGGTATTTTCCTTGACATTCGCTATCTAAATATATATAGAATCGGTTAGTACACGACGAACGTGTTGTGATACCCTCAAATATAAAAAATCAGGACCGCACCGAATTATAGAACATCAGTTATCTGGTGAGTAAATAGGATCCACCCTGTTCCACTGTGGCGGGTCCTGACCATGATTGCACCATGATCCTGCGGGGCAGGTCTTCCGTCCGGCAGGGAACCCTTGCCGGAAACGGCGATCAGTATAGGAGGTAGATGATGGATAGAAGAACTTTTATCGCTTCATTAAGCGCTGGTGGCGCCGTATTATTGGCCAGGGCGGACGCCTCAGGGATCGTCTCTGAGGATTTGGCTGAGGAAGTCGAACATATGATGTTCGAAGAGATGCAACAGGGCCAGGGACAGGCTCAGCGCCCTGCGCGGAAAACCTTTATAGAAAAAGAAAAAGAAATGACGCCGCTCCCCGCCAAACCCACGCTGGAAGATATCTTCAATCTTCGGTTGCCAAAATTTATATTCAGCCATTGTGTACAAAGTGCCAACAATGCCCTCAAACGGGGACTTGATGAAGAGGTCATTTTAGCCTGCCTTTTGCACGACACGGGAATAGCACTGGACAGCCCCGATCACGGATACAGGGGGGCGGCATTAATCAAACCCTATGTCAGCGAAAAAGTCCATTGGGCGATACGCCATCATCAAGCCCTGCGCTTTTTCCCCGATCCGGATGTGGGCTATGAGTATCCGGAAAGTTATTATCGCTCCTTCGGTAAAGAATACAAGCCGGAACCCTACATCCAGGCGGATTACAAATATGCGCGTAATCACAAATGGTATATGAACTCGCGGCTCGTCACGATGATGGACGAATACAGCTTCGATCGAGATGAAGTGGTTACGCTTGAGCCGTTTTTAGATATCATAGGGCGTCATTTCAAACAGCCGAAGGAAGGGCTTGGATGGGATAACACCGAATCCTCCTATATGTGGCGCACCATTATCTGGCCGCACCGGCCCCTGTAGCCGTTTTGAGTGAAGAGAATTTCGTTCATTGCTTGATCTCGCACGAATGGACAAAGCGTGTCATGCCCTCGGTGTGACACGCTTTTTTTACGATGGGGGTAAATAAAGCTCCTTTCGCACACCACGTGTGAAAAGGGGTAAATCATGAGAAATACAATGTTTCGCAATCTGACAAGGCTGAGGATATGGTCAGGTGCGCTGGTGCTATGGGCTCTGCTTGCCTTCCTGGCCCCATCGGCTTATGCACAGTCGGCCGGACAGCGGGTAACATTTACGAAAGATATAGCCCCTATATTTCAGCAAAAGTGCGAGTCCTGCCATCGGGATAACTCAATCGCGCCCATGTCGCTGGTAAGTTATAAGGAGGCGCGTCCCTGGGCTAAATCTCTTAAAAAAGCGGTGGTCACACGCGATATGCCGCCCTGGCATATCGACAAGACGGTCGGCATACAGGATTTTAAGAATGACCGATCGTTGACCGAAAAGCAAATCGATACGATCGTCCAATGGGTCGATTCCGGTGCGCCAAGAGGTGATGAGAAAGACATGCCGGCGCCGGTTAGCTGGCCTGAGGGAGACGGCTGGATATTTTCCGAACGGTTCGGTGACCCCGACTTAATCGTCGAGTCGCCGGCCTACACCATGCCGGCCTCTGCCCAGGATATCTGGTATAGACCAGTTGTTGCGACAGGCCTGACTGAAGCGCGGTGGGTACGAGCCATCGAGATACGGCCTTCCACGCTGGATGGCCGCACAATCACCCATCATGCCCTTGCAGCCCTGCAGCAAAGAGATCCCACGAATACGGCCCGAACCAATGCGGTCGATGATATCGGCCCCGGTCTCTTTATGGAGTGGGCTGTAGGGAAACAGGGTGAACTGATGCGTCCGAACAGCGGCAAGCTGATGCTGCCGGGCGCGAAGATCGTATGGGACATCCACCATCATGCCGTGGGTGAGGAGATCACGACCTCCATGGAACTCGCGATTTATTTTTATCCAAAGGATGAAATACCGAAGTATCGGCAGGTCCTCGGTCTTTTTCATGCCCTTAACGGAGGCCCCAGGGGGTTGGACATCCCGCCCAATTCGAAGACCGTACATCAGGGAGTCAAGGTGATGAAAGGGGCAGGGCGAGTCGAGAATTTCCAGGCACATATGCATCTGCGGGGCAAGGCGATGTCGATAGAAGCGATTCTGCCCGATGGCACAAGGCGGATGCTGAGTCACGTAAACAATTTCCAGTTCGATTGGCATAACAATTACGTCTACGCGGATCATGCGGCGCCGCTCCTGCCGGCAGGTACGGTGTTGATCATCACGGCGTGGCATGATAATACCGCGTCGAACAGGGACAATCCTGATCCCGATCAGTGGGTAGGTTGGGGGGATCGCACGGTGGACGAGATGGCACACGCCTGGGTTAACATCACATATATGAGTGATGAGGATTACAAGATTGAGGTAGAAAAAAGAAAGTTGATGGAATAAAGGGGGTCATCCGAATGCCGTTAAACCGATTAGCTGCGGTGCGCATCAGCGCGGCTGTCGTGGTCGCTATATGTATCTTCTTTGCCGGTAGTAGACCCTCTGCGGCACAGTTGCCCCTGGAGCCCGGGCGAGAATCCGGCCAGAGCGTGACGGCAGCCTATGAGGGGTGGTACCCCAACTCGGATGGGACGTACAGTCTGCTCGTCGGCTACTATAATCGAAACCACACGGAAATGCTTGACATCCCGATCGGTCGGAACAACCGGATTGAACCGGGTGGACCGGACCAGGGTCAGCCGACGCACTTTCTACCGCGCCGGCAGTGGGGTGTTTTTATCATTATTGTTCCAGCGGATTTTCGGGATAAGAAGTTAACCTGGACCCTGGTTGCCCATAATAAGACGACCGAGATCCCCATGGGACTGGCCACCTTATGGGAGGTCTCCCCTTTAAAAGATATGGCGCAAGGGAATACACCACCCGTGCTGCGGTTCGATTCGGGATCCACCCAGCAAGGCCCGCCGCATGAAATCAGCCAATCACTTGATGCCACGGTGGCTGAGCCGACCATGTTGAGAGCCTGGGCGAGCGATGATGGACTCGTTGACGCCTACAGACGCAGCCGTGCCTCCGATCCACCGGTCAACGTCACATGGAGCAAGTTCCGAGGGCCTGGCGATGTCGCGTTCAGCGAAACCAAACCGCATGTCGATCCCTCGGATGGCAAGGTGACCACAACGGCGACGTTCACCACACCCGGGGAATATATTCTGCGCTTACAGGCCAACGATGTGTCTCGTGAGGGCGGCGGCGGCGCCCAGTGTTGCTGGACCAATGCGCACGTGAAGGTTACCGTCAAACCCGGTGCAGGCAGCTGGTAAGAGGAGTCTGCTACTCAATTTCCAACCAAAGGTGAACAATGGCTGATGACACAAAAATTACCCGGCGTGAATTTGTCGGCACTATGGCCGCGGCAAGCACGGCTTTGCTGCCCATTTCCAAATCGAATCCAGAGGGGACCTTCGCGGACCGATTCCCATCGGGAACGGAACCGGTTTCTACAGGCGCACCGGACTTTGCGGCCGTACGTGCTGATTTTCCTCGTGCTGCCCGAAAGCTCTGGCTCGCCGCGTCCGAGACCCATCCCTTCAATATCAACACCTTGCGTGCACTTGAAAACTATACCCAATATCGCACACTCGGCCCGGGTGAGGGGCGTAAGAGCTTTATGCGGGAAATGCAGGATGAGGTCAAACAGCGCTTTGCCGGGATCATCAACGCAAAACAGGAAGAAATCGCGTTCTGCTTGAGTACCACGGACGGAGAGAACATCGTGGTGGCCGGGCTGGACCTGCAGAAACGCGGTGGCAATGTCGTTATTGATGATCTGCATTTCGAGGCATCCGAATATATGTACTCCACATTGGCCCAGAAGGGCCATATTGAGCTCCGAGTGGTCCGGCACCGGGACTGGAAGGTCGAGATGGCTGATGTGGAAAAGGCTATCGATAAGGATACCCGGCTGGTCTCTATGGCGTTGGTGTCAAACGTGAATGGCTACATGCACGAGGTGAAGGCGATTAGCGACCTGGCTCATGCTCATGGGGCGCTGATCTATGGAGATATCATCCAGGGCGCTGGTTGCACGCCTATCGATGTCCAGGCTATGGGGATCGATTGTGCCGCATCCAGCACTTATAAATGGCTGATGGGTGACTTCGGGCTCGGTTTTCTGTATGTACGCGAGGACCTTCAGGGAACCGTCATTAAGCAAACGCGCTATGGCTTGCGACAGATCAGGATGGGCAGCGGCTCTTTCGATCCACGTCCAGGGGCTGCCCGCTATGAAGGGACTACCACCATGGGGTACCTGCCTGGAATCTGTGCGTATGAAGGCCTGAAGTACGTAACAAAGCTCGGTGTTGAGCACATCCGGACCCACGCCAAACGACTCACAGATCGTCTACAGAAAGAGCTGCCGCCGATAGGGTATCCTTCCATCACACCGTTGGACTGTCCAACACCGATCGTCAGCTTCCTGACTCCAGACTCAGAAGCCACGCGAAATAAACTTAATAAGGCGTTCGGTGAGCGTGTTGTCTCACAACGCAAATGGCACAAAACCAACGAACAGGGAGAGACAGAGACCGTGAGCGGGATGCGAATCGGCATATCAGTCTATAACAACGATGATGACATCGATCAATTCTTGAACGCGCTGAGTTAGTACCCTATTTCGCAAATACAGTGTCTTATCATAGTACACGACGAAAGTTATAAAGGTGGTCATCCCCGTAGCTTTAAGCGGGGATTCATAGCTTGGAGAGGCTGGATGGAAGGTTCCCGCTGGGAACACTTCGAGCTCTACGCCATTCCCGCTTACAGCCTGCGGGATTGGCGGTTCTATTTACTGTGGTGTACCTTGATGACAAGTCACCTTAACGTAAAACAGGGTACTTAAGTCGTGTCTGACAAGTCGCTCTGCGGGGTTTGTTAGGCTTGCATCTCTCCCTCACCTTCTACCTTGTCGGGGATGATGGCCGCCTCAGCGGTATCCGGCTCGGAGTCCAGTTGCCCGGCTACAGATTCGTAAAACGTGGCCTGACCGGCATAGAACAGGCAGCGCATCCAGATGCGACTGAGAATATAAAGTTGCCCAATCAAAAAGACGCCTGTAATCGCAACCCATGAGGCCTGGCCGGCGCCGGGCACAATGAGCCAATAGAAAAGCATCAGAACGATCCCCACTACGCCCAGACATAGGTACAGCCCTGTGGTACTGACCAGATGGCTCCCTATAAACCGCAATGCCTGCCAGGGTATGGTCAGGACAAATGATCGATCTTGCCATACAGTGATGATTTTACTGTAGTCAAAGATTATATTAACGCCAAGAACCAGGCTCCACAGGATCAGGTATTTAATCAAAACATAGCTGAACACCACACGTTCATCCACCATCTGCCGGGTCAAGTCAGTAACTCGATCTGTCAACCAGGGCATAACAAAATGGAATAGTAAATAGTAGATTATGCCGGCCATGATCGCCAGTTGGAGAAAACGCCAGAAGAAATGAGCCCCCTGATTGAAAAACGGGTGTGGACCGGACGTATCGTCCCTGTGAATATAAATGGAGATAAAAGCAGCCGAAAAGAAGCTCCATAAAAGCAGATAAAATATACCGATAGCCACGATGCTGGTTTCCAGATCCAGCACGTTCCCCTGAAGAAAAGCATCCAGACTGTTGAAAATAGCGCCAATACCCACGACGCTGGGATCAAATGTGGCGGCCAGATCACGCGCCTGAGCCGAAAAATTACTGTACCAGAACCCGTCGAATCCATCCCGTAATCGCTCGGCGGCCATACTGGACCCCAGACTGTCTTTGATGGCGCCACCCAGGCTGATAGCCAATCCCAATGCAAGCAGCACGTTTATCAAATAGACCACAAAAATATACCTCTTGGCACTGTTTACACGTCTAATACCGTCCATAAAACAGGAAAAAATATTCATCACGCCTTCCTCAGGTTCAATGGTCTCAAGCAAAGAAACTCAAGTATTCCATTACGCTCTGCACCCAGATCATCCACTTTGCAGCCCACTTCCCGGCCGCCAGGGGCGCCGCAGATTCTTTGATCCAACTGTTGTTGGTGTAGTTGATGTCCAGCGTCAGCTTATGATCGGGGTCGATCACCACCCGCTCTATCCGGGATGATCTGGTATAATCATAACGGGTCCAGCGTTCCCTGCCAAGCCACTGCTCGGTCGCCTGAGATCCGTCTGTAAACGTAATCTGAACCTCAACAGGAAAGACGCCTTCTCCCCATCGATTTACAAAGACCGTAGAGAGAAACTGTTTCTTATGTTCTCCATCTTTGGTATCCTTCTTCGACAGGTTCTCAAAAACCAGCCCATCTTCTTTTTCGAGGTAGCCTTTGGTTTTTTCCACCGCTTTGGACTTCACAGAACCCACGCCATAATCGAAGACATTGGATGAAAAATAGATCTGTTCAAAATACCAACTCATATCCTGGCCGCTGACTTCATTAACGACGGCAAAAAAGTCTCTGGGTCTTGGATGTTTGAACTTCCAGCGATCGAAATAGGTTGACATCACATTCTGGAAGGTTTCCCATCCCAGATAATTCTCCAACGTGCGAAGCATCAAGCCAGGTTTGGTATAGGAATTGAGCCCATACGCATTTGGTCCCTGCTGCCAGGATTGAGTCGCCATGGCGTCTCGTTTCAGGTTCGAATAAAAACCGCCAAACCCATCTGCGCCCGCCGTCCTTGAAGCCCCTCTCTTGACACTGCTGAAAACGACGGGGATGAACCGCTCAAAATAGCGTTTGGTTAAAACCCGTTCAGGATAAGCAGCTTCCATCGTGCGGGTTGTAGAGTAGGTATTGAATCCCTCATCCATCCATGCATCTTCGAATTCGTCATTGCCGATAATGCCGTACCAGAACTGGTGGCCGGCTTCGTGGACAGTAACGCCTTCCGGAGATAGCATTTCCGGTGGGGACAGCCAGCGTGTGCCACCGGTAAACATGGTGGGATATTCCATGCCGCCGGAGCGGGATTGATAGGCCGGATCGACCACAGTAATATGACCGTAAGGATAAGCCCCGAACCAGGTGCCGTAATATTTGAGTGCGGCTCGCGTAGCCTCGAAATAGCGATCTTTGTGGTGAAGATGATCGGGCATGAGTAAGAGACGCATATCCACCGACGGCAAGGAAGGATCCTCAAAACGAGCCGTATAAATTTGAGCATAAGGATTTGCGGTCCAGACAAAATCATGGACATCTTCTTGAAAGTAACGATGGGTGGTAGTGCCATCCCCGTTATCCTGCTGTGATCGCTCCTGCCCGGTCGCACCCACCACCCACCCGGTCGGCACCGTCATACTCACATCATAATTCCCATAATCAGCATAGAATTCGGTCTGGATAAACTGATGGCTCTTCCAGATCCCGTTAGCTTCGAACACGCCGATCTTCGGAAACCATTGCGCCACAAAATAATAATCTCCGATAGCCCCTGTCCGCGCGAAGGCACGTGGCACTTTCGCTTCCCATTCGATGGATACCGTCACCTTGCTGCCGGATTCTACCGGTTCTGCCAGGGGCGCCTGCAAGACCGTGCGGTCATCGGGGTTCCCATCGTCAGGCTGGATAAAAGTCAACAGAGGCGTCAGGTCAACCTCGCGACCATCCTCATAGGTTATACGCATGGACTTCACATCGCTATAAGCCCATTCGTCATCGCGATAACGAGAGCTGTTAAATGAATCATAACGAACCGATTTAAAGAAAGAACTCTTGTTGTTACGCCAGGCATTGTAATACAGGTGAAAACGTAAATCCGGCGCCCCATGCTCAGTGATGTTGACCCATTCCAGTGTAGTGGATCCAGTCATTATTTTGTTGTCAGGATTCAGTTTGACATCCATGGTATAATTGGCATTTCTGGGACTGAGAGGGACAGAGATGGGATCAAGCTCCTGGCTAAAACTCGGTGTAATCAGCAAAAAGACCCCCATAAGAGCCCATTTGAAAAATTTGTAATGCAACATACTACCTCCTGGTCACCCCAGAATATGGTCTATTCTGAGAAAACAGCATGATCACATCCCCACGATTTCACTCGTACGGAAAATCTAAAATTTGTTTTCGGTCCTTAGTGGATATAAAACGATGTGTCTTCGTATGTTACCTAATATATGTATTCGGAATTAATCTTCAAATTATTTTATGTATGGCACGACCAAAGTTGAAAAGGCTGTCATCCCCGTAGGCTTTAAGCGGGGATCCATAGTTATGGGGATCCTGGGTGAAGTGTTCCCTTCAATAGGGCGTTCCTCCCGATAAATGAAATTAATGGGCTGTCTCCTCTACCAATCTCAAAAATAATCTGCGACTATCCAAAATGGACACTTTGTATATAACATGATGTTATTATTGTGGTTACACGATTGTCTTGATCCTGTCACGATTAAACATCCGTGTAAAAATCATATTGCAATGAAATAGATCTGAATATCGAGAGCAGGTTAATGGTAATATTCTGTGAACATATGCCAAACAAAGGACAATGAGGGTCTGCGCATCCGTTCACTCCCGTTGTTGGACCATTGTTTATATTTTTGAAATCTTTAACGTAAGCCGTAAACATGATAAGGGTGAAAAATGAAAGCGTTGCACAGAGTCACGACTGCTGTTATGACCATTGGTCTGCCCATTCTGCTGATGTCAGGCGTCACAGCCGCACAGACCGATTCGTCGCAGAACACCATCCGTAATGAGCATCTTGCAAAAGCCGATGTGGATACGTTGGCCGGATCGGGAAAAGAAAGTATCGAGAGACGCACCTCCCGGGCTACACCGTCCCTTGAAGATATGCAGTTCCGGATCCCACGCCAGGTCAGCACCGAGCCATTCGATTATACCAGTCTCAGGGCAAGTAATTATGATCTGGAAGCCTTCAGAATTACAGGTGAAATCACACTGGACGGGATCCTGTCGGAAGAAGAGTGGCAATTCGCTCAGCCGGCTATTAACTTCTATCAGGTCGAACCCGATGAGGGCGCGCCGGCCAGTCAGCCAACCGAAGTACGTGTGCTTTACGATAGGGCGAATCTGTATATCGGATTTATGTGTTATGACTCCGATCCGGACGCCATCCAGGCTCCGGACATGTCACGGGATACCCGGTTGGGTTCCTCGAACGATATGGTGCAGGTGGTCATCGCTCCGATGGAAGGTGGGCGGGAGGCGTTTGAATTCCAGACCAATCCCAACGGCGCCCGGACCGATACCTTCGTCAGCAAAGAAGGAGCAAGTTCCGATAATGACTGGAACGGGTACTGGAATGTAACGAGTACACGACATGATTTAGGTTGGACGGCGGAATTTGTGATCCCCTTTCATGTGCTCCGATTCACGTCGAAACCGGTGCAGAACTGGAGTATCAACTTCGGCCGCCGGATCCAACGAGACCGGGAGGAGACCTACTGGGTACCGCTCAGCCGCAGGGACGGTCGCCAGGGGTTATACCGGTTCGGTAAAGGCGGACGCCTAGTGGGGCTTCAGAATATAAAACCAGGCGGACGCCTCCAGGTGTTACCGTTTTCCGTGTTGGGCGCCGAAGGGGCTCGTTTCAACTCCATCACGCCGGCCCCTTCTTTACCGATCGCCGCCACCGGTTTCGATACTGATATACAACGTAAGATCGGCGGGGATCTAAAATGGAGTGTGACTTCCGGCATTACCCTGAATGCGACGGTCAATTCGGATTTCGCCCAGGTGGAGGCGGATGACCAGGTGGTCAACCTGTCCCGTTTTGCATTTCAGTTCAGCGAAAAAAGACCATTTTTCCTGGAGCGCAGTGATATTTTCAGTCTCTCCCGCAGTGGGGGAGGATACCATCGGAGCGGCGGCAGTACGCCCCAGATTTTCTTCAGCCGCCGTGTCGGCCGTCAGTTGCCGGACGGATCCAGTGTACCGGTCGATCTGGGAATGCGTTTGACGGGCAAGGTCGGCAGTACAACCATCGGTTATTTCAACGCCCAAACACGGGAAACCCGATATGACGATGACGGCGTAATTGAGACCGAACCGCTAACCAACTGGCAGGCGATTCGAGTCTCTCAGGATGTGGGCGCCCGATCCAGTTTCGGCCTACTAGCTACATTTAAAGAGCCGAATCCGGGATGGAACGATGATATAGGCACTGTAATTCCGCGATTTGCAGGCAGCAACTTCAATCGGGTGCTCGGGTTCGACGGTAATATCGCCTTCCGCAGTAGTCAACATCAGTTGCAAATGATGTTCGCGAAAAGCTGGACGGACACCTTGAGCAACAAGAGTGAAGATATCACCTGGCGTGTAGAGCAGAAATGGCGCAACCGTTGGATGGATTATAATTTTTCCTACCTTGAAATCGGGGATAACTTCATCGCTCAATCCGGCTTTATCAGGCAGACTGACATCAGACGAGCGGTTATTCCGTGTCGTTCAATCCTTTCATTCGCAAATATGGGATCCGTAGCATTAAGTCCAGTATCCATGGGAATTATCTCACCAATAGAGGAGACAGCTTCTCCAATCCTGAAACCTGGCAGTTTAATCCGTCCGTTTTCTTTTCTCTGGAGAATGGCGTCGGTTTCAACATAAGCTGGACACGGAACTTCGACACGCTGAGCGGCACCTCCAACAGGCGGATCGCCGGCGTCCATTTTGCTCCGGGGCAGTATACCTATGATCAGGGAAGACTGTTCTTCTTTACGAACCGGGGCAAGAAGATATCAGGCCAAAGTAATATGAGTTTCGGCAAGTTCTACGGCGGCGATCTGATTTCTCTGTCCGGCGGGCTGTCCATCAAACCCAATCCGCGACTTGCTATTGAGCCGGGCCTTAACTGGAACCGTATTGAGCGGACCGACCTGACCACGCCGGTTGTTGTCGGTGAATATGACTACAATAACCGCCTCATCCCACGGATCCGAACCTCCTATTCTTTTACGCCGAACCTATCGTTCAACTCGTTCGTTCAGATCAATATTGATAAAAAGAGGCAACAGGATAGTTTCCATCTCAACACGGTCACCATGAACTTTCTGCTGGCCTACCGGTCGCCATTTGGTCATTCGTTCTTCCTGGCATTCAACCAATTTCATAATGATTCGCTGGATACCGGCCCCACCTTCGGGCCCTACGACCGGACGCCGCACCGACTAAGGGATCAGCAACTGGTAGCCAAGTTCTCGTATCTGCTTAATTTGTAAATGGATACAGGTCATATTCGGGGCTGTCTCGATGGAGACAGTCCAGGGCGTTCAACACCGGGTATGTAGCAGAATGCAGCCAGCTTGAGCGCTACGCTGTACGTTGGAAATCGCCTTGACAAGTTCAGGCTCTCAATCTATTATCTGTACTCCCTATAAAGATCCACCGGAATCATATTTTGTGTTGTAAAGACAGGCAGAAATTGTTCTATAGGGCTATCGGTACATACCCTGTTTAATTCCGAATATAAAATTTGATATTTGAGGAGGAAATTGATGACTACTGATCAGATGTCTGCGCGAGAAATTATGGATACGGTACACTCTCAAGGACGGACAGCTCTGACCCCGTCAGAGTGCCAGGCCATCTGTACCTGTTACGGCATTCCCGTCCCAAAGGAGGGAGTTGCGCATTCCGCCAATGAAGCCGTTCGTCTTGCTGAAACAATGGGTTATCCCGTGATACTCAAGATTGTTTCTCCAGACATATTACACAAAACAGACGCCGGTGGTGTTATTGCAGATCTCTCAGAAGCTGCTCAGGTGGAAGAGAGCTATGACACGATTATTGATAATGCACGTAATTACAAGGCGGATGCCCAGATCGTCGGTGTGCAGGTACAGCAAATGGTTCCCGCCGCTCAGGAAGTCATTATCGGTGGATTGACAGATCCGACCTTCGGCAAATTGGTGGCCTTCGGATTGGGAGGCGTCCTGGTCGAAGTGCTTAAGGACATCACCTTCAGACTAGCGCCGGTCAACCGTGACGAAGCGTACTCCATGCTCGACGGGATTAAGGCGGCCGAATTATTACACGGTGTTCGAGGAGGTGATCCCGTTGATCGGGACGCCCTGGCAGACATTATTCAGAAGGTATCACAACTACTCACCGATATTCCGGAAATCATGGAGATGGATTTAAATCCGGTCTTTGTGGGGACGGAAGGAGCGACCGCAGTAGATTGTCGTATCCTGGTCGATTTCACGGAAAAAGCGCCTGTTTTTCGGCCTTCACAGGATGAGATTTTGACGGCGATGAACCGCATCATGAAACCGGATGCCGTGGCCGTCATAGGCGCTTCTGCAGAAGAGGGAAAAATCGGGAATTCGGTGATGAAAAATCTTATCAATGGTGGGTATGAGGGTGAGATACTGCCCGTGAATCCAAAGGCGGATGAGATTCTTGGCCGGAAATGTTATCGCAGTGTGTTGGACATTCCTGGTAAGGTGGATATTGCGGTGTTCGCTATTCCTGCCAAATTTGTATTGCAAACGTTGGAGGATGTGGGTAAAAAGGGCGTTGCCGGGGCCATCATGATTCCTTCCGGCTTCGCAGAAATCGGGGAGACCGCCTTACAACAGGACATGGTAGAGATCGCCCGAAAACACAACATCCGAATCATGGGACCTAATATATACGGTTTTTACTATACTCCTCAGAACCTCTGCGCCACTTTTTGTACACCGTATGATTATAAAGGCGCCGCCGCCCTCTCTTCACAAAGTGGGGGTGTAGGCATGGCTATTATCGGCTTCAGCCGTACTGCGAAGATGGGAGTGTCTGCAATTGTCGGCCTGGGTAACAAATCGGATCTGGATGAAGATGATTTACTCACCTTTTTCGAGCAGGATGACAACACCCAGGTTATTGCGATGCACGTAGAAGACCTGAAAGACGGACGGACGTTTGCCGAAGTGGCGAGCCGGGTGTCTAAGAAAAAACCGGTGGTGGTACTCAAGGCGGGGCGTACACAGGCGGGCGCTCGGGCAGCAGCATCCCATACGGGGGCTTTGGCAGGTAATACCAAGGTCTACGAAGACATTCTACAGCAAAGTGGCGTTATTCAGGCCAGAAACCTCAATGACATGTTGCAGTTTGCCAGGGGACTTCCCGTCCTGCCCACGCCCAAAGGCGAAAATATCCTTGTTATTACCGGTGCCGGAGGCTCGGGCGTTTTACTGTCCGATGCCTGTGTGGAGCATGGCCTGAAGCTTATGCACATGCCCCAGGACCTCGACGCAGCATTCAGAGAATTCATCCCGCCTTTCGGAGCAGCGGGAAACCCGGTTGACATTACGGGGGGCGAACCGCCATCAACGTATCAAAACACCATAAAGCTTGGTTTGGAAGATGATCGCATTCATGCCCTCATCCTGGGGTACTGGCACACTATCATTACTCCCCCCATGGTCTTTGCCAGGTTAGCGGTTGAGACTATTGCTCAGGCAAAAGAGAAAGGAATTCATAAACCGATCGTCGCCTCACTGGTAGGTGATGTAGAAGTTGAGGAAGCCGCAGAATATCTCTATGATCACGGTATTGTGGCTTATCCCTATAGAATGGAATTACCGGTTGCTGTGCTTGGCGCCAAATATACGTGGGCACGCGGCGCCGGAGCCCTTTCATAAATACCACCGTCAAGAAGGAGGTACGCCCGTGGCAGACCAACAGATATCGGCGGTAAAGGATCAAGCCGAATTAGAACATTTAGAATTACCGAAAACAGATGTTCGCAGTTTGATTCGTCATTTTGGTCCTGGTATGGTTTTAATGATGACAGGTATCGGTACCAGTCACCTGGTAACCGCTCCTACGGCCGGGGGACGTTTTGCCTTCGCGTTGCTGTGGTGCCTTCCTCTGGCCTATATATTCAAATACTATGGCTTCGAGATGGCTTTTCGGTTCACCAATGCCACCGGGAAGAGTATCATGGAGGCCTACGGAACCGCCTGGAAAAAATGGCCCCTCTGGTATGTGCTGATCACCACCATTATACAATGTGCCATAGGTCAGGCAGGCAGGCTGGTCGCCTGTGCCGCCGTGTTGTATTATTTTTTCTCCGTTTTCCTGGGATGGGGCCTTCCCTTATGGTCCTATGGATTGGTTATGGGGATTATCTGTGTTACGATAATCCTGTCGGGCACCTACTCAACGGTTGAAACGGTGGCAAAAATTGCTTCGGGCATGCTCCTAGTCTCCACCGTGGCTGTGTATTTTATCAAACCGGCCCCAATGGCGGCCATGGCTCATTTCTTTATTTTCGAAATGCCGGAAGGATCCTGGTTGATTGTCGCCGCTTTTCTCGGGCTTCTTCCAACGGGTATGGATGTATCCCTGCAGGCATCTGAATGGGGGAAAGCCAAAAAGGTGGGGATGGGCAAGATCCGTTCGCAACTCGAAGACATGGGATTGGCAAAGAGCTTTGACCCCTTTACATCCAAAAAAGAGGATCTTACGGCCGACACCATCCACATACCGCCTCATGCGCTTGAGTACTGTCAAAGATGGTTCAAAATCGGCTTATGGGATTTTCGTTTTGGGCATGTGATTTCCTTTTTTATCGCATGTCTCTTTTTATTACTGGCAGCGGTATGGATGTATCCCAGTTCGGTATCGGGCCGGGGGGTGATGGGTGAGATCGCACAGATTTTCACTCAGAGTGTGGGGCCGTGGGCGATGGTGTTATTTATACTCGGCGCTTTTGCGGCCACATTTTCTACCGCCTTTAATTATTTTGACGGTTGGCCAAGGGTAGTCGGGGCCTGCTGTCGTAATTTATTCCGATCTACAGCAAGCCTGTCCGGTGTGGCCAGAGAAGATCTGACCGACGATCATCGCAGAACCTGGTATTCTGAATATAACATCTATCGAATGACGATGTTATTCTCCCTGATTACCGCCGTAGTGCTTATCGTTGGCGTCCCGCGCCCTGTGTACCTTGTTCTCGTCGCATCCGCACTGGCCTATTTTATCGCACCGGTCGTCTTTTTTTTAAATTATTACTATTGCGTGACTGTAATACCTAAAGAAGATACCACCTTCTATCCTTCATTATTCGCGCGTTGTTTCAGTTGGATAAGTATGGCCATTTTTACAGGCATGAGCACCCTGTTAATTCTGGTGCGGATATTTGATATTCAATTAAACTGAACCCGTTGAAAAGTATGCATAGGTTTTGAGCTGACTAACTGGAAATTATCCGGAGAAAAAAGAGGAATATAAAATGGCTGACACCGGCACAGAAATATTAACGGATGGCTTTCATCTAATCATCGATGCGCTCAAGCTAAACGATATTAACACAATCTACAATGTACCCGGCATCCCAATCACGGATTTGGGGCGATATATGCAGGCTGAAGGGATGCGCATTCTTTCGTTCAGGCACGAGCAAAATGCAGGTTATGCCGCCGCCATTGCAGGATTCCTGACGAAAAAGCCAGGCGTCTGTATGACCGTCTCAGCCCCAGGCTTTCTAAATGGTCTGACGGCTTTAGCCCATGCCACGACCAACTGCTTTCCAATGATTCTGATCAGTGGTTCGTCGGAGAGAGAAATTGTTGACCTTCAGCAAGGTGATTATGAAGAGATGGATCAGCTGGCCATTGCTAAACCACTTTGCAAGGCAGCTTACCGGATATTGTGTGCAGAAGACATTGGCATTGGGATAGCACGGGCCATCCGCTCAGCTGTTTCCGGCCGACCGGGAGGCGTCTATCTTGATCTTCCGGCAAAGCTCATTGGACAAACCATGGATGCTGAAGCCGGTGTAAAGTCGCTTGTTAAGGTCATCGATGCCGCGCCACGCCAGTTGCCGTCACCGGAATCTGTGGCGCGTGCAATGGATGTTATTAAAAGCGCCGCGCGTCCCTTGATAATCCTGGGCAAAGGTGCTGCCTATGCTCAGGCTGATGAGGATATCCGAGCCTTCGTCGAGAAGAGTGGCATCCCCTATTTGCCCATGAGTATGGCTAAGGGTTTACTGCCCGATACACATGCACAATCAGCAGGACCTGCGCGCTCGCTGGTACTGAAAGAAGCTGATGTGGTTGTAATGATTGGCGCCCGTCTCAACTGGCTGCTATCACACGGTAAGGGGAAGTCCTGGGGTGATAAACCCAAGAAGTTTGTACAGATTGATATTGAGCCTAAAGAAATAGACAGTAATGTCCAGATCGTGGCCCCCCTGGTCGGCGATATTGGCTCCTGTGTTTCTGCACTTCTTAAAAGCATGGGAGATAAGTGGCCTACTCCGCCTACTGACTGGACAGAGGCTGTCAGTTCGAAGAAAGAGGCCAATGTCAAACGAATGGCGCCAAAGTTGCAAAACAATAATATACCCATGGATTATCATGGCGCGCTGGGTGTACTTCGGACCATCGTTAAAGAGCGGCCGGATATAATCCTTGTTAATGAGGGCGCAAACACGCTCGATATTGCCCGCAGCGTCATCGACATGTACAAGCCGCGTAAACGGCTTGATGTAGGGACCTGGGGTGTCATGGGCATTGGAATGGGCCAAGCCATCGGAGCGACCGTTGAGACGGGTTGCCCTGTGCTTGCCATTGAAGGGGATAGTGCCTTTGGTTTCTCTGGTATGGAGGTAGAAACGATTTGTCGCTATAATTTGCCAATTTGTGTAGTCATCTTTAATAACGGCGGAATATACAGGGGGTCGGATGTGAATCCCACGGGCGGCTTAGACGTTGCGCCAACGGTTTTTGTCAAAGGTGCTCGCTACGACAAGATGATGGAAGCGTTCGGCGGTGTTGGGGTAAATGCTATATCACCCGACGCCCTTGCCCGTGCCGTAAACGAAGCCATGGATTCCGGGAAGCCGACGCTTGTTAATGCAGTGATTGACGAAAAAGCTGGTACTGAAAGTGGCCGAATTGGTAATCTCAACCCACAAAGTGTCATATCCAAAAAATGATTAAACAAAGGAAGGAATCAAACAGTTATGGCAAAGGCATTAGATGGTGTTCGCATTGTAGACATGACACACGTGCAATCAGGGCCTACTTGTACTCAGATACTGGCCTGGTTTGGCGCTGAGGTCATCAAAGTAGAATTCCCGGGTAGGGGCGATATCACCCGTCAGCAATTACGAGATATTCCAGATGTGGATAGCCTGTATTTCACCATGCTCAATTGTAACAAGAAGAGCATCACGCTCAATACCAAGACTGAGCAGGGAAAGAAAATATTTAAGCGCCTACTCGAAGTTTCCGATGTGATCTGTGAAAACTTTGCACCCGGTGCGCTGGCTCGGCAGGGGTTTCCGTGGGAGGTCATACATGAGATCAATCCTCGTCTTATATATGCGTCTATCAAAGGCTTTGGACTAGGAAAATTCGTCGATCTCAAAGTCTATGAAACCGTAGCTCAGGCTATGGGCGGTTCCATGAGCACAACCGGCTGGGAGGATGGACCGCCAACCAGTACCGGCGCCCAGATCGGAGATTCTGGTACGGGCATCCATACCGTAGCAGGCATTTTAGCCGCCTTGCTGCAAAGAGAAAAAACCGGAAAAGGACAGAAAGTGGAAGTGTCGATGCAGGCTGCTGTACTCAATCTGTGTCGTGTCAAACTCCGCGATCAGCAACGGCTGACCCATGGTCCCTTAAATGAATATCCCAATAAGACGTTCGGTGAAGCGGTACCGCGCTCTGGTAATGCGTCCGGCGGAGGACAACCCGGGGCAGCCCTGAAATGCGCCCCCGGCGGCCCCAACGATTACATCTATACGATCCTCCAACCCGTGGGTTGGGAGCCTTTGATGAAGCTTGTGGGCCGGGAAGAACTCATCGATCATCCTGATTTTTCGACGCCCCAAGCCAGGCTGTCCCGATTGGACGAGTGCTGGGCCGTCGTTGAAGCATGGACCAAAGACAGAACTAAACTGGACGTGATGGTGGCCTTTAATAAATTGAATGTCCCGTGCGGCCCTGTTATGAGTATGAAAGAAATATTGGAAGACGAATCTTTAGCGGCGCAGGGAACAGTCGTTGAAGTAGATCATCCTGATCGTGGGACCTTTAAAACGGTCGGCAATCCAATCAAGCTTTCCGAATCGTCGGTGGAGATCGAAACCTCACCCGGACTTGGGGAGCATACGGAAGAAATCCTTAAGGATCTCCTTGGATACGACGATGAGGCTGTCGACAAGGCTCGGGATGAAGGGGCCATCTGACAGAGCAGCTATGTCACAACTCGACAGTTCTGGATAAGAGGCCTGGAGTAATCGTCGAACACCGATTATCCATTACGCATGAGGAACCAGGCGTTCAAAGGGCCGAAGCGGTTGACCGCCTCGATGTTTCTTATCTGCACCGCCGACCGCGTTCCGGCTCTCTTTACGATCTGTTTCACCCCTGTCCACAGAATACCGTCCCGTTGGCCGGTCGCCTTTAAGGGTAACCCGTTCCATCCGACGACGTTGCGGATAGTAGTCATGGACGGCGTAATGCTGGACGGAGCGGTTGTCCCAGAAAACTAATGTATGGGGTTGCCACCGAACTCGGAACTGGTATTCGGGGATATGTGCTTGTTGAAATAAAAGATCTAATATCGCCTGACTTTCCTGCTCCTTCATCCCTTTGATGGCGATGGTGAAATTGGGGTTGACAAAGAGCGCTTTTTTACCCGTGACCGGATGGATACGAACGACAGGATGAGTTGGATTAGGATACAGATCTTCCATGCGACGGCGTTTCTTTCAAATCCACACCACGAATCTCAGCCCCCAGATTTGCCCCTGACTGTATGACTTCCATTTTGATCCCCCCCGATTGACTCATTACTCAGACTCCAAACCATCTATAAATAACAAAAAGATGATACTATGCGCAATCATCATCTTAACAAATGATTTCTGAAATTCAGGATTTCAGATAGGCCAGATCAATTTCCAATCCACCGCCCGGAAACAGTCTAACATCCATATTTCACGGACTGTTCATACGGTAGCAACATCCTGATAAATTGAAATTTACCTTGCGCATGCAGATATTGCCGCATATCATCTTACTCATAAAGATCCCACCTGAAATAGCATGGATAAGCTTGGTCTAAGCATGGACTTTGAAGAGCTAAATCCAGTGTCCACCGGGGGTCAATAGGCAAATGACTCGTTACCGATATGATAATATGCTCCCCTCCAGTTTAGAACAGGACACAGAGAGAAAAGCGGACCTGTTAAAAAATGTGACGTTATTCGCTGGATTAGACGCCGTTGAAATCCAGGCGCTGGCGGAGGTGGCGATGGTACGACACGTGCCGTCAGATGCGATTATTCTACTGGCGGAAGAAGAAGGCGATACGCTGTTTGTGATTGTCAACGGTCGCGTCAAGGTGACGGTCATGAGCGAAGACGGCCGAGAAGTTATCCTGTCCATACTTAAAGATGGGGATATCTTTGGCGAGATGTCCCTTCTAGATGGTAAACCGAGGTCTGCGTCGGTCATTTCCACAGCCAAGACTGAGTTGATTCTGCTGAGGCGGCCTGATTTTTTGAGTCGCCTCAGCCGCTTTCCGGAGATGGCCTCCAAGATGCTGGCCACCCTGGCGGAACGGTTGCGCCGGACCAATCGGCAGGTCGAAAGCCTGGCGTTGTTGAATGTGTACGGCCGGATTGCCGGCACGCTCCTGCAACTGGCAGATGATCAGGGGGAAAGCAGCGATCAGGGTCTCACCATCGCCGAACGACCTATACACCAGGAAATTGCAAATATGGCTGGTACGACCAGAGAAACTGTCTCACGTGTACTCAATGATCTGGAACGGCGGGGCTATCTCGCCCGAGATGGTCGAAGCATTATCATTCAAGATCCGAACCGTTTACGAGATGATTTCTTTCATTTAGGAACAACCGTTGTCAAATAAAAGAGACGTCAAGCATGCCTCTGACAGAGTCTGAGATCCATCAATTCCAGAAATCAGGTTACGTGGTTAAAGCCGGGGTTTTTACGGCCACGGATTTACAACCCTTTAAAAAACGAATCAGCCAGATCGTCGACGAGGAAGTAAAAGGGCATTTCGAAAAAAAGCACATCACCAATCTATATGAAGAAGATGGGTTTGAAACACGATTGGCCAGGATATACGCTGAGTCCAATGAGACGGGTCAGGCCATTGCCGGTACAATCATGGGTAAAGGCGGGGGCGGATTCAGCGACCATGAAATCCTCGATATACTGCGTCACCCGCCCCTCGTGGATTGTGTCTCTGACCTGGTAGGACAGGATGTGGTTGGATCATCTGTTTATCGCATTCGAATTAAATTGCCCCATTATTCGCCTGGAGAAGTGCCCTGGCATCAGGATTCAGGTTATTTCCTGGCCCACTGCGACAAACAACTCATTGTAACCTGCTGGATTCCTCTGGTGGATGCCACGATCGGAAATGGCTGTTTATATGTCTTGCCGGAGGCCCACCAGCATGGGATCCATCGGCATTATACCGGCGGTCATGCCGGCTTTCTTGAAATTCCCGATGATGAGTTGTTGCCCAGGGACCCTGTTCCCGTTGAAATGAAACAGGGGGATGTACTCTTTCTCACCAACCTGACCCCGCATGCATCGTTCAAAAATAATTCCGAAATCGTCCGTTGGAGTATCGACCTTCGATATCAGTCCATGGACGTACCGAATAATGTAAATGAAGACCCGGCGACCTATGTCCCTGAACGGGATACGGTCACGATGGCCTGCTATCCCAGCGAGGCTGATTTCATCATTCGAGATAATTCGGACCCCGAACGCGAAATCAACACCCCGGGAGCTTTTAAAAAAATACGTGAACGATATGAACAGATGAGACCGCATAATCCCGGTAGGGGTTGGACCCGTCTCTCTGACAGAACGTAGCGAAACTACGAAGCTACGAAGCTTCGAATCAAAACAGACCGTTTAGCGATTCGTGGCTTCGTAGTTTTGCGATACAGTAGGGAAATCTGCATGACGCCGGTCATCTCCAATTACATGAAAGCGCCTTTTACCGTACCCAATGGGCTCCACGCTACGGATAAAGGTCTGTGGATCGTAGATCAATTGACAGATCGTATGGCACTTGTCGCCCTCGAAGAACCCCATGAGTATGGTGTATCACGCATTCTGCACGAAATTCCTACCGAATCATCCACCACGAGCGGGGTGTCCTATGGTGAAGGAGCCATATGGCTGGGAGCCAATGGACCTGGGGATAGATGGCGCTATCCGCGTAAAACGGATGCTTTGTCAGGAACCGGAGAAATTTTAAAGGTCAATCCCCAAACAGGTGAGACACTTGCCCGTCATCCACTGCCCGGCGACGGAGGCACCCACGGTCTGGCATACGATCACGTGGAAACCGGCGCCATCTGGCTCAGTACGCTGCATGATAAAACGCTGACGGAAGTCCATACCTCGGACTGGTCTATAAAGAAAGTGATTCCCCTGCCGTATGACGGCGGGCATGGCATGGTTCGATCCGAAGATGATGCCCTCTGGATGGTATTCAAACAGAGTCGCATTATTGCAAAACTCTCTATTCGTGATGGGGCTGTGCTTGATGAGATTCAGATCGGTCCTGAACATCCGGAACCGCATGGGCTGACACGGGTTGGTAATGATCTTCTGTATTGTGATGCGATGACGGCCTGGATCGTCCGTATTAAAGGCGTATTCGAGTAAAAACGTAGGAAAAATAAAAAACGGGGCAATGAGCCCCCGTTTTTTATTTGTGTTCGGATAACAGCTATACTCACCTGCCCGCTCTCCCCTACCCCAAAGCACCTGAGTAATAAATTTTTTCACCGAGATCCGTCCAACCACCAACCTTTTTTCTGAAAGCAGCAAAGGATTCGTACACCTTTTTGCTGGGGGCATCTGTTTCAATCAGTTCTTCAATGACTTCAGTGGAATACCCTCGCAGCGTGGTCAGTACGCTGTCGGGGAACCTGCGAAGCTTTACATTCTCTTCGTTCACCAACTTCTGAAGATATTCATTATTCTTCGCATCAAACTCGGATAACACCCAATGTGTCGATCGGGCAGCAGCCGTTCGAATGATATTCTGCAGATACGTCGGTAATCCGTCAAAAGCACTTTTATTGATCATGAGTTCCGTGACAGTGGCTGGTTCATGCCATCCCGGATAATAGTAATAATCGGCTGCTTTATAAAAGCCCATCAGGTGATCATGATAGGGGCCTATCCACTCAGTTGCATCAATCACGCCGCGTTCCAGATTGGTATAAATTTCACCCAATGGCGAAAGGATCGCCGAGCCCCCCGCCTTTGAAATCACCTTTCCGCCCAACCCCGGGATGCGCATCTTCAAACCCTGGATATCTTCGGCCGTATTGATTTCCTTATTAAACCATCCACCCATCTGAAACCCCGTATTACCCACCGGCATCGGTACCAAATTAAATGGGGCATATAATTCTTCCCACAACTCCAGGCCGCCCCCACTATAAATCCAGGCCATCATCTGCTGGGCATTCATGCCGAAGGGTACCGAGGAGAAAAACTGGGTAGCTGCGGCCTTACCCGCCCAATAGTAGGATGCGCCATGGCCCATCTCGGCTGTGCCCTGACTGACCGCTTCAAAGCCTTCCAACGCAGGGATTAATTCCCCTCCCGCATACACTGTGATTTTCATTCGACCTTCCGACATTTCTTCGATCCACTGGGAGACCAGATTGGCGCTTTCCTGTAAAATCGGCAGGCCCGGGGTCCAGGTTGTCACCATCCTCCATTCATACGTTCTATCTGATCGTGCCGAAGGGCGGCTGTTCTGCTGACCTGAACCGCACCCGGTTGCCAGAGCCGCCCCGCCTACCAGTGTCGCTGCTGATGTTTTTTTCAAAAAGTCACGCCGTTTCATCTTTTCCATCTAACCCTCCACCGAAATGAATACCACATTGTATACTGCATGGCCTGCTGACTGATACCATGATGTCCTATATGCTTTAGGGAATCTCCTCAAATATTTATAAATTCCAACCAGACCGCAAGAAAATTATGAGTATCCCTATGATTGGAAATATGCTTCATGGGATATCAATCACAGCGTGTCAATAAAAAGACTGCTCACCGATTCTCCATTATGTATCCGTCGGATGACCTCTGCCAGCAGCGGTGCAACGGAAAGCACCGTCATATGCGGCAACATTTTTTCTTCAGGAATAGGCACCGTATTCGTGGTTACAATTTCGTTAATGTCCGGATGGGCCCTGAACCGTTCAATGGATTTACCGCTGAACACACCATGAGTACAAGTCACGGCAATATCTTTAACATGTCTCTCCTTCAGGCACTCGATCAATTCGATAATGCTGCCGCCGGTAGCGATCTCATCATCCATAATAATCACATCCTTGCCCTCTACATCGCCGACAATCATATCGATAATCACTTTTTCGTCCGACACCCGTTGTTTTGTCCCGGCAGCCACCGGCACCCCCAGGAGACGCGCAAAACGTGTGGCGTCTTTTGCATTACCCAGGTCAGGCGAGACAACGACGGTATTACTTAAATCCCAACCCTTGAAATGCGGCTCCAGAACCTTGATGGCATTTTAGTGATCTACAGGTATACTGTAAAAACCATGAACCTGTGGACTATGCAACTGCAATGTGAGGATACGGTCAGCCCCGGCCGTACCGAGCAGATCAGCCACCAGGCGACCTGCGATGGAAATACGAGGCGCGTCTTTCTTGTCCGACCTTGAGAAAAAATGGGGAATGACTGCGGTAGCCCTTGCCGCAGAGGCGCCTCGGGCGGTATCCAGCATCAGGAGCAATTCCATCAGGTTTTCCTGTACCGGCGGACCAAGCGGCTGAATGATATATACATCACATTATCGGCAGTTGGCTTCAAGTTTTGTTTGCAGACAATCGTTGCTGAATCGCTCCGTAACACTGGAACTTAACGGAACATTTAAATGGTCACATACTTCTTCTGCCAGGGCTTGATGGGCAGTCCCACGGAAAATGACAATGCTGTTCATACATCACCTTTCACAAAATCTCATTTTATGGGCATCTCTTCAGTCCGACTGTTCTTCTTTTTCATCGACGGCAGGCAATAGGACCGTAAAGGTGGTCCCATGATCGATTTCACAACTTACCAGTATATTCCCTCGGTGCCGCTCAATAATAGTTCGACAGATAGAAAGGCCCAGGCCTGTCCCCTTGTCCACAGGTTTGGTGGTGAAAAACGGATTGAATATATTGGTGATCACCTCATCGGGAATTCCCGAACCGTCGTCCGTAAACTGTATAGATACGAACGGGCTATCGTCTCGAAGAAATGGTTCTACCTCTTCTTCACTGAGCGCACTGTGTTGATGTACCTCTTTCATTTCTCGACGAACATCTTGTGAATTACATCGTTTTGTCTTAATCCGAACGGTCCCTTTGTTGGTCAAGGCGTCTGCGGCATTGGTTAATATATTGGTGAATATCTGCTGGATCAGCTGGGCGCTGCCCGATACAGGGGGTAAATCGGAGGCCAGATCCTGTGCGTCTATTTTTATATTTTTCCTTAAAATACTACCAAGAAAAATAACCAGTTGAGTAATCAACTCATTAACCTGAACAGCGCCGAAAGGAGTCACCTGACTTTTGGAAAAATTTAAAATATCCTGCATCAGCTGATTCATGGAATCCGCTTGCTGCCGGGCAATATTCAGATATTTATTCCCATCATCGGGCATTTGGTCCTTCATCATCAAGGTCAAGTCCATATACCCGATAAGGATCATCAGCGGATTGTTCAGCTCGTGGACGATGCTGGCAGCTAATTGCCCCATTGCAGCCAGGCGTTCTGAGTGGATAAGCTGGTCACGTGTCGCTTCCAGTTGATTATACGCCCGACCCAGTTCCTCTACATTTCTTTCCAAATCCTTATTGCGGGATCGTAACTGGGCATACGACACGTCCGTCTCGTTCTTCAGGAGTATAAATTGGTTGTAGACCACCTCAAGATCGTCCAGAAGATGCGCATTTTCTTCTACTAACAGGGCAGGATCATCAGTCCTTTGATATGACGTCAAAATGATGCTGCTTTAAAATGATATTCACCCGTCCGGAAGGGAAAGATGTTCTCAACCCATTTGAAGGCTTGCCGAAGTAAGTACAGGGTATACACATCGCTGTGCTGATCAGTGTTGAAACAGGACGAAAACATTGATCAATCAAGACGGAGAAACAATAGATGTCAAGGAATAATATGGGTCGGACAGGTTATAATGACCGTGCCAATATAATGACCTGCTTTGAAACGATAACTTCTTGTAATGTAGATATTAAGCTTTCTAAATATAAGATATACGGTCCCATAGGTAATCGATGTCCCTGATCATCTCTGCCATACCAGAATAAGGTGTGCCGACTACCGATAGGCGCTTGATTCGCCAGCGTTCTTACAGACCGTCCTTCAATATCAAAAAGGACAGCGTGAAGGACGCCATGGGCAGCCGGCAATTGAACCGTAATGAGGCATGCATCATTCTGTCCGTCTCCATCTGGTGAAAAGGGATTGGGATGGATATCGACATGTAGCCGTTGTGGGATGTGTTGAGAAAATAAGGTGTTTTTCTCCCCCGGTGTCCCGCCATGTATCGCGGCGGATGGTCCCCAGGTTACCTCATCAATCGGTTTAAAATTCACCCTTTCAGCAGATCGGCCGGCATCGGGACTCCAATCCGGCCTGTATTCAATGGAATGGATCAAACGATCTGTTAAATCATAAAGTCCAAGGGTTGCGCCGCTGTTGCGTAATCTGTGCCAACCATCAACAGGTTGAAGTACGATACCGGTAAAGGCAGGATAGGTCTCTTTAAATGTCAAACTGTCATCCGTTAAAATGAAGTAGGCCCGATCGGGTATATCCAGAGGGACGTGCCAGAGGGTTCTGGCTTTCCCATCCTTGTCCATCCTCATGGTCCACCCATGTATATCAATGGGCCGATCACTACGGTTATATAATTCCAACCACTCCGCTCCCTCAGATCCCGGATTAAACATGATTTCGTTCATGATGAGACTATGATCGGGAAATGGAATGGGGATCGTAAGGGTAATCGTATCATGAATCGCGGACTGAAATCCGTTGATACTTGCAACAATGGACACCGTGTGATTTCCCCCGTACAAGGGTTCCCAGAAAATGTGACTGAATGTAAAAGCGCCGGGGGCCAGATGAATGGATCCATGATATGTGACCTGCCTCTCTGAATAGTCATTCAAAAGCAGATATATTCTGATGAAATCGATCTCCATCAAACCGGTGTTGTGTATTTGCAGGGCGATGGAAACTGTCTGACCGATGTCTGGCATGAGAGAGAAAAGTGTTGTGGTATCAGCCGAAATATAAAATCCATACGGAGCCGGCACCGTACTGTTTTCAAACCCCGGCGTAGACCCGGAAATATGTTCCGAAGGCGCCCGGTTGGACTCGCTATCTTCGATCATGACCTCCTTTTTTTCCCAGGAGATGCCGTTTCCACCGGCAGACCTCTGCCAGTTGAAGGTATCCATCCGGCGTCCATTGAACTCCAGATAAATGACATCCCCACTGTTACCCAATCCATTTCCCAGCGTCTGGTCTCCCTGTATCGTCAGCATGATAAACTTATTTTGATCTGTGTATGCTTCAATAATATGATTATAGGTACCGGTATAGCCAGGATCAACGATCAGCGCATATTGACCCGGATATATCACGGTGCCTGGAGCACCTGAATCGAATGTATCGGTATAGTCGATAAGGACATCGTTATGATCTTTCAGATCCCCTAATATCCACCCCGAAAGGTCTGCTGAGTCCACACCGGCATTATACAATTCGACAAATTCACCAGTGGATTCCAAAAAAGGATCAGCCATCACCTCATTGATAACAATTTCGGCAGGCATGGCTATCCTGGGAGATAGCGTCAGATAGAGAACGATGGCAAGCAGTGAAAAATGTTGTGTAAACATTTTATAGAAATAACCCGGTGTGGCGTTTTTATGGAATTTACCGATGCTACGCACTACTAGTCACTATTCTATATCAGTCGAAAATCAGACGATAATCTCGTATATGATTTTCATTGACACTATACCTGGCATCGGCTACCATCGAAGAGGTTAGTACAGCACAGGTTAAATTGGCGGCAAGGAGATGAGCATGTCGGATTCGGACATTACTATAAGAAGGACACCTCTATATAACAACCATGTTGTGGCAGGCGCACGAATCGTCCCTTTCAGTGGCTGGGACATGCCTGTTCAATATGAAGGCATTCTGGCCGAACACCATACGGTTCGGAACGCAGCCGGCTTGTTCGATGTCTCCCACATGGGACGGGTGGAAATACGGGGGCCGGATGCCGTGCAGTTTGTCAATCATATTACGGTCAATGACGTGAATCGGCTCACCCCGTTTAAATCCCAATATACGATGGCCTGTTATGAACACGGTGGCATTATCGACGATTTTCTGGTCTATCGTTGCCCGGACCGGATACTGATTATACCTAATGCCGGAAATCGATCCAAAGACCTGGCCTGGTTCCGACAGCATGCAGATGATTTCAACGTGGAGATACTGGATCTGAGTGAGGTGTCAATTCTTCTCGCTTTGCAAGGTCCGCTTGCGGAAGCTATATTAAACCCGTTGACAGACGCTTCTCTGGATGAATTATCTTTTCAACATTTTATTGAAACTCGCATCAACGGTATCTGGGCGCGGGTTTTCAGAACGGGGTATACCGGTGAGGACGGCTTTGAAATCTGGGCACCTGCAGAATACGCCGAGGAAATATGGAATTTACTGATATCCGCCGGTGCGGATCATGGATTGAGACCTTGCGGTCTGGGCGCCCGCGACACGTTGCGCCTGGAAGCAGGACTCGCTCTATACGGTCATGAAATTGACGAAAACACCAATCCGCTGGAAGCAGGATTAGGCTGGGTAACCCGGTTAAAGAAACCCTCGTTTATTGGTAAAGAGCGTCTCGTGCAAATCCGTCGTAACGGTTTAGAGAGAAAGTTAGTTGGGTTTAAGCTGTTAGAACGGGGGATACCACGGGAAGGATATGGGATTTATCATCAAGATGAACATGTGGGGGCGGTCGTAAGTGGGACCATGGCGCCGACCCTGGGTTATGGCATCGGCACCGGCTATGTCCCGGTTCCCCTATCGGATCCATGCACAAATTTAAGCATAGAGATACGAGGAAAACATATTCCCGCTGAAGTGGTTAAACTCCCCTTTTATAAAGGCAGCAGGAAGAAATAAAATTGTTGATCTGTTAATTCAGTGATTGTCTGATTGAAAACCAAGATCAATAAATTCAATGTGTCTGTGCAAACCAACCAATCAACCAATCAATCAACCAATCAACCCTTTCAATACGCCTGTGCAAAAACGACCCGTCTGTCCGCGGGTTCACCGCAGTAAATACAGACACCTTCTTCCTTCTCCCATGCCATGGGGATACATCGGATCGTATTTTTTGTCTCATCCTTAATCTTCGTCTCGCACGCGGCATTACCGCACCAGTGAGCCTGTATGAAACCACCGGCCTCTTCTACGGACGCCTTGAAGACCTCATAGTCCTCTATTTTCCGGGAGTGTTCTGCCTGGAAATTTAGCGCCCGGTTGAACATATCATGGTGTATGGTCTCGAGCAGGCCTGCAATTTTCACCCCCAGTTGGTCGAAGGGAATCGTCTGTTTCTCACCGGTATCACGGCGTACGATCATAGCCTGACCGGAAGCGATATCACGGGGGCCCAATTCAATCCGTATAGGAACCCCCTTCAACTCCCATTCCGTGAATTTCCATCCTAATCTATATTGGTCCCGATCATCGACCTTTACCCGGATGTCTTTCAGATCATCAATCAATGTATCAATGACGGCATTAACGGCGAAGATCTCCTCGTCTGTCCGGGTGATCGGAATCACAACCACTTGATGCGGGGCCAGTCGGGGCGGTAACACCAGCCCCCTATCATCTCCATGAGCCATAATAATGGCGCCGACCGTCCGTGTACTCATCCCCCAACTGGTCTGATACACAAATTCCCGGGATCCGTCTTTCGTTTGAAAATCGATGTCAAATGCTTTGGAAAAGTTCTGGCCCAGATTGTGAGAGGTGCCCATCTGCAGGGCTTTGCCGTCTTTCATCATCCCCTCGATCGCATAGGTCTGCACAGCGCCGGGGAATTTCTCCGCCTCGGATTTGGGACCGGGAATTACCGGAATAGCCATATAATCTTCGGAAAATGACCGATAGACCTCCAGCATGTGCAAGGTCTCTTCTTCCGCCTCTTTAGCTGTGGCATGCGCCGTATGCCCTTCCTGCCAAAGAAACTCTGTCGTTCTTAAGAAAGCCCGCGGCCTCAATTCCCATCGAAACACATTGGCCCATTGGTTGATTAAAATCGGGAGATCCCGATAGGACTGTATCCATTTCGCATACATGTACCCAATGACGGTTTCCGACGTCGGACGCACCATCAGATTTTCTTCCAGCTTTTTCCCGCCGCCATGGGTAACCACTGCACATTCCGGAGAAAATCCTTCCACATGCTCGGCCTCTTTTTCAAAGAAACTCTCCGGGATCAGCAATGGGAAATACGCATTCACATGCCCGGTATCTTTGAACATCCGGTCAAGCTGGGCAACCATATTTTCCCATAACGCAAAACCGTACGGCCTGATTACCATACAACCGCGTGTGGGCGCATTGTCCGCCAGTTCTGCCTTAGAAATCAACTCGTTATACCATGCTGAAAAGTCGTCACTCTGTCTGGTCAATCCTTTTGCCATGAAACGCTCCAGGTAAAGTTCCGAGTTCCGTGCCGGACATTTATCATACTAACACTCGAAATTCGGAACTCAGAACTGTTTTTAACTCGATTCCACTGTTTCATCAGATGTGACGGCGAGATAGAACCGTCCGATTTTTATATCGAACAGGTTGCCCTTGTCGTCCTGCATCTCGTATGATCCTTCCATCGTACCCCAATCCGTATCAATCGGGCACAAACTTTCGTATTCGTGTGACTCTCCAGGATCAAGCTCCGGTTGAAAACCGACCACCCCTGAGCCTTTTACTTCACTTCGTTGTCCATCGGCATTAATGATGATCCAATGCCGACGGACAAGTTTTACCCAATGATCGCTGTTATTGGTTATCGTGATCCGATAGGAGAAAACAAATCTATTTTCCTCAGAATCAGAATGATCGGGTAAATATCTGGGCAAAACATGAATTCGAATGCAATGCGTTGTGGTATCGGATTCCAGTGAACTGGACATCATGTTCTCCATTCTTTTAATATCGAAATATGACACACGGTTGTAACGGATACCGACCAGCGCGTGCACCATATATCGCCAGACCATTCGAGTTTTGTGACGAGGAAGACACTTCGAATCGAAGTGTAAATTGGTCTTTCACCTTTTGCATGACCTTTACAAGAGCTTCATCATCAATAATAACACGGACCAACTCACCATATCGACCGGATACGCCATGAATATATGAGAGCGCTCCCCGGCAATCAGACGGGGCATCGGCCAGGGTCACCTCCCCCATCAGCACATCGTTGATCCAGATAGACAGATCCGTGGGAAAGCCCGGCAGCTCCGTCTGCGGCGTTTCTTCACGACCGGCGGACAATTCGGCCCAGATTTCCAACACCTGACAGCGGCCTGTATCGAACCCATCCGGCAGGACGATATTGTATGAGAACCGGCCGCTGCCCGAACCAATTATCACATCGCCGTCTTCCCGAACCCCCTCACTCCAAACAGCCGTATTACGTGTAAGTAGCTCGTATCTTATCGTTAGGAAGTGCGGTTGCAGATCAACGCCCGGCAAGGGACCGTCATACACTTCGATATGAATAAAATTCCTCGCCAGGACCGAACCGAGGTGATCTTCAACCCAGATATGCAGGGTACACATTTTATGGCCGGCCGGCAGGGAGACATCTATAGTCTGGACTTTATTAACCCGATATCGGACCCAAGGTATCTGGGCATGGCCTTCGTCTGATCCAGTGTAGTCTTCTCCCCATGGGCCCACCCCATCAAGACGCCACCGCAGCACAGCCGAGGGGATGTCTTGATGAGAAAAATGGCTGGTCAACACATCCGCCTGAAAATGATCCCCCCCCGACAATACCTGGCCAGGAGGAGCGTCGATCAGAACTACATCGGGCGCATTGATCATCCGGTAATCGTATCCAAAAGCTTTGACCGAACGGTCATAGTTCATGAAACCGTTATGTTCCCACTCAATATCCTGTAACTCTGTATATATATAACCGCATATTTTTTCATGCAACCTGAGTTCATTGGTCAGGTATTTAAAACACCAGGAGATATCCTTATCCCCGGCGCCTGCACCGATTCCGCCGTATTCGCTATTCATAAGCGGTTCGTCGCCCTGTTTATTTTCTCCTGTATAGTTGAAAGAAGAACCGGGATAGGTCTGGTCAACCACGTGTTGTATATGTTCTTTAGCCTTCGTATAATCATTGATATAAAAATGCCAGCTATTTATCTGCGTCTCAACGTGGTCGTATAAGCAGGGAGAATTATCTTCCACCAGACGTGTCGCATCCAGCGACCGGGTAAGACGGTACATTTTCCGTACCCATTCCTGACGGTCAGGCATCTGTTTATATTGATCGCCTCCCAATCCCCAGGTCTCATTAAAACAACACCAGGATATGATAGAAGGATGATTATAATCTCGTTCGATGGCGGCGCGCATGGTTGCTTCCCATCTCTCCTGCGCTTCGGCCCCGTATCCGGGATGATCGAAATTAGGGATATCACACATCAACAGCACGCCCATCCGATCCGCCCAATACAAAAAGCGCGGCTCTTCGATCTTGATGTGAAGGCGTAAGAAATTAAATCCGAAATCAAGGGTACGCTGTAAATCTTTCTGAATCGATTCATCCGATGGAAAAGTATAAATCCCCCACGGGTTGAATGATTGATTCAAGGCGCCACACAGATAGATAGGTTTGTTATTCAGAAAAATATACCTGGTGTCCGTACCAGGGAGAACATCTACAGAGACCTTGCGCATCCCGAAATAGGTCCGCATCCGATCAACCGTCTTCCCATCGACGATAAGTTCAACGGCCACTTCATACAGATGAGGCGTCTCAGGTGACCAACAGATCGGATCTGGGATGGATAGCTCAAACGGCGTCTCATTAGAAACGCCATCGGTCTGAAACTCAGATCCATCCGGCGCCGTAGTGACGATATGTATTTGCGCCTGGTCCGTATGATCAGCATCGACATCAAAAATGGCTTTGCCGGTATCAATATCCGGGGTAATGTGCACGCGTCTGATATATTGGAGTGGTCTGGGCTCAAGGTAAACGGTCTGCCATAGTCCACTCGTCCGGGCATACCAGTTGATCTGCTTTCCTCCGGGTTGGGCCCGGTGATCATTGGGGTCATAGACACGAACGACGATATGCGCCGTTTCACTGGACGTACAAAATGCTGTCACATCAAACGAGAACGCATCATACCCGCCCTCGTGCGTCCCGGCAAATCGCCCGTTAACCCAAACCCTGGTTTCCCAGTCGGAAGCACAGAAATGTAAGATCACCTGCTTCGAGGTCCAATGCGTCGGGATATCAACCAGGGTGCCATACCAGCCGATTTCATATCGTTCCTGATCCCTGTAATTGGCATGATTCACCTTTTCTGGTTGACGAAAAGCATGCTTGCTGAACCAGTTGTCGTTGGAGGCCAGATGCCCTTCATCCCAGGCCAGATGCGATTCCCACGCAAACGGCACGACGATAGATTGCGTTAAACGGTCGTCGTTTTTATACCAACCCTGGTCTAAACCGATATTATCCGGGTCGAATTCAAAATCCCAGAGACCGTTTAAATTAATCCAATCTAGGCCTTCGACCTTGCCTCGCTGAAAATCCGGACGAGGATATTCAGGACGAGGCACGTCATGTCTACTCAGGTCCAAATCTGACGACGACCAGTCTGACGTCATGATATCTCCCCAATATACACTTCAGAATAACAGAAGTCCGGGGACTTAAAAAGGCATACAGATAAGGTAAGGGGCTTCGGGCAGTTCACTGTGGCGCCAATTGTTGAGAGGTCATGATGGACATGACGTTTTAGAGGTGGACGGTAGCATGGTCGTACTATAACCACCGAATTCCAAATTAACAACTTTTGCAGTGACGGCATATCTCAAATTGCCGGGGTAAAGAACCAAGATAGACGAAGGAGATCAGCCTGTAAAGATAAATCACTTGGAGGTGGTTTCAGGTAGCAGATTACGAATGTATCTCTCCCTACCACCTGCTACCGGCCACCCGCAACCTGCTACCCGTTCCATATAATTATCAGATCATAACCATACAATAATCAGGTCATTGATTCGGGTAAAAACACTTGACAGAATGGGAATATCGGTCTACTGTATACGCACGATAAGAGGGTGTCTGGAACAGATTATCACAGAGGAGTTGGGCATGCAGAATAAGGGTCCGGAAGAGACTGTCGCCGGTCTGGAAGGGATTGTTGCCGCCAGAACATCGATTTGCTACATCGATGGGCAAGAGGGGCGGATGATATATGGCGGATATGATATTCATGATCTGGCCGCTCATTCGAACTTTGAAGAGACAGCCTTCCTTCTGTGGCATGGCGCTTTGCCTTCACAACCTCAACTGGATGCCCTGAATGAGGACCTGATCGCCCACAGAAAACTGCCGGGCAAAGTCCTGTCGCTGTTACGCTCGTTTGCCGCCGACGCCATGCCCATGGACGCCTTACGCACCGCCGTCTCCGCGCTGGCACTCTATGATGAGGATCTGACCGACAATTCACACGAAGCGAATCTGCGCAAGGCCGTTCGGCTGACCGCCCAATTGGCCACGGTCAGCACCGCGTATTACCGACTTAAAGCTAATAAAGAACTGATCAATCCCAATCCCAAGCTCAGTCATGCGGCAAATTTTCTATATATGTTAACCGGGGATACACCGGATCCTCTGTGGGCACGGGCTTTCGATATTGCCTTGATATTACATGCAGACCATGAACTGAATGCCTCCACCTTCTCGGCCAGAGTGACCGCCGCCACCCTGTCGGATATGCACTCCGCCATTACCTCCGCTATCGGTACGCTCAAAGGCCCATTACATGGTGGCGCGAATCAGGACGTGATGAACATGCTGATGGAAATCGGGGATATTGAACATACGGAAGACCATGTGAAAGAAAAACTGGCGGCCAAAGTCAAAATTCCTGGATTCGGTCATCGTGTATACAAAACCGAAGATCCCCGTGCTACCCACCTTCGGCGATTATCCAGAGAACTCGGTGAAAAAGCCGGTAATATGAAATGGTTTGATATGTCCAGCCGCATCGAGACGATTATGATGGACGAAAAACAGATCGCCTGCAATGTTGATTTTTATTCCGCGTCCGTCTACCATACCATGGGCATCCCCATCGAATTGTTCACGCTCATCTTCGCCTGCAGCCGAATCTCCGGCTGGACCGCCCATCTACTGGAACAATATGCGGACAACCGCCTTATTCGACCGGTTGGTGAGTACATCGGTACGACAAACGAGTCTTATGTACCGATAGAAAATCGGAATTAAGTGGAACGTCGTCACAGAAATCGCGTCTAAAATGATGCATACCCAATGGTGATGAGGCCGTATCAGAGAAACATCCTTCACCCTGTATCCTGGACTCTGATCCGCTCATCTTTGCCTTGTCATACCAATTGCCAAATTAAAGACTTTATATGAATGTTCATAGTACACGACAAAAATTAGAAAAGACCTATAATTGTCATCCCGAGCGTAGTCGAGGGATCTACTATGAGGCGGCTATGAAGTAGATCTCTCCGCTCGGTGCGCTCGCTCGAGATGACAAATCAGTATTTTGTCGTGTACGTATGATGAATGTTTATAATTGACTGGAAATTATAAGGTTTTCATTCATAAATCACAATTCATAAATCAACAATTGGTATAATATCCCCGACATAGATCGTTCCTCAGAGGTCGGTCATTTTGAGCCTTTATCATCCCATCCGATTGAAGATGCCCAGAAGCAAACTACGGGGTAAACACGTTCCTGTTCTTTTCATTCTGATCGCCATGTTTGCCTTCATAGGCAGCATGACCTCATCAGCCTATGCGGCCAATGTCGTCTCACTTGACACAAATGCCGGTTATGCAGGGAGTAATGTCGTTTTAACCTTGAGTATGGGCCATGATGTCGCACTCGCCGGTATACAGTTTACAATAAGAGATACACCGGACTCCCTCTTTCTTATATCCGTGACGAAAACGTCCCGTTTATCCGCTTTTTCTCCGCCAAGTTTTTTCGACCTTGACACCCTCTCCTTCGGCGAGGCAAGAATTCTGGGGTATAGCTTCGGGGACTCGATTGCAGCCGGTTCAGGAGATATCCTTATTTTAACCTATGAAATATCGCCCAATACACCTCCCGGAGATATTACACTTACATTTGATCAGATTGCCCTGTCTACGCCGAGCGCCGTCACGGTTAGTGCGACCGGTGTACCAGGAACCATCACCGTGCTCGAACCGGTTGCGTTGACGCCACATCCTGCCGGTCAGCCTGCGAATAAATTCGACCAGACCGCCCAGGCTATCGATCAGGACCTTTTACGTTTTGGGATGACGAATTCGGCATATCCTTTTCGGCTGACCGGACTGACCTTTGATATCGGATACACCCAACTCAGTGATTCCGACTTGACGTCCGTACAAATATTTGAAGATACAAATGGGGACGGCACACCGGACGAATCGCTTTCCTTCTCTGATATTTCCATCAATGGTTCAAACATCACGGTAAACGGATTGCATATTTTAATCCCTGCTGAGACCATCCGATATTATATCTTGAGAGGAACTGTGGCATTAAATCAGGTGGAAGATCAGATATCCCTGAGCATTCTGTCAGATGGGGTGATAGGAAACATAGAAGATGCCACCCTGGGGAACATACCGGCACGAGCAGACGGTATTGTGGCGGATGCCGTTCATACGGCGACTGGATTTACAGGCGATGTCTCTTTTGACCTGAGCCGAAATATCATCGATGTGGTGAAAATAATAGGCGTCCTGCTCGGAAATATTACGATGGACGGGGAAACCTCTCATTATGACATAAATAAGGATACCCTCGTAGATATCACCGATGTCGTCGTACTCATTCAGCAAATATTAAATGGGGAAACCCAACCTTCCTAATCCAAATACACCTCCACCACGTGGTCATCTTCACGAATATAGACGATCTTTCCGGTAGTTACCTTTTCATCTAAAATACTAAACAGGTCAATCCCCTTCTCATTGATGCGCACCATCGCCGATTCCGGCAACAGGGCGACGCCCATGCGGGCCAGACCAATCGGTATATTCACTTTGATCCGCTCCATGCCTTTTTCTTCAACCCGGATGCAGAACCATTCCGGCGTTTTGGGCGGTGAGGCACTGGATTCCAGTGTCTCCCATAAAAGATCGGCTTCATCGGGCGTGATACGCCCTTCCGCCAGCATGTGCAGTATTTTCATATTCTCTTCTTTCATCTCATGACTATTCATCTATATTCACCTCAACGTGACCTCGATGCGCTTCGATTCTGATCGTAGCCTCGCCATTGCCGCAGACCCCATGAAACGAGGCTTTATGGTCTTCCTTCTCGTGGTCGCCAGGTATGTTGGAAATGAAATGGCTCCGTTCCGCAGTGATATCGATCGTACAATCGGCATCGGCAGGTAACAAGAGGATGCCATGACCGCCATGTATCTGTATATCGATTTGCCCCTCCGAAACCTTATCCATTTGAAGCTTGAGAGAGCCACCCTGTAGTTTGGCGATGAGGTCGGAAGAGGTAATAGCGTCGAGTGTTGCCGTACCACCCGTCACGCCAATTTGATGATTGCCCAGTAGACCATGCCCCTGCATCCACCCACCGGTAATCTGTATATCACAATTGGCCTGTATATCTTCCACCGAGAGCTTACCACCCGTGGTATTCAGCTTCAGGACGGCTGCCTGTCGAGGGATATCCAGAGTCATACTCTGACCCAGCGCATCGATATGAATGTCGTTGGCCTCTTCATCAACTTGAATATGCCGAGTTTTGAATCCCGTCGATTTAACCCGCATGCGGTCCTCGTGACAGCCTTTTACCGTGAGCTTGCCCGCCGTATTATCCACCTCGATCTCCGTGCCCTCCTTCACCTCAACAAACTGTTCCTGTGATGATGACTGGCCGAAGGAGAAATCGCCGTGATCACCAGAAACACCTTGTTTTCCGAAGATACCACCCATATCTCCGAAGAGCGAGGACAGGTTGTTCGACAGGTCATTCAAGCGACCCTGCCAATCCGATTGGTATTTGCCCGATTTACGATGTTTTCGGCTATTAGAACGACGTGATCGCCGATATCCGGAATAGTCCTGGTGTCTTTCCTGCTGATTCTGCTCATCCGGTCGATCCACAGGGGGTTCAGATGATCCCAGTGCTTCCAGCAATTGCGCGGCTTCTTCCGCTGTTATTTTCTTTTCACCCACCATCTGTAATATCGCCATTCGTTCTTCTTGCATGTCCTTCTCCTTTTTCAACGGCTTACGGTTGATATTTTTTCAACATCTCAACGGCATCGCTCACATTTATTTTTCCCTGTTTTAATTGGGTGAGTATGATGCGACGTTCTTCTGTATGTTTGTCCTCAATCCCCACCGTCTCGGCTTCCACCACATCAAAACCAAGTTCGCGAATGACCTCATTGAGACGACCGCGAACCGTAGGGTAGGAGATGCCCATCTCTCGTTCCATATCCTTTATATTTCCGCGAAGTTGAATAAATAGTTCTGCAAAACTCAGATTGTCTGGTGAGAGTTTACTGAATCGGGTGGGGATAAAATGTCCTGCGATAACGGTATCACAATCCGGACAACTGAGCTGAGTTACTTCCAGATCGTGATGGCAGGAAGGACAATGTTCTAATATTTTTCGCATACATACCTCATGATTTATTAACATAATAAAACTAATATATAACAAAATACACACGACAAACCACCATATTATCTTTTTTATATTAATATATTATATATACAATGTCAATTTATCAATAATCTTGGCGAGACTATATATACCTGCTCAGGAGAATTTTAAGGAAAGTTAAGCAAATTAAACTTCGTTTTCAGGTTTTCCCCAATTGACGACTGGCTTTAAAACCGTATCCTATAGGTTGATAATAATTTCATAATCAAAATGCCCTGCAAAGGAACAATGGAAGAAACCAAAGTCAGCGAAACCCTGTTCTTGAATGAATTCCCATTCCTCCCCAAGCCATTTACCCCCGATGACTCGCTCAAACAGGCTCGATCCGCGTTTTATATGGCCCAGTTTAATCCGTCGGATTCGTTAAAAAATTAGTGCTGTGTCGCAGAATAAAGAGTACAAAGGAGACTTCATGGAACTCGCGTGCCGGAAAGAAATAATCGAACTGCATCAGTTTTTCGAGGACTGGTTTAATGGTCGCCCGACCCAAACAGATGAATCCTTCAGCCGTATGGATGAGGTCATGGGAGATGGATTTGTTATCGTCATGCCACGAGGCGTAAAAGTGGATAGAGGGCCTTTGCTAAAAGGTCTTTTCGATGCACACGGGGCCCAGCCTGGCATTCGCATCTGGATCGAGAATATCCGGCTTCATGCGGATAACGGCCCACTTGTTATCGTAGAATATGAGGAGTGGCAGCAAACGGATGAAGAAACCGATTCCCGTTATAGCACCGCAGTATTTCGAAAAAAAGAAGACACACCGAACGGTATAGAGTGGATTCACGTCCATGAAACATGGTTCAATCAGGAATAATCACTTTTGAGGGATAATCCATAATAGCTGATCACTGTAAGTTCCATCAAACGCGACGCGGTTCATAATTCATAACTCATAATTCATTACTCATTCAATACCTTGTTTCCTCAAAGTCCCTGAACACCGAGGGCACGTTCAATTCTTCGGCAAGGGCATCCAGGACGCGTTGATGATCTTCACCAATGGGCACGCCTGATTTGGCATTCTCATGCGCCCAACGCCATTCCATACCGCCCGGTAATTCGGCATAGGGCATATCCGGAAATGGTTTCATGTCCCGTGCTTGACCAATAAACCGATCCATGGTCGTTTCAAACTCATCGATGCCCATGAAATGTTCTATATTAAACACAGCCAGAAAAGCCCCCTGATTGGATTCCCATCGTGAATGGGGTGGTTCTAATTCCGGCTTCCTGATCCCCGCCAGTATTCCCCCTAATGCATGAAGGGCCACACCGAGACCAAGACTTTTGGCAAAGACATAATTGAACTGTTTAAACAACTCTTCATCATAGCCCATCATGGAAGCGCTCATATCGAGAACCAGAGGTGGCTGCGCGCGTGAAGGAAAAGCAATACTCATAGGAGAACCGCCGCTCGCGCCCATGATCAGACGGTCGGCATCCAGTGGATACCGATGGCTGGAAAGCGCTAATCCGATGCAATTATTGGCCAGGGCCATTCGAGAATAATTGCCTGCAGCGCCAAAATGGAAATGGTTACGTGTCGTCACGACACCAACCCCATATTGCCTGGCTTTGTCGATAGCCATCTCCATACCCCGGTAACTCGGAAAATACCCCAAACCACCATCGCCATCCAGGACAGCCGTTGTGTTCTGTTCCTGAACGATCGTAATAGTAGGACGGGCATTGACATCGCCATCCTGGATCTTACGGATATAACCGGGCGTTTGCCGGGTACCGTGGCTGAACACGCATCGATTGTCAGCTCCCGTCAGGATCTTGCCCAACAACTTGGCATCATGCCGATATAAACCAGCATTCACAAAGAGGTCGCTGACGAACTGAGCCAGATCTTCGAATGGAATCCTGATGCCATGCTCAGGCGGTTTATTTCGCATCGGGAGAGACATCTATTTTCCTTTTAAATCACACAATCACTCAATCACTCAATCACTCAATCACTCAATCACTCAATCACTCTCCCACCTGCTGACCCGCATGCGCAGGTCCTCTGAAGATCGCATTCATGAGCAATATATTTAAACCGTCCATATACGCTCGATAATTCGGATCCGCTGTAAAACCGATAGCCAAACCGCGTCCGTGGCGTTGTTCCATCATGAGAGGCTTATAGGCCATCTGATCAACACTTCCTTCCCACAAAAAACCGCTGACCAGAACGTGGTCGGACCCCAGATATACCGCCACATTACGCCCCTTGTTCAACTTGAGCAGTGAGAAAACATCGCTACCGCGGACCAGGGCATGCACCGTTTGGTCCAGACCGACTGCAAGCCAGTGATCCGAATCTAGCTTCGCTTTCAGCAACACGCCTTGTGCCGCCGGCGGTGTGTTTTTATCCGGCTCAATAGCCTTTAAATAATCCGCTTCCGTTTTAAGGATCTGGCCTTCCACCCGGCCATTTTCGGGCTCGTCCGCATTCTCCTCATCCCCGGATTCTACAAGGTGTTCCCTGGAAGTTGCCAGCAGGCCTGTATCTTCGTCTGCAAGAAAAGAGACCGCCCCACTGCCCAGGGCTACGACGGTGCCACCGGCGCGCACCCATTCTTTAAGTCTCTTGACGCCGTTTTCTCCAAGCACCCCACCGTATCCACCACCAGAAAAGCCGGCGCTGGGCAACAAAAGCACGTCAAAGCCACTCAGATTCGCACTGCCCAGTTGGGAGGTACGAATAGGAGTCACCGGATATCCGATTTGCCGTTCAATGACGAACCTGGTGGCCCCGGCGTTATTGGACCCTGTCGGCCGATCCCATGCCATGGCGATACGCGGCTTGCGCATATGTACGACGTTGTTACTGCCGAAATTAGGTCCGTCTATGACCCAGCTTGTGTTGACGGCAAACACCTCGGCGCCGGAAAACTGTGCGATATGGCTGAGTTTAGCATGAAGATCGGTAGGATTTTCTTTAACCTTGAATATTAATGTACCCGATGGGTAACGCCGGTCTTCCTGCGCAAAAGCCAGATCAGAACTGTGGACCCGCAATCCAACGCGCCATGCTGAGGCCAAAAGACGGCCCGCCGCCTGGGTGCCCCATGGAACGAGATACGCGACTTCCGCCTCGCCGCCGACCATCCGTCCCGGCGGTACCATCACAGGATTGACGATCTCAAAATCACCCTGAACCGCCTGACTGCTTGCGACCGATTCTATATTATACATGATCGGTAAGGACCAGGCGGTTACGTCATAGATTTGATCGCCCATACGTTTACTTCTTCGGCGTTCCTGCTCCTGAACAAACTCTTCTTCCATGGGGACATCAACATCCATAATTGTTCGGATAAGCCTTTTCGTTGGTTGTGCGAGAGAGATGACATACGTTCCCGCCGGATAGGGTCTTCCGCTGGAGCGGAAGGCACCATTGGCCTGCATGATCTCCACGCCCTGCAAATTCAATACGGCAACCAGCTTATCGACAGCAGATGTATTCCCGGTACGCGGCAGAATGTACGCTTTGATCGCTTCCGAACGACCTTCCTGAATAGCTGACTGACGATAGGCATAAAAGTCATCCAACAACTTTTTACGATGGATGGCCGCCGTTTCAGACGTGGAAATCGAGGCAACAAAGTGGTGCCATACCGTATCCCTGAAATGCATGGTCGTCCCGTCACTACGTTTTACAGTGAGTCCTCTTGCAGAAGCCTGCTCGTAGGTCATGGCAACACTTCCGTAATAGGAAGGCCAGCTTGCGCCATACCCCGGATAAAACGCATCGAATACTTCTCGCGTAAAATATGAAAAACCATAGTGGTCGAACCATTTGGCGTTGTTTTTACCGAACAGTTCCAGGCTTTCTCGTTGGTCTTTGGCCAGATGGGGATTATAGGGGACGGCCTCGGGGGCAAAATAGTAGCTCGCATTGGAACCCATTTCGTGTAAATCGACAAACACGAGAGGATAATAATCCTGCAATACTTTCACCCGACCTCGGGTTTCCGGTTGGGTGAGCGCCAACCAGTCGCGGTTCAGATCAAAATAATAATGATTGGTGCGTCCACCCGGCCAGGGCTCGTTATGCTCGGCGGCCAGCGGGCTGGAATCCGGTTCCAGGCCTTCTGAGATTTCAAAATTGTGAACGAAGCGGTCGCGGCCATCCGGATTCTGGGTCGGATCGATCATGACAACAGCCTGACTTCGGATCGTATCCACGACTGCATTATTCCGGGCAGCGAGCAGGTGATACGCGGTCAGCAACGCCGCGTCCGGCGAAGAAATTTCATTGCCGTGGACGCCATAGCTTAAGCAGACAATCGCCGGCAGGGTAGCGATCATATTATCTGCCTCGGCTTGAGAGGTTTGACGGGGATCGGCCAGTTGCTTCATCTGGCTGCTGATGGTATCCAGCCGACCGATATAATCTGCTGATCCTACAAAGGCATATACCAGTTTTCGCCCTTCCCAGCTTTCAGCATATTCAAAGATTTTCATCCGATCCGGTGCAGCGGCCTCCAGCGCTTCCAGGTACCTCATCAAACCACTATGCGAGGTAACCCGCTCACCAGGGTGATACCCCAACACCTCATACATGGCCGGAATAGATGGATCATAATCAACACCGGGCCAGTAATCAAATGCGTCCTGTGCGTTTGCTGCATGATGGGTTGTGCACATAAAAAAAACGGTGGCCAGGATAAAAAAGATCCGATAAGACATCAGGTTCCTCCTTGTCATTAAACATGGATGAAATAACTTGCGATGGGCATAGATGATCTGGTGGATCTGTGAAAGTACCGCAACTGTTGTTCCTCGGGTGATCATTGCTCTTTTTAAAAACCCCCTATATCCCGTAGAATCGATACCATTTGGTCCGGGAAAAAACTGGTCAGTATGGGTTCACCGCAGTACGAACTTGCCCTTTCGATCATCTTCCAAGCGAAACGATCCCGGACGTGTTGAAGATGCCGGGGTATACCATAATTAAAATAAGGCGGTAAGTGGCAGGCATTTCAATCAACAAATCCCGAAGGGCTCGCATCGTGTCCAGAGGACACATGCAATCAACAAATCACCAAATTCTTTCTGCCTACCTCCGTGAGTATATAAGTGGCGTTTGATCATCATCGTCCAGCACATCACCGATTTGCAAGGATTCCAGCATGGAGTCGGGCAATACATTGGCCGTTCCGTTGAAGGTGCTGCCGTTGGGCATATAGGCGCAGGTAAATGCTCGACGCGGATATGGGGTCATATTAGCATGGGCAGCATGAACCATCAGCCCATTGTGAAACGAGCAACCGCCAGCCCGAAGAACGATGGGCGCCGGTTCCAAACCACCCAGTTCAGGATACGTCTCAAACATCGCACCGACCCTATTCCCGGCAGCCGGATGGTCTTTCAAACGGGCTTTATGGGAACCGGGTAAAAAGAACATACACCCATTTTGAAGCGTGACATTATCCAGGGCGACCCAGATGGTGATTGCATGTTCCGAACTGAAGGACCATTTGGTGTTATCCTGATGCCACGTCGTAGGATTCGCCCAGGGATGCTTGATCAACGCCTGATCATGCCAGATGCGTATGCCGTCCACCCCTTCCAGATCAGCTGCCATCTTGCCGATCCTATCATCAAACATAAGACGGCGGACCCCGGGATGATCCATCCAGAGATTGATCCGTTGCTGGAAGACCGCTTCTCCCTGCGCTTTTGGGGGAATTTTGGCTGTGTTGTAAGGCAAACGATTATTTTTCCGTGCAGCCACAGCCTCATCTACAGCCTCCCGCCACAAAGCCAGCTCCCGGTCATCTAAAAAATCATCCACGATGAGATAACCGTTTTTTTGATAGAACTCAATATGCGTATTTGAAAGCTGATGATTCATACTGGTCTCCGCATCATGAACGAGGCCAGATGAGAGGAAACTCATCACACGCCATCGGGTCACCCGGTTTCAAACCACCGGTTACGGTAGGTGATATTTCCCACGGACGGGTGGCAAATCGCGTGTCGTCTCCGAACCATCGGGTGACCAGCACACGCCGCGCGTGCGTTAATGATTGATTCCCCGCAGCACCGTGCAAGGCCAGCATGTGAAAAGCAATGACATCACCCGGCTCCATATCCCATGACAGGATATCATACTGTTCGGGATGTTCATCTATGGGCGGAACATCTTCAAAACGTATCTCTTTCATCATAGGTGTAGATCCAGGTTCATCCAGCGTATAATTACTTTCCGATGCAAACTTACGGGGCACAAACCACCGTCCCCAGTTATGCGATCCGCGAACAAATTGTACGCAGGCCGACTCCGCCACGGGGTCCACAGGCATCCAGATCGAACACGTCTGGTGTCCATCGACCGGATAATATGGCTGATCATGATGCCACGGCGTACGCTTGAAGGTACCCGGCCACTTAACCAGCAGGTGTTCATGATAAAAAGCAGCGGTTTCAGATTGCATAAGTCGAGCGACCATCGGCGCCACAGGCGCTTCATGGACAAAAGCCGCATACTCCGGAATCCGCCGCCAGTTATAGTAGTCATCAAAAAACCCACCCTGGTCATCCTCGTCCGCCTTGAGTGTCCCGGCATAATCGCTTGGCTCCGCTATATTACGCTCAACCCCGGTCGTGACTTCATCAACCCATCTTTGATCAAACACCCGCCGAAGACAAATCGCCCCATCTTCCTGAAACTGCCTGACCTCTTCATCTGAAATTAATCCAGCTATATCCATAGTTCACCAACTTTCCCTGCGGATAACTTCTCTCAAATCACAAATTTCTTACTGCCCGCCTACCGCCTACCGATATACATCTCCGTATGCACCGTCCCAATCCATGTAAAAAACGGATAGCCGTATTTATTTTCCTTAAGCCCCTTGACCCAGGGTTTACGTAACTCGAGCGTCAGATTATGATATAAAAAGACACCGCCGACGTCTTCTACAAGAAGTCGCTCTGCATGCTGATACATCTGCATACGTTTATCCTGGTCCAGCTCAAACGCCGCCGTATCGATCAGACGATCGAATGCCGAATGGTTCCAAGCCTGGCGTCCGAAACCTCGCTGTTGAGACCGCCACACCATACCCAGTAAATTGTTGGGATCAGGATAGTCCGCATTGAAAGCAGCCAGGCCGATAGGGATGTTCCACTGATACATGTTATCCCGATAGACCTTATCCTCCGTCGATCTGATTTTCAAATCGATACCCAGGTTGTTTTTCAACATGGCCTGCACCGCCTGAGCCACATAATTTAATAGTGGGGTCGCTTTACCTACCCAGAACTCCGTCCGGGGAAATCCTTTCCCTTTTGGATAGCCGGCTTCTGCAAGCAGAGTCCGCGCAAGATCCGGATTATAGGCTTGTATGTCGTTCAAGTCACCATCGGCGGAACCGGGAAAATTAGTCGGCAGCATACAGAAAGCCGGAATGGCCGTATTCCGCAATACGACCCGACATAACGCGTCCCGATCTATGGCATGACTTATGGCCTGCCGGACTTTGAGATTATCAAAAGGAGGCTGATCGGTTTTGTAAAAAAGATAGGACGTCTCAGGAAACGCATACCTGACCAGCTGGCTGTTCAACTCAGATTGCGATTCAATAAACGGCAGATCGGACACCTCAACCCGGAGATAATCAATTTCATCATTTTCGTACGGCGCGGTGCCCACATGGCCGGTTGTAAATACCTGTACGATCTGTTCCAGAAAACCTTTGTGAGGTCCCGTGTAAAAGGGATTGAGAGAAAGGGTCGCATGTCGTCCACTCTGCCAGTCCGTCAGGGTATAGCTCGAATTGGATACGAAATGTTCTGCCTCACTCCATTTACGCCCATATTTTTCCACCTGCCACCGAGGCACCGGACCTGATCCGGAAAAGGCCACAATGAACGGCAGATAGGGGCATGGTTTTTCGGTCTCGACCTCTAAAGTCAAATTATCCAGAGCCCGGACGCCGACCGTTTTTGAATCTGTTGTTTTGCCCTGATTGAACGTCCGAGCGCCTTTTATTTCGTAATAAAAAAAAGCATACGGGCTGGCTTCATCTGGATCGAGAAGCCGTTTATACGTGTATTCAAAATCATGGGCAGTGACCGGACGGCCATCACTCCAGCGTCCATCGGGTCGTAGGTGAAAAGTCCACCTGAGACCATCCTCAGAGCGCTCCCACGATGTAGCAGCGGCCGGTACCAGTTCGAGGTCTCTGTTCAGCATAGCAAGCCGATCAAAAAGCGGCACCGCTCCCTGCGCTTCATAAATAGCGATGCTGATATCATAACTCAAGGGCTCAACTAGGGCATATCGAAAAATCTGCTGCTCCGGTGGCGCCGCATCCACGGGCAACTGTTTACCGATTGAATTGGTCTGGGTATATGCCGGGGTAACAAGGCCCATCAACAAGAATAAAACTACGCAATATCTCATAGATAGCAGTATAACGTGATCAAAAAAGGATGTCAATCAATTGGAAAAAGTTATTGGTTTGGTTCAGAGCGTGGTGGTCGGACATACCTGTACACCGAAAGGGTAACAGAAACGGCCAGAGCGATTTTTACGGCATCAAAGGGAAGAAAAGGCAACAAGCCGATGGTCAAAATAGTATACCATGAAGTCGATTTATCGATGATGATATTAAAATAAAGGGTGAGGTACAGCAGGCCACAAGACCAGATGGCGACCTGCCCCAGAAAAATGGCTGTTGTGATCCTCCGGACGGATCGGTCTGAATACCGTTCAAGATACCTGCCCGTAATGAGGGCGGCAAAAACAAAACCGATGATATAGCCGAAGGTTGGGGAGAGAACAATACCTGGGCCGCCACGCCCACCGGCGAAAACAGGGAGGCCGATTAAACCCATACCGAGATAAACCAACTGGCTCAGGGCGCCCCATCGTCCTCCCAGAACGGCGCCGGAAATCAACACAATGCAGGTCTGCATAGTAATCGGAACCGGGCCGACAGGTAAGAAAATATAGCCGCTGATAACCGTAAGCGCCGTCATTAATGCGGCAGTTGTGAGTTGGGAAAGCGGTGTCACCAATGACGCAACATCCCTTCTGTCAATGTGGAAACCTATAACAATACCAGGCTGACTCCTTCGCCTGCGATCGATCCGAGATAACCGGCGGCATCGCCGTAAAGTTGCTTTGCCGCCTACCGCTTACCGCCTACTGCTTTCTCCCACCCGTTTTTCCTAAAACCACTGCAATTTATCCACCTGTGTCAGTAAATCTTCTCCATGCATAAAACGCTTGATATTCTCGATAAACACATCCATGCGGCGATCCTGGACGAAGGGACCGTGGCCGGCCATGTGAGGCGTTAAGATGACCTGTTCCATGCCCCATAAAGGATGGTCTGACGGCAGGGGTTCAATTTCATATACATCCAGAGCAGCGCCGGCGATCTGCCTCTGTTGCAAGGCGGAGGTAAGAGCCTGAAGATCGACGATGATCCCGCGACCGATGTTAATCAGATAGCCGGTAGACTTCATCCTGTTGAGTTGGGCAGCGCCGATGAGTTTTTCAGTTTCCGGTGAATGCGGTGCACAGATGACAACAAAATCAGAGGTTTTCAGCAGGTCATCCAATCGCTCCAACGGCCAGACTGCCTCTACGCCCTCGGAAGGCTCGAATACCCCCGGATCAACCGCAATAACGCGGGAACCGAACGGGACCGCTCTCCTGGCTACCTCCCGACCGATACCGCCTAACCCGATAATACCGATCGTTTGATCACCAAGATGTATTGTTTCCCCTTCAGGATTCCATTCCCGATTCACCTGTCGGCGGATATAACGGGGCAATCCCCTCGAAAATGCCAGAATGTAAGCCCATACCTGATTTGCAATATGATCACTGAACACCCCACGCACATTGCTGAGAAGGACTGGACTCTCACGCAATTCCGGGAAGATGTAATTCTCCATCCCGATGCAATTGGCCTGTACCCATTTCAGATGCTGCGCCGTCATCAGCAGTGCTGGCGTGATTGTCCCGTACATCATATCCGCATCTACAATATAAGCAAGCGCTTCCCCTTCCGACCGGGGACGAATAATGTCCAGTTCCGGAAAAGACGCTTCAATACGCAAAACATCCTGATCGGAAATATCCGGATAAATAAGTAGTTTCATTGGACTCCCTGATTTAAAAACCTTGACGGTGATATATCTCGCTTCATATTTGTCGTTTCGTAGGCGGATGACTCCTTATGGGAGTAAATTGATTGCTGCGCAATTGCTGGTTCTATCGAACCCTTCGAGCCCTCCGGGGTTCGCAGCTTCGTCGTTTCGTAGCTTCGTCCTTTCCCTTGCCTCTCCCCTTATGTTCATATACATTGTTCGTCGTTTGTGTCAACGATGTTTTTACGAATAATGACAAGGAGATTAAAAATGAATGTTGGAATTCGCACGACCGGCCGGTTGAATGGGATGCCGTTTGATGAGGTGTGCCGCTGGATGGCAGCGAACGGTTTTGAAACCATCGATGTACCGAATATCAATGCGGACATGGTAAAAACTGCCTCTTCACATGGTGTAGGGATCGGCCAGGTGGACCTGGTAGCCGGATCAGATCTGTTGAGTGACGATACCGATAAACAGAAACAGGCGGTCCAGGCCTCGATCGCTTCGATACAGAATGCGATCGACCACGGCGTCAAGAATATGTTCTACGTGGCGCCGGCGCCGGCAGATCCGTCACAGGGCCGTGCCGCCACATTTGAACAATGGAAACGCACCATGCCGGCTATTGTCGATTTTGCCGATTCAAACGGCGCGACGATCGCCCTCGAAGGCTGGCCTGGTGGTTCCCCGCATTTTGATCGTATCGGCGCTAATCCGGAAATGTTGCGGGCGATGTTTGAGGTCTGTCCCTCCGAGGCGTTCGGCATCAATTACGACCCTTCTCATCTGATTCGTCTGGGTGTAGATTATCTGCGGATGTTAGAAGAATTCGGACATCGTGTCCATCATGTCCACGCCAAAGATACCAAATTCGATAGCGAAGCCCTTTATCTCTATGGTCGTATGAGTCCTTCACTGGACCAACCCAAGGCGTTCGGCGAAGACTGGTGGCGTTATTGCATCCCCGGTGAAGGCGAAGCCGATTGGGCCCATATTATGAAGAACCTCGAAGATTTTGGTTATGACGGCATTCTGAGTATTGAACATGAGGACGTCCGATACTGGGGCTCCTGGGAAGTCGAGGCCGAAGGATTTATCCGTGCCCGTACCCATCTCAAAAAGTATATGATGTAACGGATGGGCAAGTGGGCAGGTGAGTGTGACAGTTAGAGATAACTCACTTACCCACCTGCCCACTTCCCTACCTGCCCTCCCCCCTCCTCAGCAACGCCTTCTGATCATACACCGAAATAGCATCCCGGATAAATCGGGCTGTTGTCAACGCGCCGTATTCTTTTTCAAGTCTATGGCATAAATCTTCCAGTTCCTTACGCGTCGACCGATGAGGTCGCAGCGTATTATACATGGACAGAATTTCCTCATTGGGGATACAGGTCAGTTCGGCTGCGCGCCGTAAATTTTCTGCCAGGGCGGCACGATTCGCTGTATCTGCGATGGCCGCCTGATTTTGAAGCGCCTCTCGGCTGATTTGTATATCAGTCGAATTGATTCCACCGGATAAAACACGGTCCAATGTCATGTCTTGATTTATTACGGGATTGTGGTCATCAACGGTCAGGCTTTCTTCAGACATAATAGCTCTCCATCATTTTATCTTAACAGGCTGTATTATTTATACGTCCGCTTCATGATCAAAATGTATATCCCATTCTCTGGATGGGGCGTCCAGGCGGACACATGAGGTCTCTTTCCGATGCATCAATGTGGTTTTGACGATATATTTCAGCCGAGCCATATTATCAATCGTAGAAGGCACTGGCACAACAGGCGTCCCCTTGGCGTACCGCGCTGCGTTTTGACCGATCATACCGTAGGAGGTTTCGGTTAAATTGGGGGACATGCCAAATAATTCCAGATTATTAAGCGGATTCAGTCCTTTTCGTGTAATAAGAATCGTCCCCTTGGACTGTAATCCTATTGCGATGCCGGAACCACTAAGCTGAGCGCCATGCCATCCTATGGCGCCGCAATCTGATGTCCGGTATATTTTGACCACACGCGGCGTATATCCCTCCGCTTCGATTCCCTGACATATTCTCTTGAGTACTTCACCATGCGTTATGCCGGATAATGTTTCTGTGATCTTCGTTCCAAATGCAGGTCCGACAGCGATGACCACGTCTTTGACCTCTGTTCCTGCCATGGCGATCCCTTTCACTGAAAAATCGCAGGGTTTATTTTCTAATTCATCGGGATGTATGATAGATTTCGGATTCTGTGCGCCGGGGATATTCTTCAATGCTTCCCATCGGTCGCCGGTTAATCGGTAACCTGTCCCCGGACCGGTATAATCATTTGGATCATTGACGGCACTCAAAACCTCGAAGGTATCCGTCACAATGGCCGAAGGTTGAAGATGGTCACCTGCAATTCGAAGCTTCTGCATCTCCAGTAACCGTTCGGCTACTTCGGTAAACCCCCGATTTGCCAGAACCTGAATCACTTCAATAATTGTGTCCGGTCCCTGTAAAAAAGCTTCTGCGGCGGCCAGATCCTCTGACTTGGGTCGATCCGGCATATCGCCACTGTCATGACCATACACGGCGGCTTCAACTTCTTCATCGGTAATCGGTGGAAAACCAAGGCCATCGTACACGGCCTGTATCGCCCGGGCGCCCCGTTCTCTTGCGGCGATAAGCGCCCCTTCCTCCACAGGGGTAATGCCCCCATCAACTTGCATATCGCGTTGTATGACGGTCCAGTCGTCGATATCCTCCACATCAAAATTTCCCCCACCGAACAGATTGTCTTTTCGTGTCATCGCGCTATAGCCGGAGGTAACAAAATCTGTTCCGGGCAACATCTGAAGCATCAACTTGGCCGTCTTACGAATATCCGAATGGGAAGCCATCGCATCGTTTCCGGAAGCGACTTCCAGATCCAGCATCGCGGCCATCAGGTTCTCCGCCAGGACCCCTTTAACACCGCCCGGTAAAGATCCGGGTAGGGCAATACAACTGATGGAGCCATTCTGAACACCCTGGCTACCTGATCCCCGTATAGCCATCAAACACCTTGCCTCCAGATACAGCATGGATTTCCCTTCCGCGTGCCCCATGAGCGCCTCAGAACCCGTGCCTGAGGTAAATCGAACTTTCACGCCTCTTGAGGCATAGGCTGACGCAAGAAAGGCTTTGGACCAGGGCGTATCATCCCCATCAATAAACGTATCATCCGTACCGTAGACCGAAAGGGTTTCGGCATAAGAGGTCAGGCCCTTCATCGCAAGTTGCAGGCTCATGTCCTCTTCAACAGCACATTGGGTAAGCACGCCACCACAGCCGGCCTGTGAACCGACCAGAATAGACAGGGCGTTAAACGGTGCTGATCGAGAGACAGCGACCGTCGTCTCTTCTTCAGCAAACCCCCGGACAGCAGCTTCTGCGGCATCTGCCGCCAATAAGGCCGGATGTTCTTTACAATTGGTTACATGCGCCTGGTTAGCCGGGGTCTTCCGGACACGCATCTTCTGCAAAGCCATCATCATTTCAACCACATTTAAATGACGAATAATATCAACCAGCTTGGCGGGGGTTATCCCTTTGATAAAACCAGCTATTTCCTGCCGGGTGACGTTGACATCTACCAGCATGTGAGCATAGGCTTCAGAGTCAATCGTCATCGCTTCTTCGGCTATTGAGGTGTCGATGCCATTGTCTTTGATAAAATGGTCCATCATATCAAATTCAGCCACCAGCCGACCATCTAATTCGATAATCTGTTGATGTTCATCCAGATCTATGCTTGGAACAGGATCAGCCGGACTGTTGATCATGATCAATCCGGCTTCGGGCCATTCCTCTATATAGGAGTCTCGATGAACGTCGCGCTGAGCCATTATTCCCAGGCGTCTGGATGATGTAGACATAGGTCCCCCTTGAAAAGCACCTTCTCTTCGATAAAAAAAAGGTTCAATGGCTATGTGAAAAAGAATGGGGTGAAGCCCCGTCACCTGATCATGCTATCCGACCCAGGTCCAGGCCCTCCAGAAGCGATAGCCGCATTTCGTGCATTGATACGGACAATTACCCCACCGAAACAGCATCCCGATCCAATCGATCACCCGGATGGGGGCCTGCGGAATCGGTTCTGCCTGGCATTTCGGACATATCCTCATCGTGGTCCTCCGCTTCTGCTCTTCATCGCATCCGCAATATCCTTATGCCGCATCCCTTCATGGCGCATCTCATTATACCTCTGACGGTCTTCCGGTTCCATAGCCAGGAAAGCACGGATATCGTAAGCACCGGCTTCTTCAACGGGTAATTTACCTTCCTCGAACATCAGGTCTACCGGATAACCCTGTTCTCCAAGCGGCATGCGGACGATCTCATGATTTCGAGCAGACTGAAATAAGGCCATTGTAATTTCGACGGTATAGCCGGCCTGTTTTACATCGCCCCGATGGTCCCCACCGTTCTCCACATATCGGACGGTGTCCCGCGACTGAAGTATCCAGGGATCCTCGTATTCCGGTTCTAACTTCACCCACTTCTCCGTCGATCCATTTATATATCTTACTTTTCGGGCATCCGTCTCTAACAAACCGTCGGAGCCACGGACTTGAAATTCATCTACAGACCATCTCTCTGGCGTTAGATCCGACTGGACAAGCGCCTGGGCACCCCCCTTAAACTGGATCAGTGCCATACAGGCGTCTTCAATCCGAACCTCCCGCTCATAACGGTCGGTTTTCCGTTCCAGGGCACCCATGACCCATTCGGTTTCCGGATCGCCAAGCAAATATCTACAGGCGTCGATGACATGAGTGCCGCAGTTAAGTAGTCCTTCACCCGATTTGGTAGTCACCATTTGCGGTTCTCCGATGACCCCATCCAGGATTAATTCACGGGCTTTGGTCCAGCTGTGATAAAACCGTCGTTGGTGTCCGATAACCAGTTTTACCTGATTATCCTCACAGGCCTTGATCATACGCTTTACCGAGGCCATACCCACCGTCATCGGTTTCTCACAAATAATCGCCTTCGGTAAATAACCGGCAGCCAGGACGGACTGAGGTTCATGCAATAAATGCCATGTGCAGATACTGACATAATCGAGGTCTTCGTTATCCAGCATTTCTTTCATATCCGTGTATCCACCGGGGACGCTATAGTCTTCCTGAAAGGCCTTTCGAACCCGGTCATTAGGTTCGGTCACAGCAACAAGATCAATCTCATCCGTCCCCTGATACCCGACCGCATGCGACCGACCGATTTGTCCAGCGCCGACGATACCGGCGCGATAGATAGCTGTCATAAAATCTCCTGAAAAGTTGGAAAAGCTGCGAAGCAATAAATCAATGAGTAGTTGGAAGAGGCCTGTTGAGATGATTTTATATCCATATCGTGTTTGATTATATTTAATATATTGTATAAGAAAGAAATCGCAAGATGGTCTTCGGTCGGCTATCTGGATTTACGGTTTATTGCGGCAATCGTTTATGACAAGTGCATCATCCTGAGCGTAATTATGGATCATCGGCAAATACTGAATGAGACCAGAGCCTGGATTGAGGCCGTTGTGATCGGGTTGAACCTATGCCCCTTTGCCCAATCCGTATTTGAATCCGGTCTTATTCGCTATGTGGTCTCTGACGTCCGGACAAACAGGGAATTAAAAGAGGTATTAGACAAGGAATTGCACACATTGAATCAGGCCACCAGCTCGGAATTCGACAATACCCTGCTCATTCATCCCCAGGTCTTAACTGATTTCTACGCGTACAACGATTTTCTTGATACTGCAGATCAGGTTATAAAAGAAAGCGCATTAGATGGCATCATTCAAATCGCCAGCTTTCATCCGGATTACCGATTTGCTGATACACAGCCTGATGATGCTGCAAATTATACCAATCGTTCTCCCTATCCTATGCTTCATCTATTGCGGGAGGCCAGCGTATCAAAAGCCGTCGATTCTTTTCCCGAAGTAGACGAGATTCCGGACCAAAATATAAACACCATGCGGTCTCTCGGAATCGACCACATCAAGGGCCTGTACAGATCCTTCACCACCCGAAAAATATAATCGGGCAGATTGCCTATCGCTGTCACCCCTCCCAATTTGTTGATTTGTTGATTGAAGTCCCTACTGCTTACTGCCTGCCATCTATCGCCCCGTCCAATCAACTTATTGACTTATTTTTTTTCAATCACCAAATCACCAATTCTCCTTTCCGCCTCCTCATTTCTCCCACGCCAAACCATAATCCCGCTCTTCAGGCTGAGGATGACCACCGGGGCCATATCCCTTTGTGCTGGAAACATGATTCAATGGAATAAACGTATATTCAATGCCGTCATCAGTCACATTGAAATGTTGAAATCCAAGCGTCGCATCGCCATCAGGCCATCGATCAGGCCATTGGGGAAACGAGGTGGCCGGACCTTTATAAAACCGGATTCCGTCGGTTTGCTGATATTTTCTACAATGGATATGACCGCTCAACACGATATCTGCCTGTGTGTTTTTGAACACCTCATAGAGCCGACTACGACCGGGATCATCGATACCGAAATACCAGTCGTGATAGGTCTCTTTTGAGGCAATATCGAAGTTGGGCTCTTCCGGGGTATCGACAAATAAAGCATAGTGCATCAGCCAGACGTGATGTTGCTCAGGTGGTAAAACCTTCTGCGCTTCCATCCAGTCCCATAGATCCTGTTCAAGTGGTAGGCCGGAGTTGATCAGGATATCGCAGAAACCAGAGAAACGTATATTGCGGTGCTCAGTACGCCACCACAATGCGCCAAAAACTTCTTGAAACTGCTGTAGAGCTTCAAGTTGTACATTCAATGAGACATCATCACGACGGGGGCCTGCGACCTGCGTTTTTTTGTTCCCAATGTCCATATTCCCCGGAATCACATGGTAAGGAAAGGGCAGGGCATCCAGATCCTGCTTTATATTTTCCAGTTCAAACCGATGAATCAAACCATCTCTGGCGATATCCCCACCGATCAAAAGCAGGTCCGGTTGAATATCAAGCATCTGCTGCCGGGCCGATTGCCAATTTTCGTTCCAGGCCGGCGCATAACGAAAAGAGCGGGGAGAACCGACATGGATATCCGTGATGTGTATAAATGACCATGGCTGCATTTTTTTCCTTCAGGACGGGAATACAGGCGTATGGCGTGGGGGCATATACGATGGTTGCTTCAGGCGACGGAAAACGGAGGGTAAATTAACAGGTGGACAGGTGGGCACTGAACCCTAATCGCCTGCCCACCTACCTACCTGCTAAATTTCACCTAAAATCTCTTCCACATGCCCTTCAACGTCAACCTTCGGATAGATCTTCGTTATACGCCCCTCGTCATCGATGATGAATGTCGTCCGCTCAATGCCCATATATTTCTTTCCGTACATGGATTTCTCTTTGTATACGCCATAAGCGGTACAAACGGATGCATCCGGGTCGCTTAACAGAGGAAACGGCAGATCAAATTTTGCTGAGAATTTTTCATGTGAGAGGATATCATCACAACTCACACCGTAGACATGCGCCTCCCGTTTTTGAAATGTTGCATAATGATCTCTGAAATCACAGGATTCCTTGGTACAACCCGGTGTGTCATCCTTTGGATAGAAGTATAATACTACTGTATTGCCCCGTAAATCCTGTAATGATACCGAATCGTCTTTATCCGAATCCATCGTGAAATCCGGTGCTATATCCCCCGTTTGCAACATAATTATATCCTTTTAAACAATTGTTTAGATTAATTCACAACTTTAATGTTTTTCATATCCTTTACGATAAATCGGACGCCCTTCTGCCACATATTTGGTCTCGAAATTGGTCCTGATCTCTCCTAAGCTTTTAACACGTTCGGGAATATCCTCCATTTTGTTTAAAACATCCGACGCCTCAATTAAGGCTATCATTTCTTCATAGTATTCGACATAGTCAGTGGCTATATCAACGGTCCCCCCTGAGATCAGAGTACGTTCTATATGTCCGAGGAAATCCTGTTTGAATAACCGCCGCTTTCGATGTCGCTTCTTCGGCCAGGGATCAGGAAAGTATATATGATAAGCTGTAACAGAATGATCAGGGACAAATCTTTCGATGAAATAACCAGCGTCATCCTGAAGCACACGAATATTGGTCAGGTTTCTCTTGGCGGACCGCTCCTTAACAAAACGGAAGTATCGCAGCGCCCGTTCAATACCAACGTAATTGATGTCTGGATATTTCATGGCTGAATTAATGATGAATCGGCCCTTACCACATCCGATCTCTATCTCGACCGGGTTCATATTACCATATAATTCGGTCCAATCTATCAGGTCGTTCAGATCAGACATGGAGATTTCTATTTGGTCAAGTATTTCCAAGGGAGTTGTCATTGTCATATAACTCTGTCATTCTAAAGTACACTACAAAAAGTAAAACGTTTGTCATGGATAATTAAACTTCAATAATTACGACATGATTCACGATAATGCTTCTACCTCCGCAGAACGTCACCAGTTTATCGGCGTAAAAGATAGATCGTCTATCCCGGCATGTCAAGCCATACGAAATGGTTGATAATTGGATTGATTTTTATCCATCAGAGCTATATCATTAAACAGGTTTCATCACTTATCCCGCATCCCCACCACGTAAGGATCTCAGATGCTCGACTATCATATGCACTTTGAAAACTATTATCCTTTCGGCCGGACGCCCGATTCCCGTCCTGCAGGGACGGATCCGATGGAAACCATCCGTTTATTTGCGGCTGCGGCCGAGGCACATGGTGTGCAGGAGTTCGCTGTTACAGAACATATCTATCATTTCACTCAAGCCAGGGAGATCGTGGATAAACCCTGGTCGGATGAAAAATGTTTTTATGATCTGGATACTTATATCACGCTTTTACAAAGGGGACAACAAGCGGGTTTACCAGTCAAAGTCGGCATTGAGATGGACTATGTTGAAGGTAAGGAACAGGTGATCGAGCAAATCGTCCATGGATATCCCTGGGATTTTGTTCTGGGCTCTGTCCACTGGATCGACGATTGGGGATTCGATTTAAGCGAACATCTGAAAGAATGGGATCGGCGTGAGGTTGATCAGGCCTATCGGGATTACTTCAGGCTCCTCGGCCAGGCCATAGCATTGGGTTGTTTTAATTCGATGTCTCATCCGGATCTGATCAAGGTCATGGGGCATATGCCGCAAGACGATATATCAGACTTATACGAAGCCTTCGCGCGTCAGGTCGCTGCACAACCGGGGTTATGTGTGGAAATCAGTTCCGCCGGCCTGAGAAAACCGGTGGGACGTATTTATCCGGAGAGACCGTTACTCGAAGCCTGTGCACAGCACGGCATCGCTATTACCACAGCATCGGACGCCCATTACGTTGAAGATATCGGTAAAGATTTTGATCAGGTGAAGGCACTCGCCCGATCATGTGGATACACCGAAGTAATGTCCTTCACGCAACGCCGTTCCACCGCCGTTCCACTCAGATAAAATATCGGGTAAATTAAAACCTGGAGCAGCCTGATCACCTATAGTATGCATATAGTGCGCCGTGAACTTACTGCCTACTGCATACTGCATACTGCATACTACATACTGGATACTGGATACTGCTTACTGCTTACCGCCTACCGCTTACCGTTTACTTCCCCCAGGGGGTTCATACATGGCAGAATTTGTAATCAAACCACGCATTAGAGGGTTCATTTGTACGACATCTCATCCAGATGGGTGTGCTGCAAATGTAAAGGAACAACTGCAAATCGCATGGGCCGCTCGAAATACGAAACCCGATACCTATCGGGTGCTGGTCATCGGATCATCCACGGGATATGGCCTGGCTTCTCGGATTGCCGCAGCAAGTTTGTATGACGCCGATACCATTGGTGTTTTTTATGAGCGGGTGGGGGAAGGCAAGAAAAGCGGTACGCCCGGCTACTATAACACCGCCGCCTTTCACGCCTATGCTAAGAATAAGGGACTGACCTCCATTAATATCAACGGAGATGCTTTTTCTCACGAGGTCAAGCAACAGACAATCGATCAGATCAAGGCCCATATGGAACAGGTCGATCTGGTTATTTACAGCCTGGCATCTCCCCGACGTATAGATCCTGATACCGGTGAAGAATATCGGTCTGATATCCGTTCTATCGGTGATGTATATGTAGGAAAAACCATCGATCTGAATAAAGAGTTTATCACTGAGGTGTCCGTAGAACCTGCCACGGAAGAGGGCATCCGAGAGACCGTAGCTGTTATGGGGGGCGATGACCTGAATCTTTGGACTGATGCGTTATTAAACGCCGGTGTCCTTGCTGAAGGAGCGCGGGTGGTCCCTTTTTCATATATCGGTCCGGAGGTAACCTATCCCATTTATCGTAATGGAACGATCGGCCGGGCCAAAGAGCATCTGGAAGCGACCACCGCCGCCATTCATCTACGCCTACAATCAAAGATAGAAGGGGCAGCCTATATATCGGTCAATAAAGCCGTTATTACCCAGGCTTCGGCGGCCATTCCTGTAGTGCCTCTGTATATCAGCCTCCTTTACAAAATTATGAAAGAAAGTAACGTACACGAAGCCCCCATCAACCAGATGGTACGTTTGCTTACCGACCATATAGGCCCCGGGCAAACACCTGCTCTGGATGAAAAAGGGCGGATTCGTCTGGATGATCGGGAGATGGTGAATGCCATTCAAAACGAAATCGATCGGTTATGGCCCACGGTAAACACCGATAATTTCCGCTCCTTGTCTGATTATGACGCTTATAAAAAAGGGTTCCGACAACTGTTCGGCTTTGAGGTGGATGGCATAGATTATGATAAACCTGTCGAACTTGAGACCGAGGTGTAGTATATTGTCGTACATGATAAAATGTTAAAATAAGAGTCATCCCCGCAGGCTTTCAGCGGGGATCCATATCACGGAGATGCTGAATGGAAGGTTCCCCTCGGAAACACTTCAGGCCCTATGTGGTTACAAAACGCCCAATACCCTGTACATAACCGCGATAGCCTGGCCTATCATGAATCCAGGCTGACGAAGATGTTGTCCACCTCTTGACCCTTTGCCCCCGTGCTCGATCTTTCTGAAAAACGCCTTAACAAAACCATATTTCACTTAGCCTGGCCGGCTATTCTGGAAAGTCTCCTCCAGATGACCATCTTTGTGACGGACAGCATTATGATTGGCCCGTTAGGCACCCATGCGTTTGCTGCTGTAGGCCAGGGATCTATGATGGCTTCTTATATGATCTTTCCCCTCTGGAGTCTGGGTACGGCCACCTCTGCTGTTGTGGCTCGATATATAGGCGCTCAGGATATGAAATCAGCCCGGAAAGGAGCGGGCCAGGGCATTTTTCTCGCGATATTAATCGGTTTGGTGTACACCTGTGCTGGCGTTTACTTTGCAGGAGATTTTTTAATCTTAATCGGCACACCGCAGGAAATAGCAGAATCAAGCGGTGTGTATCTTGCCATTCTTTTAGGGTTCTGCGGCTTTCAAGCCATCCGGTTGGTCGGCAGCAGTATTTTACGGGCAACAGGCGATACACGAACCCCGATGTGGGCGACGGCCGTTATGAATGTGTTCAATATTCTCGCCAACTGGGTGTTGATATACGGCATCGGACCGTTTCCAAGAATGGAAGTAGCCGGTGTTGCGCTGGCATCCGGGCTTTCGTATGTGATCAGCGCTTGCATCGTAATGTGGAAATTGACGCGCAAGAATCCGGTATTTTTCTTTACACGATCGGACATGACACAGATTGCGCGAGATATACTGCGTACGATCCTACGTATCGCCGGCCCGAATATGGCGGAGATGGTGCTCATGCGGGCGGGTGGTCTGACCTACATCTGGATCGTTACAAGTCTTGGTACGGTCTCCTTAGCAGCTCATTACATGGCTATTCGGGTCGAATCGTTCGCCTTCATGCCGGCTTTCGGTCTTGCTATGGCTGTCCCCCCCCTCGTTGGTCAAGCCCTTGGCGCGGGTAAGCCTGAGATGGCTATCCTGGCTGTCCGCAGGACGGTCAAAGCCGGGGTTTACGGGATGATAGTTCTCGGATTCTTATTTATCCTTATACCAGGCGTTTTCGTGCGCATCTTCAGCCCGGAACCGGATGTATATTTCATCGCATCCATCGTGGTACAAATTTCAGCGTTAGAGCTGATCGGCGTCACATTAAATATGATCTACGGTGGGGCCATGCGTGGCGCCGGGGATACGGTCAGCCCTATGATCGTCACGTTTGTAGGTGCAATCATTATACGGATCAGTCTGGTCTATTGGATGACCATTTTGCTGGGCTGGGGGCTGTCCGGCGTATGGATTGCCACGGCGATCGACTGGAGCCTGCGTGCGATCGTCGGCTGGATTTTATTCCGACGTGGACGATGGCAGAACATCAAAGTTTGAGGAGTGCGGCCTTTTTGGTAATTTAGAAATGTAATTCTTAACCGTAATATATTTACATTTCAAGCACCTTATACCAATTGTTGAACCGCGTAGCGCTCGCTGGATCCCACAGGGATCAGCAATTATGAATATGGACGATTCGAATGATCAGAAATATGTTATGTATAGGGAATTTGTCAAGAGAGCGGGGCGACGCCCTGGCAGTTGGGACCACCATCATATCGGGCATCGGCATCGGGTTGGATATGCATGTGTTCTTTGAACATCTGCCTAATCACCGGTCTGTTCAAAGAACGCATGAAATCCGAGATGTATCGGGTTTTTCAGGTGAAGCGTGGCGAAGGGTCCCTGGGCGACCCGAAACGCATCAAACAGAAGAAAGGTACCATGCCTGGTCTCGGCATCGAATTGCTGGCAGATAATGAGCCCTTCATTTTCATCATTCGGATTACCGATAAAAACCGGCTCACCCCCCAAATAATGTTTAGGCGGAGCCTGATACACATCCCGGCCCTTCCTATCCTTCCACTCTACATGGACAAGTTGATCGAGAAATTTCCGACCTTCCTTTCCTGCTGCTGAAATACCGAGCATCCACATATCATCGTATGATTTTGTAAAACGCCTTGGATCAAAGGCTGGAAAATCAGGCGCAACATAGTATTCGATTTCATGCCGCTCCACGATCATATTTTTTTTCGGATCAATGAGGTAGCGAACAGGTCCGCCTCGACTGACGGTCGTAAAGAGATCCGGGATGACCTGATACTGATCGTAGAGCGTACGATCATGTTCTATCACATCCACCGTCACCAGGCCGTTTTCTTCAAAACAGTTGGAGAGATGGAGACAGTACCTGTCACCCATAGGAATCGCTGCCTGTTCTTCCCCTGTCTCCCTCGAAAACAAACGCAGTTGACTGCCCCGTTCAGGGGACCACTTCAGTGCATCGATGGTGGCCCCTCCTTCAGCCATCAGGAGCCCTATATCCAGGATATATGGGCACAGATAAAAGATACAATACGTTTGGCTTATACCAAAATCATGGGTCGTACAGGCATAATCGATCGGCGTTCGTTTTCGATAGACCATGTCCCCGTCACCATTGAATCGGTAGAGCGTCAGGCTAGGATTGGTTGCCGAAAAGGAGATCCCGAAGTTGAATAGGTCTCCAGTCTCAGGATCAATCTTTGGATGGGCAGAAAAGGGAGAGAGGTTGTTTAAACGACCATTGAAGGTAAAGATTTCCAGCGTTTCGAGGGTAGTCGGATGGAGTTCAAAGGGGATGCTTTGCTCGCCGAATGCCAGTAAACGATCCCCATATTTATAAATACTCACATTTGCCGGAGATTCCGTTCCGATACCCCGTTTGAGCAGATCCCCCTCAAAAGCCGTACCAAACATACGGTAGAGCGGCTTCCCGGCTTCTTCCTCTGCTACGCGCTTGGTACTACGTACAAAACGGTTGGTAAAATGAACCTGGCCGTTTTCAAAACGAAGCGCGCAAACCATGCCGTCACCATCGAGCCAGTTCCGATACCGAAAATCTCCGTTTATGAACTGAGCAGGGCCGTTCAGATAGTAATTCCCCTGAACATAATCCGGTATATGGCCGTCTATCGATTCGATCCGGTAGGACTGCTCTTTCAGATCCAGAGAAAAAATACGCTCCAGGAGCGGTGCATGGTCTAGCAAGATAACTTCCGTTCAGACAGGCTGACAACCTGTTATGACCGTTCTGCAATAGCCCGTTTAATATTCGGAAGCACGCGTTCGGCCGCCTCAACGCCCTTGTCGATAATTTTCTGGGCACGGTGAAAATCAACCCAGGTAAAATCCGATACATCCGGATTCATAAGCACATCAACAAAAACGGCGTTGATGTTGCCGAGTTCGTACTGAATTATTCTATACCAGCTCCAGCCTTAGCTAGAATTTGAAATACAGCCCTACGAGTCCGCTTGTGATTCGGTTTGACGTGTCCATCGTGCCTATTGTGGGCTCCGGCGTCGGTCCTTGCTGATCAATGAGATACGGTCCCTTGACGTGTTCCCGCGGCACGTAGTAGAAAGAAGCTTCCATAGTGAGGGACGGGAACATCTGGAAGCCCACCCCCGCCGTAACATGATTCTGAAACGTGGCCGGCGCGCCGGTGGCGGTCAAAACATTTTCCGATTTGAGCGGCGTCATAGTATAGGCGTACCCGAGGCGTACGTCTATCTTGTCGTTTGCCTGGTACCTTGTACCGAACTTGAACGACCCAATATCACGCCATCCGAACGGCTGGACGATGCCGTTGACGATACCACCCGGACTGCCAAACCCTGAAACGCCACTGTACCTTGTATACATTCCGTCGATCGCAATCGAGATCTTCGGGTTCGGTTTGAGGCCGATGCCGACCGAGACCATGAGAGGTCCGTCCAGATCATACGTGATTTTACGGTGACCGCCGAATGTCGTGGAGGTTGGGTCCGCGAAGTACGAATTCCACTCGAAGGGCTTGTAGTTCTGAGGCGTGGTGACCGAAGCGCCAATACTGAACATCTCACTATGTTTGTAAAACACACCCAGCTGGCCACTGAGCGCCCACTGTCCGTCCATATTGCCTGCTTCAGGATAAAAGACTGTGCCGGCCGGGGCGACGGGCGTTGATGTGGGTACGGTGTCGAATACCTCGTACGGCAGCGGGGCGATGGCCAAATTCGCACGAAACACGTTTATTGAAAAACCAACCGTCAATTTCGGCGTCGCCTGATACGAGAGAGCGATCGGAATTTTGGCCACATTGTAGTCGGTGAAAATGCGACCAAACCCACCGTCCTGGGCCTTTTCGAAAATGATGGTGCCCGATTGCTGCGCATAGTCCGTCTGAAAACCGGCTACCCCGATCAGTCCGAATCCGAGCCCCAATTTCTTGTCCGGATGGCGGAACATCCAGCCAAACGCAGGGACAATACCGAGCGCCGGGGTGCTCTCGCCCACGCCGGTTTTACCGTATGCATTGACGGCGATCAGAATCTTAGTGGAGATGAATTCGGTTGAAAACGAGATCTGGTTACCCGGCTCTACACCTATAAGGGCCGGGTTGTACATGAGCGCGGCAACCGCATCTTCGGGCAACCCGGTGCCCGCTCCGCCCATCGAGCTGTTTATGGGACCGACGCCGTGAAGAAAAGCGCCCTGAGCCCAGGCAGAACTGGTCAACATAAGTCCGCAGAAACAAAACAGCAGAAATTTCATCTTCCTAATCTCCCTTCCTAAAAGTGAATTATTATGAGAACCAAATCTGCGTTCTCCGATGGTCGTCGTTGTCGCTTCCGCCCAAGGCCTTCTCCTCTCGGCTATGGCCGGACTTCTTCAAGCTCTTTAGGTTTCGTGTTCACATTGGATATAAACCCCGCATCAATGAGTATGCTGATATAGGGTGTTTGCCTGTTTGTGGAGATCTGAACCGACGCGGCCCGCGGAATAGGCGTGTCATCTTTACTCCAGGCGCCGAACCCTGTAAACGTCACGGTATCATGACTGCCTTCCTTGGCCGCCGATGTCATCGAGTTGGAGAAATTCACCCAGGAAAGTCGGTGCATGGTAAAGGTCCCTTCCTGCGTATGGTTTGTATACTCAAAGTAGGCCTGTTGCCCCGGTTTATTGGAGATCTCATATTTCATGGAGAACATATCCCCTGTAGAGGCTTCAATATTCTCCTTACCGCCTTTTTTGACGAATTCGCCGTCGTCATCGCTATGGTGCATGGCCTGTATCCAGTAAAACGGATCCAGGATCGAATCCGGTCCTGCAGCGAATCCGCTTTTCAGATCCGGCGCTGGAAAGAGAAAACCTTCCGGATAGAGTATGGTCACAATCCCCTTGAATCGGAAAATAGTTTGCCCACGGGCATCCATTTCAAAGAGAGCAGGCCCCCTGAATTCGAAAGACTCTTGCGGCGTTCGCGGTTCCACTTCAAGCAGCGCCATGAATAGATCCTGACCAACCATTCCACGCCGTAAAAAGTCAGCCAGCAGACGCCCTGTATTCACATTCACGGCCCCGACCGCCACGTCCATAGGATCATCCAGACAATAGACTGTAGTCAACGCATAGGTCACTTTCGGAAATCGAAGAAATTCGTTGTGGCCACACAATCCACTATATAATCTGCCGGGAAATGCCTCGGACAGGGTAGATGGAGGTGGATTGGGGGCGTACAACATACCCCCGGGGGCATGACAACATACAGCAATCGATACCGAATCACCAAACCGTTCCCCGAATTGAACTTCGACACGGCCCATCAGCTGTGAACGCCCGGTTGCTTCCCCACCCAGCTCTTCCATATTCAAACCGAATTCGTCACCGAAACTCGTGTGCCGTGAAAAGGCCGTGAATTCCTGGATCGTGTTGGTCGGAATATCGGCAGCGGTTATTCCTTCAGGGGTCGGTTCAGGCGGTTTGGTGCTGAGAAATATATGGGGGTGTAACTGCGTTCCCCTGGCCGGTATACTGGCAAAGTCCAGTGTAGGGCTGGCGAAAGGCAGCGGAAATCGCACCGGATCGGGTAGGGCAAAACCTAAGGGAATAAACGTCGTCCCGAAGAATGTAATATCGAGGTTTCCATCAGGCCGATTATCAAACGAGGCATGGGCCGAGCCGTATTTTCCAGGAAAACTGATCGGGACATCGGGAAATTTCGGATTGCATCTTACCAGGGCCAGCAAGGCCGTATTCATAAACCGGAAGAACATCTCCATATTGGTGACCTCTCCGGTTTCCAGATTAAGATCTCCAGAGGAAATCAGATCAGGATCATCCTTTACGGAATTGTGGCATCCGGGCAATTTGAAGAACTGAGGCGCCCTCATCATGCCGTCATCACCGACAAGACCTTCTTCATGGGACACTTCAAAATGACTGATATCATTAAACGGTTCTGAAAAACGGATACGAATACGGCCGCTCAGGTGACTGTCTAATAATGCGAGCCCGCCAAACAGCTGTTCCCGGCCGCTACCCCAAATGGATTCGTCCACATCACGGCAATCCACGCCCCGGATGGCATCACCATAATAACTGGCTTCTTTGTTAAGCGGGAGAACCTGCTCCATCGAAGCAGGCAACTTTAATGGCAGGGCAGGTTTATGTTCTTCCAGGTGCACGACGCCGTTACTATCATGACTGTTAGAAGATGGCGCAGCTCCTGAAGGCGTGCCTACGTTCGTAACTGCCGGTTGCTCGGATGGGCGACCACTACCAGCTTTGAATACGCGAGATAGATTCTCTTCTGAAAGAACCGGGCCTTCTGCCTGACGGTAATCTGCTACCGGATCATTGGCCATGACCAGACCGATATCCGCCAGTGGATATGCCGCCTCATAATGTCGATTTATCTGCTGTAGTATGTCATTGGCGATCAGCCCCTGACCGGTGGGACCCGGGAAATAGCCATTCAATTCATAAAAACCGCCAAGAAAGTCGGCGGTCAGTCTCCTCGAGCCAAGGGAGATACCGACATCGCGGACTCGTTTAAAGAAGGCAGCCAGATCATAGACGAGGGCTCCGTGCTCCTGAGCAAGTGATGATATTTCACTATTAATCGCGGCAACATGTGTACCAACCTGGCTCAACCATCCGTTGTCAACAAGCTGATCTCCATCGAGCCCTTGCAGGGTACCGGAAATAAATTGACATCCGACATCCATGAGTCCCTTTACCGTAATTCTATCGTCCGGGGAAAGTCCGTAGGCTTTCTGTAGTGCTGCTGGTTTTACTTTGAGTACGCGAGCCGCCGAATCAATCGGGGAATAATAAGCTGTATCTGATGGATCAGGAATCGTCATCACCAGCACTTCACAGCCGGCGTCTTTTAAAGCAGTGATTATTTGGGCATAGTCTTCGCGCATCCTGGCTATATCGGGCAGGGCATCGGCATCGCGTGCTACGGCCGCCTCCATGATCTCATGGTAACCAAGGGCAATAATTGCAAATGACGGCTTCCACGAAAGGGCATACTCGAGTTGGGTCATCAACGGTTTATCGCTGCTGGAGTGCAGCAGATCAGGCAATCCTAGAATGAGATTGGCTATGGTCTGGACGGCATCATTTCGGTGTACCAATGGTTCGCAGGGTCGCAGGGTCGCCGCATCCGATATCTTAAATCCAGGAATGGACAGATTATGCAACCCCACCATTGGAGGAAAATCCGATCTGACCGTATCCTGGTATACATCCGGGACCCGCACAGGTAACTTGTTTAATCCGATCACATCCCCGATACCGGGTGCTTGCATATAAGGCTGGTTAAACTCGGTCTGCATCTGCTGAGCCATCTGTACTGGAAAGCTCCAGGTCTGGTACTCCTCACTCAGTCCAAAATCTCCCATCCCGGCCGCCAACCCCTCTCCCAGTACGATAAATTTACTTGCATCTAATTTTCCACTATCGACATCCGCAGGCTTGGCGGCTGATGGAGCGGCCGTCTCCGTGCTATCCTTTTCTTCAGACGGTTCCGAAATGGTGTTAAAGATAAGATCCATCACACTCCTTTGAATCTTATCCCCACCTTTATACAGCCCTTGCATCCGGTTGCCCAAATGTTTCTCGGTCTCCTGAACCACAGAGTCTACGGAAACTGAGGTTGCTTTATCCGGATCCGATCCACTGAACAAATTGGAAATCTGTTTTATACCGAACAAGGGTACGGCCATCGAAAAACTGATCATCGATTTGATTTTTTCACGCACGCGTGGACTCCTGTTATCAACCATTAAGAACTGACGCCATCTACAACCCAATCCGGGACCGCCTCGGCGTCCAACCAGTCAGGAACCTGTCGCCAGGTCCGTAATGATCCGAGTATCGTCGCATAGTGTTGCATGGAATGTTTTACAAGAAAACCTTTAAAAAGCTGCTCTCGTGATATATCCAGTCTATTTTCCGCCATGCCGTTGGTCACTCTGTTCAATAAAGAAATCGTAGGTAGAGTGGGATCCAGGTTGGGGGTTTTGGTGGAAATCCCATCCAGACCGTTTTTTACCGAACCGAGAAGCCGGGACGTCATTCCGAACGACATCATATCCGCCATCGAAAAACTTAAATCTACCGGATCTATGGTCAGGTTCATGATATTTTTCGGTTGATCAGATACAAAAGCCATGCGCACCTTTGTTTTGCCGTCTTCCAGCACGTCGAAGTGGATAATTTGGAATGCAGCGTCAAACTCTCCGGGACCATATGCGAACATCCCGCGCGTTGGGTTTTTCATAAATGCATACCCGAATCCATAGGTCCCCAATACCCCGGGGGCAGGGTCATCTTCATTGGCTATGAACTCCGACGTAAGAATAAGGTACCCTTCCTCCTTCATCGGCATTTCCATGCCAATGGAATCCGGTCCGAACGGCTTCATCGCGACGGTAAAATCATAGACCTGGAGCTTTACGATGATCCATTCGTAGGTTGTGCCAATTTCACGTAAATCGATGATAGACGAGGCACCGATCTCCGGAAAGACACCAATTTTTCCTGTGTCTTTTCGCTTGTAAAAGGATTGGGTGAACCCCATTCCCTTACGGGATATTTGCTCGTCCTCGGCATTTTCCTGCGGCAATCTAAACCCGCAGACATGCATTAAATAATGCAGAACGAACTCTCGGATCTGATCTCTCATCCACAAAGCGGCAGTCTCTCTTTGATCAGCGGGTGCTTTGGGACGGTCGTAGAACACTTCATCGAGCACCCCCATCACGGGCATGCTTCGGCCTTCCAACTGGACATTCCCAAAAAACCCCCGACTGCGTTCCTCCCGACGAAACGTGTGTACCAGGTCGAACCGATCAGCGAACCCATTGGTGGCCTCCATCTGGTCATACCACCGTTTGATCGCGAGTCCGTCAGCAAGGAAACGATCAGCATGATCGAGAAGATATTGGTCCGCCTCTGTAAATGTTTGACTTTCAGACGCTGCGGTTTTCAAAGCGTCCCTCCTTAATTCTCGATAAGCGTGATATTTTAAGGGCTTTTATTACCTCTATGTGTTTTCGATTAGCCGAGCCAACGGTGTATATCGGAATAGATCGTCTAATCTTTTTTGTGCTTTCAGTTTTGGGAAATGATTATCTATTGCATTTTGACTTGGCATACGAATATGCCGATTCCAAACGGAATTCAGGGTCAGATTGGATGGTCGATGTGTGATGAATGCATGGAGCGCCGGATCATCAGACGTACAGTCGAACCAGGTCATCACGGCTGTACTCACACCCTGTGAAAACGCGTCACTATCGACCAGAAGGTGCGGACTTTCTTTTAAGAAGGATTCCATGACATATGGATGTCTGATATTCACCAGGGTTAGAGGCCAGGCCATCCCTGCTACTGCATTAAGTCGTCCTGACCGATGCGGTGGTTCACTGAGTGCCATTTCCAGTGCCCGGTGTCCTGTGCCTGCTTGCGGGATAAAATGGATAGGTAGAAAATACAATCCGCGTCCCACACCATGCCAGAACAGGGCGAGGAGGTCAAGATCCATATCCTTGATCTCCCGATCTATATCAGACAGTAAGTGAGGGAACAACGTTCGGGTAACCAGCCCCAAAGCTTCAATGGCAATGTTCTTGTAACCGGGCCTGGAATTCATCACACATAGTTCTATAAACTCCTGAATAACCCGACGTATGTCGGCGCCTGTACGGCGGGTAGACAAAAGTCTAAGCTGATGTTCTGCAAATGACAATCCCATGCCTGCATGTAAAACGATCAAACTGCGTTCCGGCAGGTCGTCGAGATGTTCTTCCAATAAAAGATTTTGTGGAATGTAACCTTGCTTCCACTGTTGCTCAGCATAATAATGCCCGATGCCTTCGGTCACCCAAACGACCATGTAAGGATCAAGTTTTTCTGTTTGCAACACGAGGTCTAAGAGGTTTATATTCGCCCCACGGGATATCTGCAGGCTTGTCTCAACATATTCATAGGCGCCATAGGCCTGTAGCTTGTTTCGAAATTCCCGCCACGCCAACTGACCATCCTCGCCCGGCGCCATGGTCTCAACTGCTTGTGTCGATTGCATCAGAGCTTCAAATACCAATCCTCGCTGCAACCGGTCACTTAATGTGAACGCATTTTTCATGATCGAGTTAACCTGCTCATCGGGCAACAAATAGCGGGTAACCTGTTTCATGCCCTGCATGGACAAATTCCAGGGAATTCGCATAAGAGATTGAACCAATAATCCGAGCATATAGGTAATCAGAACTCCCTATATAAAACAGGGCGACTGTTGTTATAATTGAAACGGTAAGTTATTTAAATTTCTGGAGATTAAAATAGGTCTGGCCAGTTGTGGTGTTACCCTTTCATCCTGCCCATAAACGATTTTCCAAACGCACTGGCTTTCTCTGCCAATGAAGCAAACGACATTACATATTCAATCGCTTCTGAAGGGGCCAGGCGGCCGCCTTTTAACGTATAAAGCCCATATAGATAAGCAGATAAAAACTGCTGTACCATGGCAACGTCTTTCATTTTTCCCTGTTCTTCTTCAGCCATGATTCATACTCCTCATTTTTTGAAGCGTTTAAAAAAATTAACCGGGAATACCTGCTTTCTACATTTTTCAATTTCAAATTCCCCCGTGATAATAAATCGTAGGAGATAAACTACAACGTCCGTCTATGAGAGGCAATAGAAATTATTGAATTTTTAGAATGGTTTCTTGAATTTGTTTGTGATGAATCGATTCGTGGAATGTAAGTATTTGTAAAAGCTGATACAGATTATTTTCTCCGAATAGAGGATGGTAGAACTTGAAATCATCATATTTCAAACCGGGGTGACTCTCAAACAACGTTTCGAGTTCATCCGGGGCATTGTTTAACGCCCGACGCAGCATTCCCCCAGAACGACCCGGTCTGGGTCGGGCAACATCCGGCGCTTCCGTCGGAAACCAGCGGGAGGTCATGAGAAACGTGCGTATGGTTCTTGGCACAAACAGGTTAAACATGCCGAAGGGAATTTCAAAAAACCCAATCGACGATTTAGGAATACCCAACACGGAGGCATTGATATCTTTAAAACCATATCGGATATACGCCTCTTTCCCGGCCTGTCTCAATTGAAACAGTTCCCGAATGACTTCATAGTATACCCCATCTGATTTTATGAGGTGATCCAGGATTTCACCGACAGACCATTTACCAGGCGCAGGCGACCGGTCCAGTTCCGTTTGTGATAGCGTCTCAGCCAGAGCCAGGGTTCGTTGCCGCGTGGTACTGACCAGTTGCAATCCTTTATGGGCTACCCGTGTTGTCATAGGGGTTATCTATCATAAAACCAAAAAATCAACATCTAAACAAACAGGCCACCTGGACGTGGTAAAGACACTGAACCCCGGCCTTCGCCAGGGGGACCAAGTATTACGAAGGGCACTGCATTATTTACCCATTTGCCTTTATTCCTCTCCGGTCTGTTCCTATTCAGATTCCAACCCATCCACCAGACGATCCAGGGACTGATATCTGAAAATTTCCCCAAGTCGTTTGTGTTTTACAAGGGCGGGATAGATCCGGTCCATGGCCAGATCACCTGGATCCTTAACCATCGTTTTCCACAACGCTTGTACGCCGCCCTTCGGATCATGGTTATAATATTCTTCAATAAACGATGCATTGGGTGTCGTATCCTGACGCATAATGAGACCGGACATGAATCCGTTGGCCAACCCATCGTTGGAAGAAAGAAATTCTCCCTGCAATGAAATCCAGTGTGCCATAATCTCTGGATCACGGATATTGACCATGGTGACACCCCAGGCCAGGCCTGAAATGGCGTTACACAATGCCAGATCGTCCGGCGCGGTACTTCGAATCATATCACAGGCATGAGAAATCGAGCCGTATCCGGGCAAGAAATTAATCGGAAGAAAATACGTTGCGCGCCCGACACCATGCCAGAAATAACCATAGGCGTCGATGTCGATTTTGGCCAGTTCATCACTAACGATCTGAACCATCTGCGTCGGGGACGTCTCTCCATAGAATTGACCGTGGCGGGAGATCAGCCCCAGCGATTCAAGCGCGCAACCTTCGTAACCAGGTTGTGAATTGTCGTGACATAGATGGATATATTCTTTTAATACCTCTCTAATCTCGGAAACCGGGCTCAGGTGGTTGACGGTCATCATCAGATGTTGCGCGAAGGCCATTCCGATGCCGGCGTGCAACATGGTCAATGCAGGGGCGGGTATATTTTGATATTCTTCACCGCCTAAAATTTTCCGTGGTACAACGCCGCCCATATAAAATGTATCACCATGGTAATGTCCGAGACCTTCTATCACCCAGAGTCTCGGGTATTCTTCCAGAGCCAGGGCACGACTGATGAGCTCCGACAACGGTTTGAAGGGTGGTTCATCGGATAGATCCATCGTAATGGGAACCTGTTTGACCAGATTGAACACCCCGAATTTATTCTTGAGTTCTTTAACGAGGACCGCACTGTTCGTTCCCGGCATAAACGAACGCAGTGTATCGGTAGACCGTTGTAAAATAGGCAGTTCCATCAATTTAGCTGGATTTAACGCCTCCACAGTCAAAGAACTGCCGATCAGATCAATGATCTCACGCTGTAAATCATCCCCCACGGCGAACAGGCTATGAATCATGTCGTCGTTAAACTCTTTTCCTGTGGCTTGAGTGGCCGCGTCGAACGCGTCTGCAGTATCTCCGTCCTGGCTTTCTCCCGAATTGACTATATTCATCAATTGCTTGACGCTGAAAAGCGACATCGCCCAGGAAGCGGCTATTACTGATTTGGTTGTGTCACGCATCACATACTCTCCTATTCATGATATATCATAAGATAGTTATTCAATACTATATATTTTTCAAAAAACCACCCTGTCAATATCTATTTTCAAGGCGTACAGATCTGGTCTTCGAGACGCCCATCCGTCACTAGGGTTCATATGGTTATCAACTACTGGCGGTTACCGCCATCTCTTCGGATCGCCAGGTGGGACGAAAGTGTTCCATGACAAACGGATCAAACGACCATTCGTATGCCGCTGTCTCTTTAACGAATGAGGCGTAGATCTTCTGCATAAAATCTGCATTGAAATTAAGATGATGTAAATCAATTTGTTCAATAAACGCCCGATTGGTGAGTACACCGGAGTCAGACAGGACACTGGAGTATATGTAGGTCACCATATACCGGGCTAATTCCATGAGGCTGTCCAGTTGATTGGTCAGCACTTTTTTAGCTTCGTCAACGGTAAGACCGACTTCATAGAAGGTGCTTTCGGCCGTCTTGAGGGCACCGACACTGGTGAAATCGTGGAATACCGGCTCGGGATTCGGATGCCGATTGGCTTTTTTCCACTGATAGAAATCGCTGATAAATTGTTGTAAATTCTGATTTACCTTGCCCAGGCGGGAAAACCTGCTCAAATAAGCCACAATAAATCTACGGTCGGTCTCCAGGTCGTTGATCATGGGGAAAACGAAAAATGCAAAGTATACGGATAGTTCCCAGGTGTATTTGATCACAAAGGCTTCCTGATCGCCCAGCGCATCGTAGCTGATGGAAAAGGTCGGCAACAGGGAGTCGTACAACGATCGCATGAGCAACTCATAAAGGTTGCATTTCCCAGCTAGTTCTTCCGGATCATCAGTAAGTATGGCATCCATGATCATGGTATTGTGCAAGGCGATAAAGTCACTGCCGGGGCTGTACAACGGATCAGTAAACCGGCCGGATTCACCCGACATCGCCCATTTGTGCTTGTGGATCGTCTGTGAACAGCCATGAGCATGGCTTTTATAAAAACCCCGATCCAGAATACGACGGTTGGGCAAAACACGCTCAAAGAGGGGAAATTTCTTGCATATCCATTTCTCCAGTTTCTCCGGTGTTGAGACTTCATCAGCATCAATAAGCCGGCTATCATAGACCAGACCGAGGCTTGTAAGACCCTGAAGGGGAATCACCCAGAACCAGAATCCTTCGCCCATGAAATGGTTGGTAGCCAGCCATACCGGTAGATGGCCCTGATCATATCGGTCTCTTCTGAGGCGTAACTCTTTGGGGGAGAGGTCCGTCAATTTGTCGATATCAACGAGGCCATCGACCCAGTAAAAAGACGAGCCGTGTTTAATGGAGGTATCCTGTTTCAGGTCGAGTTTTTTGGCCAGGGCTCTATTTCGGCCTGAAGTGTCGATAACCCATTCCGCCGTAACTGATGCGGCTTCGTCATCGGCATTAAATGATACCGTATGCATCCCCTCTTCCGCCAGGTCTACCTCCACCTTGCTTACAGAGGTTAGTCCTGTAAAATTTGGAGACAGGTTATCCCGCCGGTAAAGCTCGTCTTCCAACTTATTTCGATCGAGTTGGTAGCAGGGAATATTGGAAAACGTTCGGATGTAGGCCTGACTGTAATCCTCAAAACCGGTATTCTCTTTTTCCGTACTTTTCCAATAGAATCGTAAATTATATTTCATATAATGTTCACGAAGCAGGTATTCCTCCATATCAAGGACTTTGGCGAAATAATAACCACCCACCTGTACCAGAGACTCCCCGACTTTCTGGCGTTTGGATGGGATCTGGTCCTGTTTTTCGAGCAACAGGATCTTCTTATCTGTGTTTCGTATTAATTGCTGAGATAAGGATAGGCCAGCCAATCCCCCACCAATAATAACAACATCATAATGCGATTGTAGTGCCATCTATCTTTCCTTTATATTCGTAAACTGTACATAGTAAGCATGAATCAAACAACCGACAGATTAGGTTTTACGGATTACCCTTAGTACGGATACGCCTAAAATGAGCAATAAAACAGCGGCGATACGTTCGCCCCATTGGTCTCCGCCGGATCCTCCCGTAAGATGATTGTAGACCAGAATGACAGCCCCCATCATACAGAGTATGCCAACTACTTTCGCCGAAGTGGGACGCTGAGAAGTGCTACGACGGTTCCCTGATGAATTTTGCCCTGAGCGGAATCCGCCTTCCGAGGTTCTCTCCATAATTTCGTCCAGTCTTCTCGGCAATTCGGAGATACTGCTAGCGTATTTACCGAAGGTATCCTGCCAGACGTTCAGGTCCATCATTTCACGCATTTGATCAAAACCCATTTCCAAACGAAGTTCATCCAATCCCTCCCGAAGGACGTCCTGTTCCGGGACCAGTCGTTTTGTGATGGATACAAGCGTAAAAAGTCCCCTGAAAAAGTCCAATAGATGAACGCGGGGTTGTAATCCATATTCTCTGATCAGACGCCAGTGTACAAATAGATGTTCAGCCAATGAATTACCGGAATCTGAATGACTCCAGGCCCCGTCACGAAAAGGGACGACCTGCCTGAATCGTATACGCAATTCCGACTCATTCAGTGCAGAATCCCGGTCTTCCATTTCCTGCATTAGATAATCGAACGCCGAATCCGGATCTTGAGCGGCTGTGGCCTGCAAGTATTGCCATATATGATCCTGGGCGACGGATGGTAACGAAGTAAAGATGCCATCATGAAATACCACTTTGTGTGTAGGTAGAATACTCATATCACCCGGATCGATTTCGACAGGATAATGGCTTCCGAATAGCGCCTGGCGTAACCAGACAAAACAGGTTCGGCGCGCCACATCTGGAAGTCCTAAATCCAGGTTTTTCGGTAACTCATGCTTGAAAGAACTTTCCCCTTCTTCAGATGAGTCAGCCATCATCTCATCTAGAGACCATCCCTGCATTCGCTCTACGGTCCGAACCAACGACGTGGACAGGTCCGGTAAATATTGAGGGGCGGCAAAATATGTAGATCGCTGTGCTTCTTCGGCCAGGGTCGTCATCGCGTCCATATCTGCCTGACGGTCCATATATAAGGGTAAAAACCTCATGAAATCTGCTATCGCCGCCTCGGTAGGGAAATCATTCCACCCGATAGCAACAAATGCGGGATGAAGCAGATGCAAAACTTGACTGTCTCGCTCGACCAACGACTGAAAGGACGGATCAATAATCTGAACTCTGACCGGCGTACCATCGACAAATCGGCCATAGTGCATTTGATAAACCAACCGGGATGACCGAGGTGATTCATCAAAACTCAGAAACACGGTTTCCGGTTTGCATCCCCATTCTTTCTCAAGTACAGCATGGACCATTTTACTATCCATGGGATCGGATCGGTCCGGAATTCGCATTAACTCCAGACATTCCGGGATGGATAAGAGATCCACTCTTGTACCCAGGTAACGCCCAAAAAGAGAAAAAACAGGCCCCAGGCTTTCCAGTACGGACCGAAACTTTTCCAATCGATCTTTGGATTCGGCAGCGGACACCTCCTCTTTGAAAAACATCCGGGGACGATGTTCAAATCCGTGCTCAGCAAGGAGACCTTCTATTTCCTGTCGACGTTGTTTGATGTCGGGGTCCCGGCTTTCCAGAAAGGCTGCCATTATTTGATTAACGTACCTTCAATATAGCATGCATCAGCATGCTGCCGGTCAGGGCTAGAAGCCCTGATTCAACCGTAAATAAATTCAATCCTAATTCAACCGGTTCTCCGCTTGCCGTCATTAATATCGAAATCGCGAGTACAACCATACCCAGGTGGGTAATATGTTGGGTATCAGCTTCATCTGTCATTCTTCCATTCGTCCCGGTGTCGATATACATGAGATGGTGCGAAAGGCTGACCAAACGAGAGGCGCCGCCACGAACAAGATTTCCGGTAGAAACCGTCCACTCGACCATGGATTCTGGTGATAGAGACGGCATAACGGCTTCTCTAAGAAACCGTTCACAACTTATGGCCAGATAGGCTCCTACATCGAACTCAGGAGCGAACCGGGTGATGATGCCGTCACTTGCAATAGAAGAACGTATGTATTTAATGACATCTCGCTCCGGCCAGATGCCGGTCTGTTTTGATAGCCTGAGCATATCCAGCATGACCAGGGTGAAGTTTTTCTTTAATCGTCTGTGATCTCCCCGCGCCTCATACCAATCATCAGCAAACTGCTGGAGTCCCTTACGAAAGCCGGCCACATCGGAATCTTCGTCCAGTATGGACACTTTAAAAAAGGCCATACACATGCTATCGAGATCTCCTCGGGTGTAGGCCAGGGTGAGAGAGACCAGTTCCTTGCGGGAGTAGTGGCTGAGGACGCCGGTAATCCCAAAATCCACATAGCCTACCGTATTATTCGGTAGAATGATTAAATTTGCAGGATGCAAGTCGGCATGAAACAGGCCGTAGCGAAAGGTATCCCCCAGAAAATTATCGATGATGTTCCGTGCGAATTGATTCGGCTCAAAATTCATTTCTTTCAAACGACGCTTATGAAGTTGATTATCTGTATCCATATTCCTGAGAAAGTCAATGAGTGTAATACCCTCGAGAAATTCCATAACCAGAAGACGACGCGTCGTATATCGCCAGTAAACCATAGGAATTCGCTCATGGCTGTTGCCCCTCGCATCCTTACGAAGATGCTCCATGTATCTGGCTTCATGCTGATAATCCAGCTCTTCCTGGGTCCAGGATATAAACTCACTGATGGGCTCAATCAGCCAGTACAATGCCGTCAGGTGAATTCGCTTGATAAAGTTGATGGCGGCCTTCATCAAACGGATGTCTCCCATAAAGTCCGTATCTACTTCCGGTCGCTGAATTTTAACGGCAATCTTACGCCCTTTCAATCGGGCTAAATGCACCTGGCCGATAGAAGCTGTTGCGATGGGATTTTCACTGAATACCTCAAATATATCTCCGGGAGGCCGGCCAAGCTCCTTGATAAAAATCTGCTCTACCTGCTCGAAATCAAACGGGGCCACACGATCCAGAAGATCATATAGGGCATTGCAATATGCAAAAGAAAGCACATCCGGTTGTAAGGACATCATCTGACCCAGTTTAATGAATGTCCCGCCAAGTTCTTCGAGGATCGTCCGGAGTCGTACCGGTCCGGTCAGATCGGCCGCCGGCAATTTTCGCCCCACCAGCGGGAGTCGATTTAACCAGCCTCTGGAGATATACGCCAGGGCATGCCCGGTAACAACCGAGATGATATGGATAAGGCGACGAAGGTTAGCCCAGAAGTACATAGGTGGATCCTGAAAAGCTGTGAAGCTACGAAACGGCGAAACTGAGAAGCGGTGTATTAATCTTTAAATATAGAGCCCCAGAAGATATGCTTTCTTTCTGCGAGCATCTCGTTGATCGCCGCCTGCATCCTTGATCGAACCTCATCGCTGATGGCGCGGACAATTTTATGGTCGTTAGCGGCTTCCGGTGGATATTCTTTTTCGATATGTATGGGCTCAAGGAACCGGATATGCCATTTAGACGGCAGGGGAACGGGTAAAAAAGGGAACGGCGGTGCAAATGGAAACACAGGCCATAAAGAAAACCGCATCCACCATTGCCATTTTATCTTACCGAATATCGGGAATATCTCGGCATTTCCGACGGTGACAAACGGTACGATAGGCGCCTGGTTGCGTAACGCCATACGTACAAATTCATTGCGTCCGAATTTGCCCAGTTCATACACCCCTTTATAGTAACGAAATGCCCCCTGGATGCCTTCCGGGTAGAAACCGACCAGGCCATCCTTTTCCAAGACATGATCGGCATTCTGCTGGCAGGCGATGATGCCACCGATTTTGGTCATAAAATTAAATTGAAAAGGAAATTTTATTAAAGTAGGATGGATCAAAAACCGCGGATGACGCCCGGTTTCCTTCGCAATCAGGTGCATAGTCATGACGCCGTCTAACGGCATGAACCCACGGTGTACACCGGCCAGCATAGCCCGGTTGTCCACAGGGATATGCTCTAATCCTCTACATTCAAAACGCCAGTAAAAGTCCTCCATGAATTTGAGAAGGGTTCGACTGTAGGCGGCCAGATATTTTTTATCTAATCCAAAATCATCAAACGTCGCCGGGAGCGCTTGTTTTCTTATGGCCAAACGTTTTTTCAGCGGGGATTCCTCCGAAGATCCGTTAAGATAATGAATAATGGCGTCAAAACTGGATTTCTTTGGTATAAAGCCGGTTTCTTCTGTTAATTTTCCAGAGGAAACCGTCCAGTTATACCGAATATAATCCAGATGATCAATGGGGCTGATATGTGTTTGGGGCCCTATCCATCGTAGTATCCGTTGGGGCCACCTTGGCGTGGGTATTCTATACGTGCCGGCAAGTCGTAACGACGCCCGTAATGTAGTCACACCGGCCGGACTTATGTTAAACACGCCCCCGCACTGATGTTCTGCTACACCCACAACAGCACCAGCCAGGTCTTCAGGATGCAACCATTGAAGAGAAGGGTCATGGCCGGCCAGAGTAAACGCCCATCGTTTAGTGAGCAATCCCCCAAGATAGTCCCGCTTACCGGGAATTAAAACATGTGATGGACGTAAAATCGTTACGACACTATCCGGATATTCCTCCATCCCGCGGGTACATATCTCTTCAAAATCTTTCCATGCCCGGGCGAGGCGGTTGGATTGGCCCGGAGTTAACGATTGTGATTCATCCATTAATCCCGGATTATGTGGCCTTGAACCGTAAATGGCTGCACTGGAAACAATGATCAATTGCCGGTAGGCGCCCGGTTTCCAATGACCGATAAATCCTTTCGCCTTGTCCAGATCCGGTACCTGAACCGCATCCCGGCTTAACAAAGGGAGATAGACCAGCGTATCCATGCCTGCCTGGTCAAAAACATCTGAATAGCCCAGGCCGGACAGATAATGACTTTGTTCGAAGGAGGGGGCTATAGAAACAAGATTAACCAGATATTTTGCATGATCGATTTCAGCCGTTTTTTCACCGGCGCTATATATAATAAACTTGGCCATATTGTGATCCCTTTACCCTACATATTTTGCGCCACTGTTGCCAGGTCGTTCTCCAGATCTAATTTGGTTATCGTACCCCGGTATACTTTGACTACCTTATAATCCGCATCCAGAATAACCGTATGAGGAATGCCAAACCCATTAAACTTCTGAAAGAGTTCTTCGTTACCCAGCAGAATCGTGTAATTGATCTGATGCTTTTCTACGAAGGGTTTTACTGATCTGACTCCGTCTTTGTCCAGGGCGATCCCGATGAGCTTGACATTCGATTCAGCCGCAAACTCTTTGAATTCAGGGATTTCCTTCAGACACGGCTGACACCACGTCGCCCAAAAATTCAGAATGACCGGTTGACCCTCCAGAGAAGCACTGGAAAATTCGGTGCCGTCCAAGGTCATCAGGTTAAACTCAGGCGCCCGTTGACCGACCTGCACGATTTCGATTTCTCCCCCACAGGCTGTAAAAGCCACTATAAAACAGGTACCTATGACCAGAGACAATAGCTGTTTCATTCTCTATCCTTTTTTACTCTATTATCGAGCACTTAACATGGATTGTTTATCCACCGAAGGCAAAGTGAAATATTCAATTCCACCACCTTCCGTGATTCGGGCCAACTGTTTAGCGGATATATCTTCGAACTGATCCGTTTTTCCACTCGGCCAGGACACGGTTAACTTCGTCACCATGACCGCCTCATTCAAGCCAAAATAGAGACGCATACTTTGCTGTGAGGCATACGCGCCGCCGGCTGTAACATGAGAAATCTGTCGTCCTTCAGCCGTCTCAATCGCCACTTCAGCACCGATCCCATCGCGATTACTTTCGACGCCCTGCAACTCAATCGCCAACCAGTTTCTACTGGTACCGATATTGTTCCGAAGGAGTGCAGGGGTTACTCTGGCCGCCCGTTTCAGGTCACCGGGGTTGGTACTCACTACAATATCCAGATCACCGTCGTTGTCAAAATCAGCCGTGGCGACGCCACGCGAATCCTTGATATCATCGGTACCCAATGCCATAGCGACATTGGTAAACTCGGGCAGGCCGTTCTCGTCCAACCCTTCATTTCTGAACAACACATTATGCTCATAGCCATTCCAGGAATTATCACCACGAAATTCATCTGTGTAAAACAAGCCCGTCTTATACTGGTTTATGTGCGCTACCGCGCTCATAATATAAGGTAGTCAGAGGTCTTCGTGGGAGTTGGCCGTAACCCATCCGTTGACGGCCAGGATATCCTTCTTGCCGTCGTTGTCGTAATCAAAAAAAGTAGACCCCCAGAACCAGCCAAACGGGTTGGTATTGGTGGCCTCCGAGATGTCTGTAAAATGCCCTTTCCCATCGTTTATGAGCAACGAGTTGCCCTTCACCATCTTATCTCCGTAAGATGCCCAAGACATACCTACGAGCGAAAAGATCTCCTTATAACTCGGGAAATCTTCTACTATCGTTCCCTGTTCCACACTGTTGATCAGATACTGGATCAACGTGGAGGACTGGCCAAACCATCGCTGACCGGAATGGACATTAGACACATACAGGTCCAGATCTCCATCATTATCAACATCACCGAATGAAGCGCTCATGCCGAATCCGAAATCGTGCGTCCCGGTTTCGGTGGATACATCAGTGAAAGTGCCGTCCCCCTCGTTGCGATACAGATCATTTTTCCCGAAGTCGTTGGCGACGTAAAGGTCCTGATCACCATCGTTATCATAATCACCCCAGGTAACGCCCAAGGTCAGACCGCCGTTGCGTACACCAGCCTGCTCTGTTACCTCTTTGAACTTGAGGTTCCCTTCGTTGTGCAGCAGGGAATTACCCTCGCTATTACGGGTAAAGAACAGGGTCGTGGGCAGATTTACTCTGGGATCAAGATAACGTCCCAGATACAAATCAGTCTTGCCGTCGTTATCAAAATCTGCGGCGGTGGCTACTGTCACGAGGATGCCACCGATGCCCGACCCCTCACTTACATCGGTAAAGGTGCCATCGCCGTTGTTTCGGTACAGACGGTTCTGATCGGTGCCGCAACCGAGGAAAAGATCCTTGTCGCCGTCGTTGTCAAAATCAGCGAAGACCGCCACATTGATACCGAGCATCTCGGTCGGCAAGCCGGCCTCAGCGGTGACGTCGGCAAAGGTGCCGTCGCCCCGATTACGATACAGGCGGGGATGCTTGCCATCGCCGAAGAACAGATCATACCATCCGTCATTATCATAATCGGCCGTCGTGACTCCGGCAGAACCAAATTTAATGATGCCGAACTTCTTGGGTTCCCATTCCGGGGTAAACCAGTTTGGATTATGATTCGTCACGAAATCGATGCCGGCCTCTACGGTGATGTCCGTAAACCCGGACCGATCGCCGGTCACGGTTTTGCCATAGATCAGTTCCTGTTTCTGGATCTTCCAGTTCGTGCCTACTTTTTTCAAATTCATTCGGAAGAGGGCCAGGCTCTCAATAACCTTCGGCGCCTCTTCTGCTGTCATTTCCTGACCGGCCTGGGTGCCTCGCAGCCAGAGAAAGGCACGGGCGACGATTTCATCATCGCTGATGAATTCTTCGAACGTATCTAATTTGAGCTTACTCTCCTGGAGCGTATCGAATTTACCCACCAAGGCTTGAATCTGACCTCTAATTTCGGCTTTTCCATATTTCTGCGAACCGGCTACAGACCAGTCATACACAGATATACCATCTTTGGTCGATACCAGGCGCTCCGTCCACAGGCCGTCATCCTCATTGGCATACCCGTCATCATAGAACGACATTACTTCGTCAATATCGTTCTTCTCCAGCCCGACCATGTATGCTTTCAGCATATCTATGGTCTCTCGTCCTGTTTCCGCCAGGCGGGTCGCATCCTCCTGCAAACCCTGGAAATAGGACATCCCCCCTACGACGGCGATGACCAGCAGTACCAGAGGAGAGCTGTAAAAGACAATTCTCTTCTGTTTTTTTGACATATACTCTCTCCTTTAGATCAGTAGCAAATCACGAATTACAGATAAAATCAAGGTAATGGAATAACCAATCCTAACGTTGTGCGACGAGTGAATCCCGGCCTTCCTCTATGGTAATGATCTGATTGATCATGCCGGCAAGGGCAGGGGCTTCAAATTTCTGTGTATTCCCATTCGGCCAACGGATTTCAAGACCGTCTATCTGGTCTGCCTCACCAATACCGAAATGTGCGATCATCATAGCCTGTGAGGAATACCCGGAACCGGCTTCAATCTGGCGCATCATCGTTTTACCCGCGGCGGTGAGACGGACATGCGCGCCTATGGCATCCCGATTGCTTTGACCACCGACCAGTTTGACGCCCATCCAATTTCCGGATTGCTTCAGGTTATTAAATAAAATAGTCGGGCGTTGGTTGCTGTTGTTGATGATTATATCTAAACGGCCATCGCCGTCGAGATCTGCAATGGCGACCCCACGAGAATCTTTGATTTCATCGGATCCGAGCGGCCGGCCGATATCAACGAACTGACCGTCTCCTACATTGGCGAAGAGACAATTGTATTCATATCCGTTCCACGAATTGTTGCTGATAAATTCCTGACTGAAGAAGAACCCTTGTTTGTAGGAGTTAACCGATGCTACCGCACCGGACAGGAAAGGGAGTCACAAATCACTGGATGGATCCTGACTGATCCATCCGTTAGCAGCGTAGATATCCAGATCCGCATCATTGTCCATATCGAAAAAGGCCACACTCCATCCCCAGCCTGCCCGGTTGGTATGGCTGTCTTTGAGTTCGGTAAAGGTACCGTCGCCATTATTTTCAAATAAGGAATTGCCTTCCCCACTCATCTTGGCGAGTTCCGCCCACGCATCTCCGAACAAATCGTAGACCGCCAGGTATTCTCCCATATCCTCCCAGGCCCATTTCGTTCGGATCACATTACGGAGGTATTGCAGGATGGTGACATTTTCTCCGAACCAGCGCTGATTGGAATTGATATTGGAGGTGTATATATCCATCAACCCGTCATCGTTGAAGTCGCCGAACGTCACGCCCATACCACCGCTCAGGTCAAGGACACTGGCTTCTTTGGCTACATCGGTGAAGGTGCCGTCCTGATTATTCCGATACAGATTTTTGCGACCGAAATCATTGGCACTCATCAGGTCCGTATAGCCGTCGTTATTATAATCCCCGGCGGCCACAGCCAGTGACCAACCGACATCCCCTGCCCCGCTGTGTTCTGTGACATCGGTAAACCCCTTGCCGCCCTCGTTGTGGAACAATCTATTCGGATCGCCGTTTCGAGCGAAGAAGAAAAGCTGGGGAATGGTCTCAAAAGCATTTCCGTAGACCCCTACGTAGATATCGAGAAAACCGTCCCGGTCGTAGTCAAGCAGGGTCGCTGACATGGCCGGTGCCACGAAGTCGAGTCCCATATCCGCGGACCGATCGGTATAGGTGCCATCGCCGTCATTCTGAAAGAATAACCCCGGCTTCAGATAGCGGACGACAAAGATGTCTTTATGTCCATCATTATTGAAATCGGCAAACAGGCCCAAATTAGCATGATTGATGCCTTCTAACCCGGCTTCCGTCGTTACATCTGTAAACTTGACCGGTTCATCATCACCCTTGCCGTCATTACGATATAACCTGCTGCTAAGCGCATCAGCAAAAAACAGGTCCATACGATCATCGTTATTGTAATCGACCGCACTGACGCCGCCGAAAGCATATTGAATCATCTGAAAGGAAAGATCCACACCGGCAGCTTTTGCATCCAGGTCCGGATCACGGGCATGGGTGAAATCGATACCGAGATTCATCGGGTTCACGCTGGCAAAACCCTCACGCGTGCCGCTTACGCGAACGCCTTCAACCAACTGATCCCGGACCACTTTCCAGTCAAAGGCTCCAACTGCACCGCCTTCATTGACCAGCCACCACCTGTAAAAAAATCGATCCTGGAAAGCCAAACCATTCTGATCTACACCGTCGAGAATATATTTTACCCGCAGGGTCACCGCCCGTTCCGGGTCGATTTCTTCGATCATATCTATTTTACACTTTACGCGTTTGATCGATTCCAGGTTGTTAAAATACTGTTGCAACTCGGTATTCAGGTCACCCCGGTTGTAATTCGTCGCCCCATCAGCTATCAATTTGAAGGACGAGATATCACTGATACTCACATCCTTCTTAAGCTCCCAGTGTCCGCGTTCAGGCGCCTTGTAGTCGGAGGAATAAAAATCGGTGACGCCTGATATATCTTTATTTTCATCCACGTTTTTTATCGCCCCGGCATAGTCAGTCAACAACTGGTTGATCACCTTACCGGTCTCGAAGAAGCGGGCGTGTTCGGCTTCCTGCTCTTCCAGAACATGGAGGCCATAAAACACGGCACCGGTGAACAGCAATACCACACCCAGCGCTGTTCCCCCCCAAACCTTAAGCTTCATGAATCTGCTCCTCCCTGGTTTCTTCAGTTGATATGCGATCTATTTATTTACGGTGACTGATTCCATCGTTCTTGTCATCGGCTTATATGAGGGCACCTTACCTCCTGCGACGACATCTGCGACCTGCATGGCCGAAATAATAACCGGCGTAATACCTCCACCCGGCTGCACCCAGTGTCCAGTAAAATACAGATTATCGATAGGCCCTTTAATATCCGGTCTATTTTCACCCAATTGATCCGGTGAAATTTCCCACCCGAGCATGGCGCCCTGATTATTCAGTGTAAATCGATATGATGTCTGCGCGGAAGCGCTCATGTTTACCACAATATGATCTGTAAAGCCCGGAATAATCCGATTTAGATTACCGAGTATATAAGCATCAATTTCGGATTTATGCAAATCCCAATCTTCAACCGCCTCATAGTCCACGTCCAGCACCTTTTGAATAATGACAACATGGCCATCAGGCGGCGCCATCGAAGACTCAAACAGGGTAGGGACAAAAATTTTAAATTTTAGATCCGTACGCCCCATCAAATCGGGCTCCCAATCATTCCAGTAATAGCCCTGGGCTTGTTCAAGGGTTTCTGTCGATATCCCTTTTATACCAATGTGCATCAAATAGCAGGGATAGGATGAACGTAACTGCTTGAGGCCGTTTAAATAATCAGTACCAACGACTTCCGGACCGAGCATATGTTCTACGGTCTGAAGGAGGTCTCCATTAGAAATTACCACGCCGGATCGGACTTTTTTCAAGTACCGTTGCCGTCGAGGTCCTGTTTGGATTTCTATACCACAGGCGCCACCGTTCTGTGTGAGGATCCGATTGACCAACGTGTGCATCAGAATATGTCCGCCCTGTTCTTCAAATCGCTGTGCTAATTCATCTGCGAAGACCTGAGAGCCCCCCACCGGATAATAATTCCCGAGAAAATAAGACAAGCGCAGCATTGAATCGAAGACAAAAGATGTTCGAGAAGGCGGTACCCCCCAATGAGGACTGTCGGCTGTCAGAACCAGTTTCAGGCGTTTATCTGAAAAGAATGTATCCAGCACCTCTTTCACCGTCAAATTTATATATCGGTTGATCCGATCTGTCTGGCGACGTCGAAAGTAGTATAGCAGACCATGCATATAGGCTTCTCTCACATCTGCAAAGAAGGCATCAATGGCCTGCTCTTCAAGAGGAAAAGTTGCTTTTAACTTTTTCAAATAGGTATCAAAATCGGCCGACACCTCAAATGTGGCGCCATCGGGCAGATGGAACATATCGACCGGATCCATCTTAACCCATTCTGTCGTTATCCCAAGTTTCTTAAGGAGTTTACCGGTCATGGACGTGGGATTGCCCAGCAGCGGATAAAAATGGCTGGCGGCATCGAAGGTATAACCATCCCGTTTAAACGTGCTGCAATAGCCTCCGACCATATAGTGCTGTTCCACCATCAGCACCTTAAGGCCCTGCTGTACCAGCAGATTGCCGCAGACCAATCCACCGACGCCTGCACCGATGATCACAGCGTCGTAGACGTCGTCCGGCCCTTTGCTGACTCTTATCCCTTTAAATGGTCGTTTCATGGGCGAAGTGGGTAAATGAGCAAATTGGTGTTAGTCCACCCTGCTGCCGTTAGATTCTTCTGGTCGATTACGGCCGTAGGTTTCATGGGCATGTACGAATTCGCTGCTGGTGATGGCGGAGGCCATGGAGAGTTCTCCTGCCAGCAGCGTGGCGGCTATGATCTCTGCAAATTTGGTTGCATGACCGCCTCCGACGCAACCCAGCATCTCCATACACTCACGGCTTGTGCCCAATCCGATGCCGCCGCCGACGGTGGCTACGGTCAGGGAGGGCAGAGTCACACTGGCATACAGGTCACCCTCATCGGTTAATTCAAAATTGGTGATGCCCACGGCGGCGTTGGCCACGTTGGCCACATCCTGTCCGCAGGCGATAAACACCGCGGTAAGCCCGTTGGCATAATGGCCGTTATAACCGATCGCATTCGCCTGTATGTGCCCCAGGACGGTATGATGCCAGAGATCGTAAATCTGGCGGGGCGAGGCATGCAGATACAGTCTGGTCAGATTTTCAGGGATTAAGACACCTGCCGTGACCTTTTTTCCTTTTCCGCCGCCGAGTAGAAATCCACTCGCCCGTTTTTCCGAATTAAGACCGCTGAAAATATAATACTTGAGGGCATTGCTATGGCTCATAAGCCACCGGCAGGCTTTTTCGGTAGCCTTAACGATCATATTCATACCCTGAGCATCTCCGGTATGATAGCAGAAATTGACCTGGACTTCACGACCGATGGGATGGCACTCCACCCTCAGCAGCCGTCCATGGCTGGTCGTAGAATTCGCTTCCGTCTGCAATTGATCGACAAACCCCGGTATCGTCTGCGCAAATTCGAAGGCTTGCGGCACATCTTGAAAAAAGAAGACCGGCGATATTCTATTTTCATCCATATATATACGTGTGGAGGCGCCCCCGGAGCGTGTTATCGTCACCATGCCCCGCTCATACGAACGGACCAGCGCCCCTTCTGTTGTCGCCATAGGGACATAGAACGTGCCCTCTGCATGATTGCCGTTGATCAGGAGTGGCCCTGCAAGACCAACCGGCATCTGTATCGTCCCGATCGGGTTCTCAATGTTCCCGCGCATGGACGCGCCCGGGAGCGTATACGCGGCGATATTAGGACACCTGGCGCCTGTCAGATCTTCTACCCAGGCTCGCCGTTGATCAAGATCCTGATCCCGATACCCCTGATCTTTCATACGCGGAACGAGATCTTTTTTCTTTAAGGTCTGTTTCGGTTCGATGCTGTTGGACACGATGAATTTCCTTAAGGTCGGAAGATGGGCAGAATTTCAGGGCAAATGACGGGCAGACACGCTGGTCTGCCCCTACATTTTTATTATGGTTTTTTAACGATCAGGGCGCAGCAATTGCCGTCGGCGCTTACGGCGTTGGCAAGCGCATACTGGATTTCAGCCGTTCGGTTACGATTGTTCTTTATTAACGACGAGTAAGTTGTATCGACTTCCTCCAACGGATAAATACCGGGTATTAAATCCTGTTTCATCGATTCAATCAGGGTCACGACTTGCATAGCGCCTGAGGCGCCCAGTGTATCGCCGAGTGCGGATTTAACGGCCATGACGGGGATTTTTTCAAGATCAAAACAACGCCCCAATACCCGTGCTTCATAATGATCATTTAATATACAGCCATTGGCCGAGGCACTGATCAAGTCAATCTGATCCGCGGTGATGTGAGCATCTTTTAAAGCGATTCTAATCGCCTGTTCCCTCGCTATGAGCGCTATATCTTCATTTTTGCCCTGGGAATAATCATATCCGGCGCCATACCCCATGATCTCCACCTGAATGTCCACCTCTCGATCCACGGCGGCCTGTCCCTCTTCCATCAAGACAAAGGCGGCCCCTTCACTCTGGGAAAATCCATTACGATGGGTATCAAACGGCACGGGACAAGCAGGTTGTCCATTTTGAGCTCTTGCCAGCATGTCCGCCCTGTAAAAACCATACATAGACTCGAAGCAGAGTTCATCCGCACCACCGGTAACCAGTGTATCCGATCGACCACTTCGGATAAGATCCATGCCATAGGCCAGGGCTTGCAATCCGGCACTGCCGCCAGTGGCAATGGTCGAATTAACGCCCCGAAGTTTATGCCAGATCGCTGTCTGACCGGAAGCGGCATTAATGACGGTATTGGCGAAATCAAGCGGTTTGACAAACTTGGGACCCAAGGTAACCCCCATGCGGTCAAATTCAGCTATGGTGTGAAGCCCGCCGAACATCGTACCCAATATCAAGCCAACCAGTTGTTCCTCGCGCATTTCTTCGGTACATCCACCGTTTTCCAATGTCATCTGAACGGCAGCGCCTACCAACCTGCCGGTCCGGTCTAGGGGTCTGAAGTTTCGCTTACCCAGATAGGGTTGCGGTAAAAAATCTTTAATCTCTCCAGCCTGTAAGCCCCCCATAAGCTCCGTTGAAAACAAGTCCACATCAATGAGGGCGGACTGCCCTTCACAAAGCGCCGAAAATACAGCCTGTGAAGAATCACCAAGAGGAGAAACAATACCTGCGCCCGTGACAACCACGCTACGTTCCATTATTATTGTCCCTCACACGTTTTTAATATCAAGGAAGCGTTGGTTCCTCCAAACGCATAGGCATTACTCATGGCGACACGAACCTGATGATTTCTCGCTTCATTCGGCACATAGTCGAGATCACATTCGGGATCAGGTTCCTCATAATTGATGGTCGGCGGAATTCGTCCGTCTGAAATGGCTAACGAGCATACCGCAGCTTCAATGGCAGACGCTGCGCCCATGGTATGGCCGAGCATCGATTTTATGGAGCTTATCGGGGTTTCATACGCTGCTTTACCAAAAACACGTTTTGCCGAAACCGTTTCATGTTGATCATTGGATTTGGTACCGGTGCCGTGAGCGCTGATATAATCGACCTCGGCAGGGGAAAGACCACTTTCTGACAGGGCCTGTTCCATGGCTCGAACGGCTCCGTCCCCATCCGGGTGTCCGCCGGTCATATGGAAGGCATCGCACGAGAGTCCGTAGCCGGCGACTTCCGCATAGATGTGTGCCTTTCTTTCAAGCGCATGCTCTAATAGTTCGAGGACAAGGACACAACTGCCTTCACCCGGCATCATCCCTTTTCGGTTTTTATCGAAGGGTTGGCATCGGTCGGGGGCGATCGCCAGGAGTCTGGCAAATCCGGAGTAAGTGATCCTTGAGAACGAATCGGCCCCGCCGGCCAGCATCATCCCGGCCCTTCCTTTGCGTAGCACTTCACAAGCATGGGCGATCGCAAAACTACCTGCTGCACACGCCGTCGGGATCATCATATTGCTGCCCATAAACCCCAATTCCGCAGCCACATGGCCGGCAATATAATGACAGGGATAGGATGAAATGAAGTATGGGCTGACCTGTTCGGTTTCATTGGCCACATAGCAATTGTCAAATTGCTCTATCTGATTCGGCTCACCGGATGTTGTTCCCATGGAAACACCGGCACTCCGGCGATCAATTTCCTCAAGATCCACTTCGGCGTCCTCAAGAGCGAGCCGAGCTCCTGCAATAGCAAATCGAGAAGCACGACCTATCTGGTCAGAGTTCAGGTTTCTGACATAGGGTTCATGCAAGAATCCTTTAACCTCGCCTCCTTTATGGACACTGTAGGCGCTGGTGTCTAAAGACTCCACTTCGCTAATCCCGCTTTTACCGGCCAGTATATTTTTCCAGAACACCTCACGACCGATGCCGATGGAAGTGACCAGACCGATCCCTGTAATTACAACGCGCGTGGACACCTGTTATACTCCTACTTTTTCCGAAGTCATGTGTGACAGAACCAGATCCACGGAATCCTGAACCGTATGCAGGTGCTGAAGGCGTTCAGAGAGTTCTTCATCGGGAATATTAAGTTTGAAAATGTGATCCACATCGACCGCAATCTCCAGCAAGGTCAGAGAATCCAGGCCTAATTCATCCTCAAAAGAAGCATTGTCGCTGATATCGGCTACGTCAATACTTGTTGCGTTGGCAATCACTTCCTTGATCTGTGTGCGAATTTCAGTCGTTTCCATCAGGAATCCCCTCTCGAAATGATGAATAAATGTAATGAAGATAAAATATGAAAGATCGGATCGAGTTATTGCAACCGTTTATGTTAGATTACCCGATCAAAATTGCACCTCAAAATATCCGACCAAATAAAATGACCGAAAGGATGAACTTTAAGTGCATGATTAAATGATTCTATCATTATTATAGTATCCTGTTTACGATCCAACTTCTAGGCCATACAGCCCGTATTCTAACCTTTATTGAAATAACAAATAGTATGCCACGTTAATATTAAAAATCACAAATAGGTGTAGTTGATGAAGTTATATATAACATATGGCAAAATTACAATAGGGATACATGTATTATTTTCATGCATGTTGTAGGATTTTCATGCATGTTGTAGGAAAATCATACATCGGTGATGTGCTGTTTTAAATCTGGACCATAGTATGGAAAGCTCATATATTCTGTGATTAAAGACAGGATGGCTCAAGTTGAGAATTGGCTGATAATTATTAAGATATACACATAATAAGGAGGTTTTGTGCGTTACAATCGCGTATTAATAAAGTTAAGTGGAGGGGCATTGGCAGGGGAAAGGACCTGGGGATTTGAACCGATAGCCATCAATCATATTGCTAAGGAGGTCATAGAATTACACCGTATGGGCGTGGAGGTGGGTATTGTTGTCGGTGGCGGAAATATATTTCGAGGTGAATTGGGGGAAGGCTGGGGCATTGAACGGGCGGAGGCTGATAATATCGGCATGGTGGCGACCGTGATCAACAGTATGATGCTGCGCGGCGCCTTGACATCGAATGGGGCGGATAACGTGCGGGTTATGACCGCTATACCAATAAACAGCGTGGCGGAACCGTATATCCGTCTTCGGGCGATCCACCACCTGGATAGGGGGTGCATCGTATTGCTTGCAGCGGGTACAGGAAATCCGTACGTAACCACCGATTATCCCTCGGTATTGCGCGCCCTTGAGCTCCGAGCCCAGGTCTTGTTGTCTGCTAAAAACGGTACAGATGGCATTTATACCAGTGACCCGCAGATAAATACCGATGCCCGCAGATATAAAACCATCAGTTACGATACGGTTATCCAAAAGAACCTACGGGTCATGGATCAGACTGCGGTTTTGCTGGCCAAAGAAAACAGCCTGTCTATCCACGTATTCGATTTTGATGCCCCGAGTGCGATGCAACAGATCTGTCGTGGTGAAGATGTGGGTACACTGATTACTCAGGGCCAGGATGAATTATTTGCTTGAGGTTCTCGAATATGATCTATCGGAGTGTCTATGAAACCGAATGAGGGCACACTGGGTATTATTACAGAGCGCGATGTCGAGGCGCCCATGCGCGATGGCGTGATTTTGCGCGCGCATATATTTCGTCCGGATCATCCGGGCCAATACCCGGCTCTTTTACACCGCACTCCCTATGGAAAACATACGAGCGGATATGATCGGTATGTCCGGGCAGGTTATGTCGTGGTTTCTCAGGATGCCCGCGGCCGATATTCATCCGATGGGGATTATATTCCTTTTACCGAACCACACACCGGTGATGGTGAAGATGGGTATGACAGTATAGAGTGGCTTGCAGATCAGCCTTATTGTAACGGGAAGATCGGTACGATTGGCGCCTCCTACGACGCCTGGATGCAATGGATGCTCGCTCGTCTTCGCCCACCTCATCTGGTCGCCATGTGCGCCAGGAGCATTCCAACAGAACTGACCGAAGTAGATTGGTGGGGCGCATTTCGGCCTGCCCGACGGGTACGCTGGTGGCTGACAACGATAGCGCCGGACCTGCGGCGGCGTCATGGCCTGTCCCCACCGCACTCCAAAGAAGAGGCCAACCGGATTTGGACTGAAGTCGAACAGGGCCGCTGGCTGGATTTACAACCGTGGATGGATATTATTAAATATCTGCCGCCCGGCCTGGCCGAATATGCGGAAAGCTGGTTACGTGAGCCCCATCGAACCCCCTGGCGTTTTAAGGATTACTATGGCGATATCACCATACCCAATCTCGATGTGAGCGGTTGGTATGATCATTGTAACGCGACCATAAAGCATTTGTCCGGCATACAACAACAAGGCGGATCGGAATCAGCACGGACCCAAACAAAATTAATCATCGGGCCATGGAGTCATATCAATGCGGGTCGGCGTACCAACGGGACGATTGATTTCGGACCACAGGCCGAAGTGGATTTGACAGATATTTATCTCCGATGGTTCGATTACTGGCTTAAGGGTCTGGGCAATCAGGTGGATCTTGATCCTACTGTTCAGTATTTTGTGATGGGTATAAACCAATGGCGGTCAACAGACACCTGGCCCCCAACCGGTACGAAAGCCCGACCTTTTTTTCTATCCCATTTAGGGGATGTCCGTAATCTGGACGAAAGACATCTGTGCTCTGATCCAGATCCAGAAGAAGCTGAAGACCTCTATGAATACGATCCCAAGAACCCGGTATCTACCCTGTGGACGTCCGATTTGTTCACCACGGTATCGGATCGCCGTCAATTAGCGCATCGAGAGGATATCTTGACTTACCGGACGCCAGCGTTGGAAGAAGACCTCGAGATCGCAGGTTTTCCTCAAATGATCCTGTATGCCGCCTCGTCCGCGCCGGATACGGATTTTTTTGCGAGACTGATTGATGAATATCCCGACGGCGCCGCTATGGATATCTGCTATGGCATGGTGCGGGCAAGACACCGAGACCGTCTGGACAAAGAAGATTTCTTGATACCGGGTGAAATCACGACCTTTCATATCACGCTCGGCGCCACCGCATGCAGGTTCCTCAAAGGACACCGCATTCGTCTTGAAATAACAAGCAGTGACTTTCCCAATCATGATAGAAACCATAATACGGGAAAGAACGATTTAGTGGATACCGAAATGGTCGTTGCACATCAACGCGTTTGCCACGGCGGTTCACACGCATCCCGGTTGATCCTGCCGGTCAGTAACGAGGCAATAATGAGGGGTGTTCATGCGTAGGATATGGTCTCTTTTATTAGGGTTCGGTATCATGGGATCGCTGGCTTTTGTTCTGGCCGGTGGGACTTCTTATGATTTACCTCCATCCTCACCACCATCTGCTCTCGATCCGCCTCCGTTTGTGCTGAAGAATTTTTTCAAGGGGATTTCCTGGGTCGGTGGGCGGCGGGCGATTCCGGATGATGCACTGCCGAATGCAAAAGACCATGGAGTCGAGTGGATCGCCCTGACCCCTTTCGGGTGGATGGAAAATCAGTTTTCTACACGTATTCGAGTTAACCGAAGAGCGTCTCTGTGGGGTGAAGCAGATGTCGGATTACAGGTGACCACACGCAAAGCCCATGCGCATGGGCTTAAAATTATGCTCAAACCCCATATATGGATATCGCGCCCAATAGACAATGGATGGCGAGGAGAAATAGGATTTTCAACGGAGGAAGATTGGCAAACGTGGGAATCCGATTATCGTCTATTTATTCTGCATTATGCGCGTCTGGCACAAGAAGAAAATATTGAAATTCTCTGCATGGCAACCGAATTGACAAAAGCGGTCCTTGAACGGCCTGCGTTCTGGAAAGCTCTCACACGCGAAATCCGGTCCGTCTATTCAGGGGAGCTGACGTATGCGGCAAACTGGTATCGGGATTATGACTTAACCGATATCTGGTCGGAAATGGATTATATCGGTGTCAACGCCTATTTTCCATTGACAGAAACTGCGAATCCAAGCGTTGAGGAAATTGTGGCCGGCTGGCAACCCCATCTGAAGCGAATTGGTCAATTAGCAGCATCGTATGGAAAGCCGGTCCTGTTTACCGAAATCGGGTATAAGAACACACGGAGGACCACGGTCAAGCCATGGGAGTGGCCCCGTCGTATGGAAAATGCCGTACTGGATGAATCCGAACAGGCCAATGCCTACGAGGCGTTATTTCGATCTGTGGGTGTGTTATCCTGGTTTAGAGGTGTTTTCATCTGGGACTGGTATCCCAATTCGAATCGGCTTTCCCGTATCACCTTCAGCCCACAGAAAAAACAGGGGGCGGAGATCTTGAGGAAATGGTACACGTATAAAGAGATTGAGTGATTTGGTGATTGAGTGATTTGGTGATTGAGTGATTTGGTGATTGCATGTGTCCTATGGGCACGTTACGAGCCCTCCGGGGTTGGGTGATTTTAGTCTTTTCAATCACCAAATCACCAATTTTATTTCTGGAGTGATCTATGGGATTATTACGTTGGTTGGGGTTTGGTAAAAAAGAAGGACCGGAAGAAGGATCAGGGCCTCCGGGAGAAACAGCATCCGAGGTGAACACTAGGCAGTCTGATGATATGGATATTGTGGTGTATAGTTCCAGCGATGCGACGCGATGTGCCAGCGTGCGTGACCTATTGGAACGGAATAACTATCCGTTTCGAGATGTACGAGTGGATGATGATATGAGTACAAAGGGTTGGTTGCAGAGAACAACCGGAGATGACAGCGTGCCCAAATTGTTTATCGGGGCTAAATGTTATGGAGGGTTTGAAGACATTCAGGCGATGGTCATGGATGGCACGTTCCAGAATGCGGTAGATGGCACCCTGGATGACTCCGGTGATGAGGAGATCGAGCAACTCAAAGAGACGATGACGAGTGAGGCTATCGCTGAGTTGTTGAAACGGGGAGAAATACTGACCATTGATGAAGGCGGCTCAGAGTTGGATGTTTGGGCAGAACCTTTTGCAAAGCCCCCGGTGGTGTACTATGAAGGGGCGCCCGAGCCGTTGGAAGAGGTGGAAGCCATCGCCTCTCGTATTCTGGATCGTTTAAAATCCGGTGAAATTGAAATTGTCTGGAAAGAGGAAGATTGAGGTTAATGAAGCTACGAAACGATGAATCTGCGAATCAAGTAAAAGTTAAATCATAAGACTGACTGAAGAATTGATTCGTCTTTTCGTCGTTTCATATTCTTCACCATCACTAATCTTAACTATGGAATAAGGCATGCCCAAACATTTTCGTTACCGTTCGTTGGAGGATTTACAGAAGGACATTACCCGACTTCGCTTACAGGATGAAATCAGGATATCCGAAGATTTGAGTCCGCTATGGAATCCTGTCTCGTTTGGAAATCGGACCATTGGCAATTCCCTGGCAATTCATCCTATGGAAGGATGCGACGGTCATCTGGATGGATCTCCCGACGAACTGGTTTATCGTCGTTGGGAGCGCTTTGGCGCGGGGGGGGCTAAATTAATCTGGGGAGAAGCCACTGCCGTTCAGGAGGACGCAAGAGCCAATACGCGTCAACTCTGGATTCATGATGACAATGTATCTGGCTTTGAAAACCTGGTTCAGCGCACCCGAACTGCGCATAAAAAAAGTATCGGTAAAGACGATGACCTGATTGTCGGTTTACAGCTAACACATTCGGGCCGTTATAGTTATCGAAAGCCGCTGATCGCCTACCATGATCCAGCGGTTGATCCGGCTACCCTGATCGACAAAAAACGGAAGATTCCTGTCCCCCCTGATTATCCCATCCTCTCGGATAGCGACCTGAAACGCGTTGAAGATGCTTTGGTTCACGCTGCGGTTCTGGCCTGGAAAGCAGGCTTTGATTTTGTTGACCTGAAACAGTGTCATCGGTATCTCTTATCGGAATTGCTTGGCGCCAAGATGCGTGAAGGCGAATATGGCGGCAGCCTGGAAAATCGGACCCGCCTTGTCCGTAATGTGATCGGGCGTATACGGGAGGCCACAGATGACCAGCTTCTTCTGGCATCGCGTATGAATGTCTACGACGGCATCCCCTATAAGACCGATCCGGATACTAATGAGGGGATACCACGCGAGCCATATCCTATCCCTTATCGCTCCGGCTTCGGTGTCGATGAGCAGTTCCCATTAAAGGAAGATCTGGCAGAACCGCTCACCGTCATAGGCCTGTTGAGGGAGGCCGGTCTTCAAATGATTAATGTGACCATGGGCAGTCCGTATTATAATCCCCATGTAGGGCGTCCGGCGGAAAAAGCGCCTATCGATGCCTATGAAACGCCCGAGCATCCCTTATATGGCGTCGCCCGCCATTTTCGATGTACCGCGGCCATTCAACAGGCGTATCCGGATTTAAATATCGTGGGCACCGGTTACAGCTGGTTGCAACAATATCTCATTAACGCCGGCGCCGCAAATATCCGAGATGGCCGGGTGACGATCGTCGGCTCCGGCCGCGGGGCGCTCGCGTATCCTGACTTTGTAAAAGATGTTAATGATACGGGTGAGATGATTCGTAAAAAAGTCTGTATAACCGTCAGCTATTGCGTCGCGCTGATGCGGGGAAAACACAATGAGTTAGGCCAATTTGCCTCCGGATGCGTTCCGCGGGATAAGATGTACGCGGAGATTTATAAGGACATGCTCAAGACAGCGCCTGATAAATAAACAAGGGGGAGACCGATTGCGAGGGGTTTATGCTATGGGGTGGGATACAGCGCATTTTGGATAAGATCAGGGCGATCTGAAAGGATATAATCCGGTGACAGGAAAAGCATCTTGTGCAGGGTATCCATATCATTGACAGGGCCGGTGAGGATCTGTAGGCCGGCCTGGCGGCATGGTTCGACATTTTCGGGGACCATGTGCGGAGGGAAAAGACCGATGAAATCGGCCGGTAAAGAAGTGATGCGGTTTAACAAATCGGATACATCGGCCTGGGGATGATGAATATACGCCCGCTTAATAGTAGGAAATAAATCGGATACATGCTGTAAAATTTGGTCGGAAAATGAGAGGGCTACGCACCACTCTTCAGCATGATGATGACTGATCAATGTGCCGAGAGGCTCGACATTTTCCTGATTTTTCAACTCTAAAAAGGCCATCAGCCCATCTGGGAAACAAGGCAGGACTTCAGCCAGGATCGGTATGGGTTCTTTCTGATAGCGGGCGTCAAACCAGGCGCCCGCATCGAGTCTTCTTAATGCTTCTAATGACCACTCATTGAGTATCCCGGTCCCATCTGTGGTCCTATCGAGTCTTTCATCATGAAAAATGACCAGCGCATGATCTGCACTGGCCTGAATATCCAACTCGACAGCATCGAGGTTCGACTCAACCGCCATGTTAATCGCAGCCATGGTATTTTCGGGGGCGAGATGTCCTGCACCTCGATGGCCTATTATGGCTGGTTTACGGATGTTATTTATCCCATCTTTTAATCGGCTTTATTACTGAGCAACTGTTCCATTTCGGGTTTGACCTGAGTCTCATAACAATCAGGACAGATGCCATGCGAGAATGTGGCATCCGTATGCACCTAAATTATAGTCGATTTTCGTGACGGCGTCAAAAGGAAAAATGAAGGAGACATCGTATGATGGTTAATCAATCAGGCCCCATAAACGTTGTCGTGCTTCAGGCCACTGTGGCCATTGGGCTTCATAAATATGGCGAACGGCGGCGGTGTCTCGCTGCCGCCCGCCTGGCGGAAAATAATTCCAGGCCATCGCTCTACGGGGGCCGGCGGCTGTTTTTACGCCGGTCGCATGCCAGCAACTCGGGGTCCATATAAGCACCCAGTGAGGATTGAGCATAATTTCCACTTCATTGGGATGTCGGGCAAAAAGCTGATCCGGCCGCGTTTTGTGCTGACCGGTGGCAATTTCAAGTTGGGTCAATTCTTCCCGCATCTCTTCGCGGCTTCGGACATGACTGCCCGGCAGGACACGCAGCGGGGCATTGGTCGGATCATGACGATCGAGCGCTATCCGCACAGAGACCTGTTTGGCCTCCGGGCTCCCATCAGCGTGCCATTGGACCTGTTGTCTCGGTCTGCCGTCCGCTGATACGATTTTAGAGGCATCGCCGCACCCACAGGCGCCTATATGAACCCGGTCACAATCAAGTAATTGCTCGGCACAATGGATCAATGCCGGATGTTCGGCCAATTGTAACACCGGCTCTCCAATCATCAGAAACTGACAGGCCATAACATTCATGCCTTCCGGCCATGCCGTTTTTTCCCAGGCCGCTTCCTTATCTTGCTGTAGTCGATCAATCTGTCGCATCTGATTTTGATCGAATAGATTCGGGATGAGAAAAAATCCATACCGATGGAAATGGGCGATTTGTGTTTCCGTCACCTGCATATCTTAGTCCTCATAGTTTGTTATCGACCGACGAACCGCCTCAAGTTCGTCTGCGGCGCCATCCGGCGGGTTCGTAAAGAGACTGACACCGATAGTGAGGCCGAACCCTGCGAAGAACCCGGGGAGCATCTCATAGAGATCGAAGAATTGTTCTTTAAACACGAGTACCCAGGTGATGGTGGTAAGAAAACCACCGATCATACCGGCGACGGCCCCGGCACGGGTTGTACGCTTCCAGAAAAGGGAACACAAAATCACAGGCGCAAAGGCTGAAGCCAGGCCGGACCAGGCAAAAAGGACGAACCAGAAGATCATCCGAACCTCGCCTATGGCCATCACCAGCGCGCACACGCCGATCACAACGGTAGTAAGCTTTCCATAGAGGGAGAGTCTTTTTTCCGTGATGGCCGGGTTGTATATTTTCTGTACCACATCAACCACCACGGCTGAAGAAGCCAGAATGAGCAGCGAGTCCACCGTCGACATGATGGCAGCCAGGACGATAACCAGGAAGATACCGGTAAAAATATTGGGAAAGAGCGCGGCGCTCATCGTCGGAAAAATCGTTTCATGGTCCGCCAGGCCGGGAAAAATCGCTCGACCGGCCATGCCGGCAAAGACGGCACCCAGGTCAAAGATGATGATACAGACAACGGCCATAAGACCGCCCGTCACGATTTCCCCCCGGTCTCTTGCCGAGATGAAACGCGTCAGCAACTGCGGCGCTCCAAGAAAAGCCAGACCGATACCGATAAAACCCAGGGCGCTCAACACCCCTGGTACAGACACACCGAATTCCCCCATCGGTTCCAGCAGATTCGGATCGGCCGCTTGCAGTTGCGCCATAAGAGACGACCATCCGCCGGCGTTAATAATACCGACAATCGGCAGCACGATCAAACCAAGAAGCATCAGCACGCCCTGCAGCAGATCACTGTACGCCACCGCTTTGAACCCACCGATCGTAGTGTAATAGAGAATCACGGCGGCGCCGATCAGCACCCCGGTCGTATAGCTGGTGTCAAGAAAGGAACTGAAGGCCTTGCCCGACGCCGTCAGTTGTGCGGCCGTGTACACCGTAACCATGCTGAGGATGATGACCACACTGACCAACCGAATCAGATGCCGTGAGTCCTGAAACCTGGATTCGAGATAGTCGGGAACCGTGATGCAATCATACCGATCCGTATATTCTTTAAAGCGTGAGGCCACCAGCACCCAGCCGAGCGTGACCCCGAGCACTTCGCCCATCACGATCCACAGCGCATGAATGCCCACGAGATAGCCCATCCCGGTCAGACCGAGCAGGAGCCAACCGCTTTCACCGGTCGTGTTCGAACTAAATGCAATGACCCACGACGGCAATTTCTTTCCCGCCACATAGTACCCGGCGACACTCCCGGATTCCCGACCGCCCCACATGCCGATAGCCAGGAGAATAATGAGGTATACTACAAGGACGGTGATAATGGTTGTTGATACCATGGATTAGATCAATTGGTGATTGATGATTGGTGATCGGTGGTTGGTGATTGGTGATTAAGACCTTAGACCATTGATATTACGGCTTTTGATCCGATGGGGTCGCGTCTGGATGCTTTGGACGCCGGTGCGTGAAATAGTAGATAAACTCGATAGCCAGACCCAGCCCGACGGATAGGATCAGCAATAGCCAGGCGGTCCAGTGTAGACCAGCGATCATAATAACATCTCCTGTTTATTCAGGATGACAGCCATATTTCTTGCCGTATCCCACGAAGATCCATTTCAAACGTCAATCCTGTTATGGGGGGATGTCCAAAATGCCAGTGGACACCGTGTACGGCGGCTTCATCGATCCGGCCAAGTATGGTGTCTGCTAAAAAAGGATGTATCGGGTAAACAGTATATATATCAACGGTAGTAGCATCCATCCAGTTCACCTCCAGCCCATCAACCCGCTCTTGCATCACCTGTAAAACACGGCCGGCTTTTTCTCTCATGGCATCCGTGGATGTTTCGCTCGGTCGTACAATGGATTCAGGGGAAAGACTGCCCTGGTCGTTTAAATCCCCAGCACCGGCCACGATAAAGGTGGGAGACACTGCGTTATCTGAGGTCGGCGCCGTATATGAAAACGCATACAGGGAGGGATCCTCAGGCGGCAGCCAGGCTGGAGCAATATTTGTACGGGCAACCGGATTATGGCCATCGAGCATAAGGTCCCACCTGGTTAATAACTGCTGGTACGCATCGTTAAAGGCGGAAAAGCCTTCGAAGCTCAACGGGGCGGGTAATCTAAGTTGAACAGCACAGAGCGCCTTAAGTGGACGGGAAGCCGACGCCAGATGACGCGCAATCTGTTCAAACCCTTTTTGATATGCAACAGGTTGCTGAAGGGTTACATGGATGATCTCGTATCCCGGCAGGGCCACAACGCCGCCGGAATAGGGGGCGATACCTGTTAAAAAACGGTAATTGCCGCCGGGGTTATCTATGAGCATGGTAAAGATTATCCATTGGTTTTATCTCCCTTTAGACACGCTATATTATCAACGCATCCATGACCAGATCCGAGCATTGGCGGATGGCATCGCTTTCACAAAAATCTGGTTTAGTCGTAAAAACGGCGCAGGAAAGCCCGGTCTCCGGGTCCGCCCAGACCATGGTACCGGTCGCCCCATAATGACCGAAAGTACGAAGGGAGGGTGACGTGTGAACGCTGAATGAGGTAGGAGGATTGTTCAACCGCCACCCCAAACCCCAACTCTGTTTTTCTCTAACCTCCGCCTTGATTAGTCCCATGGAACTCTTCTGATCGGTAATCGTAGAAGTAATGGTTTCCGTTTGGAAGATCCGTGTTTCACCAAGCAGCCCGTTGTGCAGGAACATCTGAGTGAAACTATTGATGTCAGCCACCGTAGCGAACAACCCGCCCCAGGGCGCTCCAAACCCTCGCCAGTAAGATTCATTCCAGTTCCAGGGCTCACCAAGTTGTGCATTGGGCACATCAATTAATGCGACCCGGTCGACATCAATACGGTGATTGCCAAGCGAACTATCGTTCATCCCAAGCGGCTCGAAGATTTCTTTATCAAGAAAAACAGGCAGCGGTTTATCGGTAATCTGTCTGACGATCTCACCCAGGATCGCGATCCCCGTACTCTGGTAGGATATATCTGTTCCCGATTCAAATAGCAGATCGAGCGTATAAATACGCCCAATAAATTCATCCAGCGGCGCCTGGCGTTGCCGATACGCTATATTTTCTGGTATCATATCGGGCAGACCGGACGTGTGGGTCATCAGATGATGGACCGTCACCTGATCTTTGCCATGCTGACCGAATGCCGGAAGGATGGAAGCCACGGGGGTATTAAGGGTGAGCAGGCCACGCTCAATAAGCAGAGCGACCGCAGCGCAGGACACCGGTTTGGTGACGGACGCGGTCAGGAAGATAGCATCCGGAGGAAGTGGCGCTGCATCGGCGGTCAACCCCATTCGTCCGAATCCTCTGGGGGATAACAGGCAGCCGTTTCGGGCAATACCCACAGCGGCGCCCGGCGCATGCCCTTCATCAATCCAGGATTGGATATAGTGATACAATCGGTTCATACCGTCGGCACTTAAACCAATATCTGTTGAAAGATTTGTCGTGGGAAGCATGGGCCATGGGATTTATGAATTATAAATTGCAAATTATGAATTATGATCTGATGTTACGTAGCAGCCAGCGTATCATCAGTCCGACTTTATGCAATTAAAAGGCGCAATGCAATGATTTATTGAAAATAGATCTCACCAAACCACCAAAAAAGACAGCGAGCGAACAGGAGTAGACCGGTACCCGCGATACCTATGCAACGTTCCATATTGCACCCGCAACGCCCGCGCCTTTCCCACCGTAATAACCCCAACCACCTCATCTCTCAACGCCTCATACCCCGACGGCACAAGTTCACTTATAGTTCACCTCAATTTCACCTCTGAGCGTGTATCGCTTTCTGAGCGTCCGAGCTGATAAGATCCGGATCATCCAGCCACCATAGCAATACATACATGCGTATCAAGTAAAAAATGTATATGCTCTATAACGGAAAGTGTATATTCTCTCATACAAGCGCCAACAATTAGCCGAAGAGGCAATAAAATAATGCTTCAAGTATTGTTTCCACGTTGGAAGCAAGCCATCCTTTTTGGCCTTCATTGCCTTCACAGGAGGAGCCGCTTCTTGAGAAATTACACCTTGCTCATGCTACTTCTGACCGCAGTTTTCTCTTCCAGCGGTTTCGCCGCCGTCTATGACCTCGGTGGCATGTATACCTACCACTACCATGATGGTCGTTATGCCGACTGGGGGGATTTCGCGCGGCACGGCGCGCGCATTGCCATCCAGGAAATCAACGAATCCGGCATCCTGGGTGAAGACCGGCTTCGCATGACGGACGAGAACACCATTGACTACCACTGCTGGCCGGAGAACGCCGCTCTCATGGCGGAGACACTCATGAAGAAAGGCATTCTCGTTCTGACCGGCGCGGATTGCAGTGGCCCCGCGGTCGAAATAGCCAAAGTCGGCGCGAAGTACGAAATCCCCGTCATTTCGAACGGCGCCAACGCATCCATGCTCTCGTCGGCAGAGGCGTTTCCTTACTTCGTGCGCGTGGTAACGCCAAGCGAACAGTACGAAGGCTATCTCATGGACATGGCGGCGCATTTTGGCGTCAAGGAGATTGCGTTTTTCCACACGACCGACGCGTGGGGTCTGGGAGCCAGGAACGTCATCCACACAAATGCGAAGGAAAGAGATGTCAACATTGCTCAAGAATACGGTTATCCGCGGGGCACCGCTTACAAAGAAATCAAAACGTATATGGAGAAAGTCAAGCAGGCCGGAATCAAGCACGTTGTCAATACGAGCCCCACACCGGACACGGTAACGATGTTTCGCGCGCTGCATGAGCTGGGGATGAACGTGCCGGGTTATTCCTTTTATGCCGCCGAGATGATTTCAGCGGACGAGGCGCCTGAGGCCGTCCTTGGCAGCCTCGGCTATTTCGCTCCCATGGCCAGGCTCGTGCCTTCGCCAAAGCTTTCACAATTCACAAACGCACTCGAGAAACGGCTGGGCAAACCTGTCGACCCCTCTTCCAAAGCTTTTTTCTACGGCGCTTTGAGTTACGACCACATACTGGCCGTTGGCTACGCCATCAGGGATGTCAAGGACGCCGGCGAAAACGTGACCAGCCGGAACATGATGAAGTACCTGCGAAAAATGGACTTCGACGGGGCGACCGGACACGTCTCTCTCGTTCCAGGCACCAATGACCGAGCCGAAATGCCCGTTCAGATATTTAACAGCCATGGCTACAAAACTGACAGCAAGATCGTCGAATTCGTTTCCGTGGGCAGCGTGGACCCGGTGACCGGTCAACTGACGGTGGACGAAGCGGCCATTGTTTGGCCCGGTAACGTCACAACCGCGCCCAAACAGTAGCCGTCCTTGACCGCGGATTCTAGCTGCCAATGGTGCGCCTGGACCAGAATCGAGCGGTGCTATGGCCTCTCATTATTCCACCCACCTGCAATGGTCCCCGGATTATCCCCTATACATAACATCATCTCCTTATATCTCGGACCACCGTTCCTCCTTGGATAAGCATTTCCTTAACAAATGCCCCCATATTGGGTCCAATATATGATGTCAGGAGACGGGAAATGAGATTCAAATGGCCCCACATTAAAAATCAGGAAAACGTAGAGCAACACCGTATGACTTCACTGAAGCAAAGCGCATATTTGAAGGAAATCACGTTGAAAGATTTGACGGACGGGCATACAATGAGGATAGGTGTCAGGCAATAGGTATGGCCGCTGGCCGTATTTTATTCGTTGTGTACTCAGAAATAGACGATGACACCTACGGGATTATTTCAGCACGGAGGGCGGAAAATCATGAAGAAACAGCGTATTATCGAGCAATCATGATATCGACCGGTCCAGTTGCAGTACGATATTGCCGTGGGCATCGATACTGGCCTGGGTACCGGGCGGCACAAGGCAAGTAGCGTCGTACTCCTCGATAATGGCCGGTCCGTCTATAATGTCAGTCAGATCATCTCGGCCGAAAACCGGAATATCCAGCCATCCGACTTCTGTGCCGAAGTAGGCCGTGCGCTCGTCGTGTACCGGTTCAGCAGCAGTAATTTGAAGGCGTTCGGGAATGCGCGGGTGCTCTGGTACACCCTGGCCTATCAGTTCGACATTGACCAGTTCCACTGGTTCCTCGGATCCGGCGCGGTGGCCGTAGGTGCGCAGGTGCTCTTCACCAAAGGCCTCGGCCATGGCAGTGCAGTCTATCGGTCCGTCCGCCAATGGTATGGACAGTTCAAATATCTGCCCCTTATAGTGCATGTTGGCGGCACGCCGTAATCGTTGTTGTTCGGTCGGAAATCCATCACGGTCAAGCTGAGTTCTTGCCTTCTCTTCGAGCGTTTTCCAAGCGGTCTCCAGATCGGCCGGATTAGCGTCATATAGTGTGCGGCGCAGGGTCTGGGCGTAGTGGTGCTCCACTTCTGCGTAGAGGATACCGAAGGCGGAGAAGAGGCCGGGCGAAGGCGGTACCAGGATGCGGGTCATGCCGAGTGCTTGCGCCATGGTGGCGGCGAAGAGTGGACCGTTGCCACCAAAGGCAAATAGAGTGTAGTCGCGTGGATCGCGGCCACGTTCGCTAGACACGGCCTTGATGGCGCGGATCATATTGGCAGCCGCAATCTGATGGGCGCCGTGTGCGGCGTGGGCGAGATCGATACCGAGCGGTGTAGCGACGAGATCCTGCAGGGCATGACGAGAGAGCTCGGCATCGATGGCCAGTTCACCGCCGATTAGATGGGTGGGATTGAGGTAGCCAAGGACCACGTTGGCATCGGTGACCGTCGGTTGGGCGCCACCACGGCCGTAGCACACCGGCCCCGGGTCTGCACCTGCGCTGCGTGGTCCGACCTGCATGGCGCCGCCAGCGTCCAGCCAGATGAGTGAGCCGCCGCCGGCACCTACCTCGGCGAGGTCGATAGCCGGGACCCGCAGCCGGTAGCCGGCGCCTGTCAAAAGCCGTGAGCCGATCATAATGCCACCGCCGACGCTATAATCTATCGCCCGCGAAAATTGACCGTTCTCCAGTAACGAGGCTTTGGCAGTGGTTCCTCCCATGTCGAACGTAATGACGCTGTCGAGTGCTAACTTGCAGGACAGGGCGTGCCCCCCCACTACGCCGCCGACCGGGCCGGACTCGATGATGTTGCACGGGTACCGTGCCGCCTGATCGGCTGGTGTCAGACCGCCGTTCGACTGCATCATCAGTAGCGGTGTTTTGATACCAAGCCTGGCCAGTTCACTCTCCAGATGACGCAGGTAGCGTGCCACTGCCGGCAGCAAATAGGCATTGATGACGGTAGTCGAGGTACGTTCGTACTCCTTGATCTCGGGCAGCACATCCACCGACAAACAGTAGAGCACGTTTGGCGCTCGCTCGGCGATTACCTCTCCGATGATCTGTTCGTGCGTCGGGTTGACAAAAGAATTGATAAGGCACACGGCGATGGCCTCGACGCCTTCGGCTACCAGCCGGTCCACCACCGTGGCCACTTCGGCGTGTTCGAGGACTTGCTCCACCGCGCCGTAGGCATCCACACGTTCATTCACTTCCAGGCGCAAGTAACGAGGCACCAGTGGTGGCGGCTTCTCCCAGCCGATGTCGTACAGGCGCGGCATGCGCAGGGTGCGTAGTTCGAGCACATCTCGGAAACCCCTGGTCGTGATGAGACCGGTGCATGCGCCAGCCAGCTCCAGGATGGCATTGGAAGCAACGGTGGTAGCGTGCAAGACCTCCTCTATGTCAGCGGAAGTGATACCGGTCTGGCGAAATACCTCGGCGACACCCTCGATGATGCCACGGCCGTAGTCATCCACAGTGGTTGGTACCTTGCGCGTGTACAGGGTGCCGTCATCGGCCAGGAACACGATATCGGTGAAAGTACCTCCTATATCGATGCCAATACGGTAATTGAATCCTCTTGCCATGCCCGTCACTCCCATTTTACGTCGTCCGGCGCTATGTCACCGCGTGCTTCATGCATCTTGGTCCGCCAGCGTTCAGTGGCTGCCACATCTACTTGCCAGACCGTGGTATCGACCACCACACCGTACTCATCGCGGGCTGCCTGTTCGCTGACAAACTCGTTCCGTACATCATCCAGCACCGCCAGCGGATCGCGGGTCAGCGGATCGCCCCAACCGCCACCGCCCGGCCATTCGTGGCGGAACACATCGTCACGGTACATCGTCATGATCAGCTTGCTGTCCAGGACACATGACTTACGGTTTGGGTTCAATACATTGTTCGAGGGCTTACCGGCGTGCCCGCCGTACAGCCCGTAGGGCCGCACCCGACGCCTGTCGGAGCGTACCTGTAACACGGCTTCTTCTTCCAGCATCCGATAATCACGCCGGTAGGGCACACCACCGCGATACGTGCCGGCGCCGGCACGATCGGTAATGAATTCAAAAGCCCGGACCTGTAATGGATTCTCCGCTTCGATGACCTCCACAGACTGGCAGGCCATATTGGCGAACATATTGGAGTTGCCCTGCACGCCATCGGCCCATGGTCGTCCGCCCCAGCTGCCGCAGGTAAAGTCGACGAAGATAAACGGCTTTCGTTCTGCCGTATACCCGCCGATAGAGACGCAGGTGTTGCCACCATCCGAGGCGGCGAACACGCGGTTGGGGAGCATCATGGCGAGCGCACCGAATAAGCAGTCGCCCATGCGAAAGCCGGTCAGACCACGCGCCGCGCAGGCGGCAGGCGGCAGCATGTTATTGATGGAACCTTCCGGGGCTATCACCTCGATGGTGCGGAACAGTCCCTCGTTACAAGGGATATCGTTGCCCAGCACCGAGCGGATCGCGGCGTAAGACACCGCCTTGGTGAAAGACAGCGTGCAGTTGATGGCGCCCTTGACCTGCGGCGAGGTGCCGTTCCAGTCGACCAGCAGGCCGTCGCCCTGTTTCGATATGGTGCAATAGAGACGAATAGGCCGGTCGCGTTCGATGCCGTCATCGTCGATCCAGTCCTCGAAGCTGAATGCACCGTCCGGCAGCTCACGTATGGCCGCTCGGGCCATGCGTTCGGCATAGTCGATAACCGCGTGCATGTAGTGCTTCGTGACGTCGATGCCGTAGTGGTCGACCAATTCATTGAATTGTTTTTCGGCGATGTTACAAGCAGCCAACTGTGCGCGCAAATCACCGAATATCTGTACGGGGAGCCGCACGTTGGTCTCGATGATCTGCCACAGGGTGTCGTTGCGCACGCCTCGCTCATAGAGTTTTATGGGCGGAATCCGCAAGCCCTCCTGATAGATCTCAGTGGAGTCCGAAGCGTTGGAGCCTGGTACGCGACCGCCTACATCGACGTGGTGACAGACCGTAGCCGCAAAGGCCAGGCGCTCGCCGTCACAGAAGATAGGCTTGAAGATAAACACATCCGGCAGATGCATACCACCGGCGTAAGGATCGTTCAATATGAACAAATCCCCCGGGTGAATGTCGCCCTCGAAGCGTTCCAGCACCTCGCGCAGCGCGGTGGGCACCGAACCTAAATGTAGCGGTATGGTCAGCCCCTGCCCCACCAGGCGACCCTCACCGTCGGTGAAGGCAGTGGAGAAATCCATGTTGTCACGTAGTACGCCTGAGTAGGTCGTACAGCAGATGGTCACCGCCATTTCATCAGCGATGGAGAGCAGCGCATTTTTGAACAGCTCCAAGGTAACGGGATCGGTATGCACGATGCGTTTGCCTCCAGCAGGCTCTGCAGCCTATGTTGAAATAATAATTGAGGTTACTCAATAGCCAGTGTGATATGCCATCCCTATTTATTGTGTGGTGTAACCGGTTAGTATCAAATTACCAAACTTATCGACTTCAGCTCTGTAATCCGGATGGATTATGGTAGTAGAATCTAACTCCACGATAATGGCTGGCCCCTCAATAATGTACCCGGGGCTTAGTCGGTAGCGATCATACAGAGGACAATCAACATACCCATCCCGTTCAGCAAAGTATACCGATTGGGTGGTTTTTTGTGCTGAGGATGGGACTGTGTTGCTACTATCATGTTCCAGTTCATGCAGCCGGGGTCTCACGATGTGGCCGGTGGCCGTCAGTCTCAGGGTTACAAATTCAACCGGTTCATCCGGCGCGCTAAAGCTATACGCCTGATCATGCGCCTGGTGAAACTGCGCCAATACTTGGGTGATATCGGCAGGACTGAGAGGGTGGTTCGGTAAGGGTATGGTTAATTCGTAGCTCTGACCCCCATAGCGCATATCGACCTGTCGCAGGATACTCGTTTCCTCTGGCGATATATCCTCTCGTTCCAACGTAGCCCGTCCTTCTGCCTCTAGGTCCGAATAGATGTGGTTTACCAAATTGATGTCTAGGCGATCAACCTGCGTAATCATGGTTGTGGAATAGTCATGCTTAAGATCGGTAACTAATAAACCCAGAGCAGATGTGGTACCGGGACTCATCGGAATAATCGTGGTTGGCATTTCGGTTTCTGCAGCCAGACGATTGGCATGGACCGGTCCGGCCCCACCAAAGGCCACCAACACAAAATCCCTGGGGTCATAACCCCGCTGGACCGAAACCAGACGCAGGGCATTGACCATCGCTGCATTGGCAATCTCAACAATGGCATAGGCCGTTTTTACCACGTCCCTTTCTAGAGGATCGGCGCATTGTGTTTGGATGGCATGACAGGCAGCTTCGACTTCCAGATTCATCTCGCCGCCCAAGAAAAAGTCCGGGCTAAGGCGTCCCAGCACCAAATTAGCATCGGTGATAGTCGGTTCGGTGCCCCCTTTACCGTAGCAGGCCGGACCGGGATCAGCGCCTGCACTCTGCGGCCCCACACGCAGAATACCACCTGAATCTACCCAGGCGATGGAACCACCACCCGCGCCTATTTCTACCAGATCAATCACAGGGGTACGGAGGGGATAGCCCCCTCCCCGATGGGCGCCGACACCCGCTTTAGCGGCGGCCCCAACCTCATAATCTTTGGTCACTTTAGGCATGCCGTCTTGAATGAGACTGACCTTAGCGGTGGTGCCGCCCATATCGAAAGAAATGATATCGCCATATCCCAGATTTTTACCCAGGTAAGCCGCCGATATGACCCCTGCTGCAGGCCCTGATTCGACCATGAAAACGGGCTTTCGACCAGCTTCAGTAAAGGTATAGACACCGCCGCTGCTCTGCATCAACAGTAATTCAGCCGTCAACCCCTCCTCACGAAGGCGCTTTTCGATCCGTTCCAGGTAGCGGGCGACCACGGGACGAATACCGGCATTAATCACGGTGGTGCTGGCCCGGAAATATTCCCCGAACTCTGGTGCCACTTCAGACGAAAGCGAGATAATCGTCTCCGGAGAAACATCCTGAATAATCTCTCCTACACGTTTCTCATGATCCGGATTCGCATAGGCATGTAACAAGCAGACAGCCACGGACACAGCCTGCTCCTCACGCAGCAGCTCCGCCACTTGCCGCACGGCACGTTCATCCAACGGTATTAAGACCTCGCCCCGGGCATCTAACCGCTCTGGTACTCCGAAACACAGATAGCGGGGTACCAGAGGTTTGGGTTTTTCAAACTGTAAATCATACAGACTCGGCCGAATCTGGCGCCCAATTTCCAGCATATCGCGGAATCCATCGGTCGTGACAAACCCTGTACGGCCAATCTTGCCTTCGATGATGGCATTGGTGGCGACGGTCGTACCATGCACCACATAAGACACTTCGGATGCCGAAACGTTGTTCTCTCGCAGAATCCGTAGAGTCGCTTCGAGGAAACCCATGGAAGGATCGTCAGGCGTGGAGGATATTTTACCGATGCGGATCTCGCCGGTATCCTCATTGATAAGCGTTGCATCGGTAAAGGTCCCGCCGATATCTACGCCCAGTCTGTATGGCACAGTTGGTATTCCTTCCAAGATGATTTTCCCATCTTCCTACCTTTTATCACCCTCATCTCCTCAACTGCTCTGTCTTTTCCTCATCCACGACCCAGGCATCGGCATCAATGGCGACCCGGTAGATTGTCCGTGCCCGTTCGAGGCTGACCTTGCCCTCACGTACGTCGCGTAGCACCTGTTGCGGATCGCGTTCCCCAGGTGGTCCATAGCCACCGCCTCCGCAGGTTCGATAACTCACGACATCGCCGGGCTTCAATTCAAGGGTCACCTTTGATTCTAACTCCATGGCCTCTCCATCGGGATTCAAAACATAGCTGGCCTTACGACCGGGCAACCCATCGAAAAGGCCCCACGGTCCCCAGCGATTGCGGTCAGCCAGAATCGTGAACGAGACCTCCGGGTCGGAGAAAAGATAGTCTCGACGTAAGCCCAGGCCACCGCGATGTCGGCCGGCGCCTTCTGAGTTTTCTATCAATTCGTAGCGGGTGATGCGGACCGGGTAGCTGATTTCGGTTTCTTCTACAGGAGCATTTTCGGTGTTTTGACCATGGGGCTGAACGGCATCCGGACCGTCACTGCCGTACCGGCCGCCATACCCTCCGGCCAGTGTTTCCAGGAAGCAGTAATACACATCCATACGCGGGTCAATCCCTCCAAAACCGGCATGGCAGATCATACCCTTCGAGCCCGCAGGAATACGTTCAGGCATCGCCGGCGCCAGGGCTTTCAGTATGACTTCCGTCAGCCGCATATGGGTTTCCCAGCCGCCTACAACCGCCGCCGGAGGCTTACCGTTGACGACTGTACCCTCCGGTGCGACCATAGAGACCAGGCGATAAAACCCGGCATTGGCTGGCACATCAGGGTCTATGAGTGTTTTGAGTACATAAGCGCAGGCAGCGTAGGTCATGGAATAGGTGGAATTGACCGGCGCTCGACGTTGTGGGTCAGAGCCGTTAAAATCGAAGAGAACGCCCCCATCATCGATCTCAATCCTTGCGACCAGATGTACCGGTTGATCCGAGAAACCATCATAATCGACATAGCCATCTGCCGTAAAAGAGCCTTTGGGCAGTTTCTCCATTTCCGCTCGCGTACGGCGTTCGGTATAGGCCATTAATTCATCGATATAGAAAGATACGGACGCTACGCCAAATCGATCCAATAATGCCTGCAGACGGCGGATTCCCGTGTTGTTGGCCGCGATTTGGGCACGGAGGTCACCACTTGTTTCATGTTTGGACCGGATCTGTGCTATAATCAGCCGGAACACATCGGAGACGATTTCTCCGCCCTGGACCAGTTTGACCGGAGGGATGATAACGCCTTCTTGATAAACTTCACGGAAAGCTCCGATGCTAGCGGGTGCGCCGCCGCCCACATCCACATGGTGCGCCAGGTTTGCCACATAACCCAAACATTCATCCTCATAATACATGGGAGAGATAAGCGCAATATCGTTGAGATGCACACCACCCAGAAAAGGATCGTTGATGAGAATGGCATCGTCAGGACCTATGTTCTCAGGACCATAGGCTTCGATGGCCCGGGGGACTAAAATCGTCAGCGAACCCAGGTGGTTAGCCTGAGCAAACGCCTGGGCAACGGGCCGTAACTGATGATCGAAATAAGCACACGAGAAATCGGCTCTGGTTTTAATATTGGTTGAGTAGGCACTGCGCCGCAGAGCGACGGTCATCTCCTCTGTCGCTTCTACCAGAGCATTACGGATGACTTCGAATTTGATGGGGTCAACCTGGGGGGATATGCCCATGGGGATCCTCGGAGGGATTACGATCTGATCATTTCGGTGGTCTGGGCGTATCGGGGCCATTTTTATCGATATATTTCTTCTGGGCAGCGGCCATGAAGTCAGCCAGTTTGTCGAGTGTCTCCTGTGGGGATTGCTGCTTCAGGAGCATCTTTTGCTGCTCCTCTGTGGTGCGGACCTCGATAAATTCGCCCATCTCAGGCAGGTAGCTTGGATACCAGCTCGACAACATGGTTGGGTCATTCACCATGTCCATAAAGGGCTTGTAGAGACCCTGGCCGAACGCCGGATCATTTATACCCTGCTTCACGGGAGGGATCATACCGACCTCTTTACAATGCCGTATGACCTGCTCCGGCGCCATCAACCAGGACAACACTTCCCACGCCGCCTCCTTACGTGGGGATCCTGACGTCATCGACATGAACCACACATCCGCGACGGACACACGAGCCTTCGGCCCTGCAGGCATGATGGCCGTGGTAAATGTCGTCTCGTCCATGCCGTGCTCATAACACGTCCGCACCACCTCGGGGTCCTGTTCGAAACATCCGGTAATTCCAGCCCAGAAGGCCTGGACGAGTTCTGCATAACCCCAGTTCAAGGAATCTTTTGGTACCAGGCCGTCCTGATACAAGGCATTCCAGAACTCGAGACCCTGAACGTGTTCCGGGCTGTTGATGATACATCTGTGGTCCTCATCGAACCATTCGTTCGTGCCGGCGAACTCTTCTGACATGGCCCACCAGCTAAGAAACCCACGGTTTGCGCCACGGAACGAGTATCCATAACGCTTCTTCTGCGGATCTGTCATCCGCTCACAGATCGTTCGCCATTCATCACGGGTCATGGCAGGCTGCAGTCCCAGCTCATCGAGCCAGTCCTTACGGTAGAACATCGCCCGGACAGTCGTTTCGATGGGGAGGCCGTAAACATTATCCTCTTCGCGCGCTGTGGCAATCTTACTCCGCAGCACGGCCATATCGGTGTGTGCCTCTTTGTATGCCCAATTCTGGAACCAGGGGGTCAGATCTTCGATCGCCCCCATCGCTCGAAATTCGGCCATCCACTGGGTGCTGACGGTGAGGAGATCAGGCGGTTTACCGCCTGCGAAAATGGTGAGGATTTTCGAATGGGACTGCGCCCACGGCACCGCCGTATGTTCAACGCGAATGGTCGGATGCATCTCTGAGAATTCATCGACCAGGCGTTTCAACGACCGGTCCTTTGGTTCCGACATGGCGGTCATCAATGTGACCGTGTTTTTATCGCTCGAGCTACAGCCATAGCCAGGCAACGCGGTTCCGAGCAATGCACCGCCGGTGAGTTTCAGCATTTCGCGACGTGTTAAAGAGTTTGCGTTTTGGGTCATGATTGTGAAAGGGGAGAGGGTGATGGGGAGATAAGGAGAAAAACAGGATTGTTCTCTCCCTTTCTCACTCTCTGTGTCCTCTGCGGCTTATCCTACCACCGCTGCAGCCTGTGCCGTTTTTTCTTCGGCAATTTTGATACCGGCTTCCAGAATCTCCATGGCTTCGTCAACCTGTTCGGTGGTCACGGTAATGGGCGGCATGAAACGCAACGTTTGTAGACCCGATATTTCCATAAATTTCTGCTGTAATGGATCGTTGATATCCGTCACGGGCACAGGTGTTTGTAACCACAGTCCATTTTCGTAGCAATACTGTGTGACCATGGCGATGCCCTGGAAATTGGGATTACGACTCTGTTTGTCCGTCACCATTTCTAAACCCAGACAAAGTCCGAGTCCCCGGACTTCACCGACAATTTCGTAGGTATCCTGCATCCGTTTCAGTTTCCCCATCATATAACCGCCCACGACACGGGCATTCTCCACCAGATTGTCCCGGTCGATAATTTCCAGATTCGCCAGGCCTGCCGCACACAGAAGCGGATCACCCGCATGGGAGGAAAAAGGCTGAAACCCTTTTTCAACGGCCCCATCCGCAATCTCGGCACTGGTCAGCACCGCACAGAGCGGCACGGCGCCGCCCAGACCTTTGGAACAAGTCACGATATCGGGTACGATACCGAAATGTTCGAAGGCGAACCACTTACCGGTCCGGCCAAAGCAAGTGAGTGCTTCGTCCGCGACCATCAGAATATCGCGCGCCTTGCAGATCTCCGCTATCCGCTGCATCCATGCCTCTGATGGAACGATCTGCCCGGCCGCACTCAGGAGGGGTTCGAAGAAAATGGCAGCCGGTTTACCCGAGGTAGCCGTGTCGATGACGTATTCCGCCGCATCGGCACAGCCCAGATTACAACACCCATCGTCCTTGCAGTACTGACATCGATACGAATACGGCGGTGGAATAAACGCCGTGCCTGTCGGCACAGGGCCGTAACCATCCCGTAACATACCGCCACGTCCTGTGATGGACCAGCTACCGGCGGTTTGGCCATGATATCCGCGCATGAGGGCGATAAATTCGAAACGGCCTGTATATTTTCGAATGAGCCGCATGGCCATTTCATTGGACTCGGAACCCGTGCACGCAAAAAACGATTTCTGAAGCGGATCAGGGGATACCTCGGCGATTTTTTTGGCGAGCAGGACTTCAGAAGGTGCTATAAAAGCTGTGCCCGTTTGCATAATCTGTCCGGCCTGATCGCGCACGGCCTGCACGTATTCGGGATGGGAATGCCCCAGCGCCACACACAACTGTCCGGATTGAAAATCGATATACCGCTTACCTTCGGCATCCCACATATAGAGGCCCTCACCACGTACTGGCACCAGCGGTGCAGTACGTATGGGCTGTCGCAGCAGGTACTGACTTCCCAGATCGATCCAACCCTGATTGGTCGTCGGTAAAGATTCCATGCAACCTCCTCATTTTGTTGTCACTGATGATATGGGCGGAGACAGAGGACGCCCCTACCATCCATCATTTAACTAATAATCCACGAATTCTCACGCCCTGTTTGCGCCATATGCTGCCGTGAACAGGTCACCTTGCTCGAATCGTCGTAGATTGAATCTCGATATATCGATACTGTGCGCAGCGCCATCTACTATTTCTTCAGTCATCAACTCACCTATGGAAGGTGCAATTTTAAATCCATGTCCGCTGAATCCTGCACATAGATACAATCCGGACATATTATCAACCCGGCCAAGAATCGGATGCCAATCGGGTGTCACATCATAAAGTCCCGTATATGAATTGATAAAGAGGGCGCTTGTAAACGAAGGCCATCGGGCTCGAAATCGTTGGGTGATCTCGTCGATGAAGGGCGTATCGACCTCCTGGTTGTATCCATCGGGGTCCACATACTGGTAATCTTTTGGAAAGCCGCGGCCGATCAGTGTACGGGTTGTGCCCTCCGGCCGGTAATAGATCGCCTTGGCCATGTCCGAAAAACATAATTTAGGCGGTCCCCCTACATCCGACGTTTCACATATTATTTCTTCCTCCCGGGTCACTTGAATGGGTATATCCACGCCTGCTGTTGCTGCAATACGAGCGGCCCATGGTCCGGCCACGTTGACGACGACTTCACAGAAAATCGATTCTCCATCCGTTTCAATGCCTGTAATGTGTTGTCCATCGGTTATGAGATTCTTCACCTCTGTCAGTTCTTTGAGCTCGCCGCCCAGATCGAGAAACCGGCGTACATAGGCATAAGTCGAACGTCGCGGATCCGCGTATCCGGAGCCTGGTTCGTAGGCAATACGATGTACATCGGTGAGATCAATGCGTGGTTCAATCTCGTGTAGCGCATCCGCAGTAATTTCGCACACATCCACGCCGTATTGCTGGCCCATTTTAATATTTTCGGTAAGACCGTCAGATGCATAATCAGGAATGAGAAATGCCCATCCACAATTCACAAATCCACCGTCCCCGCCGACCATGTCATCAAAATTGTGAAATATATCTACGCTATGTTTCACCATCTGAACCAGTTCCGCATTCGAGTAATGCTGGCGGATGATGGCCGCTGATCGTCCGGTGCCCCCGGATGCAATCAGATGCTTGTCAAGCAGCACGACTTTCTTCAAACCGCGTTTGATGAGATTGTACGCCGTTGATGCGCCGTTGATGCCTGCGCCAATAACGACCGCATCTGCTGTCTGCATGGGGGTTGGATCTTTTCAGCAGGAGGTTGTTGTGTCTGAAATAATGAAGGATTAACTCAATATAACGTACGGGAATCACGATGTCAATACGTATGATATTTATCTATAGTTCCCGCTGCAATACCCTTCATAACCTTCTGCTTTGAGTAATTCGATCATATGTTTATGATCGATGACGTTTATGATCGCTTGAAATGATTTTGTCGTGTCCACTCTATGCCATATGAGCGTCGCAGGCATACGGAAGCCTCACGCCGGCAGATACGGGTAGAGGGCGTCAACCCCCGCAGGTCGCGGCGCGCTGCCCTGAAGCGACCGGTCTGGCTTGCTGAACCGTTCTGTCTTCCATCCGGGCGCCTCTTCCTGTTCTCCAAAATTATATCTATAGATTTACATTGGATGAATATGCTATTATAAACATACCGATGCGGTGATTTTCTGTCACGCGGGCATGATGGATTGACAAGCTATCCAGCCACTACCCACACCCTAAATTCCTATTGCCTACCGCCGGACATTCGGTTTAATTACGAATTACCCCCTAATTTGATAGTCTAATAACAGGGAATAAGTTCGGCTGCCGGGTAATGGTGCCGGTGTGTCCGGTGCAGGCGCGGGGCTATGGACTGAGCTGGACCGGCTGGAAAGTAGTACCGGTTTGGCGCGTCAATACACCTTTCTGACCCTGCTATAAAGCAAATTCTGCAGCTTAAGAAAAATGATCTCAAAATCATGAATGAAGGTCAAAATGTAGGCCACTATACCATTATCAAACCCTTCGGCTCCGGCGGCATGGGTAAGCGTGTGCCAGGCGAGTCGCTCAAAGACCGTATCCCATCAGATGGCATGGATCTGTACACGTTCTTTGCCACCTTTATCCCTCTTGCTGATGCGCCGGCTCACGCGTACGGTCAGGGCCGCATCCGCCGCGAAGTTATCTAAACGATACATCCACCGGAGGCTTATATGTCCACCATCAATACCGTTTTACAAAACAAGTCTGAGTCCAACGGTCATCTCAATGACGAGCCACTGGGGCAGAAGACCAACGCCATTCGCTGGCTCCAAAAGCAGGTGATGCGCAAATCGGCTGCGCTGCCACGGGACTTTTCGAGTAAGGAAGAATGGGAGACGTTTCGAAGACGGATGCGTGGTGACTTGCCGGGCGTCATCGGTATTCCCGAATTTCCGCCGCTTGAAGACAGCCACGTGCGTGCCTGCCTCGATGTGAGTGAGGACACTGTGCTGGAACGGGTGGATGTGTATGTGGACGAAGACTACGCGATTCCATCGTTCGTATTTCGTCCGAAAACACCACCGGATCACCCGATGCCGGCCATGGTTTGGAATCCGGGATGGCCGGAAGACAAATGGAAGCCAGCCTATCAGGCCTTCGCGGTGCGGATGGCGCGGCAGGGATATGTCGTGCTCATCCCCGACCACGCGCCATTCGGTGAAACCTCTGATTTTGAGGATAAAGCCCGGCGGGGCATGACGTTGTTCATGGGCATGGGCGATGTGATCGGCATCAGCCAGCTCGCGATGCGGGCGGCGGAAACCATGCGGTGCGGCCAATACCTCCGCGCACGTGACGATATCGATCCTGCCCGTGTGGCCGTTGCCGGACTGTGCCAGGGCGGGATGGACACCTGGCTCACCGCTGCCCTGGACGATGGGTTCTGCGCCGCCGCACCGATCTGTTCGGCGACCACATTCACGATTCATATGGTCGAAATGTCTTCCTATTTTGCCAACGCGGATTCCTCCCCGTTTCCCTTCGGTATCCTCAATGTCTGTGACATAGAACACCTCCACGCCGCTATTGCGCCGCGCCCGCTTCTGGTACGCGCCAACTTGCCGGACCAGTGGTGGCCGGTCAGCGGATTCGATGACGTGGAAACGTTCACCCGACGTATTTACCGTCTCTACGACTCCGAAGACCGAATTGACTTCCGTGCTGAGGTACATGAACACAACTTGACGGGCCCCTTTGCTGATGCCCTGGAAGAATTCCTGATCAGGTATGTGTAGTTTGTCAGGGGAGGGGGCCTAAAGTGCTGCATCCCACAACGCCCAGTCATCCAGGCGATGCCCGGTTGGGAAATTTAATCAGGGACATACACATGCTCATGGATGATACGCACCAGAGGAAGTACCACCGGCCGGAAGATTCAGCCATACAGATAGCCGCCCATGGGCTTACGACATTTTTCAGCCAAACATGGACCTATACCCCTCATCCAGATACCTTTCGCATAAGGCGGAGACAGACACTCAAAAATCTCTATCGTATATCCGTCCGGATCCTCGATAAAGATGTAGCGCCCGATTCCCCGTTCGCTTGGCTCGGAGACTTTCTTGACGGACTTCTCTTCAATCGTTCGCAAGGCCGCGTCGAACTGCTCCGGATCGACGATAAAGCCGAAATGCATCGTATCTCTGCTTGACACCACCTCTATATCGGACCTTTTTGAGCACGATCATATCTGTGGAACCGATGGTTTTCAGGAAAGCGATATCGGGCGAACTGGACGTGATCTCCATTTTAAACAGATCAGCGTAAAACGGTGCCGATCGCTCCGGGTCTTTTACCGGCAATGCAAGATGGTTCAGGCCGTTAGTGGTAATCATGGTCAGGTTTTCTCCTCTGATTACTGTTTGCTCGATTCTTTTCATACGTTTCCCATGCATGGATTGAGCCTATTGAGGATAGTGGTCATTTCATTCGTCAGGAAGTGTCCGATCGACAACGCACCGAACATCGAGTTCTATCAACCTGCAGCGCTTTATAACGCCAGCAGCAGCGCGTCCTGCACCACGTCCTCCACGCCCACGGCGGCGCCTACGATCTGCTCCCTCACGATAGCCATGACCGGCCTGTAACGCAGGACCAGTTCATCGTCGTCCATCTATCCGTTGGATGATACGCGCAAGATATCTCCCTGTTGTAGAGAGACGGGAGAGAGGAAAAGGATAGGGGATGTAATAGCAGATGGACAAAAATACAAGGTCATTATTGACGAAAAATCGTAATACTACACCCTGAAATTATCGAGATATATACTGACCCGACACTGGATCACGACGGTCTCCGCGAAGGACAGCCGCCGACTCGATGGGCCGTTCGATGGCCGATCCGGCACAACCAAATCTGAGCCTCGGCATGATGACTAAAATCCTATTCATCCATCACCGCCTGGACCATCGCCTTGATATATCCGAACTCATACGCAAACGCCTGCCGGCCGCTTTCCGGGTCTTTATGCCCCGGCGCATGATCGGGCACGCACATGTGGTCGTAGCCCACTTCTTTGAGCGCTTGCATATTCCGGTGCATATTCATAACCCCTTCATCGGGCCATACCTCCTGAAACTTGTTGCGCTTGCCGATGATGTTGCGGAAATGACACAGAAACATCTTTTTACGTGAACCGAAATATCGGATGATGTCCGGCACTTCGTTGCATGGGTCTTCGACGCTCTCGGCCATACAGCCCAGGCAGAGATTAACGCCGTGATAGGGACTCGGGCAGATCTCGATAAACCGTTTAAACCCTTCGAAACCGCCAAGGACCCGGTCAACCCCTCGGTAACCGGGTGGCAGCCAGGGGTCACAGGGATGGCAGGCCATGCGCACGTTATGCTCCGTGGCCACCGGAATTACACGTTCCAGGAAATAGGTGATCCGCGCCCAGTTGATTTCGGCGGTAACCGGTGTATCGAATCGAGGCTCCTGATCTCTGGCTTCTTCCAGATTCCAGGTGCTATATTGAGAACCGCCTCGGCCGGGCGGGGTGCTCTCAGTCCGTTGATTCTCTATCGCGCAGAGATAATATTTAATTGCAGGAATCCCGGCCTCGGCTGCCTGCCTGATCATATTGCAGACCAGTTCGATCTCCTTGTCCCCTTCTTCATAATTTCCCCGCATATAATTAGGCACCGCGCCGCCATCCACATTCATCTGGGCTATGGGCAGGGCGACCATCTCCATCGTTATCCCGAACTCAGCGCACTTCGCCTTTTTCTGAACCAGTTCCTCCACATCCCAGCCGTATTCTCTATGAAACCTGATAAAATTCTCATTCTTATTAAACACCCCGTGTCTGGCCAGATATTCAAGATCCTTATCCGACGTATTGAATTGCTGCGTTCCGACGTGCATAGTGCCTCCTTGGGCAGGTGGGCAGGTGGGCAATAAGAGCCAATCACCATTCACTCAATCACCAATTTTAAGTATCCGCCCCGCCGTCCCGCCCATGATCATTGCCAGATCATTCTGACTTAACCCATGATCGTATTTTTCAATCCAATCCCGCGACTGTCTGTAGGTGCAGAATCGGTTTTGAAACGGCATGTCTGTTCCCCAGAGCAGATGGTCGGCGCCGATATGTTCTACCATCTCGGCCAGCGTTGGCCATATTTCCTTATAGGGGAAATCGACAAGATCTCCCAGGCGGACGGGAAAGCAGACCTCCAGGCTCAGATTCGGATTCTCAAACGGTGTCCAGATGGCATCCGGCAAGGTCATGTGGGCCCCATCGAAAAACACGCGCCAGGGAAAGCCGTGGGTGATACTGCATACTGTTTCCCCGTATCGGTCCATCCACCGCATAAGGACATGGAGTTCATTCAGATAGCCTTGTTGTTGATCCGGCCGATAGCCGAGTTCCGGCCCGGCCCCGAGCGTAAAGAAAACAGGCACATCCAATGCGGCTACCGCCTCCCAGAACGGCCGGTAGGGTCCGCCATCCCAGGGATGGGTCGATTCAAGATAGGCGAGTGTGGTGTTGAATTTGACTGCATGCAACTTATGGGTACCGATGGCTGTGGTGATCTCCTCGATGACGGCATCCGGCTCATTCACAATGCGCCATTCATCGACCGGCGCCATGGACCGAAGTCGATCAGGATAAGCCTGCACGCAGGCAGCTAAAAACGCACAATCTCTGCCCAGCATCGGATTGGTATGGAGCAGTGCCCTGTCCACCCCGGCATAATCCATCTCGGCAATCAGGCTGTGGGGTGTGAACTCGAGGTTACGCAAATTCGGTGGATAAAACTGTTTGGTATACTCTTCACCATCGATCGTCCAGGCCACCCGGCCTTTTTCATGATCGATACGAAAATCTACATCCGGCAGGACAGACCACGCCGAACGATCTTGGGGACCAAGCCCTTCAGAAGATGCGGGCGCCCGATCACGAACCCGCCAGGCCGGCTGGTGGTGCGCCGCCTGCTCCGATTGAATCCACATGAGCCGATCTTCAACACGAGCGAATCCTGCCGGTGAATCCCCCGGCTGAAAACAGTAAGCATGCGAATCGACAATCATGATGGACAGGCCTTCTACGTGCCATTACGCAACAAATCTAAAATATAAATAACAAAGAGAGACCACCGACATAATGATGATCCCAAGGAGACTCCAGGTCACCATGAGGCGCGTCGGACGGGAGGCGTCCGGGATCTCATCACTTCGCATCGCCCGGTGGTTGAGGATCGCCATCAGAGGAGCGGTGATGGCCACCACCACGGATACCAGATCGATAAAGGCTCTGAAGGACTGCATGAAGAAAGAGAGTACCACGGCCGCGCCGATGCATATACACACGACGATGATGTTATACAGTTTCGATTTGCCGTCTACGCCGTACGACTCTAAATTCGGAAAAAAGTGCCCCAGAAGAATCTGAACGAACCGCACGTTGCCATCCAGTACGGTCAAGACAGACGAATACATGACAGCAATAGAAGCCCCGCCGATCAGCCAGAAAGACCAGCCGCCGATCGTCTGTGTAAAAATAGCGATTATCTGCCGGGCAAAACCGCCGGAACTAGCAGCGAACTCGACCCCTGTCCCGTACATGATCCCTGCGCCGAGCAGCATGAAAGACAGCGCCAGGATAAACGAGGTGAAATAGCCTACATTAAAATCCAGCCTGGCTTCCGCATGGGTGGGTAGAACGCCGGTTTGCCGGGCTTTGGCGGTGATCCATAAAGAAATGATGGTCCCGGCGGTCATGGGCGAAGGCATGAACCCGGTGATGATGACTATGAAGAACAGCGTAGGCGGGTTGATCGGCGGAGGAAGAAAATTACCGGGCGCCCAATCCACTTTCCCGATCACTACGATGACTGCAATAAAAATCAGCACTGTAAACACGGCGACCAGCAACTTGGTCATGCGCTCTAAAAACCGATATTGGCCCCGAATGAGAATAATACCGGCACTGAATAATACAATCGCCGTCAGGACGAGATCACTCAGATCGATCCCGGCGATCCCTTTAAGCAATCCTGCCGTCACCAGCGCAATCGCTACCGGGACGAATAATACCGTGAAGACAACATTCAATAAGAAAACAGCAAGCGCCAACCGCCCCTGCTTGATATAACTGATAATCAGATTATTACCGGTAGCGACCGCATAATCGGTACCGAACCGGATGGCCGGATATTTAACCATACAGGCGAATATAATCACCGCGGTCAGGGACAATCCGTATACCGCTCCGGCCCGCGTGGCCTGCACCAGATGCGAGATACCCACCGCCGCCGCCGCATACAGGATACCCGGTCCGATGATTTTTACAATATCAGAAAAAGAGCGACTTTCGGACAAAATAACCCCCACCGCCTGTGTGTCGATTGATGTATCTTTTTCCAGTGTCTTTCACATTACTCAGGCGGCCAGGCAACCGCTGTCCAAAGACGCTGGTTCCCGGCTTTCGCCGGGATGACGAACAGAATTTACTTTAACTAGCAACTTGGATTACTTATTACTCGGAACTAGGAACTGCCTTTACATCTCACCATCTCACCAAATCACCAACTATATCATTCTTACACCGACACCGTCTGAACTGTCCTTGTGACCTGCCCGTTGTTTTCCCAGTACGTATGTTTCCGTTTCAGGTAAGGATCATTCGCGGTAGGTTGCACCGTACCGCTTGCCGAGATAGCGCGGGAGGTGATGGTATGCTCGCCGCTGGGCGGTCGGTCCCAATCCAGTCGCCAGAATTTCCACGAGTATTTCGCATCCTGACCCTGTACAATCTCCGCCGTCTGCCAGGCGCCGTCGTCTATGCGTACCTGCACTTCCTTCAGAGGAACACCCCAGGCAGCGCCATAGATCCGGTACGTGGGACCGACGCGGGTCACCCTTGCCGGCGTGGAGTTGATACGACCTTTACCCACCGAGGTCTGGCGCCATATCGTTTCCCCGTTATGCGTCTCTTCCCGCAAGGTGACGTAATCCCGTGAAATGAACCGGCCCATATACCGGGATGTACGCACTTCGATGCGTTTGAGCCACTTGACCTGAGAGATACCGTACCACCACGGGATAATCACCCTCAGCGGATACCCATTGGCAGGTGGCAACGGCTGGTCGTTGACGTTATAGCAGAGTAGAATATCCGGGGCCATCGCCTGGTCTATGGTCAGAGACCGGGCAAAATTCTGCTTCACCGTGACCTCTTTGCCTCGTAACGGCCTCATGACTTCCTCGCCTTCATCATGCCCGAAGAAGACCACATCAATCCCGCTGTCTAGCATCCCCGCCCGCTCAAGGATCGGCGCGAGGGGTGTGCCCGTCCATTTGGCATTATACATGGCGCCGCCTGGGGGGCCGCCTGCTCGGTTTCCTGAGCATTCCAGGGTAAACTCGATGTCTTTTTTCGGCATCGCCTTAACATCGTCCAGCGTAAACGACAAGGCTTTTCGCACCGCCCCCGTTATTTCAAGCTTGTAGGAGGACATATCAATGTCAGGTTTCTGATAGTGGCTTGCATCGAAAAACTGCTCCACCGGTGTAATCCAGGAATCCAGCCCGTCCCAATCCAGACTCACTCGTTCCGAATCTGCTGGTGGCCCCAAGCCATCGGTCCAGGCCACCGCCGTTTCATCCTGTGCAAGACGGGCCAGTTGGGCCAGGACATGCGACGGCAACAACACAAGACCGGCAGCCGTGATACCACCGTGTATGAGTAGATCTCTACGGGATATTTTTCGTGCATCAGACATAAATAACATCCTCCAGGTGTGATGGTTGATGTAATGGGCGTTTTGGGTGAAAGTTTAAAGCTTAAGGTGACCGCGGTTTTTAATAGCCATTCTTCACCCGGAGACCGTCTGGATTTTCCTCGTGACCTGTCCGTTGGCCTCCCAGTACGTATGCTTCCGTTTCAGAAAAGGATCGTCCGGCGCCGGTTGCACTGTACCGCTTGCCGATATAGCGCGGGAGGTAATGGTATGCTCACCGCTGGATGGGCGATCCCAATCCAGCCGCCAGAATTTCCAGGCGTATTTCGCATCCCGGCCCTGGATGATCTCCGCCGTCTGCCAGGTTCCGTCGTCTATGCGCACCTGCACCTCTTTAATGGGAACACCCCAGGCGGCGCCGTAGATTCGATACGTGGGACCAACACGGGTCACTCTGGCAGGGGTGGAATTGATCCGGCCTTTACCCACGGAAACCTGTCTCCATACTGTTTCCCCATTATGTATCTCTTCTCGTAAGGTGACATAATCCCGTGAAATAAACCGGCCCATGTACCGAGAGGTGCGCACTTCTATGCGCTTGAGCCATTTGACCTGAGAGATCCCGTACCATCCCGGAACGATCAACCGCAACGGATACCCATGGCCCGGCGGCAATGGTTGGTCGTTGACGTTATAGGCTATCAGTATATCCGGGTCCTTAGCCTGGTCTATCGTCAGAGAGCGGGCGAAATTCTGCTTCACCGTAACCTCTTTGCCTCGTAACGGCCTCATGACTTCTTCGCCTTCGTCATGCCCGAAGAAGACGACTTCTATCCCGCTGTCCAACATGCCGGCCTTCTGCAGAATGTCAGCGAGCGGCGTGCCGGTCCATTTGGCATTATACACACCGCCTCGAAACCCCCGGATACCCCGGTTCCCGGAGCATTCCAGGGTGAATGCAATATCTTTCTTCGGCATCGCCTTGATGTCGTCGAGCGTATACGACAAGCTGTTTCTCACCGCCCCTGTAATTTCAATCTTGTAGGTGGACATATCGATTTCGGGGTCCGGATAGTGGTCCGTTTTTAAAGTTTGATTCGCCGGCGTAATCCAAGAATCTAATTCATCCCATTGCAAGAGTGGAAAATCTGGATTGAGGGGCCGGCTGAGGTCATCGCTCCAGGCCACCGGCGTTTCATCCTGGCCGAGACGGGCCAGTTGGGCCAGCACATGCGAAGGCAATAGCGCCAGACCGGCAGCCGTGATGCCGCCATGTATCAGTATATCTCTACGGGATATATTACGAGAACCAGACATAACATCCTCCAGGTACGCTATTTGATGGACTTTGTGCTTTGTAATTGGATATATGGGGAATACGGCATCAAGCTTGATTAATATGACTGTATGTAACAGAGATGTAAAGTAATTATCATGCCTTCCACCTATCGATCCTCCCACCCCGGATTATCCGGCAGGGGCATACGGGGCATTTCGATATCAAATATATTTTTATCAAGAGTCTGGACGCTCAAGGATACAAGCTGGTACTTCTCTCCTTCAAGCAGACCGTCCAGGTCAGACGCCTTCCTTTGACGCATCGATTGCTCACCGATAAATAAAATATGGCTACCGGGGACGATGATATTCCCTTTCCGGCCGTAGTAAGCCTGACTGACGCGGTCTACCATCGGATATTCGGCATCAGGATCATCTACGAGCGTAAACCCCAACGATGCGAGGGAGGGGTTTGCATCACCGGCAGGCATCGCAGCCTGTGCCCCATTTACGGCCCACAGGGCAAACATCTCGGAAAAAACATGACCGTATCCCATATAGTTTCCCGGATAGGCGTTCATAAAACCGATAAAATCCTCAAGGTCATCCAGCGTGACCGCCGTCATGGTATCAAACAATCTTTTTCCATTATACCGCCCACCCTTTATTTCTATATTATCCATCTGACCACGCATCTCGAGGGCCGTTTTAACCAGATCATCCTGGAAAACAGATAGGATAATAAACTCTATATATAATCCATCATCCTCGAAGGAATCAAAATCAAGCAGGATATTACCTGAGATATCCATCATGGTGAGGGCGTTGGAAGCCAGCAGGTGCGTCATACTCCGGTAATACGGATTGGGAAGCCGGATCGGCAAGTCCACAAGGATCCGCTCACCAATTCTGGGAGAGGACCCGGTTTTGAAAAACGGGGTAATGATGGTCCGGTTTGATTCAACCCGATCTACATTCGCCATACCGATGAGATTGTCTTCGAGCGGCCGGGTTTCATCGTAGAGAGCAAACAACGGCGCAGGGGATTTAAGATTTTGAATCCCTGCATTTGTGCCAAGGGCAATGATATAGGCGCCGTCAAACTCGAAATCGAGTATCCCGGCCTCTGCGATAAACAATGCCGAGGCCGGAGGTGTCTGGGCATAAGCGGGGAAATAAAATAGGAGGACAGATAAGATGAGGATTCGTCGCATGGTGATATTTTACCTGTACTTTGTACTTTGTGTTTTGTATTTTGAAAAGGCAAGTGCAAGACATTTATATGGTGTCTGTATCATTATAATATTCATGCCACAAAGTACAAAGGACAAAACACAAAGGACCAGTGAATGAAAGGCATTATTCTCGCAGGGGGCCTGGGGACCAGGTTGTATCCTCAAACCATTGCCATCTCGAAACAGATTATTCCTGTTTTTGACAAGCCGATGATCTATTATCCGCTCTCGGCACTCATGCTGGCGGATATCCGGGATATTTTAATCATCTCCTCTCCTGAACACATTGATTTATATAAATCCTTATTTGAAGATGGTTCCCGAATAGGATTACATATCGAGTATGCCGTTCAGCCGAAACCGGAAGGTGTCGCTCAGGCTTTTTTAATCGGCGGACACTTTATTGATGGAGAACCCTGCGCGCTGATTTTCGGTGATAATTTTTTCCACGGACATGGGCTATCCGAAATGATGGAACGGGCTGGTCGACTCACAGATGGTGGGCTTGTCTTCGCCTACTATGTTACGGACCCCGGAAGATATGGCGTGGTGGAATTCGATGATGAAAATCGTGCCCTTGGTATTGAGGAAAAACCGAAAGATCCCAAATCCAACTATGCGGTGACCGGGTTGTATTTCTATGATGAGCATGTTGTTGATATCACCAGGGAATTGAAGCCGTCGGCCAGGGGCGAACTCGAAATTACGGATGTAAATAATGTCTATCTCAAGCAGGGAAAATTGAAGGTAGAACTCTTAGGTCGAGGCTTCGCCTGGCTGGATACGGGCACCCATGAGAGTCTTCTTGAAGCCAGTAATTTTGTCCAGACCATCGAACATCGGCAGGGCCTAAAGATCGCCTGCATCGAAGAGATTGCATACCATAAAGGCTATATCGACAAAGCGCAGATATTAGAAATCGCCGGCTACTCAAAAGACAACGCCTATTGTCAGTATCTACGCCAGCTGGCCGATGAGTGAGCCTGTCTCCGGCCCCTTTTCCTGCTTGCAGGGGATACAAACATAACCAACCATTATTTCACATTGTTCTTCAACGTACCAATACCTGCCACATAGGTCTCCATATAATCACCGGCCTTGAGCAAAATCTTGGGATCGCGAAAAATGCCGACACCAGCCGGTGTACCGGTTAAAATTATATCGCCGGGGAACAGAGTCATCGCATGTGAAATGCGAGAAATCATGGTAGGCACATTGAAGATCAGATTATCCGTATTGCTGTCTTGCATGGTTTCTCCATTCAGCATCAGCCTGATATCCAGCGTGTTGGGATCAGGAATTTCGTCCTTCGTAACCAGATACGGCCCCAAAGGACAGAAGGTGTCGTAACTTTTTCCCTGATGCCACTGGCGCTGCCTGAACTGAATATCGCGCCCGGTGACATCGTTGGCGACCGTATATCCGGCAATATAGCCATACGCATCTGCTTCAGTTACGCGGGTTGCCTGACAACTAATGACCAATGCCAGCTCCACTTCATAGTCCACCTGTTTGCATTCCTCCGGCAAAACCACCTCATCATAGGGACCGATAACGGAAGAGGATGCCTTGGAAAACAGCAACGGGTGCTCAGGCAAAGACACATTCTGCTCTGCTGCATGGTCGTGATAGTTGAGACCGACACATACAATTTTAGACGGCCTGGTAATCGGCGCCCCCAACCGCACGCCGTCTTCTGAGATACGCGTCCCCCTGCCGCTCTCTACCGCCCGGGCTACCGCGTCGAAGGCATCCTGCTCAAGTATCCCAACCACACTATCAGGTAAAGTAACATCCGCCGTAACCAGATCAAGAATATCCCCATCAACAGCCACACCCACCCGCTCCTGTCCCCTTTCACCAAATGAAACCAACCTCATTCATGACCCCTTCAAAGTTTAGATTGTCTGATTGTCTGATTGATTTCGCTGCGCTCAATCGAAAGTAATGAAACCCTCTTCGAGGCATTATCAAAACGCGCTCTGCTTTTCGCAGATTCGCAGATTTCAGTCTTTCCAATCACCAAATCACCAAATCACCATTTATCTATGTTGTTTCCAAGCCGGATTGACACAATCAGGCGGCTCTTCCCCATTCACCATGGCAATCAGATTGGTAGCCGCCTTGTTACCCATCTTAATACGTGTGGCGACGGTACCACTGCCTACATGTGGAACGATAACTGCGTTATCCAGGTCTGCCAGACCGGGTTCAATTTCCGGCTCCCGTTCGAACACATCGAGCCCTGCCCCAGCGATTATTCCATTACGAAGGGCTGATACCAGTGCTTTTTCATCAACGATCGGACCACGCGCCGTATTGATCAGATATGCTGTAGACTTCATCAAATTCAGCTCACGGGGACCTATCAAATGGGTAGTCTCCGACATTAACGGTACATGGATGGATACGAAATCAGAGGCCTGTAACAAATTATCGAGTGAACGATATTGGGCGCCGATGGCCTCGATATCCTCATGCCGATTACGGCTTGTATAGAGAACCGGCATAGAAAAACCTACAGCCCGCGCTGCCGTCGCCATACCGATACGACCCCCGCCGACAATGCCCAGAGTCTTACCGGTCAGGTCGTCGCCCAACAACATCAATGGTCCCCAACCCTTGAATTTACCATCCCGGACATAGCGATCCCCTTCCACGATGCGTCGGGCCACTGAGAACATGAGCGCCCAGGCCAGATCGGCCGTTGTATCTGTCAGAACATCCGGCGTGTTAGAGACTGGGATCCCCCGGCGTGTACATGCATCCACATCGATATTATTGAAACCGACGGCATAGTTGGCGACGCCTTTTACGCCGGCAGCGGCATCCAGCACCTCATCATCCACCGTCTCTGTCAGCAGACATAGCAAACCATCACGACCCTGGACAGCTTCCAGGAATTCCGTACGAGTCAATGCCCGGTCATGCGGGTTTACGTCCACCACGCCACAGGCTTCTTCGAGCATGCTTATGGACTCATCCGGTATACGCCGGGTAACATACACATTAGTGCTCATGGAAATCAGGTTCCCTTTAAGCGATTCAGCGCTTGTTCATATTCGTGGCGGTAGTCCAGATCGATCAAAACAGCATCCGTATCCACCGGAACGGTTCTGACGTGGTCTTCATACCGATCACGCAGAGCCTTCAGGCCCCCTTCGGTCTGGTTAAGCAGGTCTTGCCGGTATTCCGGTCCAATAATCATGGGGTGGCCGCGCTTGCCGTTATACACAGGCAACACTATTCCAGACGATTGATTCTCGTATTCTACAATCAGCCGATTAATGATAACCTCCGATATAAGCGGCTGATCCCCCAACGCAATCATCACAGCCTGATCCTCACAGGTGGCCCTGATGCCGCATTGTATCGAAGACAACATATCTCCATGTAGATCAGGGTTGAGGATCGTATGCACGGGCCATGACGTCAGCCGGATCTGAATTTCATCCGAACGATATCCAAGCACAACCGTCACATCACGCAATGTTGACGCCGTCAGCGCCCGAACAACCTGCTCAAGCACGGTCCCTTCTCCAAACGGCAGCATTTGTTTCAATGTGCCCATTCGGGTCGAGTGCCCGGCCGCTAATATAAGTCCTGTAATCATATAATTATCGAATTACCGGTCCAATTGCCCAATTTGTTGATTTGTTGATGGCATGGGTCTTCTGGACACGATGCGAGCCCTTCGGGGTTTGTTGATTGAAATGCCTGCCACCTATTTGTTTTGGTTTTTCAATCACCAAACCACCAAGTGACCAAATCACCAAATCCTTCCTGCCCACCTGCAGCTCTAATCTTCCACCCGCTCCTCGCTGATAAAATGGACTTTATCCCGATCATACCACTGCGTATCTTCCTCGCGGAACCAGACATAGACTGTTTTTCCGTCCACGCTGCTGGTAATGAACCGCTGACCCTTATTGGCCAACTTGCTTCCCATCCCAATGTTGTCTGCATGGGCCACCTGAGGATTCAATGGGCTATATATGGTAGGCGAATCGCTCTTAAAAATATTAGCCAGCAATCCGATAGCGATGAGCGTCAAGATGAACTTTGTGTATCGATCGATTTTGATCTCCATAATACTGCCTCCTAAACTTATAAATGGTATGGAATAAATTTGATAAGTAACGTTCCATAATAGTATCTGTTACTTAGAGGTGTCAACAGAAAAGGCCGATTCCAAAAGGCGAAACAGGCCATACTGCCGCGCTGTTCAAGCCCAGAAAACACTTGACGATTCTTATGAGCGCTTGTATGATCTATGGACTTGTTATCAACCATGATATTTGTCGAAAAACAATCCACAGGATGCAAACGATTACGCGTTCCATCAGGAGCAAAACATGGCTGTAGACGTCATTATGCCCGTATTGGGAATGACCATGGAGTCCGGGGTCATAGTAGAATGGATGAAACAGGAGGGGGAATCTGTTTCAGAGGGTGATGTATTATTTACGGTAGAAACGGATAAAAGCCTGGCAGAGGTAGAAGCCCGTAACACCGGGACACTTTTGAAAATCCTCCATGGCCCCGGTGATGAGATACCGATCCAACAGGTCATCGCGTACATCGGTAACCCGGATGAGGCCCTGCCGGACAATGTCGTCTCGGTTGATGCCGGTACCTCTGCGCCAGCTGCGGCCGTTATGGAGGCTAAGGGACATAATGGATCAAACTCCACCTCCTTTGATGCTGTTGCTATCAAACCGAATCGGATCAAAGCTTCACCTAAAGCGCGAAAACGAGCGGGCAGCCTCAGTATTCCACTCGATCAAATAGAGGGCACAGGCCCCGGAGGCCGTATCGTATTTGCTGATGTGGAGACCTACGCCGCATCCCAAGTGGAAACCACATCACAGGAAGCTCCCGCCGCTCTGCCTTCAGACCGTGCTTCGAAACAGGTTATAAACCGTACACCGCTTACCGGCATTCGCAAAATCGCTGCAACACGGTTGACCGAGAGCACATCGACGGTCCCTCATTTTTATCTTACCATGACCATAGACATGACGCGAGCTGCCGAGTTGCGGAAAGAATTGTTGTCTTATGGTGAGGCCCGTAATCTGCCGAGGATATCCATCAACGACATGTTGATTAAAGCAGCCGGTATGGCGTTGCAGGATGTGCCTGCGGTCAATGCCTCTTTAGATGGAAATATCATTGAACAATATGCCGATGCCCATGTCGGATTTGCAGTCGCCCTGGATGAGGGGCTGGTCGTACCGGTTGTTCCTGCGGCGAACGTGCATTCTGTGTTCCGCATTGCTGAGATAACAAAATCTTTGGATAAAAAAGCCAAGGAGGCCGGTCTTACCCCTGAAGATTACGGGTATGGCACCTTTACCATCTCCAACCTGGGCATGTTCGGCGTTGATCAGTTTACGGCTATTATCAATCCACCGGAAGCAGCCATTCTGGCTGTTGGACAGATCAAGAAACAACCCGTTGTGGTCGAGGATGAAGTGGTGATTCGGGCCATGATGTCGGTGACATTATCTTCTGACCATCGACTTGTTGACGGGGCCCTCGCCGCCCGCTTCTTAGCGCGTTTCAAATCCATACTCGAAGAACCCCTGGAATTATTGATCAGCCCGTAGTCACCTTGACTTACCATAACGGCAAAAAAGCACATTAAGGATTATTTATTGATTTTTATTTGTGCCTTTGTGCCATTATGGTTAACAACTTTCAAGATGGATTATACCCCATGAACATCTGTGTTGTAGGTACCGGATATGTCGGATTAGTCGTTGGCACCTGTTTAGCGGATTTCGGTAATCACGTCATCTGTGTAGACAACGATCAGCCAAAAATAAATAATCTGAAGAATGGCATACTACCTATCTATGAGATCGGATTAACCGATCTGGTCCTTCGTAACACACAGGCGGGCCGCCTGGAATTTTCAACCGATTTGCAAGGTTCTCTTAACCAGTCACTTGTGCTTTTCATTGCTGTAGGTACCGCTTCCGCCCAGGATGGCAGTGCCGATTTATCAGCGGTGTTATCCGTTGCGGCTGACATCGGTATAAGCCATTACGGAATACAAAGTTATTGTCACAAAGAGCACCGTACCGGTAGGTACAGGCGTGCGTATCTCGGAAACCATACAACAAAACCTCTCTCATTCGATCGATTTTACGGTAGCATCCAACCCGGAATTTCTCCGTGAAGGCACCGCCATTGACGATTTTTTAAATCCCGACCGGGTTGTTATCGGCACGAACGACAGCAGGGCTCAAGCCATCTTGCGAGATATTTATCGCCCCTTATCCCTTGATGACACCCCCATCTTGATGACGACCCGGGAGACGGCCGAAATGATTAAATATGCCGCCAATGCGTTCCTGGCGACCAAAATTTCGTTCATTAATGAAATGGCGCATCTGTGTGAACTGGTAGGGGCCGATGTGGGGGATGTAGCGACGGGCATCGGCGCCGATGCCCGTATCGGCGCCAGTTTTTTACACCCAGGCCCGGGATACGGCGGATCATGCCTGCCTAAGGATACCCTTGCCCTCCTGGCTACAGCCGAAGAGGCAGGATATACCTTACGCATTGTAGATGCGGCTGTTCAAGTTAATAAAGAACAACGGGCACGTATCATCGAGAAAATCCAGCGGTGCGCAGGTGGTGATGTGAAAAATAAAACGATCGGTATTCTGGGTCTGGCCTTTAAACCAAATACCGACGATATGCGCGAAGCGCCGTCGGTGGATATCATCCCTCGGTTAATTGATGAAGGGGCGTGTGTTAAAGCGTATGATCCTGTTGCTGAAGAGCATGCCCGAAAGGTTCTACCGGAAGAAACGGTCTTCACAAAATCGCCATACGATACAGCGGACGATTGCGATGTGCTCGTCGTCTTGACGGAATGGAATGAATTTCGGGATTTAGATCTGGAAGATATCAGGGTCCGCATGAACAAGCCCGTCATGATCGATGCCAAAAATTTATATACCCCGCGCGTGGTACGGGAGGCAGGATTTACATATGAGAGTATCGGTCGATAAAACTAGGGTGGGATAAACGGGCTAAATCAAAAAGGGGCTGATTTGGCCCATGTACCGCTTCTGCGCCATTCACGAAGCCGACGCCAGCAGGTAACACTTGATCCAAAGCCTAATTCGACCGGTAAAGTCTCCCATGGAATCCCGGTTTTAAGAACAAACAGAATGCCATTAAGCGTTCGCCGGTTCTCCAGGGGGTGGCGGCCGGGACAACGTGCTCGTCGAGGTTTGGGGGGTGGGATAAACGGCTCAAGGCAATGCCGGATGCGGTCATCAACGAGTTCCATGAAGGCCCTCCTTAAGGGGGTCGTGGTTTTCCTGGATCTTAATGCCCGATAAGATCCAGATAGTAGAATTATTTTCTTTTAGAGGCTCATTTTGAGGCATAACTACGTACGACGTACGACTCAAACTGTATAGCAAAGATTATGCCATAATAAATAAACCCAAGGGAAAACATCTTATATTTATTATTCACAAGCATTTAGAATTTAAAATATGAGAAATTAAAACCCAAAAGTCATGAAAAAAACTCGATTTTGTATAATATAATATACGCAGCAAAGGAAAAGGATCTGTAACCTATTGGGGCACAAGGTATTATAATTGTGATATAATTGTATACATCCTTCGTATATGATTATATACACTTGTGAGGGGCGTACGAGAAATGAGGAGAGAATACGACCAATGATCGGATAGACTCTATGAGGGTGTTTAGAACTTTTGCTTGAGAACATCCAAGATACGTTCAGCGGTGTGACCATCCCATAAGTCAGGAATCTGTCCTCTATGCCATTGATGATCTAAAATCCGCTTGGTCTCTTGAAGTATAACACATGTATTGGTTCCGACCAGCTTGCTCGTACCATGCGTGATGGTAATCGGACGTTCTGTATTTTCCCTTAACGTTAAACAGGGAATGCCCAAAAACGTGGTTTCTTCCTGTATACCGCCGGAATCCGTTAAAACAAATCGAGCCTGACGCTGTAACTGGAGGAAGTCGAAATAAGGGAGTGGCTCTAAATTAATCAAACCAGGGATCGCTTCTACCTGTGAGGAAAGACCGAATTGGGTCAGCATTTTTTGGGTTCGGGGATGAACGGAAAAAACAATCCGTACAGACTTTCCGATCTCACCAAGCGCATCCATAATATGTCTAAGCGGTTCTTCTTCATCGACATTTGAGGGGCGATGCAAGGTCAATAAGGCATATTCTCTTGGATTAAGCCCAAGGTCATCTATAATTGCGGAGTTGTTTATATGCTCTCGACATTGCACCAGGGTGTCGATCATGACATTTCCTACAAAATGGATCCGTTCATCTGGAATGCCTTCACGAATCAGGTTCTCCCGCGCCTCTGCCACAGGCGTTAGCAGGAGATCGGCCAGCGCATCGGTAACGATCCGGTTTACTTCCTCCGGCATCTGCCGGTCGAAGCTACGTATCCCTGCTTCTACATGGACCACGGGCATCATTAACTTGGCACACACCAGCGTACAGGCCATTGTGGAGGTGACATCTCCAACAACCAGGACGACATCCGGTTTCTCTTTCAGGACGACGGGCTCAAATGATTCCATAATCCGTGCTGTTTGCACCGCCTGGGTTCCTGATCCTACCCCCAGAGCGATATCTGGCTTACCGATCTCCAGGTCATCGAGAAAAGATTGCGACATCCGGGTATCATAGTGTTGCCCGGTATGTACAAAGAGGGGATGAAAATGCTCCGGATGCCGGCGCAACAGTTTTAATATGGGGGAGATCTTAACAAAATTCGGTCTTGTCCCCCCGACGATCATGATCTTCATATATATCACCTCGAGTACATCAACTCCGTAAGGATACTTTGCGGCGTGGCCCCTGCCTGTCCATCTTTTCAGTATACCATATTCAGTCTTGGTCTTCAATAAAAAAATCCCGCCGGTTGGCCGGACCGGAGGGATTGAATTTCCACGTATTTCTTTCAATCTGAACTTAAACTACCTGAAGAGTGAAAGGATCGATTGTGGATTCGAGTTCGACTGCGTCAGCGAAGAATGCGCGGTCTGCTGGAGTATTTGTGCCTTCGTCAACTCCAATTGCTCCATGGCAACATCCGCATCTCGTATCCTGCTTAAGGCCGCTCTGGTGTTGTTGATCGCAATACCCAGCGTATTCTCCTTAATAGATAACCGTGAAGTGTTTGAACCAATGGTTTGCAACGTAGACGACGATCGTTAAGCTGATAATAACCCGGTCACCTCGCAGCATAAAAATGACTCTATGTTATTGTAATAATTAAACTTAATTTGGTTCATGAATAACAAATCAACAGGGAACAATTTGCCGTCCAGAACCTGAGAGGCAAAAAATTCCCCCTGGAGACAAGGCCATAGAAAGAAGGTGCCTGCTCCGATTTCCAGTCTGATTTTATGATGACTGTTTACTTGTGTTTCAGTGTAGTATTCAGTATTATCAACTCCTGTGTGACCCTTGCGAACGCGACCCTGCCGTACGATGAACTCCTCTTCGTTCGTACAGCAGAGCAAAACATCAGTCCCTAAGCTCAGGAGGAACAATGGCCTGGATAAAAACGATCCCGAAAGATGAAGCAGAAGGCGAGTTGAAAGCGTTATATGATGCGGGGATGGTAGACAATATAGAGATCATACATAGTCTCGATCCGGCATCACACACATGGCATATTGATATGTACAAACAGTTGATGTATGGACGCGGTTCACATTTAACGCGGGCACAACGAGAGATGATTGCCGTGGCGGTCTCTTCGATAAACCATTGCGTATACTGAATGACGCATCATGGGGAGGGACTCCTCAGACTGACGAAAGATGCTGCATTGTTACAACAATTGAAAGATGATTACACGAAAGCGGAGGTAAGCGGGACCGACCGGGCGATGCTCGATTATGCCGCTAAACTGACACGGGAACCGTGGAACATGTCGGAATCGGACATGAAGCCGCTGCGATCGGCTGGGTTCGAGGATCGTGATATTCTACATATCAACATGATTGCCGGCTATTATGCCTTCGTCAACCGATTGGCAGATGGGCTTGGCGTGGAGGTGGAAGAGCGGTGAAGCTCCACCTGCTTACCACTGGCGATAGAGGCATGGACGGCATCGATGACCTGCATCTGCCCCAGACTGTTCTCTGGTGAGATACGGTGTGCCTGACCGGTTTCCAGACAGGCGTACATATGTTGCAACTGTAAAGCGAACTGATCTACTGCGGCGAAATCATAGGTTTGCCGGTCGCCGTTCTTCAACTTGACTTCGAGAGACACCGGCTGGTTTTCGTTATTCCAGGCAAGATCTGTTCTGATATATCCATCGGTACCGTATATTTCCGCCTCCTGTGACCCGAAATATCGAAAAGCGATGGCGATCTGAGTACTGATCTCATCGGGGAACTCAAGTTGGATGGCGACGGCTTCATTGATCTCGTTATACTTGCCTTTGTGACCGCTGGCATACACACGGAAAGGCTCTGCGCCGATCATAAATCGGGCATGGTGAATGCAATAACACCCCAGATCGTACACCGCCCCGCCGCCTTTTTCCTTATTAAACCGCCAGTTTCGGTCAGCAGTCATCTGCACCGGATTACCGGCTCCAGTGAACGTACTGCGAATCAGGGTTACATCGCCTATAAGACCCGAGTCGATCAGCTCTTTGACCTTGAGGTGGCGCGGGTGATGTCGGAATTTAAACGCTTCAGCCAGCAGAATGCCATTGTCCTTCGCTACGGTAATCATCTCTTCACATTCGGCTGCTGTTGAACAAATAGGTTTTTCGCATAATATCGCCTTGACCCGCCGCGAATGTGCGATCCGATTGCTGATTTCCGCATGGGAATTCCCCCAGGTGCAGATCACCACGAAGTCCAGATCCTCCCTCACCAACATGGTTTCAAGATCTTGATAGCGTCTTTTCACGCCAAAATGATCCCCATATCGATCCAACGATTCCTGAGAAACATCACAAATCGCCGTCAGTTCTACCTCATCAATATCCTGAGCCGCCTTTCCATGTGCATGGGCGATACCGCCCGTCCCTACAATCCCGATTTTATAAACCATATCATATCCAATGCCGGACATCCGCCGGCGCATCATCGATTAGCCCCGCCTTACCATATCGCCGTTTCGTAGTTGCTCCGTTAAACCTGCCTGCGGCGTTCAGGAAGGGGCTCATCATCCCCGCGGCGTATCGCCAGATAAACGAAACTGGCCAGAAGTAGCGTGAGCCCGAACGTGCAAATGATGGTCGCACCGGTCGGCAGGTCGAGCAGGAACGACAGCAGGACGCCTGCGGCGCTAACGAATGTGCTCATCCCCCAGCCAAGGATCAGCCGGGCACCAACACGATTAGAAAACATCATGGCAAAGACAGATGGGACGATAAGATAGGTGAATACGAGAAGCACGCCCGCAATTGCCACGGCATAAGTGACTACCAGACCGAACGAGATATAAAAAAGAAAATCCCACCTTCGAACGGACATGCCCTCGGCATACGCGCGTGCCGGATCGAAAGAGAGCAGGAGAAATGATTTCCGGAAGATCCAGTGGAACAGCCCCACGATGCCGTAGAGTATCGCAATATCCCGGATATCTTCCCACGAAACCACCAGGATACTGCCTACGAGCATGTCTTTGATATGCTCGGCGCCTTCGGGAGCCTGACTCACAACCGCGATCGACAGGGCGGCGCTGACGGCATACACGATGCCTATAAGCGCTTCTTGCGGGATACTGGTCCGGCGCGTGCGGGTGAGGGTAAAGATCGCGGCGCCTACAAACGTAAAACCCAGAGACCACCAGTGGGCCCCGCCGTCGTGCAGGGACGCACCCATCAGGAACCCGAACGTGGTGCCCAGCGCTGCGACCTGCGCAAGCGCGAGATCGACGAAGATCACCCCGCGCTCGACAACATGGATACCCAGATAGGTATGGATACTCGACAGAACAAGGCTGGCGACAAAAGGCGCCGCCAGTAATTCCAGTACATCGGTGTCCATCACTCCTCCTTTTTCGGAGATATGCCGACTTCTTTGAATGTCGTCACCAGCAGATTCAAATTATAGTCGAAGAGAGAAAAATAGTCCGTGATCTCTTCTGTGCCGCCGACGGAAGGCATCAGGACAACCACCCTGGCGCCGGTAGCCCGGGCGATGGCCTCAGGGATTTTAAGGTTGAAATACGGTTCGACGATTATAATTTTCACCCCTTCGGATTTCATCTGTTGAATCAGACTCAACGTATGCGCCGGTGAAGGGGGCACACCCGGCTTTGGTTCCACATATCCGAACACCTGTAATCCATATCGCTGAGCGAAATTAGGCCAGGAGTTATGATACGTCACCACGCTTGTACCGATAAACGGGCTTATCCGAGCATCCCAACGGTCAGACGCCTCGTTAAGACGCCGGACGAAATCCGCGAGACACGTCCGGTAATGATCGGCATGGTCCGGATCGATTTCCGAGAGCCTTGTCGAAATGTTCGTTGCGATGACTATCCCGTTGTTTGGCGTCAACCAGTAGTGGGGATTTCCGAATGGGTGAACATCTCCCATGGATCTGTCGATACGCATCGTCGATTGCTGTAGAACACTACAACCTATGGAAGCGTCAAGGTATCCATTGCCACCACCGCGTAATTTCTTGTTCCGGCTTTGCTGCACAAGGGACGGAAGCCATCCCACCTCCAGTTCCCGGCCCACCGCGATAAGCAGATCCGCCTTCCGCAGCTTGAGCAGATAGCTCGGTTTCGGATTTACGAAATGCGGATCCTGATACCCCCTGGCGATGGCCATCACATCGACCTGATCCCCTCCCACCTCCCGCGCCAGCGATGCGAGATCCTCGGTCGTGGCGACCACATTCACCCGGCCCGCGACAGGAGAGATGGTCCCGACCAACAGCATCACAAGAACGCCCGGTAGAATCGCGATTCTCATCAACATGGTTTACTCCTTTTTTAACATGAAAATGTTTTTTTGCTCTTTCATCCCATACTTCATACTCAAAACGGGTGCGCGCCGTGTGGTCCGATGTTGAAAGTGATTCTAAGCATACCGACCCCGTGCCACGAACCATCCGTACGACGTACGCCCCTACCCTGCACTGTAATCATGCTGAATTCCGAAGGCGTGAATGTAAGAAAACCGAGTACGCCCTGCTCATCCGCTACACTCGTGTCGGGAAATTGTGTGAAATCATATCGCGCACCGATATGCCAGCGTCGCAATATCTGCCAGTCGATATAGGAAAACAGGCCGCTGCTATTGACACGCCCGCCGCCCGGCTGTTCACGCTGGCTGAAGAGCACCTCTGTCTGCCATTCTATGGAGGTATAGATCGCGCGCCTCAGCGGTTGCCATCGGAGCGTCAGATCGAGGCCCTCAATGTGTGTGCGCAATGCGCCGGCCGGGGCATGCACCCCGGTGGCGTACGTGGCGCCCAGCGTCAGGTTCGTGCTTTCGCTCAGGTCCAGAAATGTACCGAGTCGGGTGAGATACAGCAGGTCACGGCGACGTCCCCCGGTAAGGAACTCGCCTGCTGTCGAATCGAATATCGCGAACGCCGGCGCCTCTTCCGGGGTGGCCGTGAATTCGGCGTCGAGGTTCAGGTATACCCAGGGGTTGGGGATAAACAGGCTGAGGGAAGCCCCGACACCCGCCAGCCCCTCTTCGCCGAAATAGGTTTCTGTGACCAGCGGCCGATCACTAAACGGTGTTTCGGGCACGTGGGTCCTGTTAAATTTCCCGAAATTTGATCGGAATTTACCGATTTTGGCCTGTAATCCCAGCGGCAGCGTCTGAAATGTAATATACATCTCTTCCAGATCCACACCTTCCTCCGGACTCATGGCGATAAACGCATCCGCCCTGGCAAACGGATCAATCGGCGCTTGGATGCCGATTTCCGCCTCGTGCAGCGTAAATGCTCTTGTGTCAGGCGCAAAATCCCGTCCCGCCTGTGCCCGGATATCCCCGATCAGGCTGATATTGGGATTTAAGAGATTAGATGCCTGCTGTGGGGCCACAAGCCGCCCGACTGCCGGCATACCCTGAGGTGGAGAAGGGGCGGGTTGCGACTGCGTCTGTATCAGAATATCAATAAGCGCCCGCTGCTGCTCTATCGCCTCCTGCGCCTGCCGCAGTTGTACGGCGAGGCTGTCTATTCGCGCATCGAGCTGTATCGCGGTCGCCGTGGTGTCGGCTGCCTGCGCCTGTGCCGCCGTCTGGCCGGCCAGTATCATCATAACGGTAACGGCAACCCGAACGGTTTTCCATACTCGTTCCATATCCATACTCTCCTGCCGTAATGAGAAAATGCTCATCCGGCGACTCGAAAGTCAAAGGTATCAACATGCAGGGACTCTATTAATCCTGATCCTTATGTGGGTAAAACACACGGAACAGGAATTCAGGCGGAGCGTGCAGCCGGAGGAGAGCGACCGTGGCGTTTTGTAAATGCGGCGTGCTTGGATGGGTTGGCTCTGGACAGCGGAATGACTATGGCCGGTGTACCGAGGCAGAAAGTCTGGCAGGGAACGCCGAGCGCAACAGGCGCATATGTGGTCCAGTGGCAGGAGGCGCAATGCTCGTCGTATCCGGCAAATTCGTCTCCGTCGTGCACATGCCACGACATCGTGGCGGCCGCCACAAGCAGGTAGCCGACGATAAGCAGGATTCGAATCGCCCGTGAGGTGTGAACGAGCATCATAATAGGACAGGGTTGGTTTTTTAAAATACGCGTAACGACATAATCATTGTGAATAAGGTAACAAATTTACAGAATTCCGCCATAGAAAACCTTACAACTGATGTAACATACCCGGCAAAACATGCCCGGCCAGGAAAAAAATGAATTGGTAGCCAGGACCACCCATGATATTCTTAAGAGGCTGGGATACAAAGTTCGGGTCGTCCTGTCCGGTTTTGATAGACTGAGACAGTTGGAATCAGGGCTATCCCTGGCCTTGATCGATGTGTCCAAATTTATAAAATCCTTGACCTCATCAGCGCAATCAACTACTTTCGCTGATATCGGGTCATCGACCCACAGCTTCCGCTACTAAATTGATGGTACGCAAACCAGCACAATGCCAGGGTGCTTTGTGCTTTTCTGTATGCGGCGCATACAGGGAGAAGATATATGAAATGGAAACATCATGTTTTCGCAGGAACATTGTTGTTTTTATTCGTGGCTGCATGTGGCGAGAACACAGGAACACAGGGTACGACCGGTGAGATCCCCGAAGGGGCTGTGATGGCGCCTATGTTTGAAGTAGACCCGATGTGGCCCAAACCGTTGCCGAACCACTGGGTTCTGGGCTCGGCCATCGGGGTGAGCGTCGATTCGCAGGATCATATCTGGATCATCCATCGCGGTAACGGCAATGCAAGAACGGAGCTGGGCGCTGCGCAGGATCCACCCACCGGTGAATGCTGTCTGCCGGCCCCGAATATTATAGAATATGATCAGGAAGGCAATCTCCTCCATTCGTGGGGCGGTCCGGGTGATGGGTACGACTGGCCCACCTCAAACCACGGCATCGGGGTTGACCCGATGGATAACCTCTGGATCGGCGGTAACGGTGGTAATGACGCCCATATCCTGGTTTTTGCCCAGGACGGCACCTTCCTGAAACAATTCGGCAAGCCGGGCGCCCGTCGCGCCCCTCGCTTCGACGAGGAAAATCCGAGTTATGTCGGCAACAGTAAGGATACCGAGAACTTCGGGCGGGTCGCCAAGATATCATTCGACGCAGCCGCCAACGAAGCCTACATCGCCGATGGCTACCTGAACAAGCGCGTGGCTGTGATCGACATCGAAACCGGTGAATTCAAACGGTATTGGGGCGCATACGGTAATGAACCAGATGATGCCAACCTCGGGCGATATAATCCGGATGAACCGCTGGTAAAGCAGTTCCGTACCCCGGTTCATGCCGCAGAACCGTCGAACGACGGTTTTGTCTATGTCTGTGATCGGCCGAACAACCGGATTCAGGTATTCCAGAAAGACGGCACATACGTCATGGAAAAGGTCATCGCGAAGAATACCCTGGGTGATGGATCAACCTGGGATATCGCCTTCTCGAAAGATGCGGAACAGAAATTTCTCTATCTGGCCGACGGGAAGAATATGAAGGTGTATGTCATCCTGCGCGAGACGATGGAAATTCTAACGAGTTTCGGCGACGGCGGCCGTCAACCCGGTCAATTCTTCGCGGTCCATAGCATTGCGACCGATTCTAAAGGCAACATCTACACGACCGAGACCTACGAAGGCAAACGCGTGCAGAAGTTCGTCTACAAAGGGCTGGGGCCGGTGAAGGATAAAGATCAGGGTGTGGTGTGGCCGGTGGCTACGAATTAGAACAATAGAGTTTTTACAGAAATAGATTCCTAAGGACAAACCAGTTGGCCACCCAGGTCAACTGGTTTGTCCTTATAGGGGTAAAATGTGGTACTGGAAATGATACGCAGCGGAGGCACGCCAGGGTTATTAATCGTGTTGTTTTGTCTGACGATGGTCGGCTCAACTACTGGCGTATTCGCCCATGATATTCCCAACGATATCACGATTCAGGTGTATGTCAAGCCGGAAGGACAAAGGCTGAAGCTGCTGGTTCGCGTTCCGCTTAATGCCATGCGTGACATGTCCTTTCCACTTCTGGGGCCGGGATACCTTGATCTCGCCCAGGCAGATGCAGAATTGCGTAATGCCGCGATTTTGTGGATAGGCGATGAAATAAAACTCTTCGAAGACGGCGTCCGACTGCCGAACCCGAATGTCGTCGCCGTGAGGGCTTCCATCCCTTCAGACCCATCCTTCAGAAGGTATGAAGATGCGCTATCCCATATCATTGGACCACGCCTGCCGGATCGAACGCAACTCTTCTGGCAGCAGGCCCTGCTGGATGTCCTGTTCGAAATCCCGATTCAATCGGATCAGGCCGATTATATGATCGATCCCGGCCTCGAGAGGTTGGGCCTTCGCGTCGTCACTGTCCTACGCTTCCTGCCACCGGGCAAAGATGAGTGTGTTTACGAGTACGTGGGTAGTCCAGGGACCGTGCCACTCGACCCCCACTGGTATCAAGCCGCCTTGAGGTTTTCAGCGTTGGGATTCACGCATATCCTGGACGGGTTCGATCATCTACTGTTCCTGCTATGCCTCGTCATCCCATTCCGTCAGATCCGGGCGCTCATCGCCGTCGTTACTGCGTTTACCGTCGCCCATTCGATTACCCTCATCGCGTCGGCCTTCGAGCTGGCCCCCGATACATTGTGGTTTCCGCCGCTGGTCGAAACCCTGATTGCCGCTTCCATCGTATATATGGCCCTGGAGAATATCATCGGCGCCCAACTGCACCGACGGTGGCTGATTACCTTCGGGTTCGGTCTCATCCACGGGTTCGGGTTTTCCTTTGCCCTCCGCGAGACGCTGCAGTTCGGCGGCACACACCTGCTCACCTCGCTTCTGGCCTTCAATGTGGGCGTTGAACTTGGTCAAATCCTGGTGCTACTGCTGCTCATCCCCGCTCTGGCCCTGTTGTACCGATTCGGCGTCAGGGAACGAATGGCGACGATCACCTTATCGGTACTCGTCGCCCATACCGGTTGGCACTGGATGACCAATCGTGCTGCCGTGTTGAGCCAGTACGACATGGTATGGCCGACACTCGACCTATCTCTGCTCCTGAGCGCAACGGGTTGGCTTCTGTTGATCATGGCTCTTGCAGGTTTGAGCTGGTGGGCGCTGGGGATGCGCCGGCAAGTGAAATCGGCGGATTAAGCCAAACCCGGCCTCACTATTGGGAGATAAAGCACAAAACACATTACACTTTTACGCAACATCAAAAATGATAGTACGTCGTTTTTCCATAGGCGTTCGTTTATAGGAATCATCTATATTCAGAGTCGTTTCTGCCGTTCCCAGAAAAAGATAGCCGTCCGGATTCAGGATACGCCGCATTTTAGCCAGGATGCTTTTCTTCGTTTTGTTATCGAAATAGATCAGCACATTGCGGATGAATACAATATCCACCTGGGTAACCACCGGCCAGGCCATCGTAAGATTTAACTCAAAGAAATTGATCATCTGACGAACGTCTTCCTTAGTATATGCTTGAAATCCTGGACACGGTTCGGGAAATCTTAATGGCTGTTTGGACAGCACCGGATCGTCTCCGGACGCCATTTCGAGCCGCTCTTCAAACCCGGATATTCCGAGTGAGCAAATCCCCTGGTTTTTAATTCCCTGGATCGATCACCCACGGCAAAGACCGCCCACCGCCTCCTACCACCATCATCTTCTTAAATAGAGGTTTTCGAAATTGTATTTCGGTTCAAAGCCGAGGATATCTCTGGCTTTACTGGTAGGAAAACGATCGCCGGGGCGGGTATGAAAGATGTGGAAAATCTCAAATCTGCGGGGCAGGTCTCTGGTCAGGGCTAAGTGGTATGCCTGAGCGATATCACGTCTTTCAACACAGGAGGAAGGGATACCATGCTGATCCGGCGCTGCAAACTCATAACCGGATTCTTCCAACGTATACACGCCGCCCACACGAAGTACGGCCACCGTGATGTCATGCTCACGGGCAAAGGCGCGGCATACTTCTTCTGCCAGGGTCTTACCCAGCGTATACCCGCCCAACCCGGGACGGGGCAATGCATCTTCTGTAAGGCGCCATCTGTCCCAATCCGAAGCGGTGATGTTGATAGTACTTTGGAATACAAATCGTTTTACACCGCAATCTACAGCTGTCTTAAGCAAATGATATAATATACCGACACCCGCGCCTAAGTCTGAATGTTCTGCCGGCGTATAATTCTCATAAGGATGCATTGGCCAGGCCAGATGGGCGATGCCGTCCATACCTTTGACAGTCTTATGCAACGTCTCATAATCGTTCAGATCGAAAGTTTGTGTGTCCTGCAGTTCATCCGACATGGGCCGCATATCGACCGCTCTTACCCTGTGTTTGTAGGTGATGAGATCCCGAGCGACTACGCGGCCTATATAGCCGCCTGCCCCGGTAACCAGAACATTCATGATGTCTCCTCCTGCCGCCAATCCTCAAAATTGAATTTTGGTTTGAGACCAAAATGACCGGATGAAATTTTCAGCAAGGAATATCTCTCGTTGGGTAGACCAGCGGTCAGATTATACAACCCCCACTTCGACGATCCGTCAAACTGATCAATCATAACGGCCCGCTCAACCGCTCTGGTCGCATCCCGATAATCCAGCCAGATATCTTCCAATGGGCTGTCGGCAGCCAGCGTATCCTGATCAACCAGTTTGCCCAGACGCAGCGTCAGGATCATCCCTGGATATTGCTGGGCGAATTCACAGGCGATTTGTTCACTCAGATATACGGACTGCTGATACACGGAGGTGTCCGGCAACGGAAGAAAGTCTTCAGATACGATAAAATCCTCACCATACCCGGAGAAAATACACAGATCACTCACCTGGACCACCCGCTTCACCCCTGCTTCGCTCGCGGCTTTCAGCACATTATAGGTACCTTTAAGCCGCGTTTCCAGAATATGCCGTTCATTTTCGACATCGGATAACTGATCATCCCAGGTCGCCCGGGCAACATGGATGACGGCATCCATGCCTTTACAGAGTTCTTCTACAGCCTCTATATCCAGAACATCTGCCCGAACAATCATACGTGCGCCCGGCGCCATTCTGATATCCGTCGGCGATATGGTGTGGCGCGCGGACAGCGCCGCGGTGATGGCTCGTCCAAGAGAACCGGCAGCCCCGGTAATGGAAATGTTCATACAGACCTTGTTTCGGAGAAATAAAACACAATTTTAAGAATTCACCTCAAACCGAAGCAGGACATACGGAGGCTGATTCGGCGACAGATTCCCTTCTTGCTGTATATCCACATCGAATAAATAGTTCAGCGTATTACCGGCCAGGTCTTCAAGCCTCGAATCGATTCGGATGGTTTATGCGCCGGCTTGCCACGGCGTGATTTGGCATCCATGGAGATCGGATTGGTGATCTCTTTCTTCGAGTACGTACGTGGCGTTCTCCAACGAGGCTTCCTCGATCTTACCGTCCGGCGTTACTCTGAGCAGAATATGGTTCCGCTCGTCATCGCCCCCATGGTCTTAATATCGACCGGACCGGGAACGAAATTTGCTTTGTAAGGGGACTACGCCTGCGCTGCCGTCGCGACAACAAACAACCCCAGAACAAGCATAAATAACCGCTTCATATCATCCTCTTTAAGGAATGCTTGAATGAAATATCAGGGAAAGAAGTAATTTAGAATAGTGATTTATATATTAATGTATTAAGATAACAACATAGAATCTTCAAACGTCTTCAAAAAACCTCCCCCCCCTCACTCACTCCCTGCTATATTCAACACCCCCTGGGCGCTCTGCAGAGTAATCACCGCAACGGCGTAATCATGCTGCGCCGTAACATAGTTGGTTTGCACCTGGGTGACCGTCAATTGGGCATCGATCAGTTCCAACTGGGTGGTCATGCCGCCTTCGTACTGCACCTGGGCGATGGCCAGTCCCCGCTCAGCCAGTTCTACTGTTTCCGCTTCGGCCGCCATACGTTCCCGGGCACCCTGTACGTTCACGTACGCCTGCGTCACCTCCACCTCCACCTGTTTTCGAAGCTGACTTTGGCTGTATACCGCCAGTTCATAATCCGCTTCCGCCTGACCCACGCGGGCAGAGGTCTGCCGGCCATCGAATATAGGCACTTTGATGTTGAGCGACGTATCCCAACTGCGAACAAAATCTTTCAATACCAGGGAAGATACCCTCGCATCATTCAATTGTGCCTGCATCCGGTACCCGGCCGTTAGCGATACTTCCGGTCGGCCTTCACTTCGAGTCACGCTGATTATTCGGTCTGTAAAATCGATTTGATATTCCGCTGCACGCAGGTCTGCCCTCTGTGTGATCGCGGTTTGTATCGCTTCCGGCAGGTTGGTCGTAAGAGCGCCAGCATCCACCTCAAAACCACCGGTGACCTGCACAGGGGTAGTCTGGGATATCCCGATCAGACTTTTTAAATTCGCCTGTGTGACGATCACCTGGTTCCTGGCTTGAATCACTGGTGGTTTTGCCGTGGCGGCTTCAACACGGGCGCGAAGCACATCGTAGTCGGAAACCGTGCCGGCGGCGTGAAATTTCTTTACCTGCACCAACTGGGCTACCGCCCGATCATGCGAGGCCTGACTCACGCCCAGCAGTTCGTCTGCCAGAAGCACGGCATAATACGCCTGATGTACATTCAGGATGACATTCTGTCGAATTCGATCGCTGGTGGCATGGGATAGATCCTCAACAAGCCTCGCGGCCTTCAGGCCGGCGCGTAACTTTCCGCCGCTGTAAATAGGCTGCTCAAAATCCATGCCGAAATTCAAGACATTATCTGTTCCGGCCTTAAACGTTTGCCCACCGAAATTGAATTCCGGTAAAGACCAGTTTCTTGTAACCAGGGTGTTCAGATTGAGCCGGGGCAACGCCCCCGATATCGCTTCTTTTATCTGCGATTTTGCTTTACCGGTATCCAGTTGAGCGATTAGATAGGTCTCATTATTTTCAAGCGCCATCCGCACCGTACGCTCTAACGTCAGTTGAACCGTATCAGAATTCTGAGCTGATACCTGAGATGTGATGCTGACCATGTAAATCACTGCCAGCCCAATTAATACACCCTGTTTCATGAAATCCCCCTCGATCCCTCTTTTCAAGAATTCACTCTTCCTCAGTAGAGGTGATTGATTTTTCTATGCCCACTTGCCGCTTCCCTATGCCTTCCAAAAAAAGCCGCGTATAAGCAGAGGCTATATCCTGTCCGTCATATTGCACGTACGCCTCATGCCGGAACAATTCCCGCATCAGCACCTGATGATTGATCATACCGATAAATCCACGCGCAGCAATCATCGGGTCGGCCGTATCAAAGGCGTCCTCATCCATGCGCCGCTGTATGTATTGCCCCAACATTCTTACCAGATCGATCATCTGATGTGTAAAAAACATATCGGATAACGCCCGGTCTTCCAACGCACTAAATAATAGAAGCCTCATCAAGGTTGGATCCCGGTGCATTTCCTTAAACATAATTAAAGCTGTAGACTCAAAAACCACGGTATCATCCCGCAGGTCCATACTGGTCTGAATATCGGACAAATCCCATGCCGACAGCTCTTGCATCTTGTTTTCAATAATGGCCGCATACAAATTTTCTTTCGTCTCGAAATACCTAAATACAAGCGCATCTGTAATATCGGCCATCTGGGCTATTTGTTTGGTTGTCGTCCCTTTAAAGCCCTGTCTGGCGAATAATTTCGCAGCCACCTGAATAATTTGCTCACGTCGGTCTTCGCCGGACATCCGCACCGCTGCCACGTGTAGTCTCCTCAAATTCATGAATACAGAGTGAATATCGGCAACACGCTTCACTCTATACTCTTCTACTCAGTACTTTACTTTACCCTGCCGGAGCCGGCTCGCTCCCCGGCGGCACAAGTACCTCCGCCTCTTCCCGGACTGCTTCTGTCTGTTCCTCGCCGACGCGTTCGGTTAAACCGGTTAATACATCATACATCACCGGCAATACCACCAAGGTCAATACGGTGGCGACGGCCAGCCCGAATATAACAGCCACGGCCATCGGCCCCCACCACTGCGAACTCTCTCCACCGATCTCAAAGCTTAATGTGGCGAAATTGACGCTGAAACCGGTACCCAATGGAATCAAACCGAGGATAGTGGTCATCGCCGTTAAGATCACCGGCCGCAGACGCGTCACGCCGCCCTGGATGATCGCCTCCCGCCGCCCGAGGCCCCGTTCACGCAGTTTTCGGATGTAGTCAATCAATACAATCGCGTTATTAACAACCACCCCTGCCAGACTGATCACCCCTATCCCCGTCATGATAATCCCGAAGGGCGTCGCGGTGACCATTAACCCCAGGAGGACCCCAATCAGAGAAAGAAGGACCGACATCACGATGATAAAGGGCATAGTAATGGAATTGAACTGAGTGACCAGGACGAGGGTGATCATCAACAGGGCGATGACAAACGCCTTGGTAAGGAAATCCTGCGATTCGTCCTGCTCGACATTTTCACCGGCATAACGCACGACATAACCGCTCGGCAGTTGATACCCGTTCATCGTGCCCTGAATTTCTTTAAGCACCTCACTGGGCAAACGACCTTCAACATTCCCGATAATCGACACCACCCGTTCCTGATCCTTGCGTTTAATAGATCCAACGCCCCCGACCACTTTTATTGTTGCGAGATTGGCCAGAGGAATCAATATTCCTTCATGCATCACATGCAAACGATCCAGATCAGCAAACGATCCTCGGGATTGTTCGGCGAATCGGACCACAATGTCGTATTCGTCCTCGCCTACCCTGAACTCGGACGCTTCGGTGCCGTTAATCGCCGTCCGTACGGTCCGGGCGATTAACGACGTATTCAGTTCGAGGAGGGCAGCCTGAGTCCGATTTATTTCTACTTTCAACTCCGGTTTTCCTGAATCATAGTCATCTTTCAGATCCACAAGCCCGGGTATATCCTGGATACGCTGAGTGATTTCTTTGGATAATCTGCCAAGCACCATGAAGTCGTCGCCAACGATTTCGATTTTAACGGGCGGTTCGGTAGGTGGTCCTTGAGATGGAGTCACGAGTTCGACCCGGGCCCCCACCAGACCGGCCGTGCGCTCACGGATCATCTCAACGGTAGTAAATGAGGACTGAGTTCGATCCGCCCGTTCAACAAAATCTACAATGATACGGGATTTATGCGGCGTCCCCCCACCGCTGCTGCTGAAATCCGAAGGATCAGGTGAAGAACCGACATTCGCTGTAAACAGGCTAATACCCGGTATGCCGGCCAGAGAGGCCTCGACCTGCCGGACGATATCATCCGAGATGTCCAGTCTGGTGCCGATGGCGGCATTGACATCGATGAAGGCCTGATTGGGTTCAGTTTCCGGAAAAAATTCTACCCCTTTACCAAAATATCCGTACAGCACAAACATGCTTATAAGCAATCCGAAAGTGGTGCCCAGAATACGTCCCCGGTGATCTAACGCCCATCCGAGGAAATGCTGATAGGCAAAACGAAACCGTTGAAGCCATTGTTGCTCCTGATGCTTTTTGTTTACCGTCATCAATACAGAGCAGATCGTGGGATTGATAACCAGTCCGACAAACAGGGAGGCCGTCAGTGTGATGATGAGAGTCGCCGGCAGATACCCCATGAATTCACCAATAATACCGGGCCAGAAGAGCATGGGCGCGAAGGCGCACAACGTAGTCAGCGTAGAGGCAATCACAGGAATCGCCACCTCACCAGCTCCCTTCATCGCCGCCGCGACAAGGCTATACCCTTCTTCACAATGACGATAGATGTTCTCCACGATGACAATTGCATTGTCCACCAGCATACCCAGCGCCAGAATAAGGCTGAAGAGCACCACCATATTCAGTGTGTATCCCATCGCTTCGAGGACGATGAACGACAGCAGCATGGAAAGCGGGATCGCTATAGCCACGAACATGGCATTGCGGATACCCATGAACAGGAAGAGAACAATGACGACAAGGATCAAGCCCGTTATGATATTATTCTCCAGATCACTAACCATCCGCCGGACATCTTTAGATTGGTCTGCCAGCACCGTGAGTTCTACCGAAGCTGGGAGTCTATTTCGTTCTTCATCCAGCAACGCGTTCACCGCATCCGCGATTTTAATCAAATTCTCACCGGTGCGTTTCTGTACATTCAAGGACACGCAAGGCAGCCCGTTGAACCGGGCGTAGGTGGTGGCCTCCTTGAAACCAAACCGGACGGTGGCTACATCGCGAATGAAAATCGGCTGGTTATTTCGGGCTTCTATCACCAGATCACCGATCTCCTGAGTATTGAAAAACTCTCCCGGTACACGCACGGCGTATCGAAGTGTACTGGTTTTTATCGAGCCGCCCGGTATATTTAAATTCTCCTCCCGGATCGTCTCTATGATATCTTCAAGTCCCAGATTGTAATACGTCAGCCGGTTCGGATCGACGTCCACCTGAACCTCTCGCTCCAATCCACCAACCAGAGTCACATCCAGTACACCGGAGACAGATTCGATCCGATCTTCCAGGTCTTCCGCAATATCTTTGAGCGTCACAAGATTATGGGACCCGGATACATTAACCACCATGATGGGAACATTATCAAAATTAATCTCATTGATGCTGGACTCCTCTGCATCTTGAGGAATTTCCGTCCTGGCCAGATCAACCTTCTCACGCACTTTTTGAAGCGCGTTGTCGATATTTACATCGGTTTCAAATTCGATCACGACCGTCGAGATGCCTTCACTCGAAGTTGACGTGATTTCTTTAACGTCCGATAGCTCCTTGAGGCGCTTTTCAATGGGTTGTGTAACCAGATTCTCCATATCGGCAGGCGATACGCCGATGTAGGGCGTGGCCACAATAATGATGGGAATGGTAATTGACGGCGCCGACTCACGCGGCAGGGAGAAATACGCCGTAAGCCCCATTAGAATGATTAAACCGGTCACGACAAATACACTGGTCTTATTCTTTATGGATAAATCCGAAACGATCATAACCCCCAACTCCTTTGTAGAGCGACAGGTGTTTCCTACTTTTCTTTAACCTCGACAAGCTCTCCATTAACCAGATCCCGGTGGCCCACCGTAATCAAAGGCATATCCACATCCAGCCCCTCCGTCACCACCACCTGATCCTGAGACACTGATCCCAGTGTCACCGGCATGGCTTTTGCCATATTTCCATCGACAATGAATACCACCATACCCTGATCTGTATCGATGACTGCATCTTGCGGAATAACGATTGTCTCGGAGATATAATCCTTCACGACACGAATCGTCGTCGCCATCTCGGGTTTCAATATGTTATCCGAATTCGATATTTCAATCTCGATCGGGACCGTCCGGCTGTCCGGATCCAGGGTGGTCCCCACATAGGTCACTCGCGCCACCCTGATGGTGTCCGGATAGGCAGGAAAGTTCAGGACGGCTTCCGTCCCTTTTTGTACATATCTCAGATATCGTTCCGGGACGCCGGCCACAATTTTAACCCGATCGATTTCAACAATTTCTACAAAGGCAACACCGGCGATGGCCAGTTCTCCCTCTTCCAGAAACCGATCGTCAATCACCCCCGATATGGGGGCCTGGATAATCGTCTTGTTTAATCGGGCCTGCACATGGGTCAACCGCGCCTTGGCGATGTCATACAGATACTGCGTGTCAAGATAGGCGGATTCAGCCGCCGCTTTTTGATCGAACAGTTTCTTCTGATTATTCAGATTGAGTGTGCTGGCTTTCAAGGAGGCTTGCGCCTCACGGAATTCTGCCTGTAATAAATCATCCTCAATTTCCGCAAGAACCGTGTTCTTTTTTACCCATTGCCCTTTTTCAATGGCAATCCGTTCGATCATACCGTTCGCCTCGATACTGACCACTACCCGCCGCCGGGGTTTGACCTCACCGACCAGGTTCAGATAATTGGTAAATGACCGGATCTGTACCGGACTGACAATCACATTGACAGCACGTTTTTTCCGCACCGCCTTCTCTTCACCGGCAGCATTCCCGCTTTCACCGCAACCCGACAAGGTGACCATCACCATCAGACCTACTGGTAAAATGTAATGCCGCGAAAACCGGCCTATCATAAAAAGAGCTCCTTAGATACGAGATTATTTAGTCAACCCACCACGAGCCACCCGCTCCCCACCCTGATAAACAGCATCAGTAAGTAAGTAAGTAATCACTAACTTTGCCACGCATAATAAGACAATTCTTTGGAGGTGTCAACGGGTTTTAGAAAAAAAGAGAGGGGCGCTAAAATGAATGAATCTGATGCCCATTGGCGGGGAACCAGATCAGGTCTACGACGAAGGAAATAAACACGCCGGTGGCATAGGCGACGATCATACCGATCACAAGAGGTTGCACGGTTCGATAGAGGGCCACGCCGCCCACTCTGAAAATAACCACCTTCACCAGCCACACGAAAAAAAAGTTGAAGACGGCCATGTTTACGCTGTGGGTAGCCACGACGCCGAATCCAATCGGATGGAGCGGCCACCAGGTGAATCGGTGGTGAACAATGAGTAAAAAGAACATCACCAGTATACCGGAACTGCTATAGATGACATGGGTTGATTTATAGGGATGGGCGTTGTTGATCCAGCCGGCCAGCTCATCCCAGACCTCTTGCGCCCCTCTTTTAAAAGCCGTACCCGTAAACTGGGACGCGCCGAAGTCATATCCCAGATAGATGGTGTAGACAAACGCGGTCGCCGTACTCAAGACCAGCGTCAGTGTAATCATGCCGAACACCCCCTTGCCCACACCGCCGCCCATGACATCTCCCATTTTGGCCGCATGCGCCATAGAACACATGCCCAGCGTCCGCCAGTTACGTGCGAAGGTGTGGCCTAAGGTCATCGTCGTCAGCGTTTGCGCGTCGATATGGTCCGTACCGACCACCACCACGGTAACACGGTTGGCGGCGTCGTAGGGAATGTCGAAGGCGGCCAGACCTGTTTCAGCCACGACCCGTGAGATCCCGACAAAAATCAGCAGGGACATGGTGATCATGACGATAATCAGGACAAGCGACCCACCGGCGGCATACAGCCAGGCGACCAGATATAGATAACCGCCGGTCACGCCGAATACGGCCAGACGATAAGAAAAAAATTCTCTGCTGTCATCCAGATCACTTGGACGACCGAGCGCATGATAAAACACCTGTTTCAAATGTCTTCGCGCCATCCACAGGGTAAAAGCGACCATCGTGAGCAGTCCGCCCAGATGTTGAAATTGAAGGACCATGTAACTATTGGCGACGCCCATGTTATTCATCATGCCTTCCTGGATAATCCGTAACAGATAGAAAAACCAGACGCTGAACAACACTTCTATACGGGTAAAATAGGCAATACCGGCGACCAGATAGTTAAATCGGATGCTGATGTTGGGGGCCTTGTCAAAAAGCACCAGCCCTGTGGCATGCGTCGGTCCGATACGAATCGTGGGCAGATAGCCAAAATAGCCGATCATATTCCATAACAGAATAAAAAAGGTGATTCCGAATCCCATCCAGAAAAGAGGACTTCTGACGATAGGGGGCCAGAGGGATGGACCATCTGTGCCTTCGATCAGTAACAAGGGCACCTGAGCCAGCGGAAAAGAGAGACGTTCGTGCTCTACCCATTGCTTGCGTAAAATGACCATCAACGAGGCCCCAACGATAAAAATAGCCGCGTAAAACGTAAGCCACCAGAATAGAGGAATAATCCATACCTGCCAGACAGCAGTGTCGCCAGACCCCAGCCCCTCAAAAAATGGGGTGAGGGCATTATCCGTGTTGGGCACGATCAACCAGGAGGGAACCGAAGATAAGAAGAGTTCCGCCCAACGGTTCTCGGGACTCACAAAATAATTGGGGCCGCTGATGACCGACAGCGCGTAGGAACTGAACGCCCATGCGGGGATGGCCGAGGCGGTAAACACCAGAAAGAAAACAATGATCAGTTCCTGGCAGGTGAATCCTTTACCTGGCAAGATCCATTTGATTAACGGATTCAAGCCAAAGACGACCAGCACAAAGGGGAATACCGTAGTAATTGGCAGGTGCGCCAGGCTGACGATAGAGGCATTGGTGACATAGGATGAATGAATCCCCCAGATATTCAACAGCACCGACAGGATGAGCCCAACGGATATTGCCCTGATCGTCAGTCCGGCCGATACCGGAAGCGGGGAAGGAGAGGATTGCTGACTTTGGCGGATAGATTTTATTTGAATACGGGAAAGGGACATATGGATTTTTTAATTATGAACCGCGTAGCGCTCGCTGGGATCAGCAATTATGAATTATGATTGGCGTGCCTATGAACAAAGATCCTTGATAATAACACCTGCCTTTGATTAATATCAAGAGGAATGAAACAGCGAGTGACTTTTGTCTATGTGAGTAAAACCAGGAAAGGACGAATCGAATCTCTATAGAAAAACATGATGCCTATGCAGCATTTCGGATCGATGCCTATCGTAAGTATGTATTCGGCTGGCTTTTCGCCGCGATCGGTACCCAGATTCAGGGCGTGGCAATCGGGTGGGAGATGTACCAGCGGACAGGGGAAGCCTTATCACTGGGTCTGGTAGGACTCGCGAAGGCGATCCCTGCGATGTTATTGGCACTGCCGGCAGGTTTTATCGCCGATCGCTACAACCGATTACACGTGGTCACCTTGAGCATGGTTGGCATGACGGTAACGTCGTTGGGGTTGGCGGCGCTTTCCTATTTTGAGGGCCCGACCGATGTGATGTACCTTCTTCTCTTCCTCGATGCCGCCTTTGTTATGTTCGGAAGGCCTGCTCGCGTGGCGCTGTTGCCGCAGATTGTACCACGTGAGATATTTGCCAACGCGGTCACCTGGAATATGAGCTTATTCCAGATCACTTCGGTGGCCGGACCGGCGATCGGAGGATTTATCCTCCTGTGGAATATACCGGCGGCCTATGTCATCTGTGCGACCAGCTCTCTACTCTTTATCATCTGGCTTCAAAGGCTTCCCTTTCATCATGTCCCGGAGAAACACACGGAACCGGCTTCTTTACGCACGGTCCTGGCCGGCATAGAATTTCTCTTCCGGAAGCGTATTCTGCTCACCATCATTTCTCTGGATCTGTTCGCGGTCCTGCTCGGCGGCGCCGTCTATCTGCTGCCGATTTTTGCTGAGGACATCCTGCATGTAGACGCACGGGGGTTCGGCTGGCTTAACGCAGCGCCGGCTGTCGGGTCGTTTTGCATGGCGATCCTACTGGCCCACCTGCCGCCGATGTCGAAAGCCGGAAGCAATATGCTCCTGGCTGTGGCAGGTTTCGGACTGGCGACGATTGTATTCGGGATTTCCGAATCGTTCTGGCTATCCATGCTGATGTTGTTTCTAACCGGCGCCCTGGACAACATCAGCATGGTCATCCGCCATACCCTGCTGCAACTGTTGACGCCCGACCGGATGCGGGGCCGGGTCTCCGCCGTCAGCAGCGTATTCATCGGAGCGTCCAACGAACTCGGCGGCCTCGAATCCGGCCTGGTCGCCCACTGGTTCGGACCGGTGTTCTCCGTGGTAAGCGGCGGGATCGGCACTATCGCCGTGGTGACCACGATGGCCGTCATCTCACCCGCCCTGCGCATGTTGGGCTCGCTCAGGGGCGAAAACTTAGACAAAGAACAGGACGAATAAGGTGGCGGTGCCGAACCCGTAGACCGAACCACGGCGCGACGTGCTATGCTCTCCGGAGAAACATTCCCGCCAAAAGACACCGGCGCCTATCTTTTTCGGAAGAGCGCCGGCGTGCTCGGATTACAACACCACCTGTTTTACCGCCAGAGTGCCATGTTTGTCGAATATCTCCACGACCGGGACCTCCAGTCATACCAGCGCTTTCTCAAAGCTATATCACCAGGGACACCCTTTAGAGACGCAGTTGAGATATCGGGCGGTTCAACGGAGCATCTCTGGCGTCAATTCATCGAGGATTTAAAATGAGGTCTCTTATGTGATCTCCCGGATATCCTTCTCGGATAATCCGATGTCGTAAATCCCGGCCATCTATCCCTCATTATAATATGGTATTCTGCCGATGGTATCAACTTGAAATGTGCTTTGTACTTTGTTAAAAGCCTTCAAATTATAGTGGCAGCTTATGAGTCGAATCCATCAAAGAACAAAGTACCAAGCACAAAATACCCTGATGTTACGCGATCTTTGAGTAACATCAGTTATATAGTCGGGATTTCAGGGAAAACATCGTAAACTAAATATGGTGGATAATGACATAATGCCGGGAGTGATTGTAAAAAGACTGGAATTCGATCAGGCAATCATCTATTTTCATTCATTAACCTGATGTTATAACCTCATCATCGTATCCTCCATCCCCAAGCAGAGGCGGTATGGACAGGGCCTTCCTCGCCATATATGTTCCAAATTTCAAAACGTTTTCAGAATTGAATAGTGATCCATGAGGGGATAATTTGATCCGGACGAAATGCGTGATTTATGGGACTTGACCAGCACATAATCATAGGCCGATACAAGATTCTCCGCCTTCTCGGTAAAGGTGGTGTGGGAGAAGTGCACCTTGCCGAGGATACCAGGCTAAAACGTGAAGTAGGCCTCAAGATGCTCCCCGAAGCCGTCCGGAATGAGGCTGCACGGCTTCGTCGTTTACGGGCACGATAAGGGTGGCGAAAGGAGCACAAACTGCAGCTTAGAAATCGTGTCGCTGTCGTGACGGGCGCCGGCCAGGGCATTGGACGGGCTATCGCTGAGAAGTTCGCAAAGGAAGGCGCCCTGGTTGTAATCGGTGAACTCATTCCCGAACGCGGTGAAGAGGTAGCCGGCAGAATACGGGACGACGGCCTGCGCGCCCAGGCGATTCAACTCGACGTCACAAGTGGGGAATCGTGTACCGCCCTGACCAGGCAGATCGCGGAAGAGCATGAGCGCATCGACATCCTTATTAACAGTGCCGGCGTTTTCGTACCCAGTAAATCGGAGGACATCCGCGAAGAAGACTGGCACTTCCAGATCGATGTGATGTTGACTGGCCCATTTCTGATGACCCAGGCGGTGGTCCGTGAGTCAATGATACCGCAACGCTGCGGCAGCATCGTCCACATCGCTTCGATCAACGGTATGGGCGGCTGGCCGATGCGTGCGGCCTACACCGCCGCGAAGGCGGGCCTCATAAAGCTCAACGAGGTGCTGGCTACAGAATGGGCCCAGTACAACATCCGACTGAACTGCGTTTCGCCGGGTGTGACACGGACCGAAATGGTGACTAAAGCAGTCGATGACGGCCTGGCAGATATGGGTCAATTCGAACAGAGGACGCCGCTTGGCCGTATGGCCGAAGTGGGGGAAATCGCCGATGTCGTCTTGTTTCTGGCCTCCGACCGGGCCACCTATATCACGGGACAGAATCTGCGTGCCGATGGGGGTTGGGTCGCATGGGGTAACTTGAATGCCACCGGTTTTCCCGAGGAGGATGCGTGATGGGTTCACCGCCCTTTTTTACCGATAAAACCGTTGTGATTACCGGCAGTGCTGGGGGCCTCGGTCTCGAGATGGGCCGGCGTTTCGCAGAGGTTGGCGCTGTTGTGGTTCTCACAGACGTTGATGCTGAGCAGGGCAGGCGAGCCGCCGAGAGTCTGTGTACTCAGGGGGCACGTGCTCAGTTCGAGATGCTCGACGTGCGCATGCCCGAACAGAGCGTCGATCTGGTAGACAGGCTGGTCGAAGAGCACGGCGCCATCGATGTCTGGGTGAATAACGCCGGTGTCGCCCACAAAGCGCCTGCCGAAGTGCTGCCTGCGGATCAGTGGCGCGAGACGATCGATGTGATGTTGTCCGGCGCCTTCTACTGCAGCCAGGCGGTGTCAGGACCGATGCTTGCGCGCGGCGAGGGCGTCATCGTCAACATTGGTTCGGTGATCGGCTGCAGCCCGATCGAGGGCCGCGTGGCCTACGGCACAGCCAAGGCCGGCCTCATGATGCTGACCGAGTCTCTGGGCATCGAATGGGCGAGACGAGGTGTCCGCGTCGTCGGCGTCGCGCCCGCTGTCGTCATGACGGATATGGTGCGCAAGGGCCTCGAGGAGGGCACCGCCACCGTCGAAGCCTACGAACGCCGGACGCCCATGCGCCGGCTCGGAACGCCGGACGAAATCGCCGACGCCGTACTCTACCTGGCCAGTGATGAGGCGTCCTACATCACCGCAGAGACCCTGCGGGTAGATGGCGGTTGGACGGCGTACCAGTATTTCTAAATTATTATCTTCGTACATACCCCTGGCATAAAAATGGATATACCCAAACTCACCTCAGCGCTGATCGAATTAGATAAACTGAAATCCGTGACCCGTCGATCCTATGTGTCCGGCGGTCTGCGGCGGGAAAACTCTGCAGAGCACTCCTGGCATACGGCGATCGCTGTGTGGCTTCTCTGTGAGGCGGGCGAGGAATCGGTGGATCAGCTTAAATTGCTTAAGATGGCTATCGTCCATGACATCGGCGAAATTGATCATGGCGACACCTCGGTGTATGCCGCGGATCAGTCCAAAAAGTTTGATCAGGAAGCGGCCTGTATGGATCGCATCTGCCTGTTCTACCCTGAATTGCTGGACGAGTTTCAAAAACTATGGCTGGAATATGAACAGCAGAACACACTGGAAAGCAAATTGCTCAAGGTCGCGGATCGATTGCTGCCTTTGCTTCATAATATGGAGAGTGAAGGTAAATCCTGGAAAGAGCAGGATATCTCGCGCAGCCAGGTTCTTAAGATCAATCAACCTGTTAGAGAGCTGATCCCACCCCTCTACCGTTGGATTGAAGCGCAAGTTGACCTGGCCGTCTCAAAGGGCTGGCTGACCGATACGTAAAGGAGGTCCACATGGAAGACTCACAGGTACACATCGATCCGGATGAGGATATTGGTTTCATGCATGTGGATGATACCGATTTCAGCACATTCACGCTGGGGCAGAAAATCCACCATCTTGAAGTCGAAGGATATGTCGTTTTGCCGGACTTACTGGATGCGGCAACCATGGCGCAGATCAAAACGGAAATGGCTGATGCGCCCATGAAAACCAAAGACTACAGCGATGCGCAGACCTATTTCAGGGAACCGCAGTGGCACAGCCAGGCGCTGGCCAGGTTGATTGCCCATCCGCCCGTGGTCGAATTCCTGGAGGTGCTGCTTGGATCGGATATCGTCTTCACCCATGGACTGTTCACCCGCACCCTGTCCGGATCACCACCGATCTCTTTACATACGGACGGTCAGCCATTCGGCTCTTCCCTATTCGGGTACGAGGGAAGCTCGCCCCGTCTTCTTCGGGTGCTCTACTATCTCGACGACCTGCCCCCAGAACGCGCGCCTTTCCGTCTGGTCCCTCGTTCTCATCTCTCCTTTCACGCCGAGGCCAATCCCTATGTGCGGTATAAGTATAATCCTGGAGAGATCACCCTGTGTCCGAAAGCCGGCACGGCATTGATCATTCCCATTAACCTGTTCCACGGCACCCACCCCAACAGGACGCACACCCAACGTACCCTCGTCCAACTGGGTTACAGACCGGCCTGGGCCGGTCCGATCAGGCCGATGGACGAGTGGGACCCGGATCTCGTGACCGCGGCGCCGCTGGAAACCAGACGATTTCTACAGAGCCCCAACACAACCGGTATGGCATGGGAACAGGCCCACAAACCCAAAGGGATGAAGACGGACGCGCCTGCCATTAATCCGAACCGGTGGGAAAGCTAAAAGCAATTGGTGAATGGTGAATGGTGATGGCATGTGCCCTACGGTCACGATTCGAGCCCTTCGGGGTTGAAATATCTATCATTTCTGATCAGGCGGATTCAAAAGGGAATGCGGATGGATTCAGACTTAAGGGTTAATGCGGACGAGGAATCCGTTCATGGACAACGCCGAAGACATCCTCATATGATACTTATCTTTATCGCAGGCCTCGTTTTGCTGGGCTATGTCGGCGTATGTGTCTTTTTGTATGCCAAACAGGAATGGCTCCTTTTCAGACCTACGAAACTGGCGTCTGATCACGTGTTCGTATTTGAGCATGAGTTTGAGGAGTACAACATCGAAGTCGAGGAAGGCATAGCGCTCAATGCGCTCCTCTTTCATGCCGACCAGGCGAGAGGGGTGGTCTATTATCTTCATGGTAATGCTGGTAGTCTCAACGGGTGGGGACATCAGGCCAATGATTTCCTGGAGAACGGATACGATTTTCTGGTCATTGATTACCGTGGATACGGGAAGAGTATGGGATCTATTACGGAGGAAGTGCAGCTTTACAACGATGTACAGCAGGTCTATGAGTGGCTTACGGCGCGATACAGGGAAGACCGGATTATCGTCGTCGGTTTCTCAATAGGCACAGCGCCAGCCGCCTATGTGGCCAGTAAGAATGCCCCAAAACACCTCATCCTCATGGCGCCGTACTTCAACATGATCAGCCTGGCTAAACAATTGGTTCCATTTCTGCCCGGCTTTATACTTCGATACCCGTTAAAAACGTACGTTCACCTCCAGGCATGCGCTGCCCCAGTCACCATTCTGCATGGCGACGAGGACGAGATTATTCCTTACAATAACTCGGTGCGGCTAAGCGAATATCTGAAGGAAGGAGACCACTTTATTACCATCCGAGGTGCGGCCCATAATAACCTATCGGACCACGAGGATTATAAGGTAGCTATTCGTACCTTGCTGATAGAATGATGGATAGCTCAGAATGAAACGACTAAATATATTGGTTTTTCGTAATTAGTAGGTGGATGACTTCCTATAGGAGCACATCGGGATCTCCGGGGTTCGTCGTTTTGAATCACCTTTCAACAGAATGAGTGTAACATATCATGCCCTATCGCTACTATATCTGTGATGTATTCACCGATACCCGATTCGGCGGTAATCCGCTGGCTGTCCTTCCCGAGGCCGAAGGTCTTTCGGATACGCAGATGCAACAGATTGCTCGTGAGTTTATTTTCTCTGAAAGTACCTTCGTTTTCCCAGCGGAGGCCGGACATTCCCGCAAGGCTCGGATCTTTACCCCTACCATGGAAGTGCCTTTTGCCGGACATCCTAATGTCGGCACCGCATTCACGCTCGCGACCGCAGGCGCCTTCGGTACGTTCGACACCTCTATTCCGGTCACTTTCGAAGAGAAATCGGGCCTGGTATCATAACGATTAATAAGCGGGAAGGGAACGCGATCTGGCGTGAACTGGCAGCTCCTCAGCGTCTTTCTCTCGGGAAAACCATATCGGCCGAATTCATGGCGTCGATCATTTCCAGCGAAGGGTTGATTGAAGTGGACCCATGATAAAAGCATGGCAGGAAAGGACCGTCCCCCTTCTCAATATCCCAACCGGGGATTCACCCGATTCTTCAGCGGTTTGCCGGCAATATATCGGCGTAGATTATCGAACAGTAAATCAAGTGTCAACGGCGCGTAGGACACCTCATCGTCGGATGAAATGTGTGGAGTGATAATCAGATTCGGAACGTCCCACAGGGGAGAGTCGGCAGGCAGCGGCTCCGGATCGGTGACATCGAGAATCGCGCCGCCCAGGTGTCCGGAATTCAGGCTGGCGGTCAGGGCTTCATGATCGATCACCGGGCCGCGTCCCAGATTGATCAATCCTCCGCCGGGTTTCATCTTTTGAAGTTGTGTTTTTCCGATCATACCTTCCGTTGCAGGCGTTAAAGGCGTATTAATGATCACAAAATCCGCCTCGGCCAGCACGCGATTCAACTGATCCGGTCGATACATCTGATCGACATATCGGGCAGGGCGACCGCTTCGGCGTATACCCAGTACGCGCAACCCCATCTTTTTTGCTCGTCTTGCGCCAGCGCCCCCCATCTTACCTACACCGATTACGGCGAGGGTTTTCCCGGCGATCGGGGTACTGTATACAGCATCCCAACAACCCTGTCTTTGATCTGTATATAATTTGGGCATCCGATGGTTGAGCATCTGCAAGGCCATGCCCACATATTCAGCTGTTTTCTCCATATGAATGCCTGCGTTGTTGGTCAGCGTAACGCCCCGAGGCAACCAGCCAAACGGCGCCAGATGCTCGACACCGGCCCCTATGATATGAATCCATCGTAAGTACGGCGCCCGTTTCTTCAAATCCGCCGTAGGAAGTTCCCAGGTCATGAGCACTTCCGCCCGCTGCATGGACTCGTCGAATCGATCCAGATCCCAATCGATCAGCGTCTCGACCTGTGAGGCGACATCGGGATGTCGCTTTTCCGCTGAAGCAAGCCGTTCAGGCGTCGTACGAAATACAAGATCTCCCGCCCGATTATTCTTGATGTGAACTTGAATCTTATCTTTTCTTTTTTGCCCGCCTGACGGCATCCAACATCCTCCTGACGAATTTTGAATTATGATTTGTGAACCGCGTAGCACTCACTGGAGCCCGCAGGGATCAGCAATTATGATTTATCCACCCGGCGCCTACCCCATATTACACCACTAGCTCCACGATTTCAGCATGGAGCTGATCTCCCTGGACTTCTACTTTTGCCACTGATACGGGGTAATCAAACCGGCGAGGTCCTGCGCTGCCGGGATTGAGGAGCCAGATGCCATTTTGCTGCTCTATGGAAGGTTGATGAGAGTGGCCAAAGATGACCATATCGACATTGGCGGCCGAGGCGTCGATATCCATAGTGTAGAGATCATGAACCACATAAATAGAACAGGAACCTGCCTTGATCAGATCCGTCATCGGAAACCGTTGCGTCCAGGGTTCTCTGTCTACATTCCCCCGAACAACATGCACCGGGGCAATGGTCTCCAGCGTCTCCAGAATGTCCGGATCACCGACATCGCCCGCATGGATGATCAACTCGGAACCAGCCAGCGCCGCTACCGCTTCGGTCCGCAACAATCCGTGCGTATCTGATATGACACCAATTGATATGATGGCCTTCTTCATTCATTCCACCTGGGGCGGTTTACAATCCGAAATTCGGAATCCGTAATCCGGAATCGGTCTATTCTTCCTTCTTCCCGGGCATCAAACTGAATTTACCTGGACCGGATAAAAACAGTGCGACGTAAACGGTCATCATTTCCAACGCATGAGAGGCACCGCTGAAACCGGAATTGGGATTATCTTCCGGTAGGGATAGGTGATATGTGGAAGCCACCAGCATTGTAAACGCCAACATCGCGGTCGCAGGCCGGTGAAATAGGCCCAGGATAATCAGAATCGAGCAACCAAATTCTGCAAATCCGGCCATAAACCCCCAGAATTCGGGGAAAAAATCAAGGCCGAACATCTTCATATTGGCACCATAACCGGCCCACCGCTCCGGAGAGCTGATCTTGCCCCATCCGTGAAACAAAGCCATACTCAAACCGATGCCCAGACGAACAACCAGCAAGCCCAGATCGGTTTTATTTGTATTGTTCATTAAAAATGACGAAAACGCCTTCATTTTTTCCTCCTATCCTCTTAAATAATGTCCTGCATCTATTAATGTCTGCAGGGCTGCCTCCATACGGTCGAATTTAACCAGTATATAATCTGTATCAAAGGTCGATATGGCGAATATACTTATACCCGCCTCAGCAAGTGGGTTGGCCAGCGAGGCCAGGATACCCGTCAAACTAAAATCGAGGACCCCATCCACCTTTAGAGCCCGCCATCCAAATTCTGTCCTACATCCATCCGGTACCTGCGATTCAGGCAATACGACCGACAACTCCTCCTCCGTTTTCGTCAAGGAATAGAACGTTACAGACGGCAGATCCACATCAAACCGATGCCCCGGATCAAATCGGCATACCGCCAGTTCATCAGGTAAAACACGTAAATTCATGATTGAGCGCCTTAGATTACAGTACACGACAAAAACCGATTTGTCATCTCGACCGAGCGCAGCGAATGGAGAGATCTACTTATAGTCGGCTCATAGTAGATCCCTTGGCTACGCTCGGGATGACATATATAATTTTGTCGTGTGCTATACACCCTATATAAATTCATTCTTCATCCTTCATTCTTCATCCCTTATCCTTCCCCGCCATCCTTTCATCCTCTCGTCCTTTAATCCTTCTCTCGTCCTTTAATCCTTCTCTCGTCCTTTCGTCCCCGCGCCCTTTAATCCTTTTTTGACTTCGGTACCTCTTGCATTTCCAAATAGCGATAGTACTCATCTTTTAACAAGGTAAGCACCGCCCCTACATAGCCCGTAGTCAGAATCAGCGCTTTCACGCCGAAAAGCATCTCTGCTTGAAGTCCTTGAATCATCGTGGGGGCAATCTGGGCACTGGCCCCTACAACCACGACGATGACCACGACATATAAACCATCTTTAGGACGCCGGTTTTTTGCAAAACCCGGATTCATTTTCTTCATCGCGATAATCGATGCGAGAATTAAACCGATATTCAGACCGATAAAGACCGACAGGAACACAGGCAAAGGCAATACAACAGAAAACAGGGTCACAGCGATACCCATACCGGCAAATGTGATGAGTAAAAATCGAGAGATTGGGATCACCTTACAAGTCCTTTTGTGAGTACCGGTGGCGGACTACACGCACCGATGTCTATCGTTAATCATTTATTTTTACAGCCTTTATACGGTTATTAAAGTGATCACAGAGCAAGAGTATATCATCGCCATAAAAACAAAGGCCGTGCGGTTCGTTCAGCGTGGCTTCCCCCGCCGGACCACCTTCACCGTGGTCACCGAAGTCGCCATTGCCGACAACCGTTTCCAATCTGTTGTTATCGGTAAGACGACGTACGCGATTATTTTTTGTATCAGAGAAATATATCCGATCCCGGCTATCGATGGCCAATCCCCTGGGGAAACAGATGTCGGCATCGGACGCATGCGTTCCATCAGGTGAAAATCCGACCTTACCGGTTCCGGTAATGGTTGTAATAATCCCCGAATAGGCATTAACACGACGAATAACATGATAGAGTTCATCGGCAAAATAAAGATGCCCTTCGGAATCTATTCGAATCACGGTAGGAGAACCGATTTTTGCCTCTATTGCCGGTCCGCCATCGCCTGAGAATCCCTTGAGCCCGATACCGACGACGGTATTGATGATGCCTGTTTTTGCATCGATCTTACGAATGCGACCGACGGCGCTGTCGCCGAAGTAGATGTCATCATTCGGCGCATGACAGACAGCCAATGTATGAATCAGACAGGCGCTGTTGGCCGGACCGCCATCCCCCTTATCCCATTGAAAGGCGGCGCCGGCTACATTGTGAATGATGCCGTCTGAATCTACTCGACGGATATGACCGTGCCGCGTATCTGCGATGACGACGCGACCTGCTCGGTCCACGGATACATCATGGGGATTGCCCAGGTGGGCTTCGACGGCTGGTCCGCCGTCACCGCCATAGGCCCGTGCGCCGGATCCGGCAATAGCACGGATGATCCCGGTAAACGGATCGATCGCCCGAATACGTTGATTCCAAACATCGGCTACATAAATATGTCCATCAGGGCCCACAGACAATCCGCCCGGGCCGTTCAGAAACCCGCCGACTGCGGCTTCATCATCATGAACGCTCGTACCTCCCAGTATGGTCGTTACGATCCCTGTTTGTCCATCATACCGTCGAGTCCGTCCTGAACAATCTCCCCAGAATACTGTTCCATCCGGATCGGCATAGATCCCCGCCTCTACCGAATTACATCGTGTGACTGAGCCGTGGAGCCCTTCCTCCCCGAAGCCGGGTTCCCCGGTTCCGACCAGTGTTCGAACCATACCGGTCTCATGTTCTACTTTTCTAATACGAAAGCCGTATTTTTCACCCACATATAAATTATCATGGACATCCAGGCATATCGCATCAGGCATCAGGATACTCGCCTCAATAGCCGGTCCGCCGTCGCCGTTGGAGGCGCGCTGACCATTACCGAGCACCGTGGTTATAATTTCCGACTTCATATCGATCTTACGTATGCGGTCGTTGGAGTTATCGCAGACATACAGATTGCCCATCGAATCGAAGACGAGATGCTCCGGATGATTAAAACCCGCCTCTTTTGCAGAACCGCCATCGCCATGATAACCGCCCAGACTTAAACCTGATCCGGCAAAAGGACGACTATGACCTTGCTCGGAAGGATAGTGTCGTGCGATCTGTCCGAAAACCGTTTCGATAAGACCGTTCTTCGGATCGATTCGACGGATATTATTTGTCCATTCACTGGAAAGATAAATATAACCGGCCTCATCCACGGCGACACCGCAGCTACAATCCATCTCCGCCTCGATCGCCAGACCGCCGTCACCGCCGCGACCTACCTGTCCGGTTCCGGCCACGAGGGTAACAACCCCGGTTTCATAATCGATACGCCGGATGGTATTGTTACCGAGGTCGGAGAGATAGAGATGGCCATGCCTGTCCTGGAAAAGATCATGCGGGTTGCAGAATCGGGCTTCGATGGCCGGACCGTCATCGCCGGATCGCCCTGCAATGCCATCTCCGGCAAAGGCGTGGAGAATGCCATCCTTGTCAATCCGCCATATCCGATGCCATTGGTAATCGACGACAATCAAATCTCCATCAGGCCGACGTACTACACCCAAAGGCCAGCCTGCATCCGCCTCCTTAGCGGGTATACCGTCACGTTGGCCCACACCAGCTATTGTGAAGATCGCTTTGTCAGATAGCGTTTTAAAGGATTCAGTCAAGTCCATAAGTTACTATGCTTCTACCCATTGTATCGCCCCAAGGCCTGCTGAACGAATCGATTCATTCAATTCGATCACAATGCTCCATACGTACTTTGTATTTGGTTTTAAAACGAAGCACCAAGTGTAGACCACGAAATCTCTCCATTATTCAATATACGGTTTCATCTCATCTTCAATATCTCTACTCAATTCTCTGAGTCGCTTTGCAAACTGTTCCAGTGCTCTATCTTCCTCAGAGGTGGGCGTCCAGGTCTTCACATGCCCTGGTTTTCCATGCTCATCAAGGGCTACGAAAACAATGATACAGTGTGTGGTTTTCGTGAGGATGCGTTCTTTTGGATCGCCGGCATGCACATCGACAGCGATATGGATGCTGGATGTACCGGTATAGATAATTTTAGCGGTAACTTCGACCAGATGGCCGACAAGAATAGGTCGATAGAACCGGATGCCCCCGACATATACGGTAACACAATATGCGCCTGACCATCCGGTCGCACATGCATAGCCGGCCTCATCGATCCATTTCATCACGGAACCACCATGCACTTTGCCGGCGAAATTCACCGAGGTCGGTTCCGCAAGAAAACGCAAGGTAACGCTGCGGTCCTCTTTAGTCATGATTCACCTATAAGAAATGCGGATTGCTGATTTGAGTGATATCAGAGATGTTATATGGTGGTCCGGAGATTGGCAATAAATATCTCTATATTGATTAATGTTGATTGACATAATCAACACCGGGTCCATAATATACCACACTGGTATAAATAAGAAAGAACACGTAAAACCATCATTGAAATAAACACCGTGTCCCTCCGCGTGCCAGCTCTGTGCCCGCTGTGGTAAAATAAAATATATGTGTCCAAAGGATTAATGGATGAATTACAACTTCGATCAACCCATCAATCGAAATCAAACGAACTCCTACAAGTGGGATTTTGTCAAGCGGGGCGGCGACAAAGTGTATTGGGATGAGACCGACCCGACCCGGCATGATAAGCCGGTATTGCCGATGTGGGTGGCGGATATGGATTTCCCGAGCCCCCAACCGGTTGTAGATGCCATCGCGTCGCAAGCTCAGATGGGCATTTATGGCTATGCCTACCCTTCGCCCGCGTATTACGAATCGGTCGTTGACTGGATGCAGCGGCGTCATGGATGGACTATCCGGAATGATTGGATCTGTTTTACGCCCGGCGTGGTACCCGGCTTGCACCTTCTGATAGCGGCCTATGTAAAACCGGGCGAAAAAGTCCTCATCCAACCCCCTGTATATTATCCTTTTTATATTATCATGGATAGTACGGATACCATCACGGTGACGAATCCACTTGTCTATGAGAACGGACGATATAGCATGGATTTCGAGGATCTGGAAAAGAAATGTGCAAATCCTGACCTGAAGGCGGCAATCCTTTGCAATCCGCATAATCCTGTAGGACGGGTCTGGTCGCGGGAAGAACTGCAACGATTCGGCGACATCTGTTTAAAACACGATGTGCTGGTCATCTCCGATGAAATACATGGAGATCTGATCTTTAAAGGACATGACTTTACCCCGTTTGCCACTCTTGGGCCTGAATTCTCAGACCGCTCCATCACCTGTACCGCTGCCAGTAAAACGTTTAATCTGGCCGGCCTGCAAACATCCAACATGGTTATCCCAAATGATGATCTTCGTGAAACTTTCCAGGCGATGTGCGATCGTTCCGGGGTGTTCACCTTGAATATGTTCGGCATCCTGTCTTTGGAAGCGGCCTATAATCACGGGGAAGAGTGGCTCGATCAACTTATGGTTTATATTGCTGACAACTTCCGTTGTCTGGAATCATTTTTCAAGGCCCACCTACCTGAGTTTCCTGTCATAAAAACGGAGGGAACCTACCTGGTATGGATCGATTTCAGGCCTCTCGGATTGGATAAGGATGCGCTGGAAGACCTGATGATGAATGAAGCCCGTATTTATTTTGATGAAGGTTATATCTTTGGTCCGGAGGGCGAAGGCTTCGAACGCATCAATATCGCCTGTCCCCGGTCGATACTTGTAGAGGCGCTCGAAAGGATTAAAGCGGCCGTTGAAACGGTGAAGCGGTAGGCTCAATCCCTTTCAACGTCCGCCACCCGTCTCCAAGATACCGCCATCCCAACCGCCACATTAGCAGCTAACCCGACAACCCCCGCATGCCATCCCCATACCTTGCCGAAACCTGCAAGCGTTAATCCGGCCGCCAGTAAGGTACCGGTAATGATCCCCGCCATAGCGCCCCGTGATGAATATCGCGGCCAGATGGTTCCCAGAACAAACAGAGGCGATATTTGAATCAGGATTTCCATTTTTAATTCAATCAGTCCCCACAAGGTCAGCTTTGGGGTTAAGGCGATCAACATCAGCAGGATCATAATGCCCCATGACAATCGTTTCCCGACCGTGGTCATACGTCCTTCCGGGGTGTCTTTCAGCCAGAAACGGCCAAGGATATCTTTGGTCAGGATTGAGGACAGGCTGAGCAGGACCGAGTCTGCCGTGGACATAATCGCGGCAATGATCCCTGTAAGAACAAAAAGGGTCATCACATACAACCAGGTGGATTCTTCCGCCCAGGCGCGCAACAGCAAAGGCATCACCTGATCTGCCGCAATCCCTTCCAGACCGGACAACTCGGGAATCGCCAGAATGCCTATCAGCACCACAGCAGATATGGTGACCAAAGGCATGAACGCCATGAGGGAAAAGGAGTATTTGAGTGAGGTCGTGCTCTTCGCCGCAAAGATCCGTTGTATCGCCTGCGGATAAACGGCAGCCGCGAAGCCCACCAGGATGAGGGTGCTGATCCATGTCCGGATGATATTTCCCGAAGGAAGACTAATTTTGTCTGGTTGGTTGGCAAGGAGCCAGGCCGATGCCGCCTGGACGCGCCCGGTATCGGGCACTACGGCGATCAGCATACCGATCAGCCCGATGAACAGCAACAGCCCTTGAATACAATCCGTCCAGGCCACGGCCTGCATCCCGCCCAGGGTTTCATAGAAAATGATGATCCCGCCCAGCACAATCACACCTGCCCAGAATGGTATTAAAGCACCGGACAGCCCCGAGACGATATGCCCCATGGCCATGAGTTGGGCCAGCAGGTAATTGGCGATGGCCACGACAAATAAAACGCCGGATAAGAGGGTTAAAGCAGGTGAGCCGAACCGGTGGCTGATCCAATCTCCAGGGGTGACAAAACCATGACGCCGCGATGTACGATAAAGATCCGGAGCAAAAATAAGATAGACGGCTACGATACCCATCATGAATCCGATACTCATGATCCACGCATAACCGAGACGATAGGCTTCACCGGGATATCCCAGCAGGGTATTGCCACTGTATTGGGTGGCATATAAGGTAAGAAACAGCACCGGAGCGCCCAGGTTTTTCCCCGCCAGATAAAATTCAGCCATCGAATGACCGCGTCGTCTTTGCTTAGCCACATAGCCGATGCTGATCAGCACGATCAGATAGAATGCTAAAAATATAAGGGCGTCGGTGCCGTAGGGCATATTTGTCATAGACGATACCAATGGTGGATTTCAGATTGCGGATTGCGGATTTTAAAGCGGTGGCACATCAATCCTCATCATCCGGCCAATACCGATAAATCACAAACGCCGTAAAGCACGCGATACCGATACAGGCACTGATGGAGATCACCACCCAGTAAGGCAGGCCGAACCAGACAGGTATAGGGTCGATCTCCGGTATATACCAGGGCACGGATAAAGCGAACAGGATCAGATAGACCAGCCAGATCCAGGATCGGCAATGCAGGGGTTGTGCTTGATTATTCATACGAACATGAAAGATGAATTTTGCCCGGGGTTACACTCGGGGTTGAAATTTATGAGGAAAGCATGGTCACCGTGCATCTTTTACCAGGGCAGATGTCCAGGATAAATGAACGCGGGGAGGTCCCTTTTGAATTCGTTGTAAGAGTTCTGGACCATAGTGACGGTGGATGTTTGCCTTCGTCTGAGTCCTGCAAGAGTACAAACCACTGGACGTCATCAGCATGGACGAATCCATGGATTCATTTACAGGCTTGTTTCTTTTATACGTCGTACCGTTAACAGTTCATTAGATGTCAGTGGTTCAATTTGGGACCCTTGCACAACAACCACATTCAATGATTCCCCAACCGCATTAAATACTTACAGAACGCATCCAAGCTCCCCATTATGGGGATGGGGTGCAAAGTCGATCAAAGTCGCTACATCTCCTTGTTGCAATTTACCATCTGGAAGACCTTCGCGTAACGTGACACGTTGATATAGTTCCAACATATGATTACCTGCCCTTCAACGGCATTAATGTCACAAAATGCATGCTGCTGTCTTTGTGCCATTGTAACCAGATAGTGGCCACGGGCAATATTCGACCATTTACACCTGTTAAATCTCCCTCCACCCGATAGAATATTCCATGCTCATTCGTGCCATCGAAAATCGGTTCTGTTTCGACAACCTAATCACGGATGGCTGCATTGAGACGCTCCGGATTCTCTTTTGTGAATCCGCCCTGCAACAGATATTTCGACTTGTCATCATACAGACGAGGGTCGAGAAGATAATCGGTCAGCTTGGATTCTGCTATGACCGCATCACGCGGAATAATCACGGGTTCCCATTTGGTAGAAATACATACCAATAAATATGCTGGCGGTGAGTAATGTTCCGGTGACTGCCCCATTTCTATTGTACAAAATGATTTAACTGTCGGCAAGGGCTTTGTACCGTATCAACAGAGGGCTGTATCAAAACTATTGTTGAATGAAAACTCTCCAGGACTGACATTGATGCCGTGGATTTCGATAGGTCGATAGAAATAGAGAGGTCCACTTGGTCTCTGCTGGACATTCGCACCAATCAGATAGCTGTTCGAAATTAAGTTTTGAGGATATTGAGGTGCGTATTACGGATGGGAAGTCGGTTGTTTCTGTCTGTATGAGTGCGGATCAATATCCCCAGAATCCTCAGCATTACATTGCAGATGATATATGGACTGGAGTAATGGGGTCTGGTCCTCGAATTCTTTGTACCAGTTTTGGACTACAGTCATAGTGCTTGACCCCTCGCCCATGAACTGAATCATCACGAACCTTTTACCATCTGGGGTTACGTCGTAATGAGTGGATCTATTTTTCATCCTGGTATTCGGAAATATCTCCGAATCTCTGGTAAAAAGAATATCCTCTTTTCCACGCTTAGAACGAAATACCAGAGTGCCGTCCTGTGAAATACTTGGGATATGCCTTCATCAGTTATTATTCTCATTAAAGTGCCTGATCACGTCATTACTCAGGGTAAATCTATGTCCGGATGATCTCTTAAATACTTTGCCTGCGCCACACCGAGGTTTTCCTGAAGTTGAATGGTCAGTCCGCCGTCCACAACCAGGGTATGTCCTGTGATAAACGAGGCTTCCTCCGATACCAGAAACCGGATCGCGTTGGCGATATCGTCCGGTACCCCCGTACGCCGTACCGGATACTGAGCGACAAACAGGTCATGCAGCCCCGGATTTATTTCCCTACGAGCCTGTCCGCGCTCGGTTACGATATGCCCCGGGCAGATGGCATTTACCCGGATGCCGTCTGGTCCGAAATCGCACGCCATCTGTTTTGTCATCCCGATCACAGCAGATTTGACAGTTTCATAAGCAAGTTTTCCAGGTGCCATCAGCAGGCCGTGGACAGACGCGATATTAACGATACTGCCCCCGCCGGACGCACGAATATGAGGCACGGCGTGCTTTGCGGCACGAAAAATCGATTTCAGCCCGACCTCCATCGCGTAGTCCCACCCACTCTCTGTCAGATCTTCGGCGCTTCCATCGGGTTCTTTCGAACCCCAGACATTGTTTACAAGTATATGCAGGGCACCGAATCGATCGAGGGCGTGTCCCACCATCTTTTCGATATCTTCGGCCTTTGACACGTCTATCAAAAGCGCCTCAGCCTCACCGCCTGCCGTTCGAATCCGTTCTGCGTTGGCCTGTGCCGCATCCTCTATATAGTCGGCAATCAATACCCTTGCCCCCTCACCGGCCAACCGGCGGGCTGTGGACCCACCGATGCCCATGGCCCCACCTGTAACAATGACGACTTTTGTGTCCAGGCTACCTGTGTTCATATCACATCCTCGTTGAAATTCCGGTTCCAGAAATAATGTACGGGCAGAAGAATATCCATGGTAACGACAAGCCTTAGTTGGCAAATAAAATATTGCGAACGAGGAATCGACCCAGAAACCAAACCGATACCCCTATCCGAGAAGCCGAAGAATCAACACCCGTCGTCCGACTCACTTGAAAATGTAAATGTGGTTGAGATATTGTCGCTGCGCGCACAAAGATCACGCTTCCTCATCCACAATTGTACTTTGCTGAATCTCTGAATTCGGTGAGACCTGCGGTTTCTTCCCACTGGCTGTTGACAGCCCACGAACCCGTATCTTCTGGCATCTCGCATACGGAAAAGGCCGTTCTACTGCTGGTATGATGGCTTCCCCGTTAGCCTGGCTGTTGTCCGGGTCGGTGAAGAAGTACAGACCCTGGTAATCTTCGGGATGATTCTTGTCATCGACAAACAAACCGTCGATGTGTATCTCCTGTGGCATAAAGCAGGGGTAGCCGAAATCGTGCGTGCCGTCGTTCTGCATGCCGATCATTTGCGGCCAGGTCGTGTCCCCGCAGGCCGGAACCCAGTGACAGTTGCGGATAACGAGGTCGCCCTCCCAGGTGCTGCCATAGTCGCTGCGGAAATTGACCAGGGTGTTGCCGTACAAGGTGGAATCCTCTACTGTAAGCAAACCTCGACCGATGGCGTTGAGTCCCATATAGCCCAGATTACAACGGCGGATTGTATAGGTGCCATTAACCCCCATATGTGTATCCATCCTGGAGAGAGTGCAGTCCTCGAGCAGGATGTTCTTGCAGAAGTTCGATCCGATCACACCCCAGCGCGTGCGGTCGCAGATGTGGTTCATCCGGCAGTTGATCATGCGAAAATTCACCACATTATTTGCGTTATAGTCGTACGAGCCCATGCTGACCGGCTGCCCCGCTGATCCGATGGTCGAATAGATTTTGTGCCCGGTGGCAAAGCAATTGCGCAATGTAATGTCAGCACATTGGTGAACGCTGATGAAACCGGTGTAAGGGTGTCCTACGTCGGTCTCCCCGACTACGTAATGGGTCAGGCCATCAACCTCCGTGTTGGAACGGATAATCTCAATGTTCCTGGACCAGTAGTTGTAGCCGACCTCTTGCTTCATCTGATTGGCAAAGGTGGTAAAGACACCACCACGTAAGGCGAGCAGCTTTTCGTCAATCGGACGGACTTCGATGAGGGTGAGGCGGTCGTAGTTCCAGTCGATGGACCCCTCCACCGCTCCATCCCGGTGGAGGATGAAGCAGTCGTGCTGAGGCACGCCCTGGTTCTGGTTGAGGCCCCGCCGGATGTAGCGCCTTCTGTTGTCATCTTCCACCAGGACGTGACAGTCGTGTACGGGTCGCACAGCCAGCTGTTCCTGGTCCCGTATAAGCCGGTCGATCTGCAATTGCTCAGGCGGCAGCAACGAACGCACTTTGAATAGCGGCGTTTTGTGGTCCTCAACTTGCGTGTCGTCAATGGTAAAGCGCGATGTGTTCCAGTCGGTGTCGGTGGCGATGATGGCAGTAAGCGATCGGCTACCGAGATGGTAGGTCGCATCAGGCTTAGTACTGATGGGCAACCCGTGCATGTTGGCATACTCATGCGCCGCGCAGACGGCCGGCAGGTCATCGGTCACACCGTCGCCAATCGCGCCGAAAGCCTCGTAAGTGACAAAGCTATCCTTGAAAGTCATGTTGTTTCCCACTATATCGGTGGATCTCCAAACAGTGACATGCACCACATGGCTGCAGTTTGTGGCTATGTGAAATACCGCTTCAGTCGATCAACGCTCTCCACAAAAGAATCCGTATTGAGCAATTTCGAAGCTGTACCAGCACTTCAGGCACACGACGGCCCCCGCGGCATACAGGATACTCTGCCTACGCTTAGACCATCTTGTTCGCCGCGTTGAATCTGCGACTTCGCCAACGAGGCGCGATTGACCCCATACCCTCGGGTAAAACTCGTATTACCATTCGGATGGACGAGGATATCCTGGCGTGGTTCCGAGAACAAGTACACGCCGCTGGGGGCGGAAATTATCAAACGATGAATAATCAAGCATTGCGTGATTAAGTGCAGCAGCGCAAATAACCTTTGGAAGAAGTATTACGCCGAGTTCTCCGAGAAGAGTTACATCCTCAATCATAGGTCTCTGCCCCACACCGACAACCGGTCAACTTCTTATTGATTAGGCGACAGAACTAAACGAAAGTCATACGCTCCGCTTCCGATGTGCCATCAGAATGTCCATTTTTTGCTCAATTCCAACGGCCCTCGAATCATCGGACGATCGGCAGCGAGTTCCGGATGCATTCGATGGTTAGGCGGCAGGGCTATTGCAATCGCTTATGGCTGTCTCAAACGCACCGATACGTCTACACCGGGCAAGCGTTGTTGCAGGTTAAGTACGTTATATTTTCTACAGATCTCGATGACCTGGTCGATGGGTATGGTTTCACGGGTACGTCCATCGCGACCGGTTACCGAAATGGCTTTGAACATGGAGTTATACACCGCCTCTTCCGTTGCTTCTACCACCGCCATGAACAGTAAACTCATATAATTATTAGACAAAAGAGCTACCGGCGGCTCTAATATATCGCTGTTATACGGGACGCGATACGCCGTTGAGAAGGCAATGACAAAATCGCCCGATCCGTTAGACATTGACGAACCGGTCTGTCCCAGTCCAAGAACCGCCCGTTTCGCCAACCGTTTGAGGTTACGTGACGAAAGAGGGGCATTCGTTGCGACCACTATCATGCAAGAACCTTCGCTTTGCTGCCCTTTCGTATACTCACTTAAAGGAAAATTGCCAAGTTCACGGCCGACCGGTGCGCCGTTGATGGTCAATACGCCGCCGTAGTTGGTTTGCACGAGCACCCCTACAGTATAGCCCCCAAAGTCGTCGGGCAACTGCCGTGAAGATGTCCCAATGCCGCCTTTGAACCCGAAACAGGACGTACCTGTCCCGGCACCAACCGATCCCTCTTCGACCGGCCCAGAAGCTGCTGATTCAAGAGCCTCTATAACGTCTGCCTCGGTGACATGTAGCCCACGAATATCGTTAAGCCCCCCGTCGTTAGTTTCGCCAACCACAGCATTAACCGAACGAACCGATTCATTGCCCGGATGTTGTAGTGTATAACGAATCAATGCCTGGACAGCTATAGGCACGTTTAACGTGTTGGTTAGCGCTATAGGCGTCTCTATATTACCGAGTTCTTCCACCTGGGTCGATCCGGCCAGTTTACCGAATGCGTTTCCAAGATAGATTGCTGCGGGGATCTTTTCCTGAAATAGATTATCTCCATGGGGCAGAATCACCGTTACACCTGTCCGCACCGTATCACCCCGCCATAGCGTCTTGTGTCCAACTTTAACGCCTTCAACGTCCGTTATGGCATTCAACGGACCTGTTGGTAGAATGCCAACTTCAATGCCGATTTCACGTGCTCGAGGTCTCGTATTCTCCTGTGCAATCACTGCCACTCCTCCCATGAAAAATATCATCGAGGCTACAAACATTAATTGTCGCATCATATCATTCACTCCCATATTTGATAACGTCAACAGACGTATGCCGCCTAACATATGAGTACATATCAATACTGATACGTAGCCTACCACGCCACTTCAGTAATTTTCCCTCTTGAAATAATGAAATAGTATAACTTACACTCGTATTTCTCTTCATATTGAAATCACAAATTATATCACCTGTCGTTTCATAAAGTGGGCTACATATCTATTTTGATATATAGCACGCCACTTAGACGGTATGGCTACGTGTCAGATGTAATAGGTCGTAAAATCAGCTATCGGTCGTAATCTGTATATTTACGCCCATAGGATAGGAAGGGTGGACGGACGGGGCGGGAGGATGGAAGGATGGAAGGAAAACACCGTGCCCCTTCCATCCTCCCACCTACGCCTTTACATCTCCGAATACACATACGGTCCCAGATCATCATCCTGCCCCCGATGAAAATGTTTGCCCATCAGATATTTGATTTCCAACTCCACATCTCGGACATAGATTTGTGGTGTGATTCCTTTGTCCCTGTGGCGTAATGTGATCTGAAGATTATTCGCACCGGTTACCGGCCAATGCGGTTCGTCGAGCCGGAATATGAACCAGTACCCGGAACCGGTGCGGTAGCGCGGGGCCTTCATGCGATACATTTCGTTGATCACGCGTTTCAGCTGGTCCGGTATCGGTTGCCCGTTCAAAGTGAAGGTCAGTTGATCTGCTTCGGTCGTATTCATAATCCGGATGCGTAACAGCACGTCATGTATTCGACCTACGGCGCCCCATCGCGGCAAATCGTCTGATATGGTAAAAGGAAGATTGACGGTTTCACCTTCTTCGAGGTTGGCAGGTAATGTCATGGATAACCCGGGTTCGGTCTTCGGTGCAGCATAGCGACCGGTCTGTGTGGGGATGTAGTAATATTTATCCCGGGTCGCCATCACTTCAGGATGTGGTAATTCCCGGAGTTTTTCGTAGAAGGTGGCGTCATACGGCCAATTCCCGAACCAGTGGGCCAGATACAATCCATCAACACCCTGCGCCCAGTAATTACAGGCCGCCGCCCGGATGATTTCAATAGGCGCCTCGTGGAGCCGGTCCGAGTCAACCAGACTCTGAACGGCTGCCAGAATACGGCAGGACTTATCTTTGGCGGCCTGCACCAGCGGACGAAAATTGAGCATCTGATGAACCAGTTCGGGGCCTGAAAATCCTTGGCCGATCAACACGTCGACAATCCCGTCGTTAATCCAGGTGGATATGTCGAGCCCAATGGACAGGGAACCCGTCACACTGACCGGTATGCGGATGGCTAATTCTCTACCTGAACCACTGGTTTTAACCGCTTCATAGACCCTTCTGATCCATGCCGTCATGACCGCACAACCGGCCTCCACCTGATCCGGATGAAAGTAATACGGGAAGTAATTCATCTGAAGCTCAAAGCCATCAACTTCATACTTATTCAAGGTTTCTTCAATCAGGGCAAATCGCTCATCCCGCACGGCCTCCTGCATGAAGTCCAGGCAGGTATAGCCGGGAAACGATTCATCTACATCGTCATGCGCGCCGATCTCAAGGTGGGTGTTGCCAAATCTAAAATCGGAGCAACGCACATCCTCTTCCCTGGGACCGCGCCCCTGTTGCACCAGCAGGGTGGGGTAGACCAGCATGCCCTTTTCGTGGGCTCTGTCACAGATGAGTTTAAGCGGGTCATGGCCCTGTTCAATCAAATGCTTCGCGTTTTGATGCGCCCGGCGAAATATAATATGGGGCCAATGGCCCATATTGTGGCCCCACAGTTCCCCTACCTGGGTATCGTGTAACACCGTTCTTCCATCGCCCAGGCAAAAGTTGATCGCTTGCACGGGTGTGCCGAGGAGTTCATCGACCCCGGCTTCGTACTCCTCTTTCTGAATAGGCGGCTCGTACATGTAAATGAGGGGTTGACGACCGTCGTGGTAGAACATGAAGTTGGGTTTGGGCATGATGGGGCCTTTCGTCGTTGCGTCCTTTCGCATTACCGTCCGTCTTTGATCCAATCTGTATCAAACCGGGTTAGCATCAGATGTTCATTGCGATTTTTCTTGCCGTATTCGTAGAGACAGCCGATGGTGTGGTCCGGGAGAACAACGAGGCTGGAATATTCAGAAAAACCGGGGTGTAACGTACGTGAAAAAGCCCAGGTCCGACCACCGTCTGTGGAGTGGCGGATCGTCATATTGGTTCGGGAATCGCGGCTGGCCGGATTTGAAAACAACAGGTGGTTTTTTGCGCCTGGAATGCTGATCAGGCTGGCCTGGCAGATCGGTTCGATCAGCACGTCGTCATGCCACTGTTCCGACCAGGTGAGGCCGCCATCTGTACTCATGGCGATCTGGCGGGTTCGTTTTTCAGGGGCGTAGTTGCGCATATTGAGCAGGACGTCGCCGTTTTCAAGTTCCGCAATGCAACACTCATTTACGAAATCTTTTAACGTCGAACCCCCCAATTGCCATGATTGTCCATGATCATCACTGTAGATGACATGGGAATAATAGCGGTTTGTATCGGCTTCGATATGATCGCATGGGATGAGCAGACGGCCACTTGCAAGCTGTATACCATTGCCCGGTCCGGTCGCAAACCAGGTCCAGTCCGGGCGTTTGGTCGTAGACGTTATTTCATAAGGGGTCGACCAAGAGCGTCCGTCATCCTTGCTGACCACTACCCAGACCGTGCGGGCGCCCTCACTGGTTTGATCGATAATCTGCGCCTCCCTGTCGGTCCCTAAATTATGGGTCATCAACAGCCAGATATCCCCGGTTTCACGATCTACAACGGCACAGGGATTCCCACAGGTATTTTCCCCGTCGGTCCATACCATCTCATGGTTCGACCACGACCGACCGCCATCGGTACTACGTTTGACCAGCATATCGATGTCGCCGGTGTCGCTGCTGCTGTTTCTACGCCCTTCACAGAAAGCGAGCACCGTGCCTGCAGGAGTAACAATTAACGCGGGGATACGATAGGTATGGTAGTCTTCATTCCCGCTGGTCCAGAGGACGGATTGTTTACAGAAGGCGGTCATAGGGTTCCTTTTTTATCAATTAAAGATCACATGCCCTGTAATCCCAGTCAACCCGTCGATGATAACCCAGAGGCCGGCGCTGACGAATTCGCCGAGGATAAGGCCCAGGAAGAACGGCAGCATGGCCCGGTAGATGTTGACGCCCCCGTATTTCAGGATCAACCCTTTGAGCATCCATGCCATGAAGATGGAAAACCAGCCAGCGGCCAGCGGGGCGGACGCCCCGACGGGAAATCCGATGAAATGAAGCGGCCACCAGATAAAAGTCTGTCGCATGATCATCAGCAGCCACATGATGCCACCGCCCATACCAAAGAAAAACCATCGCCCTGTCGGATCTGACGTGGCGTTAATCGTAGCGGCATAATAGTTAAATCGATTCTGTTGAAGTTCACCGAAGAAATGCCAGTTGAGGTTGATGCCCCCGTATTCGTAAGCCAGATACATCACCGCATAGATGGACGCAGCCAGACTACCTATCACGGCCAGGCCCATCGCCACGGTCAACCGGCGCTGATTTTTGATCCGTGCCGAGTCGGCCAGCTTCAGGCTGTTGGCCATAGACGGCATAATGAGCGTCCTGGTGTGCGTCATCCAGAATTTGGTGAGGCCGATGCTGACCAGGTTACGGGCCCCGAGGAAAGGCCCTGTGAATCCGTGGATCATAAAATCCTGGGGGTTGAGTGTTTCGGCGAAAATGACGCCACCTTCAGCGACAATACGGGCAAACCCGATATATATGATTAGAACCAACCCCAGCAGGAATATGGCCAGCCACCAGGCCATGCCGATCATCATCAGCCAGCCGAGAAGAAAAAGAAGTCCCAGGCCGCCACCGATGACAGCCAGTCGATAGGACAGACATTCATTGGAATCGTCTACAGATGGATCCCCGGTGAACGCTTTGCGGACGACGTCTTTAAGGTGACCGCGCGCCATCCAGAGGCCGAAGAGGACCAGCACGAACAGGGCGCCGAACATCTGATGTGTGCCCGGCAGGGTGGTATTTCCTGCCACATCGATACCGAACATCGCGTTGATCAAATTCTGGATTCTACTGATCAGGAAAAACAACCAGAGGCTGAAGGAGACTTCCAGACTGAGCAGATAGCCGAAACCTAAAAGCGGAAACGACAAGTTGATCGGCAGAACCAGTTGATTATTAAACAAGCCGATGGATTCGGTGAAATCGATCGTGGGGAAGAAGTATATATAATTATGGATACTATTCCAACTGTTGATCATGAAGGGAACAAGAAATCCGGTCCACATCACTTTGTTACGAAAAAACGCAGCCACGGGCGAGGTATGGGCTTCTTCTCCCAGAGCTATCATTTCAGTAGGTAGTTTGACCAGAGGAAAGACCAGCCGTTCTCGTTCGATCCATTGCTTCCTCAGAATAACGGTAATACAGAAGATGACAAAATACAGCACGAGCACGAAACTGAGCCAGGCCGCGAGCGGGGTCGACCAATCTCCCCAGGGAATACTCCCGCCCTGCGGCAACCCTTCGAAGAAAGCCCGGATCGTATCCGGGTTTTGTGGCATCAGCCAGGATTCGAGGTTGGGTACAATCGTCTCGAACCATTTGTTTTCCGGCGTGGCGTAGTACATCGATGCCATGGCTGGCAAAAGAACCTCCGTCAGACCATAAGAAGGAATGGCTGAAGCAATGAGCGACATGATATACACCACGGCCAGCTCGCCCGGCGAGAGGGCATATCTGGGGTTTGCCACTCTGAGCAGGGTATTGATGACGCCGACGATAATTGCAAATAGAAACACCACGCCGATAGGTGTAAAATTACTCCCCAGGTAGGATCCTTTAATAATCATATTCGCGTACGGGTCGGCGACCCCGAGAATCAGTGAACAGCCCAGACCGACCAGGACAGCCCGTGGGGTGACCATCTCGTGCGGGAAGGAATGATGGAGGTTTTCGTGTTGTTTCTTCGGTTCTGCGACCGACATGGGTAGTCCTTTCGGGAAAAAGCGAAGCTACGTCTGGTGCTGGGCTGTTGTGGTCTCATCTGTCAACAAGGGTTGGTCCCCCAGCATCGCTTCTCCCTGGCTCTTAAACAATTGTTTCGCTTCCTCATCGATGGTGCGCCATATGAGAAACTGTTTACGCACGGTGTTCAGGAATCTGCGGTTGACGCGTTGCCATGAATCGACTTCCCCGTTCAACCGGGTAATCTCGAGTTCGATTTGATAGGTATTGTATTCACCCAGCGGGCGGGTGGTGATGTCGATCTCTTCACTGACGCCCATGTCATACGGGGCCAGCGAGGCGCGTAGATGAATGCGGTATCCCATCCCGCCTTCTATCTCAAAACAGGTCAGGCGGACCTGATCGGCATGAAACAGACCAATCGAATCTTCACCATGGGACTCGAAATAGTCATGCAGATAGGTACTCAGGCCCAACACCTCAACACCGGACACGGTAAACGGGAAATCGAAACGCCATACATCCCCTTCGGGATCGGGGAATTTCCATTGGCGTTCCACGTCCGGCACTGCCATCTGACTGGCTTTATGGGCGGGATACAGCGTCGACAACAGCACGACGCCCATGACCAGGATAGTAGACATCACGGCAGAGGTGGATGAATAATTGAGCGTCAGCCCTTCCATCAGTCCCGTGGAGGTCATCAACTGCCCGAAAGATTGCCCGATCAGATAGCCGGCCATGCCGCCGATAATGGCATAGACACAGGATTCCGCCATGAATAAGGCGCCGATATGAGTCGGGGCCAGGCCGAGCGAACTGAAAATACTGATTTCGAGAAATCGTTCATAGACCGCGCCCATCATGGTGTTTAGAACGATTAACGCCGCCACCAGAATGGGGATGAACAGGTTACTCATACCGGTCAGCGCGGTCAATGCAAGGGCGCTGTATACCCTGGCTTTGCCTTCAGCGCCGACAAAAACGGTCAGGCCGACACGGGGCATGAATTCATCGAGAGAGGCCATCATATCATCCAAGGAAGGGAATTTGATGGCCACGGACATGATGTTGCCGTTATTCATGTTGCGGACATCGTTATAGGGTATAAAGATGACATCTTTCGGGACCATATGTTTGAACGAAAGGATATCTGCATCTTCATCCGTCTGTCGGGTAGTTGTGCGTATGGCGCCACGGAGTTCGGCGCTTTCAGACTTGTAATCGACCGGAGTGAGGTGGCCGTCGTCCAGATCACGCCATTGGTATAATTTCTCCCCATCAATGATGCCCTTCACAAGGATAGGCCGGCCATAGAGCATAATCTGTGCATTCCCCACTTCATCCTGCCCTATATCAAGCAGCCTGGCCAGATCGTTTGGAAGAATACACACGTTGCGCTCTCCCGGCTCAAACCAGGTGCCCGCTATGAGTAGGGTATCAATGCCGGAGATGAGGGGCTCGTCGGGAGAAAAGCCCATAACAGCCTTTGCATAGGTCTGAAATGACTTGGCTTTAAGCTTTTCCTTGGCGCGGGAGATAGCCACTATGTCGTTGGACTGCAACGCATCGGTGATCGATTTAAACTCCACGATCGTCGCAGAGTCGGGTACGGCGTCCTCACCACGTTCCAGTTTAATGAAAATGTTACTCCATTCTCCGGCCGGTTGATTCGCATACCAGGCGCGGGGGATCACCGTCGCCCGGTCGTTGAACTCACTTTCAATATATCGTAATGCGGAATGTTCCAGCGGCCACCACGCATTATTGCGGATCATCATCCCCTCATACATAGGGGAATTCGACCGGTCGATTTTATAGAACTGCAGATAGGTTTGTACGGAGGTGAACGAAATCACCGTGAACATGAGCAGAATGATCGTCGTGCAGGTCAGCCCCACACGGAGCGGTCTGTTCCGCATGTTGGAAACGCCCAGAGAAAACGCGGCAGCCAGAACACTCGATCGGCTTACATCCGTCTGGTAAATCGTCGCCCGTTCTTTGCGGACACGATTCATTTCCAGGCCGAACCGGGAAGCAAGAATCCAGGTCACGAGGGCGGCCAGCGTAAAGGTGATAAAAGATAATAATATGATATAGGGCGTGGAAGCCAGTTCGAAGGCCGGATGAATGGCAACCAGAATGGCAAAGGAGATCAGGAAGATAGCGGTGACAGCAAGGATACGATGATTAACTTTGACGAAGCCAAAGAGAAGTCGTTCGACAAAATAAGAAAACGGCAGAATGATAAACAGGTAAAAGATGACGCCCTGCATGAGATCGTTCGCCGTGGCCGTCGCATCAGGATAGGCGCGTGATTCATAGCCCCAGGCCGCCCGGGCATACTGGATAAAATGTTCCCAGTCCAATGCGGCTCTGGCTTCTTCCGCCTGACCGAGTAATACTTCCGCTCTGGCGTGCATCTCTTCCATACGGGCGTTTTGGATGCCGGCGTCGTGCAGTTGACCTAAACGGTAATCATTGAGAGTCCACATGTCGCGAGCCACTTTATACGGTAACTCGGACAGAATGCCTGCGCCGGATACAGGGTATCCGGTCCCCATCGGATTTTCCGGCGTCGCATTCAACAGCACCAGACGGTTACCGAGGACGCTGGTTCCCATGAGCAGTTTAAACCGTTCTCCAGGTTCCATAAATACCGGTCCGCAGGCTTCCACATAGGACATCCAGTTGAACCAGCCGTGGTCGAGCAGCGCATGACCGAATTTATAAGGCTGCGTATCTGTGGTGCTGAGTACCGTCGCCTCTTTCATACGCGTGAGATATCGCGGGTCCACCAGGTCGAACAGATCTACGGCTTCACAGCGGAACAGCACAATCTTTTTCTCTTTCTCCACCCAGTCCTGCGTCGTAATGATCGGATACATCCCATCGCCGAACGTGCCCCGATCCGGCGCATAGATTATTTCGCCGTTGTCTTCGTCAAGGACATAGGCTTCTGTCGGCGTTCGCCTGGGGATCTGCAACTGATCAAACTCCGCCCAGCCGTTTTCATCTCCCACACGAAAATACTCATTACGTACGCCCATCAACGTTTTTTCATTACGGCGGGAGACGAACACCGCGTTAGGCAATGGTACGCTGGGAATGAAGCTTTTGCTCTGGTCGAACTCGACAGCCTGCACGCGCAGCGTGCCCAGTCCGTCGGGCAGATTCATCTTGAAATCCGGCATCAATGCAGGGTCATTAGCCGCATCATAGATCAGGCAGGCGGTTAATTTAGTCTGGGTAACGATATTTTTGTAATTTACCTTTTCAGGAAGATCCAGCGGCGTATCGACCAGGTTTCTCTGGTCAAATACCGTGGCCAGATAGATGGCTGGAAATCCAGCCCAGAATACCAGCTCTCCATCGGCCCCCCACTTCCCTGGAAACCAGCTATCCCATTTGATGCCGCTGATGGGTGAGATGGCATTGATGAACATATCGGGATAATATCCCAGCGCTTCTGTAGCCCCGGCGGCATATCTCGTGAACGCATTACCGAACGGCGTAAAAAACCGTTGCTTGTCGAAGGCGTCCCCCGTATACAGCCAGCCGGTAAACGATACCCCCATCTGATTGCGTTGCCCGGAGATATCCAGGCCGATATATAGTTTCATATCAAGCGGCTCAGGCACCCTGGCCGCCATCACGGAATTTTTTCGTATATGGCGTTGGATAAAGGCATTGATGCCTGCGGTCGCCATATAATGTCCGCTGGTGGCAAGGAAATAAACCGTTCGCGAAGGGGGGTTACGGGCGATCATCCGGGCTATTTCCATCAGACTGGCGATACCGGCGCCCTGGTTCGCGCCCGGTGAGATCGCAGGGACGACCGAGATGGCGTCGTAGTGCGAGCCGATCACGATAATTTCGTCTTTCAATTCAGCGTGGGTGCCGGGGATCACACCGATCACATTCTGAGATTCCGTGCGGCGCCAGGTCATCCGGGCTTTGGCGCGAAGGCGAATCTCTTCACCGCGTTCAATACGGTCGAGGAGCATTCGGGCCGTAGTGCTGGGAACATAAAACCGGGGGACATCCGCCGGGCTCTGTAAGAATTTCTCTTCTGCCTGCTGGCGCACGGTCCATTCCGGCTCAATAAAATAAACAGCCCGGGCGCCCAACTCCGCCGCGTTGAGCCAGTTGGCGCCGGTATTAAAATCCATCAGCACAAAATTATTTTCAATGATCTTACCATTGAAATCTTTAAATTCACCCTTACCTACATAATGCAGAATTCCCTCTACCCCTTCCCGTGGTAACGTGGGTGTGCGGACCAGATTGGGCCACAGGCAGTGTACAGGGAAAGTCTCGCCGGTAGTCAGCAGACGAATGGAAGCGCCCTCATCGATAGGTGACGCCCCGGTAAACGGCTCATAGGCCACCCGCTGTAAACCGGCCTGACGAAACTGATCTGCAATATAGGCCGCAGCGGAATCTTCACCGGGATAGCCGATGACACGAGAGCCCAGGCTGGAAAAGTATTTGATGGTATCGCGAATTCGGGAAGAATCGATATGCGAAGCGATATAACGGTAGTCGGCTGTTTGAACAGATTCTGTGCGTAGATTCCGGTCATCAGCGGTGCAGGCGGTGAGCGATAGATATATAAGTAACAGCACGGCCGAAATGGTTGTCCTGAAACGGATATATTTCACAGGCAAACCTATATATATTATCCACATACGCCCACTACTCCAGCATCCGGAGATCGGGAGAATAAGATAAGGAGTATAAAGAGGATGGAGGCTTCGTTGCCGATATTAAAACAGTATATCGCCCGGTAAAACGATGTCAAAGGGAAATATATAAATAACTGATGTGCATCCATCGTGGGGTTATAATGATTAAACCCTATCCGGAGGTATATATAATGCGAATCTGGTAAATCCAATCTGTCATGATGAACACGGACGACGCGGAGAGTAAGAAGCTACGAAACGACGAAGCTACGAAGCTACGGGACGTTTATAAGGTCTATACCGCGAAAATCGGTGTTCTTTTTTATTTTCTGACGTTATCATATCGTCTTAATAGACAGAAAGGATGATCAGATGTCGAACATTACATACCACCATCATGTGGATGGGATTACAGCCCATCAGTTACGTCGGTTCCATGTCGGTTGGCCAAACCCGCCGTCACCGGAAACCTTCCTCAAATCATTATTTAATATGAACGCCATCGTCCTGGCGTTCGATCAGGAGTCGGACGAGGTGATCGGATTCGTATGCGGGATGACCGATCAGGTGATGATTTTATATATCTGGGATCTTGAGGTCCTATCTGATTATCAGGATCAGGGTGTTGAGGATGCGTTACTGTCCCATCTTCTGGACCGATACGCCGCCCTCTATCAGATCAATGCCAACCCGCATCCGGGTATTCAGACGTTTTTTGCGTCTGCCGGATTTGTTGCATTGGGTGAGGAACAGTGCCAGCATATGACGAGGATGGATATCGCCCGGCAGCATGGTTTATAGCAGGGAGCGGTGGCAGGTAGCTTGTGGTTTGTGGCTTGGGCCTGCCACCTGCCGCTCGCCACCTGCCATATCGAAAGGAGATCGTGTGTCTGATCAACGTCCGAATATCGTACTTATTATCACGGATCATTTCCGCGGCGACTGTCTGAGCCGGCTGGGACATCCCGTGGCAGAAACGCCGCATCTGGATTCCCTTTCCCGGCATGGCGCCGTGTTTACGCACGCCTATACGCCCTGCCCGTCCTGTACCCCTGCTCGTCGTTCCTTAATGACGGGATTGACGCCGGCAAGCCAGGGGATGGTCGGCTATCAGGATTTTGTGCCGTGGGATTACGATATCACCATGGCGGGAGAATTAACCAGGGCGGGGTATCAGACCATCAATATCGGTAAGACCCACTTTTATCCGCGCCGGCTTCATCTGGGATTCGAGCAGCTTATTACCCCGGAAGATTATTCTGCATGGCTTGAACAGCAGCCTAATGTGACAGGCAACCGTTTTGCACACGGCGTGGATGCCAATTCCTGGATGGCGCGTCCGAACCATCTGCCGGAATCACAGATGGAAGAGGCCTGGTTTGTGGACCAGGCGCGGTCGTTTCTGGACAAAAGAGATCCTACGCGTCCTTTTTTTCTCTCTCTGTCGTTTAACGGTCCTCATCCGCCGTGGTGCCCACCGCAGGTCTATTACGATCAGTTTATCAATCGGGATCTACCCGGACCCGTCGTAGGGGATTGGGCGAAGCATCATGCTGACGAAGCGGACGATCCGCTCGATGTCAACGCCTGGCGCGGAAACATACCTCCGCATCAGATGCAGCGGGCAAGGGCGGCCTACTATGCCTATCTGGCCTATCTGGATGCCCAGGTAGGCTATTTCAACCGGCTTTTAAATGAAAGAGGATTGAATAACACCTTCCTCCTTTTTACCTCTGATCACGGCGAGATGTTAGGCGATCACAACCTCTGGCGCAAAACATATGCCTACGAAGCCTCAGCGAGGATTCCGTTTATCATGAAGTGGCCTCAGGAGATGAATCTGGATACAAATAGAGAAATCGATGCAGTAGTCGGGTGGGAGGATATCATGCCGACTTTTCTCGATCTTGCCGGGGCCAATATACCCGATACGCTGGAGGGCAGAAGTATCCTGCCTCTACTTAAACAGGAATCAACCGATTGGCGTCCCTATTATCATGGCGAACATTCGCCCTGTTACCATCCTGAAAATGCAAATCAGTTCCTGACCGACGGCGCCTGGAAATATATCTGGAATCCCATCACAGGAGATGAGCAGCTTTTTCACCTCACCGAAGATCCTCAAGAATGCCGGAACCTGGCAGGTCAATCCGAATATGATAAAACCCAAGCGCTATGGAGAGGCCGCATGGTCAAAGAGTTAGACGGCAGACCAGAAGGTCTTTCAGATGGAAATCAATTGATTCCGGGTCCGGTCGCTGCATGGCGGGAAGGGGGTACGGGGAAAGTGCATATGGGGTAAAACCAGTTCCGAGGTTCCAGTAGAATCTCGATAGATAAACCCCTCGGAACTCGAAACTCGGAACTATCCTATCCCCACAACTCCGGGTTGACCGTCAAAATCTCCGGTCCATCCGACAGGATAACCACCGTATGCTCAAAGTGGGCGGCGAGTTCGCCGTCTGCGGTGACGGTGGTCCATTCATCATCCAGGACCATGACTTCGTGTGTACCGACGCAGATCATGGGTTCGATGGCGATGACCATGCCGGGTTTAAGCCGAGCACCACGCCCCTGTTTACCGTAATTGGGAACCTGCGGTTCTTCCCACAGACTGCGACCGATACCGTGGCCACATAAATCCCGCACAACGGAATAGCCATTGGATTCCGCATATTTCTGTACGGCATACCCGATATCTCCGATGCGATTTCCCGGTTTGGCCGCATCAATCGCCTTGAAAACAGAGGCTTTGGTTACCTCAAGCAAGCGTTGTGCTTCGGACGAGATGTGGCCGACCGGAAAGGTAAAGGCCGTATCGCCATGATATCCGTCTAAAACCATGGCGAAGTCCAGGCCGATGATATCACCCTCATGCAACCTGCGGCGCTTGCTTGGAATGCCGTGAACGACTTCATCATTGATCGCTGTACAGATGGTGGCAGGGAAGGCGGGGTGGTTCGTAGGACGATACCCTAAAAACGAAGAAATTCCCTGATGTTTTTTTATCATCTTGCGGGCGATCAGATCCAATTCCGCCGTGGTGACACCCGGTTTAACTGCTTCACCCATACGTTGTAGCGTTTCCGTCGCTGCCTGGCTGCTACGGCGTATCGTGTCTATTTGTGACTCCGTTTTTAAAATGATACCCATATGTTTTCCTATTTTAAAAAATACCCTCGAAGGTTTTCCCTTTTTCCATGTCGAACCTGGCACTCAGGCCTTCCGTATATAGAGCGGGTATTTTGATTTGGCAAGGGAAATATGGAGGATATAAACAGATCGGCTTCAGCCCGAGACCGGATCCGTCGCCAACTTCCTTGGCAGTAAAGAACGGTTCATAGACTTTCGTTAGGCTTTTATTTTTTGTACCATGTCCTGAATCATGGATGGCAATCATGACCCGGGGACGATAACCCCGTTTTTTATACTGTCTCAGGAACATTCTTATCAAGCCGGATGGTTTCTATGGATAGTGTCCCGGCTTCCGACATCGCATCACGGGCATTAACGGCCGGATTAATTATGATCTGCTGCATCTGTATCGGGTCTATCGTTACAGTACAGGGAGTAGCATTCAAGCTGAGCTCCAGGCTGATATAGTCATACAGGAGTGTCTGTAGCATCTGTCGCAGATCCCTGAGATGGTCTTTAAAATCAAGCACGACCGGCCCTCAATAACTGGCGACGCCCAAAGGCCAAAAGTTGTTTAGTCAGTGTGGCCGACCGTTCCCCTACCCGGCTAATCTCTGAAATGGGTAGATAATGGGGATCGTGTTCATCCAGGATAGTCACAAGCATCCTGGCATATCCAATAATACCTGTCATGGTATTCTTAAAATCATGCGCGATACCCCCTGTCAACCGGCCGATGGCTTCCATCTTCTGCGACTGTCGACACGGTTGTGAATCTGGTGGTTTACCATACCGGAAAAACCTACCCATATATTTCCACGATGATCTTCTAAACGGGCAGATACTTCATGATGAGGGAGAGCTTTTCTATCAAAGGCAAATACAACATGTGTATCGCAACGCCCGATGCCACCACCCCACGTGGCGAACCAGATCTGCCGCCCGGAAAAAGTGTAAAAATAGCCCGTCTCTACAAATATAACTACGCCAGTCTAATCATACCCATCCTGGAATAAAATGAATAACGTTTGTAATCTGTTGCCTTCCATTTAACCTCCGAAAATAACTTCAGGTTACCCATTGACATTAACCCTCCCTACGCTATACTACGGATATTACCATCCAGAATCCTGATTATCCGTATAAAAACCTTTCTCCTCCTCCTGACACCAATACCCATATGAACAGACACACCACCACCGGTCGATGGGGTCTCGGCCTCACTATGATGCTGTTTACGATCATCGTCTGGGGGATACTGCCGCTTATCCTTAAAATCATGTTGATCAGCCTGGATGCCTATACCATGACCTGGTACCGCTTTGTCGTTGCAACAGGCATTACGGCTGTGGTGGTGGGAATACGGGGAGATTTTGGGCTTATTCGTCGGTTGCGTGGAGGGTACTGGTTACTCTTTACGGCCGCGGTCATTAGTTTCAGCAGCGCGTATGTGTTATATCCCTTTGGCCTCGAATATATATCCCCGAGCGCCGCCCAGGTGGTCAATCAGATTTCTCTTCTGTTTATTCTGTGTGGCGGGATACTCTTCTTCAACGAACGTCTGTCCGGGCTGCAGGGCGTCGGACTCGCTATTCTGTTGGCTGGAATCGTCCTGTTTTTTAACGAGCAACTGGTAGAACTATGGGCCGGTGACAGTGCTATGATCCCCGGTATCCTCTGGATAATCACCGCCGCCGTGGCCATGTCGACCTATACCCTGACGCAAAAACAACTGCTGCAGATCCTGCCTACCGATGTCATTCTGTTTCTCATTTATCTGGCCGGTTCCCTTCTAACGCTTCCTTTCGTCCATTTTGAGACGCTTCTATTACAGAACACGGCGCAGTTCATCCTGCTCAATGGCTCTGCCGTCATCTCTCTAATTGCCTTTGTGACGCTCGTTGAAGGCATGAAACATCTTGAAATCAACCGGGTCAGTATGCTGCTTGCCATCGTTCCCCTGATGACAGTCGCGGCCATGGCGGTCTGCGCCCCACTGATACCGGACTTGCTGGAGCCGGAGCGACTCAACCTTACGAGTATTCTGGGAGCCATGCTGGTCGTCACCGGGTCCATGCTGGGTAATATAAGACGACTGCCGAAAAAATGACGATATCAGGTCATGTCACTTTCGCTAACTTGATCATCCGCCCGCCGATAAGCCACTCAGCCACATAAATATTCCCCTCACTATCCACCGTCATGCCATGCGGGCTGTTGAACTTACCTGGTTCCAGCAGGCTGGTCGGCCCGACATTGCCCTCGTCATCTTTGTTATTGGGCCATCCTTCAACCTGGGTTACCTCATCGTTCACTCCCAGGTGACAGACCAGGTTGTCGTCGATATCGACCACAGTCAATCTGGCGCAGAGCTGCCCGATAATGAGCTGGTCTCCATGGGCATCCATGGTACTCGGCAGGGTCAGGAAATCCTCACCGAACATCCGCTTGAATCGCCCCTCTGTATCAAATACCTGGATACGTCCATTCGCCCGGTCTGCCACGTATATTTCAGGAGGTGATTTCCGGGTATCGACAAATATGCCATGCGGCTGATTGAACTTCCCCGCCCCATCTGTCCCGTTGATGCTGCCCAGATAATGTCCGTCCTTATCATACCGATGGACATAATGTTCTCCATAGCCGTCCGCTACCCAGATATCCCCATTACCACCATGACGCACTTCATTCACCGCAGTCTCTGTGGGGGCGCACCGACGTCCCTTGTAATCAGGGAGATCCGGCAGGGTGAGCCGCATAATGACCTGGCCGTCCATGGTGGTTTTAAAGACCTGTCCTGATGCGGTCGGACTCTCCGGCGGATAATCATATCCAAGCGCTGGCTGCCTTTTCGATCCGTTATCCGTCAGCCACAGATACTCGACACCCTCCTCTTCCACCAGTGTGATGTCGTGGACTTCGGCCGCCTCTATATGCCAGCGTCCTTTCAATTGACCCGATCGATCATAGGTCAACACCACAGGTTCGCCCGGGTGTGTAGTCATGATGTCCCCATCGCCGGTCACAATCATTCCGGGATGCACCCATCCCGTCCGGGCGCTTTCCGTATCCGGATATTGTGCCCAGCAGTCTACCCATTCATAGGTATTATTTCCGGTCCCAATCTGCATGGTACAGTCTCCTCAATTCGTCCAATTGTATGGCTTGAATAAATACGGATATTTTACCAGGCCCTGGAACTCGGGGAAGGTCAGAGCTGATCGGCTTATCGACGATCCTAAGGTAACTGCTTTGCTCAAATCGATTGTCGGTCCGCATTATCATTTCTGTCATTCTGCCTTACACGTCTCATTCCGGGGATCAGGCCCTATTGGTTTCCATCAGGATCATCACCATTGGTTTCATGAAAACTCAGTCAATCTATCAGAAAGAGAAAAAGATCAAATTCGGGTTTTATACTATCCCAATGGATTTACCCCGGGAGATAAGGGTCTTACTGTTATCCCGGGCAGTCATCTGGTCTCACCTACAAAGGATGTAACACCCGAACGCCTGCTGGCCGGTGATTTCAACGACCAGGCTGGTCGGGAGCTCAGGGCGAAATAACTTGAGATGCCACCGGGCAGCATGGTATACATCCATGCCAGGATGTTTCATGCTGTTGCGCCAAAGCCACTGAATTCCCCTCAGCCTTATCGTATTTTCCTCATCGACATTTTTAAAGGGGCTGGACGGAGATAGAGGACGGAGGATATACCTCGTCCCCTGGCCACTTATTTATATCAATCCCAACGTCTCTAGCGCTTTACTTATCGCTGTCCGCTGTTCCTCTGTGAGAGGTAATCCTGGCGGTCGTGGATCTCCGCAGTCAATCCCTAATCGCTCGCTGACCGCGAATTTCATTGTAGCGTGGAACCCCCCTCCGCAGGCGCGAAGGACTTCAATCACCTTACTCGCCTCGTCCTGCGCCGCTTCTGCACGTTTGATATCCCCATCCTGATAGGCTTGCCAGATCGCGACCCACCGTTCCGGAGCCAGAATCGGGGGGCCATCGACACAGCCGGTAGCGCCATAGGTCATCGCAGGTAACATCAACTGATTGTTACCGATCAAGCAGCACAACCCCATTTTGGCAAAAATCCGCACGTTAGGAAACACCTGGGATGAATGCTTCAAACCAGCTAATTGGGGCACCTTATCCTGAATCACCTGCATTAATTCAGGGGAAATGTCCACACCGGTTGATCCCGGTAAATTATATACAAAAAGAGGCAGATCCGCCGCCGCACCCACCACGCGATAATGCTCTGCGATCTCATGGTCCGGCCGCTGGTAGAAAAATGGAGGGACACAACAAATAGCTTCTACCCCGGCTTTTGCTGCATGTTCGGCCAGCCCGGCCGCCCGTGCTGTAGTGGCGGCTCCCACATGCATAATGTTCTTCACACGCCCCTTAGACTGGTCTGCCACAACCTCTGCAATACGGTGGTTTTCATCATCATCCAGAAGGATACTTTCGCCCGTACCCCCGGCCACCCAGAACCCATGCACCCCCGCCTGTATGTTAAATTCAATAACGTCCCGAAACGCGGCCTCATTGAATCGGCCATTCGATGTCATCGGGGTAATAACTGCTGGAAATATACCTTGAAATACAGCCATGAATCTCATCTCCTTAATGTCTAGTAAGGTAAACCAAACCAACCTGCAAACGGGCTAAGATGTCACTCAGGTACAAACGCTACAGGCGCCATCGCTTCAATGTCACTCGCCACATCCACCACCACAGGCCTGTTCGCTTCCATGGCCTGTTCCAATGCGCTGGAAATATCCGACGGGTTTTCTACACGAATTCCAAGGCAGCCCATAGACCGGGCGACCTCGGCAAAATTAACATCCTCGAAGACCCATAAATCATCGGGATTACCCGAATCCTGATTCTGATAGACCTTGCCAAACCCATCCTTACATTGGTTGAAGGATCGATTGTTATTCACCACCGTCACCGTATTGATACCAAATCGGGTTGCCGTTTCCAACTCACTGAGATGGTACCAGAACCCGCCGTCGCCCGTGAAACAAATCACCGGTCTGTCCGGTGCAGCACACTTGGCGCCCATCGCAGCCGGAAACCCCCAGCCCAGAGAACCGGCGCAGCGCAGGTAGGTCTGACCTGGTTGCGTCAGTTCGATCATGGTTCCCGTCCACATACCTGCATGTCCCGTGTCCGAGACGATGACCGCGTCGGAGGGCAGCATATGCTCTATTTCCCGGCAGAGTCGTTCAGGGCGAATCGGGACAGCATCGGATTGTAACACCGGTTCGAACGCCTCCCGCCAGCGTTGGACCAATGCCTGCACACGTCCTGTCCATGCCGTGTTCGGCGCTTTTGGTTCAAGGACATCGATCAGTCGTTGTACGGTGACTTTCGCATCGCCAAGCAGGCCCACCTCGGTCGGATAATTCCGTCCTATTTCTGTTGGGTCGATATTGACCTGTATGGTTCGAGCGCCCGGTTTCGGCACCTGCCAGAACTGGGTCACCTGTCCACCTGTTTGACTGCCGATATAGACCACCAGATCCGCCTCCGTCACGATCTCATTGGCACATTTTCTGGAATAAGCGCCCACGACACCTGCTGAGAGAGGATGATCTTCAGGGATTGCCCCTTTGCTGTTGAGCGAAGTGGCAACAGGGATGGATAGCATCTCCGCCAATTTGACCACCTCCGCCTGCGCTCCCGAGGCCGTCACACCGCCGCCGGCAACCAGAACAGGCCGTTCTGCCTTAGCGATCAGCGCGGCGGATTCCTGCACGCGATTTCCTTCCGGTTCGGGCCGAAAGGCGGGATAACACGTAAAGGGCTCTTCGACGATCACCTCAAGGTCGGCTTCAGCCGCTGCGCCTTCGCCGGCAAATCCCATGCAATCCAGATGGACCGGTCCCGGTGCCCCTGAAGTAGCCTCTCGAAACGCCTGGCGGAGTAAAAGAGGCAGATCCTCGACCGAATCGACATACGCGTTGAATTTGGTTACCGGGTCATAAAGGGGTCGGTGGTCGATTTCCTGATAGGCGTGACGATACAGATACATCGGCGTCCATCGACCCGTCATGGCAATCACGGGCGACACCGCCAGGTAGGCGTCCTGAAGTCCCGCAGCCAGGTTGGCCGCCCCCACGGATTGCGCCATGGCGATGCCCGGCCTGTGCGAAACACGCGCATAGCCATCCGCCATATACGCGGCGGCCTTTTCGGAATGACACCTCACCCGCTTGATCCCTAGTTTTTCCATCTCCATCAGGGCGCCGTCAAGAATATAGGGCACATGAAATACGGAGGTAACCCCATACCCGTGGAAGGACTCCGCTATGAATTTAGAACCTGTCATCTTCGGCAAGAAATGATCCTCCGGTTTCTGTTCATTTAATTTATTCCTGGTTAAACCCCTTACCCCATATCCGCTTTGACCGCAATCTTAATCGCGTCCTTACCATCCAGATGATACCCTCTATGTAGTGCATTTATCCCTTCCGATACCCGATCCAGAGGAATAGTGTGGCTGACAAAATCATCGAAGAGATCGGCATGTTTTTCGAGCATCCTCAGAGATCGGAGAAAATGCTGCGTTTCAAATCCCCAGGCGGCTTCGAGACGCAGGTTCTTGCGCAGGAGCATCTGGTTGGGATTGCATTCGAACGTCCCCGAATCCACAAAATGACCGTATTCTACGTACGTACCGCTATGCCTGAGGTAATCCAGCCCCTCGACGATAGCCGCCGGATTCCCGGCACATTCGAAGACCACATCGGCACCCAGATTCTGAGGCGTGTTTTCTCGGACGATCCGCTTTCTCTCCTCCGGGTCGGCCACATCGGCGATGTTGATCGTCAGATCCGCACCGAACTTCTCCGCCATCTCAAGTCGACCACGCGGGCCCCCGACACTGATGACACGACCTGCGCCGGAGAGTCGAGCCCAATTCAAAACAAGCAAGCCGATAGGCCCCGAACCCTGAACCACCACGGTATCGCCGAATTGAATCTTAGCCCGGGTGACGCAATGCACCGCACAGGCAGATGGTTCGGTCAGTACTGCAACTTCGGTGGGCAGGTCGGTTTTAAGGAATATGGTCTTCGGATGCCATAGATAGATGTATTCGCCGAAACCGCCCCGCAGATACGGTTGCTCTTCGGAGGGCACAAACCCGTATCCGACATTGGGTGAGAGAACAATACGATCCCCTTCCTTAACAGGATCATCCAGATAATCCTTCTCAACACCGGCGCCCAATGTATCAATGACACCGACATTCTCATGCCCGAGGATAATATCATGCTCCAGACGCTGAAACTCCCAGTTGTGCAGATCTGTACCGCAGATGCCCGCCAGTTCCTGTTTAACCAGTACCGTACCCGGCTCCGGTTCAGGCACAGGATATTCACGCATTTCGAACGCCTTCCCTACCATTACAGATGCACGTCCTGATCTGCTCATGACACACCTCCTTATGAGAAGAAATCTAAACAGTTCTTTTTATTAATTCAAAAACTCAATGTTTATCCTGGACCACATGCACCTTGACCGCCCCTGAAGATTTGTCCGCTGCTATCCTGAACGCCTCCTTAATATCCTCCAGGGGATATCGATGCGTAACCAGTTTGGTGAAGGGGATCCGTCCGGCAATGATCAAATCGATGGCAGCCTGGAAGTCGGTCTGCATATGGCTGAAACCGTAACAGTTGGATCCGGTAATGATCGCTTCAGACCAAACGATGCGGCTTAAATTAACTTCGAGGTCTTCGAAATAGCCCGCGACCAGTACGACCGTCCCTCGCTTCCGTACAATGGTGGTCGCCTCGTTGAAAGCCCGGGCGCCGCCTATGGTTTCGATCACGACATCCATACCCGATCCGCTGGTAAGGTCCTGAACGGAAACCGGTACATCATCCTGAGTGATGGCGATGATATGATCGGCGCCGAGATCGTTGGCCAGACGGGCTTGATGCGGATATTTAACGGTGATCAGGGTTTCTTTCACACCGATGGCCTTAGCGACGGCCAGACAGAGTTGCCCGATCGTCCCGCCCCCTATAATCGCCACCCGGTCCTGATAGCTCGCCCCTGACTGGGCTAAAGCGCGGTGGGCTACAGCCAGGGGTTCTACCAGCGTACCCTCCTCAAAGGTCATATCATCAGGAAGTAGATAGAGGCTGGACGCATGGACGGTTGTGTATTCCGCAAAACCGCCGTGCGAACCGTGGGCGAACCACTTACGCTCCAGACAGTGATTGTATAATCCTTTCCTGCAATAAAGACAGACGCCGCAATGAGAAAAACATTCCATGGTAACCAGATCACCGATTTGGAATCCGGTCACACCCGCACCGATCTCAGCCACCGTCCCACACACCTCGTGTCCAGCGGCGACACCGAGATCCGGTTTCCACTCGCCGAAGTAATTGTGCAGGTCACTGCCGCAAATCCCTGTACATCGCGTGTTCAGGGTCAGGTATCCGGGTTCGGGTGATGTATAGTCGACATCCTGGATCTGAATTTCACGAATATCGGTATAAAGAGCCGCTTTCATAGAAGCCATATAAATCATCCCCGTTAATATGGTTTGGTAGGACCCCGCTCCTGTTGGTGAACATCAACGCCATGTAATACCAAATTGTTGAATTACAAATTATGAATTATGATTGATAACATTATAATTTTCTGTATGCTATAGAGAATTATACATGGTCTATCATATGACAATTGGTATAATAACCAATGATATCAGTCATTTTGTAGTGGTCAAAATGTCGACAAACGTATGACTATCTATTATATTTCAAGCGCCATCTTATGCCATCCGCCACCTGCTACTCGCCAACGAGCAGGCCTACCATTTCGTGATGATATGAAACCCCATCGTGGCGAAAGCGGTCATCGAAGATAAGACGTCACTCGTCTCCTCAAGAGCAACCGTTTCGGTGACAAGTCGCGTTGGATCAAGACGGCCATTGGCGATGAGCGTCAGCATACCGGTATAGCTCGCCGGCGGACAGCCCAGACTGCCGATGAAACGGATTTCTTTCGCCGTCATGATATCTGTGGGAAGGCTGATGTCGCCGGTTTCGGTCTCTGATTTTGTGGTCAATCCGATTTGAACGTGACGCCGCCCTTTTCGTAGCGATTTGATGGCCGGCCGGGCTGTGGTCGTCGATCCCAGCGCATCTATGCTCATGTCCGCCCCACCTTGGGTTATATCCTTAATGGCCTTTACGGGATTATCCTCCGCGGCGTTGATCGTTACGACGGCTCCTTCTTTCTTAGCCAGAGACAATTTTTCCTCATTAATATCGACGGCAATCACCTGCGCCCCTAAAACCGTAGCGATCTGGACGGCAGAAAGTCCTACCCCGCCAATACCGAATACAGCCACCCACTCCCCAGGCTTAACCTGACCCTGATCCACAATGGCGTGATACGCCGTCATAAAGCGGCAACCGATCGCAGCCGCACTGAGTGCGTCCACTTCTTCGGGTAAGGAAACTAAATTAACATTTGCTTCCGGTACGAGCGCAAATTGAGCAAAACCGCCGTTGAAATCAACGCCTATTGTCCCCAATTTCCTACAGATATTGGATTGCCCCGTATAACAAAAGACACAACGTCCACATGCCATGTGAAAGGGAATGGTCACCCGATCCCCAACTTTAAATCCCCGTACATCGGTGCCGACCGCTTCGATGACCCCACCGAACTCATGTCCCATAACACGCGGCAAGTCGCACTCGAAATCCCCCTGCCAGGTATGCCAGTCACTCCTGCAGATACCACAGGCTTCCACCCCAATAACGGCATCTGTCGGTCCCGGCGTAGGATCCGGCAAACGCTGAATCTCGAGCGGCGCATTCAACGCCGTCATGACAGCTGCTTTCATCATAACACCATTCTTCAATCCTTCACCAACTCACCAACTCACCAATTCCCCTGTCTATATACACCCCACGGAATAGATGTCAAGGACTGAGGGAAGTCTATTTATACCACCCAGGTAGATGCCTCTGGAATCAAATCTATTTGGGACGATTCTATTATTGCTCTGTCTCCCTTTACAACAACCTATTGACACGAATATACTTCTCAGTATTATTATACATAATCACCTCATATATGAATGCCAGGTAGTCAACTCATACAACCACCAGGTTCGAATTCAGATCTACCTTGTCGTGTGGAAGGCATATACATGGTTTTCGTTGAAAATGAATCGCTGTTTCGCCTCAGCCTGTTTCTCGGTGTGCTGCTGATCATGGCAGTATGGGAAATGGTCTCCCCGATGCGCGAACTCAACTCGACCAAACTTCTTCGTTGGTTGAGTAATCTGGGCCTGGTCGTGCTCAATGCCCTGGCCTTGCGAATCCTGCTCCCCCTGACAGCGGCAGGCGCTGCTATGATAGCCCAGGAAAACGGATGGGGATTCTTTCATATCGTTGATATCCCCTTATCTCCCTGGATGGTCGGTCTGATAACGGTCATGTTTCTGGATCTGGCCGTATATTGGCAACATGTTCTCTTCCATGTCGTGCCCCCCTTATGGCGCCTCCATCTGGTCCACCATGCTGATCCCGATATCGATGTGACGACAGGATTACGGTTTCATACCATGGAAATTCTGATCTCCATGGGTCTAAAAATACTCCTTGTGCTTGCCCTTGGTCCACCGGCCTGGGCGGTTATTCTTTTTGAGATGGTGTTGAACAGTACGGCCATGTTCAACCACAGTAATATCCGCCTGCCTGAATCCGTGGATCGTTTTCTACGTCTCTTTCTCGTCACCCCCGACATGCACCGGGTTCATCACTCTACCAATCTTACCGAAGCCAATACAAATTTTGGCTTTAACCTACCCTGGTGGGATCGGCTCTTCAGGTCTTACCGCGCCCAGCCGGACCGAGGTCACAAGGGTATGACCATCGGTCTGGCTCACCTCCACGGCCATCGGGTAGTCCGTCTTTACTGGATGCTCCTCCTTCCCTTTATCACGGAACGGGGCAACGAACCTGCCGGTCAAGATCTGAAGAGATAGAGGTTGAGTCCTCAGTCGCTTCAGATGGTTCTACGGTCCGTTGCGCCATATTCCAGCGCGATACGTTATTTAACCATGTTGATGGTGAAGGTGTATCCGTCGTGCGTTCCCGTCGTTTTTTCGGGCGCACGACTCATTCACGGCAGCTTAACCAGCGACCAGCGCGTTTTGATAGAGGGAACCATGAACTCGATCGTCTCTTCTGAGAATCTCATAGATACACATGAAGACTTACCTATAGACACTGATCTGACAGTCAAACCGACGACCTGTTATATGTGCACCTATGATTGCCCCACCGATGCATATATCAATGGTGATGGGCGCATTGTCAAAGTGGAGGGCCAACTATGCCGTCGCGGTCGCCATCAGACAGAATTTCAATACCACCCTGACAGACTGCTTTATCCGCTTCTCCGGGATAACGGTAGACTCCATCGTATTACCTGGGATGAAGCCCTGAATCATATTGCGGATCAATTAATAACGATCCGGGATCGTTACGGCCCCGAGTCTGTCGTCTTTTTCGCCGGGTATCCGAAAGAAGGATGGACGCCTTTACAGCGTTTGACCTATGCCTTCGGCTCTCCTCACTATCTGACTGAATGCAGCGTCTGTTTCGCTTCAACCAGTATTGCTTCCACTATGAATTACGGATCAGAGTACCAGGATTTTCTCAGTACCGGCCGTATCGGCTATGATGGAACGCAATGTATTTTAATATGGTCTACCAATTCGGGTCATTCCGCTGCCCCCAATTTCTATCACGATTATCTCGAAGCCTGTCGCCGGGTTATGCACCGTATCGTTGTCGATCCTCGCCGAACCGAAGCGGCAGAGACGGCGGCCTTACATCTGCAACTGCGTCCCGGTACCGATGGCGCCCTGGCCTTGGGCATGATCCATATCCTGGTGAACGAAGAATTGTATGATGCGGACTTTGTCAATCGCTGGACGGTCGGATTTGACGAACTGCGTCACCTTGCAGCACAATATCCTCCCACCCGGGTTGCCGAAATTACCGGTGTACCTGTCCAACAGATCATCGCAGCAACACGCCTGTATGCTACCTCAAAACCGGCTAAGCTCCAAACAGTCCTTGTGCAACTACGCATACCACGAACGGGGTGCAGAACCACCGGGCGATCACCTTATTGCCTGCGCTAACCGGAAATCTGGACATTCCGGGTGGCAACATGCTGCCGGACCCGATGGTTCCCATGAAGGATGTCTCCCTTTTTCATGAAAAAAAAGCCCAGCTCAAACCGCGTGCTGGTGAACAGACTTTTCCTGTCTGGACCGACATGTACCAGGAAGGACAGGCCAACGCCCTCATAGACCAGATACTCACTGAAAAACCATATCCGATCAAAGCCATCATCGGTGTGGGTATGAATCTCATGATATGGCCCAATACCGGACGGGTTAAGGCCGCTATCCGAAAACTCGATTTCTTTTCCGTAATTGATTACTTCGAGACCGTCACAACCGACGAAGCACAGGTCATTTTACCCGCCGCGACCTGGTTTGAGCGATCTTCTCTGGTTACCCGCCCTGGTGGGTTTGTGCAGTTACGGCAGCCGGTTGTAGAACCCATGGGAGAAGCCTGGCCCGATTGGAAATTCATACTTGAATTGGGAAAGAAATTGGGGTTAGGAGATCAAGTCTGGAATGGAGATTTCGACACCTATATCAACGATCGGTTGAAATCGGCAGATTTAACGGCAGATCAGCTACGTCAACATCCTGCCGGTATACGGATCCCCGTTGCGCAACATGTCCCAAAATCATATGAGCATAAAGGTTTCAACACCCCTTCCGGCAAAGTTGAAATCTATTCATCCATACTGAAAGCGCATGGCTTCGATCCATTACCGGTTTACCGTGAGCCGGCAGAGAGTCCGATAAGTACGCCTGAGCTTTTCGATACATACCCGCTGGTCTTCACATCAGGCGGACGTTCCAAGGCGTATACCCACTCACAGTTCAGACAGATCGACAACCTCCGTAAGATATTGCCCGAACCGGTGGTTCAAATCAGCCCAAAAGACGCCGATGCCAGAGGCATCCAACACGGCAACCTCGTCCAGGTAACCTCTGAGAGGGGATGTATCCAGGTCAAAGCGGATGTGACGGATCGTTTGCCGGGCGGTGTGATTCACCTGTATCATTGCTGGAGAGACGCCGATGCCAATGCACTGACGGATGGTCAGGATCTCGACCCGATATCCGGATATCCGCCATTCAAGTCGGGTTTATGTGAGGTAAGCAGGGTTTGATTTCTGTGTGCTGATATCGGTGTGACCACGCCGGTGAAAACGAGGGGTCTATATCCAGCGATATATCTTCCTCGGTGTAGGATCTGCCCGGGCGTCTTGCCAGGCCTGTATCCAATCTTCATAGCGTGTTATATGCTGATCAGTGCAGCGAACGAGCATACCCGGCAAGGGACGTCCACCCGGTTTACGCGCATCGTGCCATCTTAAATCCAGGCTCCAGCGCACATGATCCGTACGGTTCGGGACAGAACCGTGCGGCGTCCGGCCATGGATCAGGATCACATCTCCCTTTTGAGCCGGCACGATGATCGGTTCACCCGTGGGTCTTTCGTCGTCTGCTATCGTCCATCCATAAGGACATTTAACATGGCGCCGGATAGCTCCGGTATGTAATCGTGGATATATACATAACGTCCCGTTTTTTTCTGTAGCATCAACCAGAGGTACCCACGAAGTAATCACCAGGGTATCATCCGCCTCGGGCATCAGGACGGCCGCATCCTGATGAACCGGTGACTGCTGTATCCAGTCGTCCATGCCCACCGATTCCGGCAATTTGGGACGAACGTGATGGGTGGGATTGCTGTAGATCTCAGGGCCGACCAGGGATTCGATGATATCAAGCAAATGATCGCAATGTAGAAAATCGAACAAAGGACGTCGTAGATTAACGGGAAACGACACCTGACTCTGAATACTCTTCCCCGTCGCCGCTGTGATACTGGCTATACGCCGTTCAAACGGCTCCTTCTCAAAAAGGCTTTGTATAGCTCCTTCCTGATATATTTGTTCTGCTATTTCGTCGATTAACCGGGAGAAATCTGAGATCAGAGGATCAAGGTCCTCTGGCCTCAGGATCTGCCGTGCCACCAGATAACCATTTTGGTGAAAGGAATTAATTTGCGATAAAGAGAGGGACATGGGGGAATGGTGAGTTAGTGAGTTGGTGAATTACTTAGCCCGGTGAAGCGAGCTCCTCTACATCATCAAATCGGATGACCTTTGATATGACTTCAGGAGGGAACCGGGTTTTGAAGACATAAATGCCGGGGTTCGGATTCCAAAAGTGTGGGAAACAGGTGAGATCGATGTTGCATTTAAACACGACAGGCGCCTTTTCCCGAATCTTTGCGCGGTAATGCGCGGCGTTGACGGCGCCCCGCTCAACCGTAAGATGGCATCCCATGTCTTTGATGTAATCAGTCATAATCAATAAATCACAAATCAACTATTGATATTATCTATCATATCTGAAAAATGGAGGCACGGGTCTTGCTCCACTCATCACAACGGCTCACCGGGTTGCCTGTCTGTTCAGGGTGGGCGTATTCTACAGGTTTTCTGTATGGACATGGCAGCCACGTCAATAATATCAAGAATAACGGCAGGCACGTCAACAACGTCAAGAATAAATGTTACTCGGTCATGGCTATACGACATGGGTTTTCTCAGATTGCCCTCGGTGCCTGACACAACCATGATCGCCACCCCTACTATTTTTCATTGACGCCCTGGGGGTAACGAACATATTATCCCGCATCTGACTCTTCCTCAATCCCTCTCCAGGCGACCCCATCATGTGTGTGCTTGTATGGGAAAAGACCGGCCTCCTTCTGTCTTTGACGCTGATGATCTTTGCGATGACCGCAGAGGCGCAGGAGCGCAAAACCGGCGCATCGTCCGAGGACACTGCGATCAGCGTGCCTTACCGGGCGATGGCCGATTCGATCAGTCGGACGGTGCATGATGATGCCTCGGATGTGCTGGTCAGGCAGTTGAATAAGGTCTTCGACGGCCGGTGGCGGTTCAGAATCGTCGAACACAGGATTCATGAGGATGTGGTTGTCGTTCTGGGCGAATTGAGCGCCGGAGGCGGCTCCAGGCAGCAGTTCGGCACGGCCGTTCTGAAAGGACCGAGGTCTTTAGGCGAAGCGCTCACGACGGCGGCGCAGGATGCGCTTATGCGGGCGGCGAAGTTCTTCGACCTCCGATCCGATACGACCGATATAGCGACCGGCGCACCGCCTTCAAGAGCGGTTACAGACCGCCTCACCCCGTTGAACAATGCAGTTCCTATGGTTACCTCCACCGCTTCCTCCCACCCTTCTGTAGCTCCTGAAACGTGGTTTGACCCGGCCACCACCAAGTATGTGGGCACGCCCATGGAACCAAAAGTGATCGACATGAAGAAAGTCGAATTCGATCGTTACATGCTGGAGGCGGTACGGATCACCACACCGCCGAAACTGGATGGCTATCTCGACGACCCTATCTGGCGTCAGGCGCCGGCGGCCGCCGGATTCCGCCAGCGTGATCCGGCGGAAGGTTTTCTCGATACGGAGGACACCGAGGTGCGGATACTCTACGATGAGGAGAATCTGTATTTCGGGGTGATGTGTTACGATAAAACCCCTGCGAGGGTGGTAGCCACGGAAATGCGCCGCGATGAGATTGTGGATATGAACGACGATGACATCATCGAACTCTACATCGCACCGAACGGAGAAAATGGCGACACCTACTTTTTCTGCACCAATCCACTGGGCGTCCGCGGTGATGCGCTTGTAGGTTCCGGATTAAGCATTTTTAACCAGGACTGGGATACCAACTGGCAGAGCTATGCGACACGTCACAGCATGGGATGGTCCGTGGAAATCGTGCTTCCGTTCAAGGCGTTTCGTTTTAATCCGGGGGCACGTCAGGACTGGTCGTTCAACGTCGGTCGGTTCGTACAGCGAACGCGCGGCGCCGCATTCTGGGTGCCGGTTAGCCGGGCGGATGGTTTCGCCGGTACGGTGGAATACAGCAAAGGGGGACGCATCGTCGGCCTGGAAGGTATCAAGCCCGGACGAGCGCTGGAGCTTCTACCATACACCGTGATGGGCACGATCGGCAATCGCGGCGCCACCCAACGCGGCGAAGCAATCAATTTCGATCTGCGCCGGGATTTCGGGTTGGACCTGAAGTGGGGCATCACATCGAATATTACGGCCGATGCGACCTTAAACCCGGATTTCGCCCAGATCGAGACGGACCGGGAAGTCGTCAACTTGAGCCGGTTCGAGTTCCGATTCGATGAGAGACGGCCGTTCTTTCTGGAAGGCACGACCATTTTTAGTTTCGGCGGTGGCTTCTTTTCGCCGCTCCCGATTTTCTTCAGCCGCCGCATCGGTACTCAGTTGTTCGACGGATCCACGGTGCAGATCCTGCATGGTGAGAAAGTGTCTGGAAAAATAGCAGGGACCAGTTTCGGCCTATTGAACGTGCATACCAGGGAGACGCCGTGGGCGTTGACACAGTCCGCAGTGACCACGGTCGCAGATACCACGGTGACAAGCACCGGTGGTATCCAGATCGCTCACAGAGACACGCTGACCGTAACGCGGGCCCTGTTTACAGAGCCGGAGACGAACTGGAATGTATTCCGTCTGAAGCAGGATCTGTTCGGTCGTTCCACACTGGGTGTGATAGGCCTGATGAAGGAGCCGGAAGATCGTCCGGACCACCATACGGAACTGCCGGGATTTCGATTGTCCGATACAAAATATAACCGGGTGATCGGTGCGGACCTGAGGCTCCAGTCCAACCGTACCGAGCACCAGCTCAATCTGCTGGTGGCACGAAGCTTTCTGCCGAAAACGGAGTTGCACAGCCGGGTGCTGGCGAACAGCGACAGCACCCTTTTGACCCAGACCGCGCTGGAGTGGGGCGGTGCGATTATACATACGTGGCGTAATGCCTGGATACGTACAACGTCTTCTTACACTGATATCCGCGCCGGTTTGTTTTCGGATTTGGGGTTTATCACCCGAAGGGATATCCGTCAGGCAGAAGCCTCAATCGGCATGAGCCACCTGATTCGAAAATGGGGCATCCGGAGTTTCGGCTCGTCGTCAAGAGGGAGCCTGATCGGTGGCACCTGGATCACCAACCACCAAGGCGGATTTTTTGACCGGGATCTGGTGGCATCCTGGACCGTCGAGGCCAATCCCGGCCTGGAATTCGAAAACGGCGTGAATTTTCGATTAAAGTGGTCGCGAAATTTCGACCGGCTCGACCGGGAAACGACGATCGCCGGGGTGGCTTTCCCTGCCGGCACGTACACCTTCGATGATTATGCCGCCGAGATTTCCACGGATCGGGGTAAGCGCATCTCCATCGAGGGATCTTATACACAGGGCAATTTCTACGACGGGATGCGGCGTACAATCGAGGCGGAGACCACATTGAAACCCACGTACCGTATACGGATCGGGCTGAACCTGACGTACAATCGGCTTAAACGGACGCAAATGCCGGGGGCGTTCTGGTTCGACGAGCGATGGATTCCGAGATTCCGGTTCAATTATTCGTTTTCGCCGGATATGTTCATCAGCCTTTTTGCTCAGATAAATACCCGCCGGAAGGCTCCGACTGGTCACCTTGAAATCAAGACCCTGGTAAGCAATTTCCTGTTCGCCTACACCATGCCCCAGGGACATACGTTTTTCCTGGCGTACAACCAGCTTACAGACGATGAATTCAATCCTCGTGGACAGCGGCCCCTGCGTCCCGCCTCACAGGCGATCGTCGCAAAATTCTCGTACCTGTTCAATCTCTGATAATTAATACGTCGCCAGCGCCGGGACGATACCCTCTTCCACGCAGGGATTTCCCGGACCGCAATCGCTGTCCACAATCATGATGGCCGTCTGCTTCAAATCCAGTTTAAGAATGTCGTTACATTGGCCCTGACTGTACCAGCGCGCCGGAATGTTCAATAAAAACACGGTATTGCTCCTTCTGATGTTTCGTCGCCAGTAGTTCAGCAGTGAGTCTGTAATTCTGACAATCATGACCATCAGACCACCTACTACCCGCCATAGGACATCCGCGCTGATGTTGAGCGGTCTTTGCGTAACATCAGTTAGTAAATGGTCTGTATCACATTCGTCCATCCCGCAGGATACGGGTACACATCAACCTTCTGGGAAAGACACGGACATCACGATGAGAATCCTGGAACTCAAACTTTCCCTCTTGTAATTCGAACACCGCAATATCTGCGGAAGCACCGACGCACAGGGTACCCAGGTCGGGGCGACCAATCACCCGAGCCGGAATGGATGTTGTACTGGCGACAACATTGTCTATCGGCATCCCCAGGTTAAGCATCTTCGACATCGTCGTCGGCAGGTCGAACACCGGTCCATGAACATTGGATGTATAGAGATCCGTACTGATCACGTCGGGGAAAAATCCCCGTTCAAACGCCGCCTGCGCCACATCGAAACTGAAACTGCCCGCGCCGTGTCCGACATCCATCACAATCCCGCGTTTCTGGCCTTCAACAACCTCTGTCCAGACCGCCCGATGGTCGTCCAGAATACCGTGGCCGTGGCCGTGATACGTATGGGTAATGATGTCACCCGGCCGAAGTAAATCCATGATGCCGCCCAGCGAACAGGGCGTGTTGCCGACATGGACCATCACCGGAAGATTGAGCTGCGCCGCAGCCTCAACCGCCAGCCGCAGTGGGTCGAGCCCATTGTTTCCAATGAACCTGAGGCCCAGGCGGACTTTCACGCCGACCATCAGATCCCGGTTTTCAGCGATGGAGGCAGCGGTCCTGTCCACATTAATAAACTTCAAGCTTTCGCATTCAGGCGTGCCGGCTGTTGGGATCCCGATAAGAGAAATGTTTGAAAATCCCAGCACCCCTGTCTTCGACTGCTCCGCTACATGCCGACGGAATGAGCCCATGCTCGGCCAGCTTGAACTACCAGCATCCACAATCGTAGTGACACCGGCCTGTGGGCAGACATCGTCCGGCACCAGGCCGATATCGGTAAATCCCCAGCAGATGTGGGTATGCAGATCGATCAGCCCGGGGAATACATACTGTCCGGTAACATCTATAGTAGTCGTGCCCTCCGCCGGTAGATCCGTCCCCACGGCAGCAATATACCCGTCTCGAACTGCGACGTCGGCGACCGCATGTAAGGACTGTGCCGGATCAATGACGGTCCCCCCTTTCAACAACAGGTGATTCCCCGTCTGCATCTCCATAAGTGGCTCCGTTATGCCATATGTTGAGGATTGATTACACGTTTCGTCGGCATACCTCATGTATAGAATTTTCAGCTGTTATGCCCGGAGTATCTACGCATTTTTTTTGTAACCACCCAGCTACAAACGGCAGAAACTGCTCCGAAAGATATAACATAGAGTCGATATGCCCTGTCAACTCATTTTAATGGATAGGTAGAAAGGCCAACCAAGCAGGACGCCCCTTCACGATTGCGGGAGAATCCTCGGGTCTCAGACATGTTTTCTGCGTTGGCAGGTGTGGAAATTGCTGCGTCTGCCCGTTTGGAAATAGGCTCCGATACAATCGTCTCTCACATACGGAATGCACTTGCCACATATTATATCTCTATCATATATTAACGCCGTCACCAAATTACCAGAAAGCACAGCGAGCGAAGCGGAGCGCGTTCTAATAATGCCTCGAAGAGGCGTTCATTACTTTCGATTGAGCGCAGCGAAATCTATCACCAAATCACCAACGCACCTATAGTCATGTTCACCATTGGAATCGATGTCGGCGGGACGTTCACTGATTTTGCTGTAGTGCAAGACGACGCCTCTCCGGCATACTTTAAGACAGCTTCTACGCCGCTTGACCCGTCAGAGGCCGTGGTTCAAGGCCTTCATGATATAAGTGTGGCGCATAAACTTTCACTCGATGATCTCTTATATCGTACCTCGCTCCTGATCCATGGGACGACCGTGGCGACCAATACGCTGCTGGAACGCAAGGGTGCTATAGTCGGGTTGATTACTACGGAGGGCTTTCGGGATCTGCTTGAATTGCGCGAGGGTCTTAAGGAAGACCGTTACAATTTACGTATGACACCCGTCAAACCGCTGGCGCCTCGGTACTTACGTCATACGCTCCCAGAACGCATTCGGTCGGACGGAACGGTTGAAACTCCCCTCGACATGGTCTCTCTCGATCCTATACTGGATGCGTTTGAAAAAGAACACGTCGAAGCCATCGCTGTCTGTCTGCTTTTTTCTTATGTGAACCCCGAACATGAGCAGGCCGTTGCATCCCGCTTACGTCAACGGTTCCCCGATACGTTTGTTTCTCTCTCCCATCAGGTTATCCCTCAGATAAAGGAATATGACCGGCTCAGTACCACGGCGGTGAACGCGTACATCGGGCCCGTATACGCCCGGTATCTGCGCCATATGAAAGATCAGATTGAGGCCGCAGGTCTGAAGAACGATATCCTGACCATGACTTCCAACGGGGGGGTGACCCCATTGGATACCGCTGCGCAACAGGCCGTGCAGGCGATTCTATCCGGCCCGGCCGGCGGTATCAGCGGAGCGGCGGCCTATGGCAAACGGATGGGCGAGGTAAATTTGATTGGATTCGATATGGGCGGAACCAGTACCGATATTTCGCTTATCGAAGACGGAGACCCACATATTACCGGTGAACATTACGAAGCGGGATGGAAAATATCCGTCCCCATGATCGATATACAAACCCTCGGCGCCGGTGGCGGCAGTATCGCCCGGGTGGATGACGGCGGCGCGTTGCATGTAGGACCTCAAAGCGCCGGTGCTGTACCCGGTCCGGCCTGTTACGGAACGGGGGGTAAGCAGCCGACGGTTACGGATGCGGATGTCGTGCTGGGGTATCTCGATCCCGATAATTTCTTAGGTGGCCGTTCTGTCCTTTATCCGGATCTGGCCGAACAGTCTATTCAGGATCATGTGGCTGAGCCTCTATCTTTATCTTCCGTCGAAGCCGCCTCGGGGATCATTCATGTGGTGACCACCGCGATGGCTGAAGGGATCCGTTTGCTTGCGGTACGCCGAGGCGTTGATCCGAGGAATTTCGCTATTCTGGCCTTCGGCGGCGCCTCCGGACTGCATATCGGTCGGGTCGCCCGGCATCTGGGTATTTCTAAAGTTTTTCTGCCGGCAGCCGCACCCGTTCTGTCGGCCTATGGCATGTTGACTACGGATCTGAGATATGATTATGCACAGTCGTTTACCGCAAGTCTGACCACCATGGATGTAGATCATATACGTAACCTGACATCTAATCTGACCAGAGAAGGCCTCAACAAACTCAGGAATCAGGGGTTGGCCGAAAGCGATATTTTAATACAACTTGCAGCTGATATGAGGTATCTGGATCAGATATATGAAGTCACCGTCCCGATTCCGGATCTGACTCAGGCCGATGCGGTGATCATCAGCCAATGGGCGTCTAACTTTCATCAGCGGTATGAAGCGCTTTATTCTTACCGTCAGCTTGATCAGGAGATCAGGCTGGTCACCCTACGCGTGACGGTTTCAGGTAAACTGCCGGCGATACACATTCCTCGGAGTTCATTATCTGGAGACGCCGGCCAGGCTGTAAAAGGCGAACGTCGCATGTATACGGAAACCTGGTGTACTGCAAAGGTATATGATGCCGCCCGGATCGGTCCCGGGATATCCATCGACGGTCCGGCAATCATTGAATCTGATTTTACGACGATACTGGTTGAGGAGGGGAACCGAATCGAAGGGGACCCCTATGGGGGTATGATTCTACATATCGCCGGTAATGATCGACGAAATACGGATACCAGGACCGATCCCATTACCCGTTCCGTGGTTGAGCACCGGTTGGAATCCATCGCCCTGGAGATGGCAGAAGTAATGATTCGCACCTCCATGTCGCAGATCCTGAACTCCAGTCGGGATTTTTCTACTGCGATTCTAGATGCCGGGACGCATCTGGTGGCGCAGGGTGAAGGGATTCCGGTTCATATCAGTGCCTTGCCGCCGGCGGCTGAAGCCGTTATATCCTATTTTGCCGAGGAGATCAAAGAGGGGGACCTCTTCCTGATCAACGACCCCTATTTCGGCGGGAGCCATCTGCCCGATATCACAGCGATCTACCCGATATTCTACGAGGGCGTGTTACGATTCTTCGCCGTCAATCGGGCCCATCACAGCGACATAGGCGGTGGGACACATGGCGGGTATAATCCGTCGGCCAGCGAAATATTCCAGGAAGGCCTTCGCATCCCGCCGATCAAACTCTACGATCAGGGCCGTCCCCGTGAAGATCTGATGCAGATGCTGGCCGCCAACGTACGCCACCCCGAGAATTTTCTGGGGGATCTTCATGCGCAGATCGGATCGGTACAGATTGCTGCACGCCGCCTTAAATCCTTATTAAACGACTATGGCGCCGCAGGATTGATGGCCTGCGTTGATGCCATACTTGAGGGCACTGAACGGCGTATACGGCAACTCATCAGCGGCTGGCCTGACGGAGAATATATCGGTGAAACGTTTATCGATGATGACGGTTTTGATGCCGAAATGATTCCTATACGGGCGAAAGTCACCATCCGTGGTGACACCATGGCTATCGACCTGAGTGAGTCGAGTCCTCAGGTTACCGGATTTATCAACAGCGCCTATGCCAATACGAGATCACTGGCACATGTGGCCATTATGTATATGGCGCCTTCCGATATCCCTAAGAACGAAGGATCGATGCGTCCCATATCCGTCATCGCACCGAAAGGACTCATCGTCAATCCCCATCCCCCGGCGCCGGTGTGCATGAGCACCAACCACTGCGGTGAGGAGATTGTAGAAGCCGTCTTCAAAGCGCTCGCACCCATTGTCCCTGGCGCCGTCAATGCCGGTTTTTCGCGGCGTCTACGCTTTGCCATCACCGGGCGCCATCCTGGAACCGGTCGACGGTTCATCTGGCATTTTTTCTTCGGACGCGGTGGTGGCGGCGCCTCCAAAGGTCATGACGGCTGGTCCTGCGTCGGGGAGGTAAACGTAGCCGGGGCGATTCGCAGCCCGAGCGTAGAAATCACCGAGGAGCGGTTTCCGTTCAAGATCGTCCGTAATGATCTGCGCCCCGGCTCCGGTGGCGATGGCGCCTGGCGCGGTGGTCTGGGTGCTATATTCGAAATGGTCTACGAAGGCGACGAACCTGCAAAGCTCAATATGGCCGGCGATGGCATTATAAATGCCCCCTTCGGCCTGTTCGGCGGCGAACCCGGCTTACCGCATACCTACAAAGTGATCTCTAACGGCAGGGAACGGATATTAAAATCAAAAGAAATGGAGGTTCCCATTTTACCGGGTGATCGTGTTGTAGCGCTATCGGCCGGCGGCGGCGGGTATGGGGCGGTGGTGGATAGGTCGGTGGTTATGCGGGATTGGGATGTGAGAAATGGGTATGTGGTTACCTCGATAAGGAAAAACAACACACAATAAAAACGGAATACCAACGCGTAGGACGTATGCTTGGCAGTGTGATGTCTAATCCTGATAAATTCATTCAGCGTTAGCACCATTTGCGGCCTACCGCTTACCGCCTACCCGAAGGAGTTGCACCGTGCCCAAACCAACCGCCACCCTCCTCGGTGGCGATCGATATCATCATGCCGAAGAAGCCTTCGCCGGCGTAGGGCCAGCGCTTGAGGCCGCAGGTTTAACGGTGGAATATACCACCGACCCTACATTAATTGACGCAGATCATTTAAGCGATAAGCGGTTACTCTGTATTTTGCGGGATGGCATGGAATGGCCTGAAGGGCATGAGAAACCCTATGAGGTCTGGATGAGGCCGCACCAGGAGCAGGCTATTGAAAAATTTGTAGGCACAGGCGGGGCGTTCATGCCCCTGCACAACGCCGGGTGGGCTTATCCCTGGAAGACGGAAAACGGCTACCGACATGTCATGGGGGGATACTTTCAGGGACATCCGGCTGTGCTGCCTTTCGACGTGAAGGTCGTTAATCCCGATCATCCGATTACACAGGGTGTCGAAGACTATGAGATCACAGACGAGCAACATTTCCTCTGGTTTGATTACGATCGGGTAAATCTGCTTTTAAAAAGTCAGGGCCGTGACGGTCGTGAGTCGGCAGCCGGTTGGGCCTATACTTACGGACAGGGTCGTGTTGCCTACCTGGCCAACGGCCATACGTTGGATATCCTTCAGCACCCCATGGTGCAGCGGTTGCTATATAATGCGGCAAGGTGGGTGGTGGGGGGTTAGAGGATAAAAAGGCGAAAGGAAGTGAGGAAGAGAAAAAATATCACTCCCTTCATCTTTTCGTACTTCCGTCCTTTCGTACTTCCGTTCTTTCGTCCTTTCGTCTTTTCCAGTACTCCCCCCATTCTCTCAGGTAATCCGAACTGCTCCAGGCTTTATCTACACCCACGCCGGTTACGATTTCCGTGCCGTTTTCCTGGCAGATGGTCCATTCCGGTATATTGGTCAAATCGGTGCGGTCGCCGCCTTTGGTGAATATATGCGGCCGAATGACACGCAAGGCTTCGCATACGGTATCGTCCTGCTCTATTACAAAGGGGATCACATAATCCACCCCTTTTATACAGGAAACGACACGGCACCGGGCGGCAAGATCCATGAATGGTTTGCCTTTCTTCCGTTGGAGAAAACCATCGTCATTAACAATGACAACAAGGGTGTCCCCATATTGACTGGATTCGATAAGACACGATGCATGTCCTGGATGAACCGGATCATACCCACCGGAGGTCGCCACAATTTTTCCAAGACCGTCCCGAATGGGGGGAAATTCTTCGAGGGTGATGATGTTTGCCGGGGATGGCATAGCATATCCTTTGGGGCCATAGTACACGATAAAAGTTAAATGGAGGGCATCCTCGCAGGCTTTAAGCGGAGATCCCTGTTAAATACGACATATCAGTTACGCGATTTTAATTCTCCAGCCGAAAGGATCTTCTATACGGCCGTATTGAATTCCTGTTATTTCATCAAACAATTTTTGGGATAAGGCGCCAATTTGACCATCAGACACCGTATAATCCTTTCCTCGATATCCGATGGTACCTACAGGTGAGATCACCGCCGCAGTGCCGGCAGCAAACGCCTCTTTTAAATGGGCGTTCTGTGTTCCGTGGATGACTTCGTCAATGGTTATTGGCCGCTCTACAATCTTTAATTTCCAGTGTTTTGCGATTTGAATGACTGAGTCACGGGTTACGCCCGGTAGAATAGTCCCCCCTAAAGGCGGGGTGACCAGTTCATCTTCAATCAGGAAAAAGATGTTACTGGTCCCGACCTCTTCAATATATTTTTGCTCGGCACTATCGAGCCACAAGACCTGCGTATACCCCCGGTTCATGGCCTCACCGGCAGCCACCAGGGTGGGAGCATAGTTACCGGATGTTTTAACCGCCCCTGCGCCGCCTCGTGTTGCCCGGACATATTCATCCGTAGCATAGATTCTGGTGGGATTCATCCCTTCTTTGTAATATGATCCGACCGGGCTCAGTATGATATAAAATAGATAGGTATCTGATGGCTTGACAAGCAACGATGCTTCGGTAGAAATGAACGTGGGCCTGATATATAGGGAAGTACCTTCAGAAATTGGCATCCAGTCCTTATCTATCAACACGATTGCCTTGATGGCTTCCAGAAAGTCATCAGGTTCTATTGTAGGCATGGCCAGCCGAACGGCCGATGTATTCATTCGTTCGATATTTTTATCGGGCCGAAACAGGACGATTCCTCCATCCGGCTGGAGATAAGCTTTGGTGCCTTCGAAAACTTCCTGATTGTAGTGCAGCACCTGCGCCGCGGGATCAAGGGATAATGGACCATAGGGCTCGATCCGGGCATGATGCCAACCTTTATCCCGACTGAAATCCATTAGGAACATGTGGTCGGTAAAATAGGTTCCGAAGCCCAGGTCAGAGTCTGGAGGTCTTGGGGTTTTTCTGTGTAATGCAGGCATGACTGTGATATTCATACATTGCCTCGGTTGTTTGATTCATAACCGTGGATAGACCGAATTATAATGTATTATATGATGAGATATATCCACCTTTTTTTTATAACCAGAATATAATCAGTCAAATTAAAAACAATGTGAAGAGATCATGATCTTGACAGGTTGTTGCGTAGAAAATAAATTGCCCTTGGATTTTTTGAACCCGTTCGGTATTGAAGAATAGGTAAAAGCATGGTCAAGAAGATACCAGGCAAGGATATTCTAATTGCCCTATGATTTACCGTTGTCACCGGAATTTATGTATTCTATGGCTTATCATATCTTACGGTGATCCAAAGGGTGAACAACCTTATTCTATCAGGATTTGAAAGGTTCATGGCTTACATATTTAAATAGATCTGAATCTCAATGCTATATAACGCTACCCATTTTATCGAGTCTTTGTCCACAGATGTATAAAAATAAAACAATATCCCTCGTGATTCCTTGCCTGAATGAAGAAAAAGGAATTCATCAGGTCCTTTCCAGAATCCCCCCTTGTATCGATACCACGATTGTTGTTGATAATGGTTCCACAGACCAGACTGCTGCCATTGCATCCTCTTTAGGCGCTCAAGTCATCTCAGAAACAAAAAAAGGCTATGGGCGGGCTTACAGGACCGGATTCGAGTATTGTAAGACGGATATCATTGCAACAACAGACGGAGATGGCACATATCCGGTAGAACTTATTCCTGATATGATAGATTATTTGCTGGAACAGGGGGCCGACTTCGTAAGTGGGAATCGGTTTCCACTTGAAAACGAAAACGCTATGCCGTCGCATCTTGTTTGCGGCAATAAGGTAATTACTTTGATAATATGCAGGACATTCGGGGTTAAAATACAAGACGGTCTGTCCGGCATGTGGATTTTCTGTCGTCGTATTCTAGACCAACTTGTTTTAAAAAGCAATCGATGGAGTCTGTCTCAGGAGATCAAAATTGAAACCCAGATGCATGGGTTGCCATTCCGGGAGTTTCACATCCCCTATACACCTCGTATCGGCATGACTAAATTAGGGCCGGTTTCCGTTGGTCTTGAAAACATGGCCTATCTCTTCTGGCATAAAATCCAGTGGATGACCAATATCAGAAAATCAACACATGATCAATAGATTGGGTCAAGTGGGCGCTAAAATTCCACAGTACCCCTATCTTTGGCACGGGTGAGAAGCATACTTTTTTTCTGATCATTCGTCTTGATATGTATCATATTGGTCTGATCTTCAAACATCTCAATCAATAGCGTATTGATTACCGTTACGGTGCTTATTGAGGGCACATCTCCAATTTCTGCATAGCACCAGGTGACCTCACCTTCGGTTTCTCTTCCCAGATATTTTGCTTCCAAATTTCGTCCATCTATTTCAATCGATACATGTTGTTCCAGGTATCTGGAGATATATCGATCTGCGGCTTCCGATTCACGGTCGGTGCCAAGATGTAATTTCCCTGTCCCTTGCGCCTCCAACGTTTGCTCAAGATCATCGGTAAATATGTTGAATGTAATCTCCAACGTGTGGGTATCAGGATTATGATCCATCTCACATATACTAATATAAAATTGGTGCGCCATCCCTTGCGGGGGGGCAACCAAGATACTGATGCATATCAGTGCCATGCCTGCAAGTGATAGATTTATAGTCTGGCGCATAGAATGTATCCCATCGGGCTGATTTTGGCGTTCTAATTGATCGAAGTCGGATAACAATTCCACCTCTTTTCAATGTACCTTGTTTTTATTTAAGGACAAATAATATCTTGCATTAATTAGGACAAATGGTTATTAGAACAGAACCCTTCCCACTCAAATTATAGATAAGGAGAAACATCCATGACAAAACGCCTTTTACTTTGCCTTATTACCGTAAGTTTAATGTGGAGCATAGGCCCAGCATACGCCCAGAATGGTCCAGAGAGCATCAGTCGGAGTAAGTTCCGTCAGCTCAAACAGGAGGCACAAACGCCCAATGTATATCGCACGGCTTCTGGTGCCCCCGGTCATCTTTACTGGCAGAATGAAGCCGATTATGATATGCAGATCGAGCTCGATGATGAAAACCAACGTATTATGGGCACGGAGACTATTACCTATCACAATAACTCTCCAGATGTATTGACGTACCTGTGGGTACAGCTTGATCAAAATATGCGGGCAAAAGAGTCCGATTCAAAAAAGATCGCATCCAACCGCATCTCCGGACGGATGAGTTTTACCGCGTTAAAACGCCTGCACAATGATTTCGACGGGGGTTTTAAAATCGAGTGGGTTAAAGACCGCCGTGATAACGACCTGCCCTATACCATCAACAAGACGATGATGCGTGTAGATATGCCCTCCCCCTTGAAGTCCAAAGGCTCCTACACGTTTAAGGTTAAATGGTGGTATAACATCAACGATCGCATGGAAATAGGTGGACGATCCGGTTATGAATATTTCAAGGATGACGATAATTATTTGTATACCATCGCCCAATTTTTTCCGCGTATGGCGGTATACAATGAAGTAGAAGGATGGCAACATAAGCAGTTTCTCGGCGGGGGAGAATTTAGCCTGCCGTTTGGTGATTACAAAGTCAGCATCACCGTACCGTCGGACCACATCGTTGGCGCTACGGGGGTTCTCCAGAATCCAAAGGTGGCACTGACGGCGGAACAACAAGCCCGGTTCACCCGGTCACGAACTGCGTCTGAGCCCGTTTTAATTGTAACAGAAGAAGAAGCAATTGAGAAAGAAAAAACCAAAGCGAGCGATAAGAAGACCTGGGTCTTTCACGGAGATATTGTACGCGATTTCGCCTTCGCCAGTTCACGGAAATTCATTTGGGACGCCATGGGTGTTAAATCGGGGCCGAACGACGTCATGGCGATGTCGTATTATCCCAAAGAGGGCAATCCGCTCTGGGAACGTTATTCCACGAAGGTCGTAGCCCATACCCTTAATGTGTACTCCAAATACACCTTCTATTATCCCTATCCGACAGCGATCTCCGTTCATACGAACCGGATCGGGATGGAATATCCCATGATCTGTTTCAACGGCGGGCGACCTGAAAAAGATGGAACATACAGTGAACGCACCAAATACGGGATGATCAGCGTCATCATCCATGAGGTCGGGCACAACTACTTCCCGATGATCATTAATTCGGATGAGCGGCAGTGGACCTGGATGGACGAAGGGCTCAATACGTTTGTTCAGTATCTGGCCGAACAGGAATGGGATCATGAATACCCGTCGCGTCGCGGTCCTGCCCACAACATCACCTCCTATATGAAAGGAGATAAAAACCGCATATCGGCGATCATGACCAATCCTGAGTCGGTTTTCCAGCTTGGTAATAACGCCTATGCCAAAACAGCTACCGGTCTTAATATCCTTCGGGAGACGATTATGGGTCGCGAATTGTTTGACCATGCGTTTCGGTCTTATGCCCAACGTTGGATGTTCAAGCATCCGTCGCCGGAAGACTTTTTTCGGAGCCTGGAAGATGCTTCTGCTGTGGATCTCGACTGGTTCTGGCGCGGCTGGTTCTACGGTACGGACCATGTCGACATCGCCCTTAAAGACGTGAAATGGTTTCAGATCGACACCAATGATCCTGAGGTAGAAAAGGCGATTGCCCGCGACGGAAAAGAGGAAGAAAATCGGGGTATCGGCTACACGAGAAATCAGGAAGCTATAAAAGAAACGGTTGTAGAAAGAGATCAGGAGACGGTAGACTTCTACAATAAATATGATCCGTTTCAGATTTCCGTGCTGGATAAGGAAGAACATGCTAGATATCTAAAAACGCTGTCCAAAGATGATCTGGCATTCCTGGACAATGACGATCATTATTATGAACTCACGTTTGAGAATGTGGGCGGGATGGTCATGCCTCTGATCCTGGAGTTCGAATATGCCGACGGAACAAAGGAAGTACAGCGCATCCCCGCTGAAGTCTGGCGTATACGAGACGACCGATTTTCCAAAGTTTTCGTCACCGAACAAGAGGTAAAGAGTATTACTCTCGATCCCTTCCTGGAAACTGCGGATGTGGACCTGAGCAACAACGTATGGCCACCGCAGTCCAAACCCTCCCGTTTTCAACTCTTCAAACAGCGTCGGAGTACCCCTGAAAACCCGATGCAACGACAGGAACGAGTGGACGAGCGAGAGAAAGAAAAGGATGAGGAGAAAAAAGAAGGTAAGGATACCAAGACAGAAACCCGATAGAAAGGAAACAACGAATCTGCGAAGCTACAAAAAGACGAATCATTTGAAGATCCCGGCACATATCTCCAAGCGAGATATAATCAGTTCCGTTTCGTAGCTTCGTCGTTTCGTAGCTTCGTCTATTGAACCAGAGGAGACGATCCATGATGCCTGGATCGTCTCTTTTTATATTATCATGGCCGATAATAAATCAACTAAAAAGATAGCTCTTGTTACAGGTGCTGCCAGCGGAATAGGCCTGGCTGTAGCAGAACGGCTGGCTGCTGATGGCGCGCGCGTCGTTGTGGCAGACCGTCATCGTGAAAAAGGAGAGGCGGTCGCAAACGATATAAATGGTGTGTTTGTTGCCTGTGATTTGAGTAGTAGTACAGACTGCCGCCTGCTGGTAAACAAAGTGCTGGATACCTGTAAAGGGGTAGACATACTCATCAATAATGCCGGTTTTCAGCATGTCGCCCCCATCGAATCATTTCCCGAAGACATCTGGGACAATATGTTGCAAGTGATGCTTACCGCGCCTTTTCTGCTAACCCGTTATGTCTGGCCCGTGATGCAAAAACAGCAAGGGGGGCGTATTGTCAACATCGCCTCCATTCACGGGCAGGTGGCTTCGCCCTTTAAGGCGGGATATGTCTCTGCTAAACATGGGCTTCTGGGATTGACTAAAACCGCAGCCCTGGAAGGCGCTGAATATGGTATTACCGTTAACGCCCTTTGTCCTGCGTACGTGCGTACACCGCTTGTTGAGCAACAGATATCCGATCAGGCAAAAACACGTGGTATTTCTGAAGACGAGGTTATCCAGAAGGTGATGCTGGAACCGGCCGCCGTGAAACGTCTGATCGAACCGTCCGAAGTCGCTGACGTGGTAGCGTATCTCTGCTCGGATGCGGCTTCAGCTGTCACGGGTGCGGTCTGGTCAATGGATCTGGGGTGGACGGCCCGGTGAAGGGCTTGGCCTTATTCTAATCTGTCCTTTGAATCAGCTGGTTTTCCGCTTTCAGGAGATAGAACCGTTCTTCCTTATCCAGCAGGCTGACCACGACATCCACCTGAATTCCTGGCCCCCACTTAGGACCGTCACGCGCAATTTTTTCACGGATATGCACAGGTACACCAGATCTATTTTCCGTAGAGAAAATTCCCGACCATACCTGATTTCCACTGATTATCCATAATGAATCCGCCCGAACCTCTGTCGAAAATATCTCCGCATTGGATTCGATGATATTAACAACAACGATCAGCGGTTTTCCATCCGGTGGGCTGATCGGCTGGCCATCTCGCCAGAGTGTAGTGGCGAGCGTATAATTTTGACCGGAGATGGCGGCAAACTTGGTTGCTAAAGACAGGTCGGAAGGGGTCCCGGTAAGGGAAGACGTAGGCGTTATACAACTTGAAAGGATCAGGATAGCGAGGGAGATTAATATATATCGGGATGTTGTCATTTCTGAACCTGCCAGGCGTTGGTTATAATATTTAAGTTGCATTCGTTATGGCTACACGATTCTGAAATATCGGGATCCACGTCTTCCTATAAACGCCTTCAGACCATGGCGGTTCCATCCTGAGGATCATAGCCCAGCACGCGACAGGAATGTTCCACATCCATCCAGGATTTACGATGACGGGATACCCCATGGACGATCGCGAAATCTACTGCTTCCACCTCTACGCAACGGCCGAAGAGCTGAGCGGTATCGCGCGGACTGATCCCCATACTGGGTTGATTAAGAATGTCCGGTTTGAGTGTGGCCATATCAAAACGTGGAGACCCCAGCCGGACACAGATACACGAGAGACCTTGTTGATCCGAATAGACACGGGCCAGGGCCTCGCCCCAGCATTTTGTCGCGCCGTATACATTCTGGGGAAAAATCGGTACATCCCAGGACGTCTCAATCTTTCCCCGGTAACCCAGAACCGCATTAACGCTGCTTGCAAATACAATACGTCGACATCCGGCTTCGAGGGCGGCCTGAAAGGCGTTATACGCCCCAATGACGTTAAGTTGTAACAATGTTTTATAGAATTCAGCAGACGGATTGGGGTCCGCCGCCAGATGAACAAGGGTATCTGTTTCCCGGCAAGCATCCAGCATCTGATTATAATCTGTGATATCCACCTGGTGAAAGGTTTCGTGCGTCGCAGTATTTCCCACTGGCTTGATATCCGCTAATCTCAGGGTATACCGATCTCCCCAATGAGCCCGTAATATACCGCCGACAAGCCCGGCTGCTCCCGTGATTAATACCTGTTTCCTGTCTCCCATACCATCCTTCCCATTTTCAAATCATAAATCATAAATCATAATTGATCACAGCCCCTTCCACACCAGCCCTTCCCCTCTACGATAATACACAGATATCGCTCTGCCATAGACCTTACTTTCGCGTATCAGACCAAATAGTCGCCCATCACGGCTATTCCCCCGGGCATCGCCAATGGCCAGAAGATATCCTTCAGGAACCCGCATAGGTCCCAGTTCCGGACCGCCACCATAGATCAGATTCAGTCTGACGACCCTGTTGTCATAAATTTCCTCAACAGGATTTCCAGGCGAAACCATCGACTTTCCGGTAATGAAAACATGTCCGTTATGAATAACAATGGTATCCCCCCCGATGGCCACAATACGCTTAACCAGGCGGACATCCTCTTCCGGTGAATCGAAAACAACCACTTCACCACGTTTTACCGGCGTTCCATCGGTCAGTTCCCAATCGGTAAACGGGAATCGGAAGCCATAGTTTAATTTATCCACTACAATCCGGTCCCCTGGCATCAACGTGTATTCCATGGAACCGGTCGGCACCGTATAATGGTCTGCCAGCGAGGATCGAGCAGCCAATAAAACGAGCGCAGTAAGTCCGAAAGAAATCACTTCCCGGCCTATCTTACGTAGACGGGTGGACATTGATATACTCCTTAATGTATGGACGGTGACGTATCACAGTTTGAACGCTATAACCTTATGCTATAGTTATGGAGTGCACCCCAAAATGAGACAATCAGTTAAGCTACAGTTATTTGGTCCGCCAATTCTTGCTCGAATTCAGCCGGTGGTCGATAGTCCAGCGATGAATGTAACCGTTTTTGATTATAGAGCGTA